>SXGU01412067.1_pt1 | contig 14401 bp, 8 predicted proteins | sample 3174531 | NCBI WGS metagenome assembly SXGU01 (sample SAMN11356863, study PRJNA531348) | freshwater metagenome | isolation source: freshwater sample F1-140 | place: China: Fuxian Lake, Yuxi | collected 2017-12-25
CCCAGTACTGCCGGTTCATCGGGCGGTCTTCCGGTGTAAGTGCTGTGATAGATGGCTTGCTCGCGCTGGGTGATTCGCTCTATGGTGAATACCGGGAAGTGTTCGACTTCATTGTAGTAGCCGGTATGATCTCCGAATGGGCCTTCTGGGGCAGTGTCATCCGGATAAATGAAGCCCTCCAGAATGATCTCGGCGGTGGCCGGCACCTGTAATTGACTCAACAGACAGCGGGTGACTTCGGTTTTGGCCCCCCGCAGCAATCCGGCAAACGCATATTCCGACAGACTGTCCGGTACCGGTGTGACCGCACCCAGTATGGTCGCCGGATCAGCCCCCAGAGCGACGGCGACCGGAAATGGCTGGCCCGGGTGTGCTGCTTGCCAGTCCCTGAAATCCAGAGCCCCGCCCCGGTGGGCCAGCCAGCGCATGATGACCTTGTTTTTGCCGATGACCTGCTGACGGTAAATGCCCAGATTCTGTCGTTCCTTGCAAGGCCCCCGGGTAATCACCAATGCCCAGGTGATAAGGGGAGCTGCATCGCCCGGCCAGCAGGTCTGAATCGGGTAGCGGCCGAGATCGATATCATCGCCCTGTAGAATGACTTCCTGACAGGGCGCGTGGCGGATTTCCCGGGCCGGCATGTTCAATACCTGCTTGAATACCGGCAACTTGTCCAGCATGTCGCGGAATCCACGTGGAGGATCCGGTTCCTTGAGGAAAGCCAGCAGTTGACCTACTTCACGCAGCGCACTGACCGAATCCTGCCCCATCCCCAGGGCAACCCGGTGTGGCGTACCGAACAGGTTGGCGAGCAACCGATGCGACGAACCGGCAGGCTGCTCGAACAGCAGGGCCGGTCCCTGTCGCTTTAAGGTACGATCACACACTTCGGTGATTTCAAGTACGGGATCCAGGGGGATATTGATACGCTTGAGTTCGCCCAGGGTTTCGAGATGCTCGATGAATTCGCGCAGATCACGGTATTTCATGGTATAAAAAAGCAGGAATGATTCAGACAGGGAAGCCAGTATAGACGACATGACATCTCATCCCAATGATCAGAAAACTCTTTCTTATCTTCTCCTGGGTCACGTTGGTGGCCTGCTCCACCTCCCCGCTGGGTCGTAAACAGTTGCTACTGGCCCCGGAGCAACAGGTTGAAACCCTGGGAGCCAGTGCATTCTCTGCAATGAAGCAGAAAAAACCCGTCAGCACCCATCCGACCGATAACCGTTTCGTCAAGTGTGTGGCCGAAGCCTTGATCAAACAGACCGGTGGCCACTGGGAAATCGTGGTATTCGATGACCCGAGTGCCAATGCCTTTGCGCTGCCCGGAGGCAAAATCGGGGTTCATACCGGCATCCTGTCGGTAACCAAAAACCAGGATCAACTGGCTACCGTACTGGGTCACGAGCTGGCGCACGTGATCGCCCACCACGCCAACGAGCGTTTATCCCAGCAGACAGCCGTTCAACAAGGCATGAATTTGATCAACGCCGTAGCCCAACCGGGTTCGGCATCCGGTCAATTACTGATGGGGGCATTGGGTTTGGGGGCGCAGTACGGAATTTTGCTGCCCTACAGCCGCACACAGGAAAGCGAGGCGGATATCTATGGACTGGAATTGATGGCCAAAGCCGGATTCGATCCGCGGGAAAGTATCCATTTCTGGCAAAACATGGATCAGCAAACTTCCCGGCAGCAACCCGAATTCCTGTCAACGCACCCGTCTCATGACAGCAGGATACGTGAACTGGAAAAGCATATACCGAAGGTGATGGCGCGTTATCCCGCCACCAAAAGGGGTCAGAAAGATCCCGGGTGCAGTTGGAAACGGTAAAAACGACAGGGGAATAAAGAAAATGCAGGGTGGGCAAACCCTGCATATCAAAGGGAGGAATTAGAGCAGAGCATGCTCATTCAGACCCTGTTGGGGAGGAAGATCCCTAACAAGTGGTCATGATCGTATCAAGCGATATCTTTTTTCGCCATGTGACAAATTGTCGCGCCCGATACACCGCCTTTCCCGATCGCCACTACCCGTCAGGATGCCGTATGGGAATGGGCCATCATTTACTATAGAATCACCGCCTTTCATTCATCACCCCGGGTTTATTCCCCGCGTCCATGTATCAACGTCTCTCCTTGATTCTCGGCCTGTTGTTCATGCTGACTGCCTGTGGGCAAAAAGGCCCACTGTATTTTCCCGATTCACCGCATGATTCCCAGAAAAGCACGCACTGATGGATTTTTTCGATTACCGTGATGGCGTATTGTACGCCGAACAAGTTCCCGTCCCCCTGGTAGCCGAGCAATTCGGCACACCGGCTTACCTGTATTCGCGTGCCACACTGGAACGGCACTGGCGTGCCTTTGACCAGGCTTTCGGTACTCATCCGCACCTGGTCTGCTATGCCGTCAAAGCCAATTCCAGCCTGGCCATTCTGAACGTGTTGGCCCGCCTCGGCTCCGGCTTTGACATCGTTTCGGTCGGTGAACTGGAAAGAGTCCTTCGTGCCGGCGGTGATCCAACCCGTATCGTATTTTCAGGCGTAGGCAAACGCATCGACGAACTGCGCAGAGCCCTGGAGATCGGCATACGCTGTTTTAACGTGGAGGTTACCGACGAGCTGGAGCGTCTCAGCCGCCTGGCGGTAGAACTGGGTGTCAACGCTCCGGTTTCGCTCAGGGTCAATCCGGATGTCGATGCCAATACGCACCCCTACATTTCCACCGGTTTACGGGAAAACAAATTCGGGATCGATATCGACGAAGCCCTGGAACACTATCAGCGGGCAGCAGAACTACCCGGTATCGAGATCAAGGGCATAGATTGTCATATCGGTTCACAGTTGACATCCACACTGCCGTTTCTCGATGCACTCGACCGGGTGCTCGAATTGGCCGCGAAACTCGAAGATCAAGGCATTCCCATCCACCACCTGGATATTGGCGGCGGACTGGGAATCCGTTACCGTGAGGAAACGCCGCCCGAACCCCCTGAATACGCTCAGGCCATCCTGAACCGCTTGCCTGCAAATCGGTACGAAATACTGATGGAGCCTGGCCGAGCCATCGTTGGCAACGCCGGAATCCTGCTGACCCGGGTCGAATATCTCAAATCAAACCGGGTCAAGCATTTTGCGATTGTTGATGCCGCCATGAATGATCTGCTGCGTCCGGCACTTTACCAGGCCTGGCAGGACATCATACCGGTGGTTCAGGAAAGCAAGGCCCCCGTCCGATGCTATGACATTGTGGGCCCTGTGTGTGAAACCGGGGATTTCCTCGGCAAGGAACGCAACCTGAGCCTGAACCCGGGTGATTTGCTGGCGGTACGTTCAGCCGGGGCCTACGGATTCAGCATGAGCTCCAATTACAATAGCCGCCCCCGTCCGGTTGAGCTCATGGTGGATGGTGACCACGTCACCGAAATTCGACGGCGTGAGACCCTGACCGAGTTGTATGCCCCGGAGTCCATGCTGGGTTAAGGGTATGTTGAAATTCACCAAGATGCAGGGATTGGGAAATGATTTTGTGGTCGTGGATGCCGTGCGTCAGTCGGTCGATCTAACCCCTGAGCGGGTTCGGCAATTATCGGATCGCCATTTTGGCATCGGTTGCGACCAGATATTGCTGGTCGTTGCCCCACCCGATGATTCGGTCGATTTCGGCTATCGGATATTCAATGCGGATGGCAGCGAGGTCGCCCAATGCGGCAATGGTGCCCGTTGTTTTGCCCGTTTCGTCCGTGAACACGGTTTATGTGAAAAAGATGAGATCCGGGTCATGACCCACGCAGGTCGCATAACCTTGTATCATCGCCCGGACGATAACGTCTGTGTAGACATGGGAATCCCCCGACATGAGCCCGCCGCCATCCCCTTGCAGGCTTCCCTGGAACAACACCGTTACACGCTGACCATCGAAGGTCTTGCGTATGATTTTGGAGCCGTATCCATGGGCAATCCCCATGCGGTTCTACAGGTGGATGACATTGATACCGCCCCGGTCGCAAGCCTTGGGCGTCTACTCGAAAGCCACCCCTTTTTCCCGGAGCGGGCCAATATCGGATTCTTGCAGCCCTTGAATCCACATCACGCTCGCCTGAGGGTCTATGAGCGGGGGGCTGGCGAAACCCTGGCCTGTGGTAGTGGTGCCTGTGCGGCTGCCGTCGTTGGTATCGAGCAGGGTGTCCTGCAAAGTCCCGTGACGATGACCTTACCCGGAGGAACACTCCAGATCGCATGGGCCGGACGTGGTCAGTCTGTGTTGATGACCGGAACTGCCCTCACTGTTTTTGAAGGACAAATAGCTTTATGACAACATCAGCCCAACCCCGCAAACGTAGAGCCTCCGGTATAACGGACGAGAAAGTCGAGAGCTACCTGCGGGAAAACCCCGATTTTTTTGTGGCTCACCATGAATTACTGGAAATTATACGGGTACCTCACATTGCGGGTAACACCGTATCCCTGATTGAACGCCAACTGAGCGTACTTCGGGAGAAAAACAGCAAACTGCAGGCGCAACTGACTGAAATTATCGAGATAGCCCGTGATAACGATGCCCTCAACAAACGTCTTCATCAGTTAACCTTGTCGCTTCTGGGCACCCGTGATGCCGAAACGGCCATGTGTGTGCTGGAAAAAAGTCTGCACCAATACTTTCAGGTCGATCGGGTCGTCGTATGCTGTTTCAATGACCGTTCTGAAACCGGAGCAACACCCTCAGGATTCTCATTCATACGGGATGATGCCACCAGTCCTTTCGAAGCCTTGCTGAAACGGGGTGAAGCCTGGTGTGGGGGAGTCAACGATACCGCTTTCGCACAGCACCTGTTCGGAAACGACGAAGGTGAGGTGCGTTCTTTTGCCGTAACCCCCCTGGATCATGCTGATTTTCGGGGTCTGCTGGTGCTGGGCAGTTACGACGCAGCACGTTTTCGGCCCGGCATGGGATTGCTTTATCTGCGCATACTGGGCGAAATCGTTGCCGCCCGCCTGGCCACCCTGTTTCAGGAGTAAGCCCGGGTGCAAACCAGTGCGGAACAGCAATTACAGGCTTTCCTCGATGGCCTGACAACACGGAGACGGTTGTCTCCGGCCACCATGGTGGCCTATACCCGTGATTTAGGCACTTTCAAATCGTTCTGTGAAACCCTGGCCATGGATACCTGGGATCAGGTGAAACCTCATCATATCCGTGAATACCTGGCCAGGCGGCATGAAGCGGGGCTGGGCAACCGGAGTATCCAGCGTGAACTCTCCACCTTGCGGGGATTTTTCAGTGATCTGGTCAAGCAAAAGCAGTCTACCGTGAATCCTGCTGAAACGATCAAGTCACCCAAAATTGCGCGATCCTTACCAAAACCCCTGGATACCGATCAGATGGCCGGCCTGCTGGATGCAGAAACGGACGACACGCTGGAGGTTCGCGACCTGGCCATGTGGGAACTGTTTTACTCATCGGGTTTGCGATTGGCTGAACTGGTCAATCTCGACCGTTGTGATCTGGATATACAGGACGGCTCCGTACTGATACGGCATGGCAAGGGCAACAAATCGCGTCTGGTTCCGGTAGGTCGCCAAGCCTGTGAAATGCTCGATGAATGGCTCAAAACAAGACCAAACTATGCGAATACGAACGAAACGGCCCTGTTCGTCAGTCGTCTGGGTAAACGCATCGCGCCCCGAACCGTCCATGCCCGCCTGGAGCGTTGGCAGACCAAACTGGGAATTGTTGAACATGTACATGCTCACAGACTAAGGCATTCGTTTGCCAGTCACCTGCTGGAATCCAGCGGTGATCTGCGTGCCGTTCAGGAATTGCTGGGGCATGCCAACCTGTCAACCACCCAGATATACACCCATCTCGACTACCAGCATCTGGCCAGTGTGTATGACAAAACCCACCCCAGGGCCAGAAAAAAATCCACCCATTCCGGCGGGACCGAAGAATCCGGTCAGGCATGAGGTCAGGATCATTGATGACCGCTCTTCCGGTTTGCCACCCTGCTTCAATTGGCCGGTTTGGGCTATAATCGAGGCCTCCAGGTCCACCGCTACAGGATATAAACATGTCAGAATCAATCCATTCAGAGAAGGATTCCAAGAAAAAAACGGCCTTCAATCTTCGGGAGCTTTTGGAATTACGAGACGCAAAAAACAAGGGAATGGCTCTACCTTTGGGGGTTGCTACCCTGATAGCAACCCTGACGCTTGCCGGGGTATCCTGGTTTTGGAGCATTGAACCAAAGGAGTTCGACGTTGTTGAACTGGCTGCACATGAGGGCAATGTCAAAAATCCCAAGGAATTGCCGCTTGGGTTTGCCTATGCCACCACGCTCATCCAGATTGGAGAAACGTTACTGAAGAAAAATGGTGGTTTTTTATCCAATGATGTCTTTCCACCGTCAGTCTTTCTCGACAACATTCCCAACTGGGAATACGGCGCGTTGATTGCGTTACGCGATGCGACGACTGCATTACGTAACCATATCGCCCGTGCTCAAACCCAATCGCGGGAAGATCCTGATCTGGCGCGTGCAGAGCCTTATTTCTACTTCGATCATAAATCCTGGCAATTGCCATCCTCGGAAGCCCAGTATGAGAAAGGCATAGAAGCCTTGCACGGATACAAGGAGCATGTTCTCGAACGTGAAGCCAATTTCTATGCCCGGGCGGATAACTTGCGCCAGTATCTTGAGGTTCTGGAAAAACGACTGGGTGACTATTCCAACCGCTTGAGTGCCAGCGTCGGTGACACGGCACCTGCCATGCGCATCGGGCTCAATGAACATCGACCCGCAACACGACGCACACCCTGGCTTGAAATAGATGACGTATTCTTCGAGGCACGCGGCTACACCTGGGCGTGTATGCATGTACTCAAGGCGGTCGAATTCGACTTTCGCGATATCCTGGGCAACAAGACAGCCCTGGTATCCCTCCAGCAAATCATCGGCGAACTGGAAGACGGTCAGGCACGCCTGCTGAGTCCGGTGATCCTGAACGGTAGCGGATTTGGCCTGTTTGCCAATTATTCACTGACGCTGGCGAACTACATTGCCCGCGCCAATGCCGCGACCATCGATCTTCGCAGCCTCCTGCAACAGGGTTGATTCCCGGGATTCAGGCGTGCAATGCGGATCAAGCTGAAAACATTGGGGTGCAGGCTCAACGAAGCTGAACTCGAATCCTGGGCGCGACAATTGGAGAATGATGGACACGCCATCGTGACCACAGAAGAGACCTCTGATCTGGTGATATTCAACTCGTGTGCCGTCACCGTCGATGCAGCCCGCAAGTCGCGTAATCTGGTGCGGCGGGAAATGCGACACAATCCCTCCGCCAAAATGGTTTTAAGTGGCTGTTACGCCACCCTCAGCCCATCAGAGGCCGACTCCCTGGGGGTCGACCTCGTTATCTCCAATACCGATAAACATCGTTTGGTTGATCTGGTTCAGGCACGTTTTGATTTACGCCCTGAACACCCGCCATCGCTGGATCATACAGAATCGGCCTTGTTCAGACGTGGACGGCAACGAGCCTTCATCAAGGTCCAGGACGGTTGCCGGTACCGATGCACCTATTGCATCGTTACCGTAGCCCGGGGGGAGGAACGCAGTCGTCCCGTTCAGGAAATCGTCGACGAAGTCAATGCCATTTACGCCGAAGGCGTACAGGAAGTGGTACTGACCGGTGTTCACCTCGGTGGTTACGGCAGCGATATAAAATCCGGGCTTGATCAACTCATCGATGCCTTGCTCAAGGAATCGTCCATACCCAGAATTCGTTTGGGCTCGCTGGAGCCCTGGGACATCCCCGATACGTTGATCGGACATTTTGATAACCCACGCTTCATGCCGCACTTACATCTGCCCCTGCAAAGTGGTTCTGATACGGTATTGAAGCGCATGGCTCGCCGTTGCCGCACGGATGAATTTACCCGTCTGACCCGGTTACTCAGGGCATCGGTACCAGACATCAATATCACGACCGACATCATCGTGGGGTTTCCGGGAGAGACAGAGGCGGAGTGGCAGCAAACCCTGGACTATGCCAGCGAAACAGGGTTCGGTCATATTCATGTATTCACTTACTCGCCCAGAAGCGGCACGCCGGCGGTGGGATTGCCAAACCCGGTTCCTGTGTCCCTGGCACAAGAAAGAAGCCAGGTACTAAGGGAATTGGCGGAACGAACAGCCCTCTCTTTTAGAAAACCGTTCTTGGGAAGGCTTTTTCCGGTGTTATGGGAAAAAGCCAGAATCCGTTCTGATGGCGTTACGGAAAATACAGGTCTCACCCCCAATTATCTGCAAGTAACCACAAGTTCTTTGAAAGAAGATCTGGCTAATCAGATTACACCAGTATGGCTGCAGACCTTGGCTGAACAGGGTAAAGGTCACTATTTTGAAGTGGTTCCGACCTGATAAGGATAGGGCCCACAATAACGGACCGATTGCTCGACGAAGCCCGGTACGGACCCATGGAACGATTCACGGCGTTCCCCTGTTGCCATCGGCAGGGGAACGGTAAACACCAAATAGGTCAACCGGCTTCAGACCTCGTAAAGGTGGAATACGCGAGTACGCGCCAACAACCGGCATACATCCCGGTAAACGGCAAGCCCGGTGACTTTTTCAGCCCTTTTACAAAAACCCAAACACTAACCGCCGCGAACTAACCGGGCCACGACCATCCATCTTCAAGCGTCCGATTTCACTGTAAAGCCGTTCTGGATCCGTCGATTCTTCCGGCTTTTTCGGTCCACGCCGGGTCTCAAACAGCGCAGGAACCCCTTCGACGATCTCACGTTTCCACGGACTGACCTCTCATCTAAACTTTTGTCCGGATTTCGGGGGCCATTATACCCGGGATTTCATACCCCAACCGCCCCGGCAATGATCCCATCAGATCAGCCAACTGGCTACGCAAGGCCAGCGATAACGGTGCCTTGTTTTGGGAACCACCCAGTTTCTTGCCCGAAATGATGGTATCCGCGCCAACGGGGCGGGATACCCCAATGAACGCAAACAGCTCATCCAGTACGGCACTCCGGTCGACACCGGTCAAATCTTCATACCGAATGAAATGGCAGGCATAGGTCGGCGGCTGCTCCTGCAAGGCCAGGATGCCCTGCAAATTGTCGTGATAAACCTTCATGGGGTAGAGCGGGTCTTCAAAATTGCGGTAAAACGGGCTGGCGATAACCGATTCGAAACAACTGACCGGATCCCGGAACAGAAAAATGAAACGTGCATCGGGAAATATCCGCTGTATGAATGCCGCGTTACTCACCGCACCGGCCCGAACCTCCTTCATGCCCCAGGTGCGGCAACCCGGCTTGACATCCCGGGTATTGGAAAAATACAGGCGATTGAAAAATTCCTGCAACGCAGCCTGCGACCATTCCTGCCGGGGAGCCAGATTAGGTAACCAGTTATGCACCAACCCGGTTTCACGGATACTGTCCCACAGCTTCTCCTGGTTGGCCGTCTGACGGATGAGCATATCGTAGACCCTGCGCATCAGATCAAGGTAGCCTGGTTCTCCCCAGATCATCAGTTCATCGCTGGCATTGAGTACCCGCTGCAGCAAGGTGCTTCCCGTACGCCAACAGGCCGCGAAAACGAATACCGGCGGCAGTGATGGGCCCGTCGACCCGGTTGGAGCGGTGTGAATGACACCCCCTGGACCCGGTATTGACAAGGCCTGGACGCAAACGGGTTGAAGCGAGGCCTCCAGAACCCGCTGCAAGGTTTCGATATCCACTTGAATATCCGCCGAATTGATCTCGGCAAACCGGTGGGTGTAATCCAGATCGATTTCATCGTAATACCGCCCATCCGGGCCCGGGCAAGCCAGATTGGCATAATCCAGCCCCAAGGTCTGGGCCGTCATCCAGTACTCCTGCGAAATATGCCAACTGTATAACTCGATCAGACGGGTAGCGGGCTTGCAGAATACCATGTTGGCCAGGCCCGCCCCGTGCGGGGCCACCACCACATCTGCCCGGGTCAACCAGTGGGCGGCTTCCGTCAGTGATCTGTTTTCCAGATGCAATACCTGAAAGCCGAGGGTTATCAGGTACTCGGTCACTTCAGCCTCATTGATGACCCGCCGTTTGGAGGCCTTACCCCGACTCAGATACAACCGTAATCCGCCCGATTGCTTCGACAGGGCGTTCCAATCGGGTACAAACACGGATCGTAGCCACTCGATGATCCAGGGAGCCGTATACAAATGCGTACGCGCCCGCCCCGGCACCACCCATTCGTCCGCTTCGACAAAACGTAACGACGGTGACCAGGCAATGACCTTATGCTCCGGTATTCCCAGTTTTTGCAGGCTTTCCCGGTGATACGCCTGATCCTTGCGGTTGAGTATCCAGTGGTCGATGGTGTCGAAATCCACCCCGGCCCGTTCAACCAGATGCAGGGCCGGTAGAATATCGCCCAGCCAGTGCGCGAATATGCCGCCCCCTTGTACCACCACGGGACAAACCCGGCCTTCCAGTCGATGCCATTCCTGCCCGGACAGCACCCGTTCCGGGCGTTTGGCGACCGGATCGAAAATTTCGCGGACCTCCAGGCCTGAAGCGTCGAAATACTGGCAGGGCCATTCAAGACAAGCCTTGCCACCGGGAATGATCGCCACGCCACTATCCGGCATCCGACCTGAGCGCAAGCCTAAACGGGGATGCGGTGGTGTGCGGGTATCCAGTCGAACCGGTGGCTCGAAAGAAACCCGTTGAGTGGCCTGCACAAGCCGGTATTCATATCCCGCTTTTTCGCCGATTTCAGGCTTGATGGTGTCACCAACCTCGCCCGACGACGGCTCTATAGTCATCGCCACCGCCTTCAGAATATGGTCAATTGCCCCGGGGATATCCTCGATCCGGTAATTTTTGTTACGAGCGGGTTGATCGGGTTGATCCTCATTGTTGACGATGGAGAGAAATTGCGGCGGCAATATCGCCGGAGCAACCCCCTCTTCCACCTGATGGGCATACCACGCGGCGATCGAACGACAGGCGTTATCGTTTTGTACGCCCGTGTGCATCATCCCTGGCTTCAGATGAAGCCAGCCCAGTTTATGCTGGAGGGTTCCGGCATGGCACACGTAGTAATCGGCAAACCGGGCCAGATGGAGATTGTCCAGCAAGCCGATGCCCGAAACACTGCACAATCGCTGCATGTGCTCCGGTGCGCCCAACCCGCCAATCCGAAGTTTCAGGCGTTCAATCGTTTCAGCCACCTGAATCGCACGGCGTTCGCTGACCAGTAGGGTATCGAAATCTGCCTCATCGGAGGCGAAGGCAAAACCATCCAGCAGGATGCCGCTGTGGGGATGGGCTTGCAGCAGGGCTGAGGCCAGTGCTGCCAGAAACGCTTCCTGATTTTGGCAGGTTCTATCGTGATCACGCACGCTCAACCAGAAAACAGGATGATGCCGTTGAATGAAATCCTGTTCGATTCGGCGGGATACCGGCCCGGAAACCCGGGCCAGGTAAGCGTCCACCCGCTCCCGAACCCGGGTGCTGATTTTTCTTGACCCGATGGGAACCCGGCAGCCCGGGATACGGTTGATGGCTTTCGGGGAGACATCCGCCCGGCGGATGTCCAGATGTGCTGACTCGGGAAACAGTTCTTCCAGACAACCCAGCGGTTCCCTGAGTGGAACCAGAATGACGGGTCTGTCAAAACCTTCAGGACACTGAGCTAACCAGGCATCCAGACCGGAGAGTTCATTCCAGAGATGATGGGCAAAATTACGGTGTCCCAGCGTGATGATGACCGGATTCGATGCCTCGGCCGAGGTCTCGCGGAAACCACGGTCGGCGAGGGTCAGATCGATGGCCTTCATCCAGTAATCCAGCGGATCGATGCCCGCAAAAGAGCCGGTCACTCCCTCGGCCAGACGAATCAGCAAGCGGTGGCAGGGACTCAACAACCAGGTCAGGGGATACCCGAACTGTATATCACCGGTGATGAGCCAGAAAGCCAGTCCATGACTTTCAAAACGGTAGGCGATCTTGTTGCCCGGCAAATACAGGCTGTCTGTATTGCAGACCGGCTTCCCGTCCTGCGGAGAAATAATGGACAGTTGACCGCTTTCGAGAATCCTGACCTGATAGGCCGGCAAACAATCCTCGCCCGTAAACGCATTCAATGTGCGGATACATTCCAGGAAGGCTGCCATGGCATGGAAAGGAGGTGGACTGATGAACGATTCACTCTCGCTGACCTGGCGTTCGACAGGCGTTTCCGGCGGAAACGCTTCAGGGGGTGAGGGAAAGCAGGCGGGGGGCAGGCTATCAGGATAAGCCGCCAACCCCTGCCCGGCTTCGGATAACCATTGCCGGTAACGGTCGGCCAGTGCCGCCGACAGCGACCGCTTCGAGTCTGCTTCGGTCGATGGCTGGTGATGGCGCAGTTCCGGCCTGATCCTGAGCCGGGCCGATTCCAGCCGGGTTTCATCCGGCGGCAAACCCAGCCAGTCGCAGAGCCGCTGGATGGAAGGGCCGCTGCGTTCGAGCAAGTCCGTATAGGCGACCACCAGCCTTCGTTCCGGTGGGACGTACTCATCCAGCCACTGATAGCCGGTCTGCCACAAGTGCAAGACAGCGTCTTCTTCCAAACCTTCCCGTACCCACAATGAGCGCGCCACTTCAAGCGGGTTACGGACACAGATCAGGAAACGGGCATCGGGTATGAGGGTCTGCCAAAAGGTCAGGGTCAGGCAGAAGCGGGGGTCCTTGACGGCCCAGGGGGCATGGGCCTCCAGTTTCTGCAGGCTGGAAGCCGCCCTGTCCTGCAGTTGCCGAAGGGGGATCTCCAGCCCCTGCTTCCAGAAATCCGGTGTTGAGGGGGGATGATGCCAGGACGCTCCAGCTCGCTTGAGCAAAGCCTCATTGAGTCGCCAGATATCCCGGCGTTCGTAAAAACCGTCGGCATTGTCAGGGGCGGGTGACATCAAGTCTTCCTCCTCACCCAGAAAAACGCCCAACTCCCTGACAATGGCAGCAGTCAGGGACGTGCCGGAACGATGCATACCGGTAATGATAATGGGCATGGTCGATGGAGAATTACTTTGGATTAAGTGGAGTAAGGATAAGGCGAGCGGCCTGTTAAAACGGCATCCCGGTTTAGGCGGGTAGCCCGGAAGTGGTAGAGGATATTCAGACACCACGTTCCCAGTGAGCCCTGACACAACGCAATATGTCATACGTGTAACGCCCGCCCAGAACCTCATACCAGGGCTTGAGCGCACTGGAAGGCGGTTGAGGCAATGATTCCCAGGCCGCCTTCAGTTCCAGCAGCTCGGACTCCGCCAGGTTCACGACATCCTGCAGGGTTACAAGCCGGTTTGCAATCCCCCGGGCCAGGTGCTCGTAAACCGTGGAGGTTTTGAGTTGGCGGCGGATGGCTACCTGTTCAGGTGAAAGACCACGACGAAACAGGGACAGGGTCTCCCCGGCCGTACCATTAAAGGTTGCGGGCAGGGCCGGTGCTGCACCGTGCTGACCCATGATATCGAGAAAGGCCTGACCATAGCGTTCGAGCTTCTTCTGACCCACACCGGACAATTGTCCCATCCGCTGGAGTGTCGCGGGACGAGATTTCAGCATATCCATCAGTACGGAATCATGAAAGATCACATAAGGCGGCACACCCTGCTCATCGGCAATCTGCTTTCTGAGTGTACGCAAAGCCTCCCACAGGGCTGAATGCTCAGGATTGGACAAGGAAACCTGACCGTTGCCGACGGGACGGGCCGTACCGGATTTGACTTCATCCCGCCGAAGGAGCAGGGTTCGCTCTCCCCGCAACACCGGCCTGCAATGTTCGCTCAGGCGCAAGGCACCGTGAGCCTCCCAGTCAACATCGAGGTGTCCCTGGGTCAACAACTGACGAAATAACGACAGCCACTGGGTTTCGCTCAGCTCATGACCGATTCCGAAGGTGGAAAGCCGGTCATGGCCCAGGCGGGTCACCCGGTCGTTACGCCGTCCCAGCAGCACATCCATCACATGATGCACCCCGAACCGCTGACCGGTACGATAGACACAGGATAGTGCCTTGCGGGCCGCTTCGGTGGCATCCCAGGTGGCAGGGGGATCGAGGCAGTTGTCACAGTTGCTACAGGGTTCCGGCAAGTCATCGCCGAAATAGCGCAACAGGGTTTGCCGTCGGCAACTCGTCAGTTCACACAAACCCAGCATGGCCTCCAGTTTGTGCCGTTCAACCTGCTTGTGCCGCTCATCGGCTTCCGACTCCTGCACCATTTTGCGCAAGGTAATGACATCCTGTAAGCCGTAAACCATCCAGGCATCGGCCGGCAATCCATCGCGACCGGCCCGCCCGGTTTCCTGATAATAGGCCTCCATGCTGTTC
>SXGU01371457.1_pt1 | contig 14399 bp, 15 predicted proteins | sample 3174531 | NCBI WGS metagenome assembly SXGU01 (sample SAMN11356863, study PRJNA531348) | freshwater metagenome | isolation source: freshwater sample F1-140 | place: China: Fuxian Lake, Yuxi | collected 2017-12-25
TCGCGTCCCAGCTCGTTGATCGCTTGCGCAGCCTTTTCATTGATTCTCTGGCCTCTCTTGATTACTTTCTTCACGTGACCTCCTTTTGGTTTTGCTCTGGATTCTTGGTCGAACCCGGAATTAAATCTCAAGTGAGGTCAAGTTTCAAATTTCAACTAATAATAAATCTGTTCCTCAGGGAGGCGCTGTGCGAGTTTTTGAAAATCGCTCAATTTCACCTTTGTTTGCTGTGTGCTTTTCGCGCCGTGAAAATCAGTCATGATATGGATCATCATCTCGTCGGTACCTGCATTGATCGCGGCTGTCGACAAACTGTAGGCACCCGTCATCGGCACATTTCCTGTCAACTGCACATCATACAAAGCAGTATCACCCACTGTCGGCCAAGCAAAAGCCGCGCTAGCAGCGAGATTCACCAAAATAAAACCAAAAGCCTTTTTCATTTCCCCTCCGTTACAAACACAAATTGATTAACATTCACAATGCCGAAAGCATCCTTAAACCATGGAGCGAATTCAAGCACTTAAGACGACACACAGCAGAAGCTGGTGCCGAAATTCGCGGTTGATGCCTAAATCTTAGACATCCGTATTTGCCTCTACTGATCGTACCTCGAGCTGACCATGGCACCCATTTGGCAGAATCCCTAAGCTATGACCGATCGATACTGCCTACGAATTTGGCTACGAATTTGGCCTCGACATACCATCTTCGGACTCATGCTTGCTCTGACACTCTTGTCTTGGCAACAAAGTGTTCATGCCACAACTTTGACCTGTGCCGAGATAGTTCAGGCGAAAGCACCGGGTCTCGCGGCTCCCGGCCCTGTTTACCGTGTGCGCGTGAAATACCAAGGCCCTCATGGCTTACGCGTGGCTGACCTCAACTATTCACTTGCAGGCAACAAGACCGTACTGAAGCACCTCGACGGCTCGCCTTTCACTTTGACCTCCAAATTTGTCATTCTCTCTGGTGACCAGGCCAAGTTTAAGTCACCCCACTCTGACCTCTCGATGGCTGAACAGTTGCTCAAAAAACCTGTGGCCGATCTCACTGATCTAGCAGCGAGCGATAGCGGCCTCGCACCGAGTTTGATGCGCAAGTTAGCGCCACTCAGTGAATCCTCCACGGAAAGTGAGCGTTTGGCAGCCATTGAAAGCGTCGCTCTCGCGGATCTCACCATTAATCCGGGCCACGCCCTTGTTCGCAGTCGCGCGGCAATTATCGAGATGATTACCAGCATTACGATGAGTAAGCTCAAAACTCCCACAGATGAAAAAGACATGATCAAACTCAACGTCATAACCAATGGCGACGGCACCATCAGATCTGTCGACTCCTGGGATGGCCATCATCGTCTGGTTGCACTTCTTGCTTCAGGCTCCTCAGGCGCAACAAGGATTGGCGATCTCGATCCGGCCTCAGTCCTCATCCTGGTCAATGGCGTGGATACTCGAGGTAAGGAACGTGAACACAGGCTGCCGATCTCGGGCATCAACGTTTCCATGACCGAGCGAGTGCAGACGACGCCGAGTTCTAAAGTCGGTACGATTGTTTATTCAGGACGCATTGCCAACTTCGATCTCGGCTCAAGAACCACACTGGGAAAACTCAAACGAAATATGCTCGAGCGAAAAGAGGAGCCCCGCATAGGCGTGATTGCAATTGAGCGCGCTCCGATCTCGCGCGTACTACTTGCATCACTCGAAAGAATCGCCACTGAGTTTGATAGCTTGGTCCTTATCCCCGTCGGTTCGACGGCGAAAGTCAGACAACTCAACAAGCTGATCTCCCAGGTACAGAAGTCTCAGAGGCTCAATCTCTATCTCGGAAGTCTCGCCGAAGAGAGCAAGTATTTTTCTTGGCAAGACGTAGTTCTGGCTCGCTTAGGGCAAATCTACGGAACCTATGACATTCAGTTGATTCATTGATTTGCCATTGGAATCTCTAATGAGAGATCCAAGCGATAGTAATGATCTGATGGAAATCGTTCAAGAGTCTTTCGTTGATTGACATCTTTACCGAGAGGACATTGACAGACGGTCGCTAATCGAAGATGACCTCGCCATGACGAAACTCTTTTTTCTCGCTTCTCTAAAACACTCTCTAAAACACTTCAGAACTCACTTAACTCTAGCCATATCAATTCTACTCTCATACGGAGCATGGGCCGAACCGCTAAATCCGATTGGCGCTAGTTTCGACGAGATTCAAACCGCAATTCAGGAACACGAGGCCCGCCATCCAGGCAAGACTCTGACGCTGCCAGAAGTACTGTCACGGCTTCCATTAAGTTTTCGCTCCGGTTTTACCCTAATGCACACCTCACGTAGCGCCCAGGGGGCCAGCCCGAAGAACCCTCGGGTCATCATGTTCGGCGACGATGCGCGAACGATCATGACCTTCAACGGCAGCAATGAGAATCACGGCCACGACAAACTCGAATTTGCTTCAGTCAATCCCAAGACCCAGCGTCTTGAGTTTCGTTTCATTCAGTTTCCTGAAAACGACTCAAAATCGGGTGAAGCCAAGTTTTCGCAGGTCAATCCACCGCTCTGTTTAGCTTGTCACGGCCAGACGCCGCATTACATTTGGGGACAGTACCCCCGTTGGCCGGGGGCCTTTGGCAGTCAAGACGATGTTGTCGAACTCACAGAGGGTGAACGTGAGGCTCTAACTGAACTTCGCAAAACCGCCAGCCAACATCCTCGCTATAAACAGCTTAATTTTGAACTTCAAAAGATCTCTGAGCAGGCTCCGTATCGCTCTTTCACCGAGGGCGCCCCCAAGATCCGGGGCTCTTATCTCTTAGGCTTGGATCTTCGCCCCAACGCGCGCCTGAGTATGTTGCTTATCCGGCATCAAGCTCGCTCGCGAGTAGCCGAAATGTCTGCCCATCCTAAATTTGAGTACTTTAAGTTTGGTCTCATTTTTCACCTAGCAGGATGCTCAGCGCATGTCGAAGAGAGCAAACTCGTGAAAAAGACTGGCCTTAGCGGAGCCGAGGCTTTTGCTAAACGCCTTGGCAGCCTACCTGACGAGAGTTGGCATTTTGATCTTGAGACCGATTCTTCCAGTCGTAACTATTACTATTATTCGGGCCTATGGACCTTTGAGAGTTTTGTCTCGTCTTATCTTTGGCAATCCGGACTTTCCGCCAATGCCAAATGGAGCGGCTTTACTCGCCCCGTGCCGGCAGCGCAAGCGATCATCACTTCAAAATATAGGTTTTTTGCAAGTGAACGCGGCAAAGAGTATTGGTTGACTCTCGATCGCGAGGGCCAGGTTTTAAAGGGATTCTCTGGATCGAGTGAACTTCGTCGCTACGCTCCCGACGCGATTATTGATGTGCCCGTTTTTAAGACGATGTGTGAAGCCCTGGTGGAAGCGCAGCCTGATCTTACGACTATGCCTCAGTAAAGGGAGCCTCTGGTTAACGACGCTGGCCAGCGATTCTGGCCAGCGATTCTGGCCAGCGCGTCTAACTTACTCGGGGTTTACTCGAAAGTTAAGAAAGCTTCGACATGATTGGTGAGCTCCGCAAGGGCTGCCTGGCGCTCTGAAACCTTCGCACCACTCTTAACGGCCTCACGCGCAGCCTTCATTTCTTCAGAGATTTGCGCGTTGGCGAGCAACTTCTTCACGCTGAAATCGGCGTTCACCGGCGGAGTAATGCCGGCATCCTTTAAGAACTTCTTAGCTTCAATGGCGGCAGCGAGAAAGAGTGCAGCGTCGCGCATTACCTTTGAACTCAACTGAGTCTGGAACTCCCACTTGGCGAATAATAGCCCAAGTGCTGATTCTTTATCTTTTGCCACCGCAAGAGGTGAACAACGAGCAAGAGCCATCATACCCAAAGAGTCGGCGCGCGCAATAACAAGGGCTCTCGAGATCTCAAGGTAAGAGCGAATCTCACCAACATACCCCGGAAAATCCGTCGGATATTTCCTGCCGCTATCAATCTCTCGATCAGCCAAGATCGCGTGTTTGATCATGGAATACATGCTGAGCTTTTCGACCTTCTTACCCTCAACAAGATCCTCTTGAATGGGATTCAAAATATGCATTGTGACGGCAAGCGCATTGAACGTGCTCACTGAATCAGCTTCGGCAGCAGCCTTGAGAGCTGTGTTTTTTTCTTCGCCAGCGGGCAAAGATTCAGCAGCTGCTCTCATGGCATGTGCAGATTCGGTGATCACTACCGGACTGATTTTCTCAAGATCTGCAGGCGTAAAGCGCTGAATCTCACGAATGAACTCACGGGCCGCTGAAGAAGCCAACTTCTCGCGACTCTCCATCGTATCGGGACCGACACCACTCCAAATCTGATATTCAAAAGCCATATAGTACTTGGCCGCTTTCGAGAGCTTCTCAACGTGTGAGGTAGAGCTCACCACCTTCTTGAGAATTTCCTCGCGAAGTGCCATCGCTGTACCTTGTTTAGCCGCACGATAGAGTTCGGATGTTAAACTGCCGAGCTCATCGGTCTTAATACTGAGCGCCTTGGTGAGCTGCTCCATGGTCTTGGTGCTGCCCTTCATCTCTTCAGTGTTGGCGCCCATTTCCTTGGTTTTTTGGTTCATCTCTTTAGTGATGTCACGCATCTCTGTGGTTGCGTCGTGCATCTCTTTAAGCTCTTTCATCTGCGAGCAAGCGACCAAGAAGCCCATCGAGGCAACGATCGTCATCGGAACTGTCACTTTAAGGGTCTTTTTAAATTTCGACATATCAAATTCCATTACGTTTGTAGAAGGATGACGATTCGTTTCAGCCTCGACGAATAAAATTAATTGCAGGCCTTAAGATCACTACCGTATTCACCTTTAGCGAGGATTTCTTGCTCGATAAATGTAGAAAGAGTGCTCAAAAGTGTATTGCTGAGAAGAGCTTTGTTGCCTTTATCATCAACCATAGCTTTGCCATCGATTTCAATGGTGGTTGCGCCACTAGCCCATTCAATCTTAACCACGGTGCCGACTTTCAGGTCCGCACTCTGCAAAAAGACTTTAACCTGAGTCTTATCCGGAAGGTTACCCAGGGCTTTCTCAATACCTTCGCCGAGTTTTTTCTTAGCGCTGCCGCCATCAAATTGTTTGAGAGTCAAAGTTAATAGCGAAGTACCGGTGCGCTCATACTGGTATTCAATGTGATTGGGATTGAGAATCGGAATATAGGGAGTACGACGACAACCAACAACGTCAGCCGCGAAAGCCGAAGATGCAGACAATGCAACTGAAAGCGCAACCAATGCTAAAGAGAATTTCATAAGGGAGACCTTTCTCAAGCGATTTTTATTGTTAAATTACGGGAGATATCAAACTCACGGCTGCTAGTTACGTGCCACGGGCACTCCGAGCGCTCAGCTCGAATCAGATGCAAACCAAGGGTTTTGGTTGGGTACCCGGCATTTAAAGAGGACGCCAACCGCTAGACAACGGTGACAAATTTTGTTTCAGTTTTCGTCGAAATCTGAGTCCCTAAGACCCAAAGACTGAGCCCCAGAAACTGAGGCCCAAAAATCTAAAGAACCGGAGAAAATAGCTTTTCCAGTCCACCGGAATAACCATCTGGACACTGAAAGACCTGGAAGACGGCGCGCAAAGATCCTTGCGGATTCTTCGACACGACATAGGAACTAGTTCGGCATAATCCGTGCTTTTCACTCTCTACCGAATTGATGTGGTTCATCGTAAACAAAATTCCATCAGCCGAGATCTTCGCTGACTCACATCTACCTGCCGGCTTGCAGAGCGAAGCACCATTGAGTTGAAACTCCCGCTTACCAAAAAACTTTATCTTGCCGTCATCGCCCCTTGTACCATTTTCAACACTAAGACTGAGACAGGCCGCTTGTACAAATCTCAGGAGCTGCGTTCGTTTCTCTTGGCTTTGATACACGCCATTCAAATCAACGCATTCTGTCCCAGCCATTGATGAGATAGAAATCAAAACCCCAATGGCCGTAATGAACAACTTCACTGATTTCACAGACGTCCTCCCTCATCCCTATTTTTTTATAGCATGATTCAATTTTTATTCGCTGTAAACTGCTCTAGAAAGAGGTCCAGTTGACTCGGCTTCCAGCACGGCGAAGTCTAATGCCCTTGAGTCCGATGATTGACTGCGGGGCTCAATTGCCGTCATCATCAAAGTATGGCCCCTTTTCGTCTCGAAGAAATCTCATTGGTACATGAAAGTGCGCTTTTAGATAACAAGCTCTTTCTAAACGGTCATTCCAAAGTCATTACTGATGACTTAAGCACCTCGGCTCGGTTTCGAAAATTCGTCAAAGAATCGGAGAAGCAGCGCCTTGATTGGCGGCCCGGTCCTAATAAGACCTCGATCACCCGCTATCTGATGTTCGACGCCCAAAGTGAGACCAGTGGTGAATCCAACAGCGATATCCGAGCTCTGGCTTTGCTGCGTTTTCCACTCGACTCAGTGAGCGAGCTCGATGGCGGCAACATAATCTGTGAAGTACCAAGCACAATGCGTAACAAAGGACTGGGCAGCATGTGCCTTGCGTTGATGCTTTTTGAGGCCGTGCGCGCCGGACTTCGGCGAGTACTTGTGACCTGCTCGGCAAGCGACGGTGCTGCGAGGCGAGTGATCGAAAAGAATCGCGGTCAACTTCAAGATGTGGTCAATTCAACTGACGCTCACGGCGGTGAAGTCGCCCGATACTGGATTCGGTTTACCTAAAAAAAACGCCAGGACACTTTCCCGGCGTACTATATCAGAGGCCAATTATCAGGATCGAAATGTACTTGTTAAGGCGGGCCTCGCTCGGAACTCGAGTAAAGATCCAGTAACGGGTAGCATTGGCCATTTCTCCGCACACGTCCTCCTATTGTTTTTGCCCGTGACGAGTTTCGAACCTCTTACCGCTGTCCGGCCCTGTGGGCGCGGCTACAACGCCAGGCAATTACCTATTCGGAGCATTCCTTCAAGACTGAAGAGGCAAAACGAAGCACTAAAACTCGGTCTCATTTTGCGCCAGCGCAACCTTCCGCGAGAGCCTAGGAATCTACCTTTGAAACTCCTTAAAAAACATTTCCCGCGAAAAACCTTGCGATTTAACGCAAAACCGTGGCCCCTAGCCTCTTTGACACCAATGCCGCCAGTAAAGGGCCAGCGACGTGATTTGACATTTCTCCCAGAGGTGATACGCACTTACTGTCAACGTATCCACTGTTAACCAAGGACTTTGCCAATGTCGGATCCACTTCAGTACTTTCAATCTCACGAGACCGATTACCTGAAGAAACTCAAACACCTTGTCGCCATACCGAGCGTGAGTTTTCCGGGTTTCGAGCAAAAGGTCGTAGGTGAATGCGGAAATGAAGTGAAGAAACTCTTCACTGAAGTCGGCCTTGAGAACATTCAGACTTTCCCAGGTGGGCATCCCGAGCGCCCGTATATTTATGGTGAATGGCTCAAAGCCCCAGGACGACCAACGGTATTGATGTACGGGCATTATGACGTCCAGCCACCGGGAAATCTGGATAAGTGGCAATCGCCGCCGTTCGAACTCACCGAGAAAAACGGCCGCCTCTTTGCTCGCGGCAGCGCCGACGACAAGGGCGGACTTATCGCGAACCTCGCCGCCATTGACTCGATACTCAAGAGCGTGGGTTCACTTCCGGTGAACGTCAAGATTCTTGCCGAAGGTGAAGAGGAATGCGGTTCAGGCGGCTTGGATAATTTTGTCGCAAAGAACAAGAGCCTCATTCAAGCCGACGTGATCATTATCACCGATGCAGACAATTACGACGAACAGACCGCCGGACTTACGGTCTCTTTACGTGGTTTAATCAGTATGTCGGTCGAAGTGCAGGCACTGAAACAACCCGTACACTCCGGACTTTTGGGTGGTCCCTTGCCAGATTCGGCAATGGCCCTCAGTAAGATCTTGGCAACTTTGGTCGATGATAGTGGCGAAATCAGCATTCCTGAAATTCGCGAAATGGTTGTGCCACTTTCGGCAGACGATCGCCAGGAACTTTCAAGCCTACCTTTTGACGAACATAAGTTTCGTGACGAATCAGGAATATTGCCGGAAACGAAACTGCGCTGCTCCGCGGGCGAGATCTTAGAACATCTTTGGTTTAAACCCTCGTTTTCTATCAACTGCTTTCAGGCGAGCTCACAAGCTCAGGCAGGCAATGTCGTTGTCGCTTCGGCTTGGGCGCGCATCGGGCTAAGAACCGTACCTAATATCGACAATGAAAAAGCCAAACAGCTCCTGCAAGAGCATATTGAACGACAAACGGCGTTCGGTTTAAAGGCCAAAGTGAGCAATGTCTCCGTCGGCACTTGGTGGAAAACCAAGACCGATCACCCCGCGTTTAAACAAATGGAGGCCGCTTTGGCAAAAGGTTGGGGTCGAGCCTCGGTCAAGATCGGCTGCGGCGGTTCGATTCCTTTCGTACAGACCTTTACCGACGCTTTGGGCGGCGCACCGGCCTTACTTATCGGTGTCTGTGACCCTAAAACGTTCGCACATTCGGAAAATGAGAGCATGAGCATTGAGGTCTGGCGCAAGTCGGTGCGTTCGCTTATTCATTTTTTGAGCTCCTTTTGATCGCGGCCTGGCACAGTCCTATCCATCACATCCATAGGTAGCGTTTATTATGCAAGTTGGGGTGTATCGAGCAGATTAGGCTCAAGCCTCGGGGTTTTTCCCGCAGGCCTAACCTTTTTTGGAGGATACATCCATGACGCTATCCGCGACGAAATCAGCATTGCTATCCCTAGCACTGCTCACCGTGACGTCACCGGCATTCGCAAATCGCGAAGTTCACGAAAGTGAAACGACGGTTTCGATTCCGGTGTCAGCCGAGACTCTAGTTTGCACCCAAGGCACCCGCATTGTGGGCCCGGGACGATATTCGCCCTACGGCGATCCTGATGCGCCACAGACCACTCGCCCTTTCACCAATATCAAATTGCGCCTTGACCCACCGATCAGCGGCACCTTTGCCCATGGTCTGTTAACCACATCAACGGCGAGCCACATTTGCGCGAAAGTAAAAGAAGTTCTCGACAACACCAGTGACGGCAGGGTCCGTATCCTTAAGACCACACGCACCGAAGTAAACACCTTTGCTTCGTACGTGAAGTGCCAACGCAACACGGTTGAAACCGTCAGCTTGAACTTCGGTGATTTTAAACTCACCAGCAGTCAGTCGAAGACTGAACGCGTTCCGCAAGAAAACTGTGCCGAATAACCCGTAAACCGATAGGCGTGTCGCATGCGAGTGTTTAATTTTTTACTCGAGCTCTTTGATACGATCAAAGTCAGTATTCTGGTCAACTTCGGCTGGCGTCTGCTTCCGGGCAAGTTCCGTGAGGCTATTCGCCGTTTTGAAGCGACCGAGGAAGACAGCTCTTGGCATTTATTAAGGGGCGCCATGCACACCGACAACTCGGTTCACCGTGCGGAACTCTTCGAACAGGCACTTGAAGAAATCAGCCATGCCGAGGAGTTTCGCTCCTTTTTTCTTGCCCACACCGGTGAACGCATTCGCCGCCTACAGGAGGAAAAGCGAGTTCTATTTCAAAAGAACGAAACATGGAAGCTGTTCGCGTTTTGCCTCATTGGCGAGAACGACGCCGCGGTTCGTTTCGAGAAAATCGCGGCCAATCAATATTCTCCCGGACTCGATCGCCTTCTCAAACGCATTCTCGCCGATGAAAAGGGGCATCAGAAAAAGGCCGAGTTACTTTTATCAGGCGCAGGGCTCGCGCCTGATACAGTCCACCGTGAAACTCGCCGCATTCGCCTGGTGCGTTTTCGCGATGCCTGGCTGAGGTCCGGAAGACAAATTGCCGACCTGGTTTCAAGTGTACTTCTCGCCTTTGTGTACTTTGTGTTCTCAGGTCCGTTTGCGCTAGTGGCGCGGCGACGTCTCACGGAAGCTCCGCGAGTGCAGCGCCATTTAGCGCCTCATTTACCGCCTCATTTACCGGGCCATTTACCGACGGAGTTTGCCAATGAACGTGCTCGGCCTCTCGTTTGACTTTCACGACTCCTCAGCAGCATTGGTCGTCAATGGGAAAATCATCGCGGCAGCGGCGGAGGAACGCTTTACCAGGCAAAAACACGACAGTCACTTTCCGGCGCTGGCGATCGAGTTCTGTCTCGAAAAAGCGAGCATCAAACTCAGCGACATCGATCTTGTGGTCTTCTACGAGCAACCCACCAAGAAATGGACCCGCGTTCTAACCTCGAATCTCGCTGCTTGGCCGTTTTCACTCAAAGAATTCACGCAGAGCATGAAAGCCTGGTGCGGGAAGAAACTCTGGACCAAGGTGCTTCTGGCACAGCGCCTGGGACTCAGACCCGAACAGATTCGTGAGCTTAACCACCACGAATCGCATGCGGCGCAGTCGTTTCTCGTTTCCGGCTTTCAGGATGCAGCGATCGTCGTTGTCGACGCCGTGGGCGAATGGAGCACCTGCTCGATCGGCCGCGCCACATGGAGTGCCGGTAAACCCAGGATCGAGATCACCGATAGTTCCGAATACCCGCACTCACTCGGTCTTGTTTACTCGGCGTTCACTGAGTTTCTCGGTTTTCGCGCAATGAACGACGAGTGCTCGACAATGGCCTTGGCCGCCTTCGGCAAACCCCGTTTCAGATCCGAGGTCGAAAAGATCATCGCCATGGATCAAGATGGAAAACTTCATCTGGACACCTCGTATCTACAATTTGACCGATTTTTCAGTTCGCCGTTCACCAAGAAATTCAAAGACACCTTCGGTGAGCCGTTTCGCGGTAGCTTCCGCTTTTCCTCATTCGGCGAACACCCGGTCAGCGATGACCAGGCGCGGATCGAACAACACTACGCCGATGTCGCCGCGAGTGTGCAGCTGGTATTTGAAGAATATCTCTTGCAGCTAACTCAAATAGCCAGCCGCGAGGCCGGAAGTCTGAATGTTTGCTATGCCGGTGGTGGCGCCCTGAACTGTGTCGCCAACGGTCGTCTGATTCGCGAAGGTGGCTACTCGCTCTTTGTACCTACAGAACCGGGTGACGGCGGCGCCGCTCTCGGCGCAGCCCTTCTCGGTTATTACCAAGTACAAGGTGGCGAGCCACGCTTGATGGCAACACCTTATCTTGGCGAGACGCATACCATGGACGAGAGCTTTCTCAGTCATGTCGAAGTGCCTCTTATAAAACGTTTTCGCAAAAAAGACCTCGACACCGACTACCGTAAAGAGTGGCGCTGGCAACGCTTCAACGACGAAGACCCATTTTTAAAACATGTCGCCGGACTTTTACGGGACGGAAAATCCGTTGGTTGGATTCAAGGTGGCTTCGAGTTCGGCCCACGTGCCCTCGGGCATCGCTCAATTTTATTTCGTCCTGATGACGTACGCCTTGCAAAAAATGTGAGCCGCAACGTCAAGAGTCGCGCCCCATTTCGCCCGTACGCGCTCGCCATGACCGAGGCCACTTCACGTAAGCTTTTAGATTGGCAAAACTGGTCAGCCGAAGGTCTTAAATGGATGCAGCTTGCGGTTCCAGTCAAGGAAGAGGCGCGTGAAAGAGTGCGTGCTGGCTTGCACGTTGACTTCACCACCCGGCCACAGGTGGTCACCGAGAATCACCGTCTACAGCGACTTCTTGAAACCTACGGGCAATTGGCGGATGCGCCTGAGTGCCTGATTAATACTTCGTTTAACGAAAGTGACTACCCGATCGTCAATCACCCGATCGAGGGACTCGTGATGTTCGCGCGCACGGACCTAGATGCCTTAATCGTTGATCGTCTCGTCATAGAAAAGGGAAGGCCATGAAAACCACCATGAAAACTGTTGTCATGATTGCACAAACCATCCTCGAAGTTCGCCGTCACCTTCATGAGACCAGGCTCGGCGCTTTGGAACCCTATTTCTTCGGACTCATTCTACTGAGCCTACTTCTCTATTTAGTGCATGCGGTGTCGCCGCTCGCGCCATTTGTGTACTCGCTCTTTTGAGCCGCATACGAGAACGCCTATGAAAGCTTGGCTCAGCAAATTTTTTTTAACCCCACTGGTTCTCTATGCAGCACTGCTGGGCGCTGAATGGTTCATGAGTGGCGCCGAGCCGCCTCGCCTTTCCGAGATCAGGCGTTTACGCAACCAAGGGCAGCGAGCGAACCCCGCGTTTACGGCGCAACATTTTCTCGGCGAACACCCCGATCTGCGTTTCCTGCCCCTCGGTGGCATTGCCAAAGTACAAACCGTGCTCTGCCAGGAAGATGGCCCCGTTGTGAGCTACACGTCGGATCGCCATGGCTTCCGTAATCCCGATGAGCTTTGGGATCAGGCTGAATGGGATGTCGCCGTCTTGGGCGACTCCTACGTTCAGGGATACTGTGAAGCCGATGGCGCGATCTTCACCGATCGGCTGCGCGAAGTTTACCCAAGGACCGTGAATCTTGGTTCTTTTGGTAACGGCCCGCTGAGTAACCTGGCTACACTTCTCGAGTACGCCGCCATTCATCGCCCCAAAAAGGTTCTTTGGGTTTACGTGCCTAATGATCTGCGCATCGACCTACCCATGGAGCGAGAGAACCCTACACTGATGGAGTACTTGCTTGGTCAAACACAGTCTCTAAGGGGGCGGCAAAAGGAAATCGATTCTCTCCTCGCACAGGAATCAGAGCTCATTTTGACAAGAGCGCGACCATTTTCTTTAAAGGCATGGTTGCGTTTGAAGACACTGAATGAGTTCGTAGCGCAAGCCTTGTTGCGCCAAAAGCGCGGTGAGCCAGCCGACGACGGTTTCCCGCCAGACTACCTCTCGATTGACAGCAATGATTATCAGTTTTTCGAATCTGTTCTCGCACAAGCTCGCGGCGCCGTTTCATCTTGGGGTGGAGAGCTGATCTTAGTGACGGTTCGTGATTCAACGAGTTTCAAGAAGACGCATCAAAAACAGGTCGAAGACCATGGGCAGCGGCTGCGGGAAATGGCCGACCATGTCGGCCTTCGAAGTATTGAGTTTCGTCCGGAGGACCAAAACCCTTTTAACGAATTCAACGTGGTCAGCTCTTACTACGGGCATGTCAACAAGCAAGGACATGCCGATCTCGCGCGACAGATCCTTCGCTACCTCTGAATGTCGACGACGCAAGTTTCGGTCAACGTTGACTGCATGTGGCGGGCAGCCGTTTGAATTGCGTAGATCTCCTGGCTTACAACATCGAGGATGTTTGACGACTGGAATTCAAGGCAATACTGCACATCGCCCTCGAAGCCGATTATCTTAGTCGTTAGCACGCTCAGGTAGCGATTACGCAAGTTCTTGTTGATCAGCGCGAGTAGCTTGGCTTCAGCAACCTTATCAATTCCGTCTCCGGGGCTGATCAGACTCACCAGAATTGCCTTGGGCGACTTAAAACCTCCACTGACTACCGAACCGCCTTCGGCATGGCTTAGAAAAGGCATCAACAAAATTGTAAAGATCAAGACTACAGACCGTTTCATTTTCTATCTCCTTTGATTAGTTTTCATTTTTGGTTAAACAAAACATTTGCATACTTAACGCATAAACATCTTGGCGTTCTTCGCCCTTACTTGCCTCGAGACAAAATTCATGGCGAAATCGAGCGAGCCAATCCTTAAGTTCAGGCACGCGATTTCGATCGATCGCGACCACTACCGAGGCAAAATCCCGCGCTTGAAAAGGCTGCTCTTCGAGCGCCATTTGTGCCTTACGCATCATCTGTTGATGATTGTGGCGAATTGCTCGCGACGGAATATTCTCTGTCTCTCTAAAGTCATTGACGATTTGGTAACCTCGATCATTCTTCAAAATCAAGCCCGCAGTCTCGAGTGCAGTGAGAGCATCTTTGACTTGCAAACGCGAGATTCCCAAACGCTTCGAGATAAAATCTGGCGCCCACGAAAAACCTTTGGTCTCTGCAAGATGAAGAATGGCCAAATGGTACCAGTCGGCGATAACCTGAAACTTCGCTTCCGCGATAGTGGCGAAGGCGTTAGCCGAATCTTTAGCAAGTACGTCGAGTTTTTTTCGTGCTGCGAGTTTCTCAGTTCGACTGCGCCCGTGCAGGAATGCGACCGATGCAACAAACCAGTCAGTCTCACGTTTTGAGTAACCGAGGGTGCGAGCAACTCCGCGAGCTTTTCTTGCAGACAAACCTTTTTTCCCCGAAAGAATCGCACTCTAATGCGGCGCCGGCATCACCAGATCCCGAGCAAAAGCCCGTAGCGAATACGCTGGATGTACAGCGTGGCGGCGTTCGAATGCGTATTTCGGTTAAGGCGCCCGGCTGTTTCGGTTCGATTCCGCCCGGCTATCGGAGCGTAGCGACGCTACTGATTTAGTTTTCGCATTTCAGATCCTGTCAGTCAAGGGTGGCTCGGGCCTTGCGCTGCGACTCA
>SXGU01562632.1_pt1 | contig 14399 bp, 15 predicted proteins | sample 3174531 | NCBI WGS metagenome assembly SXGU01 (sample SAMN11356863, study PRJNA531348) | freshwater metagenome | isolation source: freshwater sample F1-140 | place: China: Fuxian Lake, Yuxi | collected 2017-12-25
AAACCTGCCGCAAGATCCTGAAATCCTTACCCGAAAACAACCTGGTTTTGCGCGACATCAAGAAAGACCCGATCACCGCCGAGGAACTCAACGAAATGCACCGCCGCGCCGGGAGCTACGAGGCACTTTTCAGTCGTCGGTCGCAACTCTATACCGCCAGGAAACTCAAGGAGCAGACCCTGGGCGAGGAGGATTTCAAAAACCTGATCCTTGAGCATTACACCTTTTTGAACCGCCCTGTCTTTCTTATTGGCGATGCGATTTTCATCGGCAACAGCAAAAAGTCGGTGGAGGGCGCGACCGCTGCATTATGAGCAAGCGCGCACTCGCACTGATAGGCGCCACGCTGGTTTCCATTATCTATGGCGTCACTTTCACGATTGCCAAGGACGTAATGCCCGCGCACATCGAGGCCTTCGGGTTCATCGTTTTGCGCGTGGGCGGATCGACGCTGCTCTTTTGGCTGGTGTGGCTCTTCCTGCCGAAGGAAAAGATCGCAACCGCCGATTTTCCGCGGATCGCCGCGGCTGCATTTTTTGGCGTTGCCCTCAATATGCTCACATTCTTCAAGGGCCTGAGCCTGACCTCACCCATTTCGGCGGCCGTCCTGATGGTCACCACGCCCATCATCGTGCTGGTGCTTTCGGCCATCATCATCAAGGAGCGGATGGAGGCGCGCAAAGCCATCGGGATCGTGCTGGGCCTTGTCGGGACGGCAACCCTGATCCTGTACGGCAAATCCGCCGAAAATTCCCCAAACGCCGGTTGGGGCAATTTCCTGGTGTTTGTCAACGCGGTCTCCTACGGGTTCTACCTGATCATTGTCAAAAAACTGATGGACCGATACAACGCCTTCACGTTTGTCAAGTGGATCTATCTCTTTGGGTTCCTGATGGTGTTGCCCTTTGGGTATGCCGAACTCCACGCGGTAAACTGGGCCTTGGTCCCGCCCGATACCTGCTGGAAAATTGGGTTCGTCGTGGTCTTCTCGACCTTCCTGACCTACCTGCTCAACCTATTGTCGATGCGGGAGCTGAAACCCGTGACGGTCGCGGTCTTTATCTATCTGCAGCCGCTTTTCGCCACGATTTTCGCGATCGCGCTGGACAAGGATTCACTGGGTTGGGTGAAAATTGCGTCGGCGGCGATGATTTTCGCGGGCGTGTACCTGGTGACCCAAAAAAATGCGGGCCAAAAGGCCACGCCGTCCCAAACCACCGCCGTCAACTGACCCCGTTTTGCTATCTTTGTTCCTCTTTTGTTTTTTATGATACAGTCCATGACCGGCTTCGGAAAGGCCTCTCGCCAGCTTCCGGGCAAAAAGATTACCGTCGAAGTCAAATCGCTCAACAGCAAGGGCCTTGACCTGAGCGTGCGCGTCCCGACGATCTACCGCGAAATGGAACTCCCGCTTCGCAACCAGATCGCATCGGCGATGGAACGGGGCAAAATAGATTTTGCGATCTATATTGAAAGCACGTCGGAACAGACCGCCACTCGCGTCAACGTGCCCATCCTCAAGTCTTACATCGCGCAGCTTCGCGAGGTAAAACCGGACGCCGACGAGACCGAGCTCATGAAAATGGCCATCCGCATGCCCGATGCGCTCAAAACTGAACGCGAGGAGATCAATGAGGACGACTGGGGCGAAATCCAGGGCGTGGTGGACGAGGCGCTGCAAAACATCCGCAATTTCAGGACTTCGGAAGGCGTCGCGCTTGAAAAGGAGTTCCTGCATCGCATCGCCAATATCATGACGATGATGAACGAGACCGTTTCCATGGATGCCGAGCGCATCTCGACCGTCCGGACCCGCCTCCAGGCCGCGATCGAGGAATTGAAGGTAACCCTTGACGAGAACCGTTTTGAGCAGGAACTGATCTTCTACCTCGAGAAATATGACATTACCGAGGAAAAGGTAAGGCTGGAGAACCACATGAATTATTTTATAGAAACGCTCGCGGGCAACGAGGCCAACGGCCGCAAACTGGGCTTTATCATTCAGGAAATGGGCCGCGAGATCAATACGATGGGTTCAAAATCAAACCACGCTAAAATGCAGAAACTGGTGGTGCAGATGAAGGACGAACTGGAAAAAATTAAAGAGCAGGTGCTCAACGTACTCTGATGGAGAAAGGCAAACTCATCGTGTTTTCGGCACCGTCGGGTTCCGGAAAAACCACCATCGTCCGGCATTTGCTGGGCATTGACGAACTCAATCTCGAATTTTCGGTTTCGGCGACCTCGCGCGAGCCGCGTGGGCTCGAGGTTCATGGAAAGGATTATTATTTCATCTCGACCGAGGAATTCAAGCAGCATATCAAGAACCACGATTTCCTTGAGTGGGAAGAGGTTTACCGCGATAATTTCTACGGAACGCTCAACAGCGAGATCGAGCGCATCTGGGCAAAGGGCAAGAACGTGATTTTTGACATCGATGTGGCCGGCGGCCTGAGAATCAAACGCAAATACCCCGATGAGACCCTCGCCGTTTTCGTGAAACCGCCCAGTATTGACGAGCTCAAGATCCGCCTGAAGAAGCGCTCTACCGAATCGGACGAAAAGATCAACATGCGCATCGCCAAGGCATCGGTGGAACTTGCGACCGCGCCGCAGTTTGACAAGATCATCAAGAATTACGACCTGGAGGAAGCCAAGAACGAGGCGTACATGTTGGTGAGGGAATTCGTGAAGTAGTTATCAGTCATCAGTTCTCAGTTTGCTTGCTTTCTACCCGTATGTTGACGGTAATGATTGAGGCGTTGTGAAAAGAATTAAATTTGATCGCATCGTTTCGGATTTACCTCTTCTACTGACGACTGATAACTGACAACTGACGACTCATGAACATCGGCCTCTACTTCGGAACCTTCAACCCCATCCACGTCGGGCACCTGATCATCGCCAACCACATGGCGGAACATTCGGGATTGGACCAGGTCTGGCTTGTGGTGACGCCGCACAATCCGCACAAGGAAAAAAATACGCTGCTCGACAACTACAAGCGCCTCGAGATGGTGCACCTGGCCACTGAAGCCTACCCGAAATTGCGCCCGTCCGACATCGAATTCAAGTTGCCCCAACCCAATTATACCGTGAATACCCTTGTGCACCTGCAGGAAAAGTATCCGTCGCACATCTTTTCGCTGATCATGGGCGAGGACAACCTTCGGTCGCTGCACAAGTGGAAAAATTACGAGGCCCTGCTGCAGAACCATCGGATCTATGTTTATCCACGGATTTCGGAATCTCCCAAAACCGATTTGCAGCACCATCCTGCCATTACGCACATCGAGGCGCCGGTGGTGGAAATCTCATCGACCTTTATCCGCGATAATATTGCCGCCGGCAAGAACGTGCGTCCGCTGATGCCGGATGCGGTTTGGCATTACGTGGACCACAACAATTTGTACCGAAAGAAGCTTTAAGTTTTGCCCTGCCTTCGACTTTTGAATTTTATTGGCGTGCTCCGAACCGTTCGGCTGTCGCCCTGGGCCGACTATCATCTGCTTAACAATTGATTGGCGATACCCAACTGGATGAATCGGTACCTTTGTCAAAACTTTTTGCCATGCTCAACTTTGAACTTTACAACCCCACGCGGCTGATTTTTGGCAAAGGCCAGATCGCACGCCTGGCCGAATTCACACCCAAAACCAAAATACTGCTGGTTTACGGCGGCGGAAGCATCTTTAAAAATGGAATTCATGACCAGGTCCGGGCGGCGCTCGAGGGTTATGACATCACCGAATTTGCCGGAATCGAGGCCAATCCGCGGTTTGAAACGGCAATGAAGGCCGTTGCCCTCATCAAGGAACATGGAATAAAATTTATCCTCGCGGTTGGTGGCGGATCGGTGATCGATGCGGTAAAATTCATGTCGGCGGCCGTCAATTTTGAAGGCGACCCCATTGAAATCCTACAGAAAAGGATGCTGATCAAGGAAAATGCGATGCCCTTCGGCACGGTGCTGACCATTCCGGCCACCGGCAGCGAGATGAATTCGGGCGCGGTGATTTCAATCGAGCGGACCCATGAAAAACTATCATTCGGCGGACAGGCGCTGTTCCCCCAGTTCTCGATTTGCGACCCAACCGTCATATCGTCGCTTCCCAAACGCCAGATCCAGAATGGCGTTGTCGATGCCTACACCCACGTCCTGGAACAATACCTGACCTATAAACACGACGCATTCCTGCAGGACCGCATCGGCGAGGCGATCCTCTCGACCTTGATTGAAATTGGCCCGTCGGTGGTGGAGAATCCAGGCGATTATGCGTTGCAGTCCAACCTGATGTGGTGCTGCACGATGGCGCTCAACGGGCTGCTCAACAAAGGCGTCCCAACGGACTGGGCCACGCACATGATCGGGCACGAGCTCACGGCCCTTTATGGAATCGACCACGCGCGCACCCTGGCCATCATCGGCCCAAATCTTTATCGGGCGATGTTTGACACCAAAATGGAGAAACTGGCCCAATACGGAAGGCGGATCTTCAATTTGCAGGGGCCCGATGAGGAGGTGGCCCGGAATGCGATCGAACGGACTTCGGCCTTTTTGGAGTCGATGGGAATGGAACTCCATATTTCGCGATTTTCACAAGATACAGATGCGCCTGAAATCATCGAAAAGCGCTTTGCCGATCGGGGGTGGCTCGGAATTGGCGAAAAGCAGTTGGTGACGCCCGAAAAAGTCCGGGAAATCGTCCAGGCAAGCCTTTAAAAATCGAAAAGCGTTCATGATTTGAATCACGAACGCTTTTCTCATAACACCAAAACAAAATTTACTAACTTTCAAATCAGTCGTCTTTGCGATGATCTGACAATTACACAACGTCCGGGATTTCCAAAAATTGCATCATCGACCATTAAAGAACTGTTAAAGTTTGAAAAGGCGCGCCATTGCGGGTCTGCTTTAAAAATGGTACTTTTGGACCTTTAAAATCGATCATGACGAAATCACCAAAATTTGCGGTCATCGGGGGCGGAAGCTGGGCTACGGCCATCGCAAAAATGCTTTGCACGAACCTGGATGAGATCGCCTGGTACATGCGCAATGAAGAAGCGATCAAACACCTCAAAACACATCATCACAACCCAAATTACCTCAGCTCGGTAGAATTCCAGGTGCAAAAGCTCCGGCTGACTTCCAATATCAATGAAGCGGTGGCGTATGCCGATTACGTGATTTTCGCGATACCGTCGGCGTTCCTTAGCGGCGAACTGGCCAAGCTCACCGAAAGCCTTGAAGACAAGATCGTCTTTTCGGCAATTAAGGGTATCGTGCCCGAGACCAGCCTCATCGTGGGCGAACATTTCCACGAGACCTACGGCATCCCGTATGACAATATCGGGGTGATCACCGGTCCCTGCCACGCCGAGGAAGTCGCGTTGGAACGCCTCTCCTACCTGACCATTGCGTGCGGCGACGAGAAAAAAGCCAAGATCGTGGCCAACAGCCTCTCAGGCAATTTCATCAAAGCCAAGATTACCGATGACATCATCGGCACCGAATATGCGGCCATGCTCAAGAACATTTATGCCATCGCGGCCGGAATCGCGCATGGGCTGGGCTACGGCGACAATTTCCAGAGCGTCCTGATGAGCAATGGCATCCGGGAGATGAAAAAGTTCATCCGCAAGGTCCACAAGATGAAGCGCAACATCAACGATTCGGCCTACCTGGGCGATTTGCTCGTGACGGGATATTCGGTTTTTTCGAGAAACAGGATGTTTGGGAACATGATCGGGAAGGGCTATACGGTGCAATCTGCCATGATGGAGATGTCCATGGTGGCCGAAGGTTATTACGCCACCCGCAGCGCCTTTGAACTCAACAAGGAGTATGGCGCGAAAACGCCCATCATCGATGCGGTCTTCGCGATTTTGTACGAAGGCAAGGAAGCGCGGAAGGTGTTCAAGAAACTGACGGAGAAACTGGATTAACGCACCATCACGCCCGGCTTGTTCAGCACCGGGATTTCCTCCATATTTTCCGGATTGAGCAGATTCGCCCTGAAGATGAATTTCCGGTCATAAAGCGTTTTACCAATGAAGAACGTGACCATGAACTCGTTGTTGAGCGCGAGCACGCTATCCTCGATCATCTCGACTTTATGCGCCGCCTGCGGACCGATCTCGATAAAAGCGTGACGCAGCATCGAGGTCTTGCGCATCTCACCTTCAACGGTGCCAAAAGCTTTTGAAACCACCATGATGTTGCTCAATGGTTCGTTATTCTCATTGACCAGATACACGTTCCAGACATTTTGCATGAAGTCGTCGTTCCATTCCTGGACAGCGGCCATGAACACACCTTGAACGTCGGGGATGGTAATGTCTTTTCTCATGAGGATTGTCGAATGTCGAACGTCGAATGAAATTACCCATGACGTCACTCAAAAAACCAAATTCTACAAGTTAAACGAAAATCTTGTTTACAGACCGTTTGACATTTGTCATGCGACATTTGTCAGCTTATATGCTCGCCCTGAACTGCTCCAAAAACCGCACATCATTCTCATAGAACATCCTGATATCGCCGATCTGGTACAACAGCATTGCGATGCGCTCGATGCCCATGCCGAAGGCGAAACCGGTATATTCGTCCGGGTTGATGTTGCAGTTTTTCAATACGTTGGGGTCCACCATGCCGCAGCCCATGATCTCGAGCCAGCCGGTTCCCTTGGTGATTCGGTAATCGGTTTCGGTCTTCAGGCCCCAGTAGATATCGACCTCGGCGCTTGGTTCGGTAAACGGGAAATACGACGGGCGAAGCCTTATCTTGCTCTTCCCGAACATCTCCTTGGTAAAATAAAGCAGCGTTTGCTTAAGGTCGGCGAAGGAAACGTCCTTGTCGATGTAAAGCCCTTCTACCTGGTGGAAGATGCAGTGCGACCGCGCCGATACGGCCTCGTTGCGGAAAACACGCCCGGGCGAAATCGTCCTGATGGGCGGCTTGTTGCTCTCCATGTACCTCACCTGTACCGACGAGGTGTGCGTGCGCAAGAGGACATCGGGGTTGGTCTGGATGAAAAAAGTGTCCTGCATGTCGCGCGCCGGATGGTACTCCGGCAGGTTGAGCGCCGTGAAATTGTGCCAGTCGTCCTCGATCTCGGGCCCTTCGGATACATTGAAGCCGATGTTTGAAAAAATATCGACGATCTGGTTCTTGACGATGGAGATGGGATGGCGTGAGCCGACTTTCATCGGTTCGGCGGGGCGCGTCAAATCGCCATAAATGCCTTTTGCCTCCTCGCCCGATTCAAGCTGCTCCTGGATGGTGCGCACCTTTTCCTCGGCGGTCTGCTTGAGCTGGTTGATTACCTGCCCGAATTCGCGCTTCTGCTCGCCGGGAACATTGCGGAACTCGGCAAAAAAGTCGTTCAGCAATCCTTTCTTGCCCAGAAAGCGGATGCGGAATGCTTCAAGTTCGTCAGCATTCTGCGTTGAAAAAGCTTCGGCCTCGGCAATGTATTTCTTGATTTCGTCGATCATGGTGTAGTGAGAGAGGTGCAAATTTAAGGAAAAACTGCCTATGCCGATGTTGAAAACACGGTCAATCAAGAATCAGTCGATGAATTCCTTTTCGACGAAATATTGAACGATCGCTTCCTTCATCAGCACCGACTGCTCGCCGGCTTTCAGCGCCGGCAGTTCCTCGCGGACTTTGTAATGCGGCCAGCCATCACGGTCAAAATAATCAAATTCGTAGTAGCCATATGGTTCGAGCAGCCTGCAAATGGCGATGTGCATGAGGTTGACCTTTTCGTCTTTCTTGAACTTTCGGTGCACCTGTCCGAGTTCCTGCACGCCGATCAGGTAAATGATCGCGTCAAGGTCAAGGTCTTCGCCTTGCGAAAATTGATCGGAAAGCCGCGTGACGACAAGTTCCCACCGATCCTTTAAAAGTTGGTCTCTGGACATTTGGCAAAGATAGCGCACTTGGGGCATCGGCCAAAAGGTTTTATCTTGCGCCGACAATATGGCATTACTGGACATCATCCTCGCATTGGCACTGGCTTACGGCTGCATCCGCGGGCTGTTCAATGGATTCTTCATGGAATTCGCCTCGCTTGTATCGCTGATGTTGGGAATCTTCGTGGCGGTGAAATTTTCATCGGCACTGGCAAATGTGCTCTCGGGCAAGTTCTCGTGGGATCCGCTCGCAGTGCGTCTGGTCGCCTTTGTCATTCTCTTCCTGGCGGTGATCATCGCCATCGCCCTGCTGGCACGCATCTTTACCTCACTGGCCAGTTTTGCGGGCATCGGAATACTCAACAGGATCCTGGGCGCTGTATTTGGCATGATGAAGATTGCCCTGATCCTGGGCACCATGCTGGCCCTGATGGCAAGATACGAAGTCCCGGAAAAGGAAACGCGCGAGCAATCATTGTTGTATGCGCCAGTGGCCGGTTTTGGAAAATTGCTTTATCCGTCACTTGCGGAGTGGTTGCCAAAAGCTGCGGGAGCCGTTACTGCTTGATTTCCCTGATGGCCGATGATCGCATCCATCCGTCGTTGCCGTCGGGAAGCAATACCTTTTTCCAGTCGCCCAACTGCTCAAGGACAAATACCTTGGTGCCTTCGTGAAGCGTGATGACATCAGGCGAGGCCATGCGTGGTTCCCCTTTGACTGTGACGATGTCCTCAAATACGATGGCCGGGCGCTCACTGGCCAGTCGTTCCTTCTCGTAGAGCCCGGATGTGGCCGCAAAGACGGTCAGTCCAAGTGCCACCAGCATCGCAAAGAAGAAAATCCTTTTATGCAGGGCCATCGGTGAGAGATAATAACCCGCAAAGAACGCCAGCACGACCACAGACAAAGCTACCGCGATCCAGCCCCAAGTATCGTAATGGAAAAGGCCCGTAAAATCGTGCAGCAATTTGGCAAATCCGGCTCGCGGCACCTCTTTCACCTCATCGATCATCATGTTGTGGGCATAGCCGAGGTTGACCCTGACATCGCGGTCATTTGGGTTCAGCAGAAGCGCTTTTTCATAATAATAGACCGCCGGCGCGATCCGGTCCATCTTGTAGTAGGCGTTTGCGAGATTGAAATACAGGTCGGACGAATGGACACCACGTGCAAGTTCGGCTTCATATTGCTTGACCGCATCGGCATAGCGCTCCTTTTGGTAAAGCGCGTTTCCTTTTTCAAAACCGCCCTGGGCCCAGGAAGTGGCGGCGATCGCAACGAAGGCCAGTATGATCGATTTCAGCTTCATTTCAATTGCTTTTCAAGTTCCTGCACCACCTGTGCGGCACGGTCGTAGTCCTGTTTGATGGACCCGGACGATACCGGGGCGTAACGTGCCAGTTCGCAGCTTTCCACCAGGGATATGAACTGATGGGCAGAATCAGTGTTTGCGCCCCGCTGGATAAGGATTTCCCGAATGTTCTCCTTGCGCATCTCCGACGTCTCGATCCCGAGCTTAGCCCTCAGGAAGTTGTGCAGCGCGCGCTCGAGGGCATTGTAGAACGATTCCTTGTCGCCCATGGATCTGCCCGCCTCAGACAAATATCTGCGCACCAGGCGCTGTGACTGTCGCGCCTTGTTCCCGGCGACATCGGCGTCGCTCGCGAGTTGCTTCTTCCTTACCAGCATCAAAAGCGGGATGCACAGCAACGGAAGCCCCACCAACGCATAGAACAGTCCCGAACCCAGGAAATCCTCGCTTTTTTGGGGAACGAGTGATGTATTGAGCTTGATGAACTTAAATTGGGCACGCGACGCAATGGGATTTTTGCCGGACGCTGCAGGCACGGCATCGGGTGTCGCGGCTCCCGGAGTGGCGACATCAGGTCCGTCCAGCACGTTGATCATGATCTCGGGCGCCGTGATCGTCCTGTATTTGCGCGCCGATGGATCGAAATACGTAAACGAAATGGGTTTTACGGGATACTTGCCCCGGAATTGCGGGATGATCGCATAGCTGTCGCTAACCCTCCCGGACATGCCGTTCAGGGTGGTCGAAACATTTTCCTTGTGGACCGGGTCGTACATTTCAAGCGCAGCGGGAACAACCGGCTTGGGCAGGCTAAAAAGTTTCAGATTGCCCGACCCGCTCACACTCACCACCAGGTCCAGCGATTCACCGTTCTTGAGTACCGTGCGGGAAGGCGTGACCTTGAAGTCGAATTTACCCACGGCGCCTGAGAAATCCACCGGTTTTCCGGCTTCGGGAAGCGGCTTGACGTTGATGGTCCGCGCCCCGGCCGATACGCGTTTGTTGTCCTGGATGGGGATCATCTGCCCAAAGATGGTGCGCCGGTTTGACGGCAATTCCACATCGATGTCCAACGAGAGCGGCTCAATTTCCAGTTTGCCCGATTTCTGCGGATAGAGCACAATTTTTTTCAGGACGATGTATCGGTATTTCTCACCATTGTACCTGCCTTCCTCCACCTGAAGCTGCTTGATGTCGATGTTCTGGCTCCAAAAATCATTGTACTTGGGCTTGTCAAGTTCGCGGAAATTGGTGATGCCGATGTTGTAATTGAAATACAATTTGTAAACGACGGTGATCGGCTCGTTGAGATACGGATCGGTTTTGGAAATATCGGCCACGAGATGGAGCGCATCCTCCGCGCTGACCGAGATGTCGTTGGGATCGCGGGGCTGTTCCACGGCCGCGGTAACGGTAACCTTGACGGGCGATGTCTTGTAAACCTGTCCGTTGATCTCAACCGATGCCTGCCTGATGGTGAGTTGTCCGCGCTGGGTGGGCAGCAGGAAATATGTGTATGTTTTGTTGAATGCCGTTTTGCCGTTGACCCAGGACTGGCTAACCTGTTGGCTTGGCCCTGCCACGACGCGAAACCCCTCAAAGGAAGGCGGCACGAAATTGTCGCCATCGGCATTCATCGTAAAGTCCACCCGAAGACGTTCGTTCATGGCCAGGCTCTGCTTGCTGGCGCGCGCCTCAAACTGCACCTGTGCCATGACGCTTTGGGCCAACAATAGCAAAATCACGGTAAATCTTAAAAGTCCCTTCATTACCAATCCTTTTCGTTTCGGCGGGGCTGCGCCTTCGCCTTTTTCTCATTGACTTTTCCCTGCACCTTTCTCTCTTCGTTGTTCACGGCATCGAGAAGGTTCTCCAATCGCTCTTTTGGCATTCCGCCAGGCTTGGGTTTCTCTTCGGGGCCTTCCGGGCCTTCCTTAGGCTCGGGCTTGTCCTTGCCCTGGTCATTTTTCTGGTCCTGGCCCTGGTCCTTGGGATCGTCCTTTTTTTCCTGTTTCTGGTCGTCCTTCTTTTCCTTGTTGTCCTTTTTATCCTTCTTCTTGTCTTTTTTGTCGTCCTTGGGCGGATTGTCCTTCAACATCTTTTTGGCCAGCGCATAATTGTATCGGGTTTCGTCATCCGACGGATTGTTCCGAAGCGCGTTCTTATAGGCCTCGACCGCTCCGCTGTAATCCTTCTCCTTCATCAGCACGTTCCCGAGATTGTGAAACGCCCGATGCTTCTCGTCACGGCCTTGTGCCGATTTGATGGCCTTCAAATACGAATTCCTCGCCTCCAAATGCTGGTTTTGGCGGTATATGGAGTTTCCCAGATTGTAACTTGCCGTAGCCGACGGATTCTTGAACTCCGCCACGCGGTACTGCGCCTCGGCATCAGCATATTCCTTGTTCGCGAATTTTTCGTTGGCCTTGGGAAGGATCTTGTCTTTCTCCTGGGCCCTGAGTCCGGCGACGGCCAAAAATATCAGTATGAGCTTCTTCATTTATCCCTTTCATTAAACAGGTTGAGCTTGCGGAGCCATTCGGTCTTGCGCTCCAGCAGGAACAGGTCGGCAAACAAAAGCAAGAGCGCAAACCCCAGGAACCACTGGAATTGCGAGTTGAAATCGGTGAATTCCTGCGATTCGAATTCGGTGCGTTCTATGTTTTCCAACGCCTTCTTGACATATTCGCCCACCTGCCTGGAATTTCCCCCGTAAAAGTAGCCGCCATCGGTCTTCTTGGCAATGGTCCGAAGGTTTTCTTCGTTGAGCCGGGTGATGACCACCTGACCGTTGCCGTCGCGCTTGAACTGGCCCACGTAACCATTTTCACGAAGCGGGATCGGTCCGCCCTTGGCAGTACCCAATCCAATCGTAATGATCTTGATACCGGCTTTCTTCGCCTGGTTGGCGGCATCCTCCGCACCGCTTTCGTGGTCCTCGCCGTCGGAGAGCATGATCAACAATTTATTGGTCTTGCTCCCTTTGTCAAAAAAGGTCTCCGAAAGCGTGATCGCTTCCCCCAGCGAAGTTCCCTGCGAGGAAACCATGTCGGTATTCATGCTTTGCAGGAACATCCGCGAAACCGCATAATCGGTCGTGATGGGCAATACCGGATAGGCGCCGGCCGCGTACGCGATGATCCCTATGCGGTCGCCCGAGAGCTCCGACACCACCTGAGAAACGGTCTGTTTGGCCTTTTCCAGCCTTGAAGGCGCCACGTCTTCGCAAAGCATGCTCTTGGAAACGTCCACCGCAAACACGATGTCGATTCCTTCGCGCTTGACGGTTTCGGTTTTGGTCCCGATTTTTGGATTGGCCAATGCCGTGACCAGGAAACCGATCGCGACCAGCATGAGAACCAACTTCAGGATGGGTTTAGTGGCAGACCGGTCCGGGGCCAACCGTCGCACGAGTGCCAGATCGCCAAATTCGCGCTGCTTTTTTCGCATCCAGATGTGGTTTGCGGCAAACAGGAGCGCCATCGGCAACAAAATGGCCAACACGTAAAAATATTCCGGTCTGTCAAACTGCACCATCAGATAAAACTTCTATAAACGGTTTGCCTCAATCCAAATTCTGCCAGCAAAAGCAACCCGGCCAGCCAAACCAGCGGGCGGTATTTTTCGTCGTAATCGTAAAACTTCAGCTCCTCGATCTCGGTCGTCTCGAGCTTGTTGATCTCGTTGTAAATGGACTGCAGGCGCTTGTTGCTCGTGGCCCTGAAATATTTCCCGCCCGTATTTGCCGCGATCTGCTTCATGAGTTTTTCGTCGATTTCAACCTGCATCATCCTGAAGAGGAACCCGCCCCCCGGCGCATAGGCATATGGGAATTCGGCCATGCCGTTGGTCCCGATGCCGATCGTATAGACCTTGATCCCGTACTCGCGCGCAATGTCCGATGCGGTTTCGGGCTCAATGAATCCCGAATTGTTAACGCCGTCGGTGAGCAGGATGATCACGCGGCTCTTGGCCTTGCTGTCCTTGAGACGGTTCACCGCTGTCGCCAAACCCATCCCGATTCCCGTGCCGTCCTGCAGGACATTGTCATACCGCACCGAATTCAGCGCCTCGAGCACCACCGACTTGTCACTGGTCACCGGAGTTTTGGTATAGGCCTCCGCGGCGTAAACCACGATTCCGATCCTGTCGTTTGGACGGCCTTCGACAAATTCCTTCGCGACCGATTTCAGGCCTTCCATCCGGTTGGGCTTTAGGTCCCGTGCCAGCATGCTCCCCGAAACGTCGATTGCCATTACGATGTCTATGCCGCGCGTCATCTTGGTCTGGCTCGATACGTCCACTGTGCGCGGGCGCGCCATGGCGACGATGATCGATGCGAGCGCCAGCAACCTCAGCGCAAAGAGCACCGGTTTTAATTTGGCCCAGATCGAGTTGTGCCTTGACATTGCACCTACCGTACTCATCCGTATCGGTGCCGAACCCTCACGCCCACGCCAAAACAGCCATGCGGCCGCAATTGGGACCAGTAGCAATAACCATAGCAAATGCGGGTGCATGAAAGTCACATCGGTCATTGGACAGGCCTTTTAAGTTCGACTGAATTCATGATGCGTTCGCGTACCTGCACGCCGTATTGGTCGCCATCGATGTGCGAGACCATGATTTGCTGCAGGCCATTGTCCTGTTTGAACAACAGGAGTTCATAATATAATTTCTTTGTGTCGCCCGAAGGGTCTTTCACCGTCATGGTGCCGTATGCCTTGTGGCCGGAAATGCCTTCGCGCGTCTCATATTTTTCCTCCTTGACCAGGATGTTCTGTGCGCCGCGGCTCTCCATCGTCTTGAGGATTCCCTCGACTGCCTTTTCAAGCGAGATGTCCACCTGGTCCTTGTAGGTGTTTGTCGATACGATCACGTAAAAGTTATCGATCATCGATCCATAACTAAACATTTGCAGATCTTTTAACATTGCCATCGCATCCTTGGGAAGCGCGGTCTCGGGCCGGACGCGTTTGAGAACACGCGGCGTCTCGGCTATCACAGGTGGATTGCCATACTCACTGCGAACCCATTCGCCCTCAGCCAATTCCTTGAGCGGATGCCCAATGATGTTGTCCTTGAGGTAATTGAATCCTCGCGTGGCCGCAAAGTATCCCCCGATGCTGATCAGCAGGAAAACCGCGATGCCCGAATACAGCAGGATTT
>SXGU01192253.1_pt1 | contig 14396 bp, 12 predicted proteins | sample 3174531 | NCBI WGS metagenome assembly SXGU01 (sample SAMN11356863, study PRJNA531348) | freshwater metagenome | isolation source: freshwater sample F1-140 | place: China: Fuxian Lake, Yuxi | collected 2017-12-25
TCCGGCTGATTGGACAACGTATCGTGAGGCTGTTCGCGTAAAGACGGCAGACACGATTACAGCGTTAGAAGCAGCGACGGATATTGATGCGTTTATCGCTGCTGTGACAAATGTTGAGTGGCCTGTTAGCCCTGATAATCAGCCTATGGTTGCAGAGCCTGTAGCGCCAATAGAAGAGATTAATGTCCCAAGCCCTTGATGACCTGATGGCGAGCCTTGATGGCTTGCCAGAGGCTGAGCGTAAAGCGTTATACGAACGCGCCGCAGTCGCCACACACGGTTATAAGTGGCTTCCCTCGCCTGGCGCACAAACAAGAGCTTATTTCTGCCCTGCTGACGTATTGCTTTATGGCGGCATGGGTGGTGGCGGTAAATCGGATCTAGGTCTTGGATTGGCGTTTACAGCGCACAAGCGCTCGCTGGTTTTAAGACGCAAATACGCAAACCTGTCAGCGCTGACAGAACGCGCAATTGAGATCAATGGAACGCGGTCAGGATATAACGGCTCCCCTCCCCCATTATTAAGGACTGAGGACGGTCGGTATATACAATTTGCTGGCAACCAGCATTTAGGCGATGAGCAAGATTGGCAGGGCCATCCATTCGATCTGAAGGTGTTCGATGAGGCGACGCAGTTTCTTGAACTGCAAGTTCGCTTCCATCTTGGTTGGTTAAGAACGATAGATCCTAATCAGCGTGTCAGGGCATTATTAGCGACTAACCCGCCAGTAGATGCTGAAGGCGATTGGATCATTGGTGTATTTCGTCCCTGGTTGGACATAACGCATAGCAACCCTGCTAAGCACGGTGAGCTCCGTTGGTATGTCACAGCGCCTGATGGAAGCGATTTAGAAGTAGATGGGCCTGAGCCGGTTCAATTGCCTGGCTCTGCTGGCCCGTCTATCCCAATGAGTCGGACGTTTATTCCGGCAAGTCTTAAGGACAATCCGTATCTAATTAACTCTGGTTATCAGGCAAAACTCGACGGCCTACCAGAACCAATTAGATCGGCGGTTCGCGACGGTAACTTTATGGCCGCGCGAGCTGATGCTGATTTCCAAGTCATACCGACGCAATGGGTAATTAACGCGGAAGCCCGCTGGTTACAGCAACAACCAGATGGCGTTCAAATGACAGCTATGGCCGTTGACATCGCACAAGGCGGTTCTGACAGAACTGTATTGGCGATGCGTTACGGCGGTTATTACCTAAAGCCTGTCGCGGTTAATGGTTCGGATACGCCCGATGGATCATCAGTCGCCGCGCTCGTTGTTAAACATCGTCGTGATAATTGCCCTGTCATCGTCGATATGGGTGGGGGTTATGGCGGTGATACTCTCTCAAGGCTGAAAGACAATGGCATCGACTGCCATCGTTTTAATGCTGCGAATAAATCGACATCGACTGCACAAGACGGATCTAAGCTGACGTTTAGAAATAAACGCGCTGAAGCTTGGTGGCGTTTTAGAGAGGCGCTTAATCCTGACCAGGAAGGCGGCTCTAAGATTGCCATTCCGCATGATCCTGATCTACGCGCTGACTTGTGCGCTCCTACATGGAGCCTTGGCAGCTCTGGGATTTTGATTGAGTCCAAAGACGATATTCGCAAGCGTCTTGGTAGATCAACTGACAAAGGCGATGCGGTTGTCATGTCGCTTAGCCAAGGCGAGATTGCTGTCAAGAAACGGCAAAAGGCTTGGACAGAACGTCCATCTACTGCGAACCTTGGCTACGCAAGCCTAAAAAAAAAGCCTCGTTGATTGGCAAACACGCTTAGACAGCTTTTCGATAAAGCAATCATTAGCGGCGGCAATACCCATACAATTGATGACATAGAAGCGGGGATAGCCAATGGACAATTTCAATATTGGCACGCTGACGATTGTTGTGCCGTTACTGAGCTTATTCCTTATCCACGCTGCAAGAAGCTCCACATCTTTATTGCAGCGGGTGACTTTAACTCAATCTGCGAAAAGCTTCTCCCGCAAGTAAAACAGTTTGCGTTAGAGCAAGGCTGCACGGCGATGACGACAATAGCCAGGAAAGGCTTTGTCAAACGCATCCCTGCATACGGCTTCAAGCCAAAATATATCGCGTTTCAACTTGACCTTGAAAGGAACTGATAATGGGTAAAGGTGGTGGTGGTGGCCCTTCGCCAGCGCAGCAAGTAATGCAAATTGCTGCAATTCAAAACGCTCAAGCAGCGGCTTCTCAGCAGGCAGCAGCACAGGCTCAAGCTCAAGCAACAGCGGCAGCTTATACGCCTCCTACGCCTCAAGGCGCTACGCCTTCAGCAGCAACGCCTACTCAATATATGCCTTCGCCACAAGCAATGGAGGCGGCTCGTAACGCGTTTAACGCCAAGTTGCGCGGCCAAGAATACAGTATTCTTGGTGGCGATCAAACAGAAGCTGCTGGCTTAACGCAGGAAGAACGCGATCGTCGCCGTAAAGCCAAGCTTAAGCCTGGTGAATCTGGCGCTGCTACGCAGACGGCTGCGACTTCTCCAGCTAATACATACATTGGCACCACGTTAGGCGGCTAAACATGAAGGCGCGCGTGAAGGAGCTAATCCAGCAAGGCGAACGCCTTTTTAGCTCTCGCATACAAATTGTCAGCCTATGGCAGTCCATAGCTGAGAATTTCTATGTCGAGCGCGCGGATTTCACCACTACTCGTTCTATTGGACAGGAGTTTGCGTCTCATCTGATGACAGGCGTTCCGGCAATGTGTCGGCGCGATCTGGCTAATCAGATTGGCGCAATGCTCCGTCCTAGAACGCAGCCCTGGTTTCATGCTCGCACACCAATTGACGCCATCAATCGCGATCCATCGTCGCGTCAGTGGTTAGATTGGGCGAGTGAGATCATGCGCCTTAAAATGTATGATACGCGCTCTGGCTTTGTCAGGGCGACGCGCGAAGGCGATCATGACTTTGCCGCCTTTGGTCAAGCAGTAATCCAGGTAGAGCTTAACCAGAACCTTGATGGCTTGCTTTATCGTTGCTGGCATTTACGCGACGTTGTTTGGTCAGAGAACTATCATCTTGAGGTAGACCGCGTTCATCGTAAATGGCAGCCTACAGCTCGTCAGCTTTGTCAGCTATTCCCGAAAACGGTTGATCCTAAAGTTCATCAAAAAGCTGAGAAATCGCCTTTTGAAGAAATTAAGTGTCAGCACATTATCATGCCGATGGCTGATTATGACTACAGCAAAAAGTCAAAGTTCCCTTTCATTTCTCTATATATCGACACCGACAACGAAACTGTGCTGGAAGAAGTCCCGGTTGCGGATAATAGTTATATTATCCCCAGGTGGCAGACGGTTTCTGGGTCGCAATATGCGTATTCACCCGCAACTGTAATCGCTATCTCTGACGCTCGTATGCTTCAGCAAATGACGCTGACGCTCATGGAGGCTGGTCAGAAAGCAGTAGATCCTCCGATGCTTGCTGTTGGCGACGCGATACAGGGCGGCGTTAATCTTTTTGCTGGCGGCATTACATACGTTGACGCCGAGTATGACGAAAAGACAGGCGAAGCTTTACGCCCTCTGCCTATCGACAAAACTGGTTTCCAGTGGGGCGATGCAAGAGAAGCCAAAGTAAGAGAGCTTATCCAAGAAGCTTTCTATCTTAATCAAATCCAGCTTCCAGAGCTCAAGGGCGACATGACAGCCTTTGAAACGCAGAAACGCGTCGAGGAATATATTCGTCGCGCCCTGCCCCTCTTTGAGCCAATGGAAACTGAATACAACGGCGCTCTTTGCGACAAGACGTTTGATCTTCTTCTTCGTAATGGAGCCTTTGGAGATGGCTGGAACATGCCCCCTGCTCTTGGTGGTCAGAAAGTTCGCTTCACGTTCGAGAGCCCATTACAGGCTGCTCAGACGAGAGCAAATAGTCAGGCCTTTATGCAAACCGCTCAGCTTCTGCAAACTGCTGCTGGACTTGATCCAATGGTTGTTCATGACGTTGACTTCGACCGTGCCTTCCGTGACGCGGCTGAAGGAGCTGGCGCACCGGCTGCCTGGTTCTTGGATGAGAATGTAGCGGCTCAGAAGAAAGCAGAGGCGCAACAAGCTCAAGCACAACAAGCTGAGCAACAAGCTTTAATGCAGCAGCTTATGGCGGGCTCTCAAATCGCTGATCAAGCAGGTGGCGCTGCCAAGAAGTTTAACGACGCTCTAACGCCACGCGTGTAAGCAGGAAGGCTTGATGACAGAGGTTAGAAAGAGATCAGTTAATCGTCGGCCGCATCAACCATCCCCATGTGAAAAGGCCGACATATACGCAATCAAGGCTCTTTCTGAAGGTGTTGCCACAGAAGGCCAGCAGAAACGCGCTCTTGCGTGGATATTAAATACAGCCTGCGGAATTAGGGACAACACATATTTTGCCGATAGCGAAAGAGATTCCGTTTTCGCGTCAGGCAGAAGGTTCGTCGGACTTGAGATTGTCGCTTTGATGAATATGCCGACGAGTAAACTAGAAGGAATAGTAAATGAGTGAAGACACGGACGCCCTCGCTGGCGGGATGGTTGATACGGCTCCTGCCGATACAGCCGTTTCGGGTGGCGAGACAACCGCTCCTAGTTCTAACAAAGGCACGTTGATTGATAGCGACGCTGCTGACAAGCCCGTAGCTGCTCCTGCCGATTGGCCGGAAGATTGGCGAATTAAACTTGCTGGCGAAGATAAAAGCTATCTTAAAACATTAGACCGCTTTAATAGCCCTGGCGACTTAGCAAAAGCATACCGTGACGCTCAGCAAAGATTATCGTCTGGCAATTTAAAGGCCGTGTTGCCCGATAATCCATCACCGGAAGAGCTGAACGCTTGGCGCGCTGAAAACGGCGTCCCGATGTCTCCAGATGGATACAAGTTCGACGTAGGCCGTCAGTGGTCTGATGAAGATCGCCCTGTGCTTGACAGTTTTGCGGCATATGCTCTGGAGAATAATATCCCGCAGCAATACGCCGAAAAGGTCGCGGCTTTCTACGCAGCTAGCCAACAGCAAAATCTTGCGGCTGTTGAAGAATTTGACGAACGGAACCATCAGCAAGGCGGAGATCAGCTTCGCGCTGAATGGGGCCAGGAATATCGTCGCAACATTAACGCCATAAAGAACACGCTTGCGGCACATGCGCCGGAAGAAATTGTTTCGCAGATGCTGTCTTCTCGCACTCCTGACGGGAGGCGTTGGGGCGATAGCCCTGCAATGCTCAAGATATTTGCTTCTCTTGCAAGAGAGTCAAATCCGTCGGCTACGGTTGTTCCAGGAACAGGTTTCACGACGACAGAAGACGAGCTGACTTCACTAGAGAAATTTATGCGGGAGAACCGTCAAGAGTGGTTCAAAGACTCCGCAAAACAGGAACGCTATCGCGAGCTGATTGAAGCGCGCGAAGCCGGCCGCTCAAAGGGTCGAGCGGCTTAAACCATCCCGCAAGGGATAAATCATACGCTATCGAGAAGCCCCATAGGGCAACAAGCGGCTCCCCGATTTTAGGTCGGGGGCAACCCGCAGCGTTGCGCCTATGGACAACCAGATCGAGGCGTCTTTCCAAATTGAAAGGTGCTTCACAATGGCAAATACTGCATTTCAGGTTCAATACCGACAGGAGTTCATCGCTGGCTTTGAACAGGGTCAGTCACTCCTTCGCGCCGCTGCTACGACAGAAGCGGTAATCAAAGGCAATCAGGCTACGTTCCTTGTTGCTGACTCCGGTAACGCTACGGCTGTTACGCGCGGTGTAAACGGCCTTATCCCAGGTCGCGCTGACAACCTGACGCAATACACCGCTACGTTGCAAGAGTGGCACGACAAGCCTCGTCGCACTGGCTTCAACATCTTTGGTTCGCAGGGTGACGGTCGCCGCATCATGCAGGAAACGACCGTAAAGGTCATGAACCGCAAGATCGACCAAGACATTCTTGGTGAGCTTGCCAACACGTCAAACAACACCGGCTCGGCTGCTACAGCTTCGCTGGCGCTTGTTATGAACGCTCAGGCAAAACTCGGCAAGAACGAAGTCAACATCGAAGAAGAAAACAATATGTTCTTCGTCGCTTCGCCTGCCTTCCGCGCTTATCTGATGCAGACGAAAGAGTTCGGTTCACGCGATTGGGTGGACATGAATCTTCCGTTCATCACTGGCGCTCCTGGCATGAAGAAGATTGAGCGTTGGGCTGGCTTTAACTGGATTTGGCATCCACGCCTTTCGGGCGCTGGCACCAATGCTGAGAAGTGCTACGCTTTCCACAAGTCTGCTATCGGCCATGCGGTCAATACAGGCGAGATGGACATTAAGGCGGGTTACAACGAGGAAGATGATTACTACTTTGCTCGCAGCACGATCTTCATGGGATCAAAATTGTTGCAGACGAAAGGCGTCATTCTCGTAACTCACGACGGCTCTGCCTACTAAGAAATAAGCCAGGGCTAGTCTCTGGCTTTTTTTATTCTCTCTTCATGAAAGGAAAGCCCAATGGCTTATTCAACTTCTACCCCGCCATCCAAACTTGCGGTTGGCACGATTGACGGCACAGCAGGCCCGGCAATTTGGGTTTATAAATCTGCTGATGCGATTGGCACTGTTAAGGCCGCCAATTACTTCTCAAATGGCTATGATCTTGGCATGGTCGTTGGCGACGTAATGTTTGTCTATGACACGGCTACGCCAACAATTAGCGTTGCTTGGGTCAAGACCGTTACCTCTAGTGGCGCAGCTTCGCTCAGCGCGACTGTTTCTACGCTGACATCAGCGTAATTAAGAATGGGCGGGGGTCATTGTGGCCCCCGCTTTTTTGTGGAGTAGCACATGCAAACTGCTGGTATGCCGATGATCCGAGAGTCGCGGATCAACTTCGTTGAGTTCGCGCGGCAAGGTCATCATGTCGTTCCAGAAGACGGAACGAAATTCGAAGACATTCTTAAAGATGAATATTGGTCGCTTGTTGGTCATAAGTTTAAGCCAGGCGACATCGTAGAGATTCATGCCGAAGACGGCAGTTATTATGCTGAGCTTTACGTTCGGGCAGCCGGACGCAATTGGGTAAAGATGGCCCTGCTCCGCAAGATCGACCTTGAGCCAGTAGCTGTTGCCATCGGCTCTCCAGAGTTTGAAGCCTCTTGGAAAGGCCCGCACCGTAAATTCTCAGTTGTTCGATTGTCTGACAATCAGATCATCAAAGACAGCTTTGAGACGCGTGAGCAGGCAATTGACTACATCAAATCCCATGTGAAAGCGATGGCGGCCTAATCATGACAGCACAAACGACACAGCTTCAACTTTACAACAAGGCACTACGCCACATTGGAGAGCGTAAGCTGGCGTCTTTGGTTGAAAACAGAGAGTGTCGGCGTTATCTCGATGACGAGTATGCTGACACTTTGCTTCTTTGCTTGCGAGCTGGAAGCTGGAACTGGGCTACTCGCGTATCGGAAATTACCGCTGACGAGTATGTGGTTCCTGCTTTTGGTTATCAGTCAGCATTTCCCAAACCTGCCGATTGGGTCAGAACTACCTGGATCTCGACATCCGAAACGCTAGATCCCCCACTTAGAAATTATCAAGACCAAGAAGGTTATTGGTTGGCTAACGCTGACACGCTTTACGTCAAATATGTCAGTAGCACTCCTGGCAATACGCTAGCGAGCTGGCCTGCTGACTACGCTGAATATGTCGGTGTTGCATTAGCTAGAACTATCGTAAGCCGCATTACACAAAATGACGCATTGGCTGACAGAATTGAATTGCGTGAAAAGCTTTATTGGAAAAAAGCACAAGCCAATGATGCGATGGATCAGCCTCCGCAGCCTTGGCCGCTTGGCACCTGGACAACCAGCCGTATTCGCCGTGGTGGCATTGGCTCTAACAGCATAAAGAACTGGTAATAAATGCCCCGCATTACTCAGCCGTTCTACAGCCCTAACCGAGGCGAAGTATCCAGGCTTGCGCTTATGCGCGTTGATTTGGATAAGATGCGCCTTGCTGCTGACACGATGATTAATTGGATGCCGCTGACGACCGGCCCAATGACGCTTCGTCCTGGCACAGAATATCTTGGCGAGACGTATAATAATTCTGCCTGTCGTATTCTTGAATTTATCTACGCCACTGATGACGCAGCTCTACTTGAACTCACAAATCAATTATTACGCGTATGGGTCGATGGCGAATTAGTTTCTCGCGATACCGTTACGAGCACCATTCAAGCCTTCTCATCGTGGACAAGAGTTGCGTCAACGGGAGCTTCAGTATCGGTTGTTGGCAGCTCATTGGTTTTTAAAGACGTAACGCAAGGCTCGCTGTCCTACGCTTATGGGACAATGGATTGCACTGGCAATCTCAATAAGTCTCACGGATTGCGTATCCCTGTAACACAGGGTGGGACACTGACTCTTAAAATTGGCACGACGCAGGGCGATGATGACGTGTTTCCAGAAACAATTCTGGAGACAGGCACTCATTCGATCAACTTCGCTCCGACAACCAATACGATTTATATCCAATTAGAAAGTAAAGAAGCTCGCTCATTTACAATTGGCGCGATAACGGTTGAATCCGGCGGCGCAATGACGCTGCCTACGCCTTGGGTTGAAGCTGACCTATATCAGGTTCGATATGACCAATCGGCTGACATCGTGTTCCTGGCCTGCTCTGGCTATCAGCAAAGATTAATTCAGCGCCGAGCAAACAACTCCTGGTCTATTGTCTTATACGAAGTCAACGACGGCCCCTTCCCTGGCGCTACAGGCGAAGACACATTTCGCTTTACGCCTTCTGCTTTGCGTGGCGATGCGTCGATTACAACCAACAAGCAATTCTTCAGCGAGGATATGGTCGGAGCACTGATCCGACTGTATCACCTGAGACAAGATACGACAGAGGATCTTAACGTCGCAGAAACCAGCACGGAAAAGATATTCGTTACTGGAACTGCTGAGACGACGTATTGGGATCCAAATGGCGGCACAGGAACACCGCCGCCTGGCTCGTTTACGACGGTTTCATCTGCTGAGCGAACATTCAATATTAGTATAACTGGGACATGGGTTGGCACGATAGCCTTACAGCGCACGTTTGACCCAGAGGGAATATCTGATTGGGTTGAAATCGAAAACTATACGACTAATCAATCCAAGACCTACAATGATCATATGACCAATGTGCAAGCGTATTATCGCTTGTTCATGAAGGCATATACCTCTGGAACGGCCACTTGTAATTTGTCAATCTCTGGTGGCGGTGGTGCTGGCATAGCGCGTATCACGTCGATTGATACATCTGTTTCGCCTCACAAAGCTAATGTTCAGATCCTTAAGCCTTTCTATGGCTGCGTCACATCTGGCGGTGTAACAAGAGGCTCCGGTTCTACCAACCAATGGCGCTTGTCTTATTGGGATGACAACCAAGGCTGGCCGTCTAGCGTTGCTATCCACGAAGGTCGCTTGTGGTGGGCTGGCGGCGCTCGTATTTGGGGCTCTGTGGCCGACAACTACTATTCCTACGATTTGGACATGGAAGGCGAAGCTGCGCCGATTAATCGCTCAATTGGCAAAGGCCCGATTCAGAACACAAACTTCATGATGTCGTTAGGCCGCCTTGTCATCGGCACGGACGCTGGAATTATCACAGCGCGTTCGAGCTCCTTTGACGAGCCATTAACGCCAAGCAAGTTCAATCTGAAATATTCTAATACGCAAGGCACGGCTGACATACGCTGTATCCCGCTTGATCAGAAAGGCATATTTGTCCAGCGATCAGGCCGTCGCGTTTATATGATCGTCTTCACTAACCAGACTTTCGACTATAAGACGGTCGATCTGACGCGCCTTAATCTCGATATCGGGATTCCTGGTTTTAACAGCCTTGGTATGCAGCGTCAGCTAGATACCAGATTGTGGGCTATTCGTAAGGACGGGACTGCTGCGGTCTTTTTGTATGACGAAGAAGACGACGTTGCTGCCTGGTTTAGAGTTGAATCGGCTGACGATGGTTTCCACGAAAACGTCGCTGTGCTGCCAGGAACACTGGAAGATCAGGTTTACGTTGTTGTCAAGCGAACGGTTAATGGCGTTACCAAACGCTATCTTGAGAGATTTGCTCGCGTAGACCAGTGCCAGGGCGTTTCTCAAAATCGTCTAATTGATAGCCATCTGACATACGACTATGGCGTAGCGACAACATCTATTGCTGGCTTGAGTCATTTACGCGGTAAGACCGTTGCTGTCTGGGGCGCTACTGCTGCTCAAGTTGCGGCAGGAACAGGCGCTGACCTTGGCACTTATGTTGTTAATGCTAGCGGTGAGATTAGCGGCTTACCTGTTGCCGTGACGCAAGCAGTTGTTGGATTGCCTTATACGGCTCAGTTTGTCTCAGCGAAGCTGGCTTATGCTGCTCGCGAAGGAACGGCTGTTAATCAGCAAAAACGCGTAAATAAAATCGGATTTGTTTTAGATCGCACTTATTATCAAGGCGTAAGATACGGTCAATATGATATGCTGACCGGGACATATACCGCCGATAATTTGCCGCTAATCGAGGATGGGGCAGCAACCGCCTCTGGCACGATCTGGCAGCATTATGATGCTCAGCAATTTGAGCTGAACGGCACATGGGACGCCGACTCCCGCATTTACGTTGAAGCCGCCTCGCCTCTTCCGGCGACTGTATTGGGCTTCACGATTGAAATGGAAACAAGCGGCTAAGTCTTCTGGAGATATAGATGATACCATTACTCGTTGCAGGGGCCAGTCTGCTTGGCGCTGGCATTAGCGCATACGGGCAATATCAAGGCGCTCAATCTCAAGCAGCTGGTCATGCAAATAGCGCTAATAATGCCATTTCTAGCATACCTGGCTCGATCATGTCGGCAAGCAGCGCAAACATTGCTGCTAGAGAAGCTAATTATGCTGCTGACGACGCTAAACGAGCTGCTGACTATCAAATCACAATTGGTCAAAACGCTTACAGAAAGTCCCTGGTAGACGCTGACAATGCTCGCGCTGCTGGACAGGTTAATGCTGCCAATGCAGCAAGAGAGAAGCGTTTAGCTCTATCGGCAATACAAGCAAGAGGCGCTGCAAGCGGCGCAGGGCCAGCCTTAGATATCGCGGGCAGCGTAGGAGCCCAAGGCGAGTTTAATAAGCTTTATGCGCTTTACGACGCAGAGAATACAGCGCGGTCGATATACGACAATGGCGTAGCAGCACAATGGAACGCGCAAAATTCTGCATACCAAATGATGCAACAGCGTCGGTCGATGATTGCACAAGGCTTTTCATATCAGAACCAAGCGCAATCCTACATGAACCAGATTCCATCAGCTCTAACATCGGCCAGCAATTATAATTCTGCTGCATCAAAAGTGATGGCTCAAGCGCCATTAGCGGCGGCGGGAACGCTTCTTGGCGGCGTTGGATCTGCTGTGACGGGCTACCGCTATGCCGGTGGCAATGTGTAGTCAATATCCAATGCACAATTACCAGGCTACTAAATATGGCAACATTACCTGACGTAACATCGCTTGGCCGCCCTTCGGGCAGTAGCGCTGGCAGAGGATCTGCGGGATATGATGCGCCAGCTTTTGCGCGTCCGATTGCTCCTGTTGAACCTATTAAAAACTCGCCAGTAGAAGCCCCTGTTGTAGATACTGGCGCTGGGCTAAGAGCGGCTGGGCAAGGTCTGGAGAAAGCCGCGTCTACCCTTGCCTATACTTACGGGCATTTGGTAGCTGATCAAAGAAAAAAAGATTTTGCAACAGCTGACTCTTATTACATAACTGAGTCACATAAAATTAATAGGGCTATTGATCAGTCATCTAATATTGATGAAATTAAACAATATAAAGAGCGGTTCCCTTTACTTGCTAAGGAGGCCGCTGCGAATTTACCAGAGGATCAGCAAGAGCTTTATGCTCTCAAGCAATTTAGATATGTATCTGAGAATCAAGCCTACGCAGATAAACAAATTTATTCTGTTACTAAAGCGGGAGATATTTCGGCAACACACGGCACTCTTAATGAGCTTTCATCCGCATATGCTACCGCTACTGACGACAAAACAAGAGCCTATATTCATGACACGGCAGGAACTCTTCATGATCAATTAGCGGCAAAGGGATATTATACACCAGAGCAAATCCAGGAATCTAAAGACAAATGGACTATTGGCGCTGTTAAGGATCGGCATGATCTCCTACCGCCAGAGCAAAGGATTACTTCTCTTGGCGGCGTCCTTCCAGGAAAAATCGCTGCTACTGACATCCCACAACACGGAGCTGCATTATTGGTTGCTATTGCGGCCCCAGAAAGCAACGGAAAATATAATGTAAGATACACGCCAAATGGCGGCGTGGAATTTGGCGACCTCTCGCAGCATCCGCATATCCGAGAAAAGATTTTAAGCGGGCCTAGCGCTGGTAAAACCAGCGATGCGGCTGGCCGTTATCAGTTTTTGAGCTCAACTTGGTATGGGAAAGATGGCAATCCAGGTGTTGCTCAATTAATTGGGGCTAAAGATTTTTCGGAGCAGTCTCAAGATCGCGGGGCATGGTATCTGGCTCAAGATGATTATTTTGCCCGCACACGCGGCAGAAGCCTTGAGGCAGACCTTAGAACAAACGGTTTGACTCCTGAGATCCTTTCAAAATTAGCAGATACTTGGGAAGGGCTAAAAGTAAATCCTAAAAAAGCGATAGCTGCATACAACGCTACAATGTCTGGGAGAACAGACGTTACGGCAATGATGGACTCTGGCGACAGAGAGGCTTCTGTTTTACCGATAGACACAAGATTGCGAATGTTGACTCAAGCAATTAGCGAGCAAAACAGAATTACATCAGAACAAGCTGCCGCAAATAAAGATCTTGAGCGAACCATGAAAGATGACGTTGATATGGTTGCCCAGACAGGGTTGCCAATGAACGGGTTGCGGGAAAGGGTTGCTACTGCGCTTGGCAATGATGCGGCAATTTATTTGGATACTCAGCGTGAATATGCAAGCGCATATTTCTCAGCAACGAAAGCTATGGAGACAGCCCCAGACACTGATTTGGATAAGATTGTTTCTGGCTTGCTGCCTATGAATGAATCCCCAAACTATTTTAATCAAAAACATTGGTATGATTTGGCTGTAAAAAGATCTGATGAGATTAAGTTACAAAGATCAAAAGATCCTGTAGCCGCAGTAGATAGCTCACCTATCGTTAAACAGGCTTTTGAAACTTACGATTCGGCAAATCCAGCAACATTCCAAAATGTTGTTAAGGCTAGACTAGCCGCTCAGTCTGACTTGGGTATTTTAAAAGAGCTTCAAAATGTCATGCCAGATAGCGAGGCGAAGCGCTATGCCTCTGTTATGAGGCCAATGACCCAAGGTCAAGCAAACTTAATGCTTCAGAAAGAATTGATTGCTGGCGTGTTAAACGATGTAAAAAATCGCTATGGCGATTACACGCCAATAGCCTGGCGGCAAATTAATTCTCACGTTCAGATTAAAGGCGATGTCGGTAAATATTTAGATTATGTTTCCAATCAGCTTGCTCAAAACAAATCTGTTGCTCCACCAACGCCGCAGCAATCAGAATCTATTCAGCAAGAAAGAAACGCAACCCGCGCGGCAAGTATAGGCGGCATACAGCCACCGCAAACTCAAGCAACATCCCCCTCTAACGCTTCTCCAGCTCAACAGCCTGTTAGAATGATTGTTCCTGATGCTGGGGCAATTAATCTTTTAAGATCTGACCCAGAGCGCTACATGCCGTTTTTTCTTAAGAAGAACGGTTGGGTTGATTATGTCCCCGCAGATTTAATCCAATATGTCCCGCCAGAAGAATTGAAAAAGCGCAAGGTCTGGTATCCAGGATCAAACAATCAGGCAGAAGCACCGAATGACTGACGCAAATCCGTTTGACGCTCTTTCACAAAAGGGCGAACAACAGCCTACGGCTACGCCAGAGCCAAATCCATTCGATGCTTTTGGCGTTCCTGAGCCATCGCTCACTCAGCCTCCGCGCCCTACTCCAGAGCAATTTGCTGAAAACGCATTTGAAAAAGGAAGAGGGTTCAAGGGCGGCGTATTAACTCACGCGGCAGAAGTTTATCAGCAAAGACGCGAGGAGCAGATTGTCTCTCGCGCAAACAGCCAAGGCGTTGCTCAACCTGGCGAGGTAATGCCTGATAGGCCAACGCAAGGCGAAGTTGATCTTGCTATTGCAAACCTTGCTGCTCGCAAGGCCGAGTATGACAAGTTACACAGCTTCCCAGAGCCCCAGACTTGGGACGAAAAACTTGGGTCAGTATCAGGTTCATTAAACGCCGGATTAACGGCTCCAGAAAACCTGTTACCCATTTCTCGCGTAGGAACAGCTATCCAAGTAGCTGGGGAAA
>SXGU01408919.1_pt1 | contig 14394 bp, 11 predicted proteins | sample 3174531 | NCBI WGS metagenome assembly SXGU01 (sample SAMN11356863, study PRJNA531348) | freshwater metagenome | isolation source: freshwater sample F1-140 | place: China: Fuxian Lake, Yuxi | collected 2017-12-25
ACTACCTAAACCACGGCTCCGGCCTGTGGTCTTGGCTGACCTCGCTTGACCACAAGCGAATCGGCATCCTCTATTTCATCACGGTCATGACGTTCTTCCTGATCGGGGGAATCTTCGCGCTCTTGATCCGCACGGAGCTCTTCTCGACCGGCGAGACGATCATGGATGCCGCGAAATACACGAAGGTGATGACTTACCACGGAGCCGTCATGGTCTTCATGGTCATCATCCCCGGGATTCCGGCGTTTCTTGGTAACTTCTTCCTGCCGATCCAAATCGGCGCGAAGGACGTCGCGTTCCCGAGACTGAACCTCCTCAGCTGGTACTGCCTTCTTTTGGGGGCAGCGGTTGCTTTGAGCTCGCTCTTCTTCGGCGGAGCGGATACCGGTTGGACGTTCTACACTCCGTACTCGGTCCAGCTCCGTCCCGCGGTGATGCTCGTCGCGGTCGGCGCGTTCATCGCCGGCTTCTCGTCGATCCTCACGGGACTGAATTTCGTGGCGACGACTCACAAGCTCCGTGCGCCGGGAATGACGATGAATCGCATTCCGCTCTTCGTTTGGGCATTGTACTCGACGGCGATTATCCAGGTTCTCGCGACTCCGGTTCTTGCGATCACGCTCCTCCTCCTCGTGATGGAGAACGTTTTCCAGATCGGTTTCTTTGACCCGGCTCTTGGCGGTGATCCCGTCCTCTTCCAGCACTTTTTCTGGTTCTATTCTCACCCTGCCGTTTACATCATGATCTTGCCGGCCTTCGGCGTGATCTCGGAGCTCATCGCGACGTTCTCGCGCAAGACGATCTTCGGTTACACGGCGATCGCGTATTCGTCTTTGGCGATCGCGGCGGTCAGCTTCTTCGTCTGGGGTCACCACATGTTCGTGTCGGGCCAATCGGAGATCGCGGGAATCATCTTCTCGTTCCTCACGATGCTCGTCGGTGTTCCGACGGCGATTAAGTTGTTCAACTGGCTTGCGACTCTTTACAAGGGTTCGATCAACTTGGCTCCGCCAATGCTCTTCGCGATGGGCTTCATGTTCCTGTTCACCATCGGTGGCGTGACGGGAATATTCTTGGCCGTGACGGCGCTCGACGTTCACTTCCATGATACGTATTTTGTAGTGGCGCACTTCCACTACGTGATGGTCGGTGGAACCCTCATGGCGATCATGGGCGGTATCTATTACTGGTTCCCCAAGATGTTCGGCCGCATGACGAACGAACTTCTCGGAAACATCTCGTTCTTCTTCATCTTCGTCGGCTTTAACGTGACGTTCTTCCCGCAGTTCGTTTTGGGTAGCATGGGTATGCCCCGTCGCTACTTCGACTACCTGCCCGCATTCGAGCCGCTCAACCGTATCTCGACGATCGGCTCTTACATGATCGGTATCGGCTTCGTCGTCGGTTTCGTCGCGGTTGTTCACGCTCTTCTGAAGGGTGAGAAAGCCGGCGCGAATCCTTGGGGCGGTAAAACGCTCGAGTGGACGACCGCGTCTCCGCCTCCTCATGAGAACTTCTTGAAAACCCCCATCGTAACGGCAGGACCTTATGAGTACCGCTAATCACCAGAACGGCCATCACTACGCTCATCACTTCGAAAGCGCTGAGCACGAGTACGAAACGGCGAAGCAGGGGATTTGGTTATTCCTCTGCACGGAAATCCTGATGTTCGGCGGACTTTTCGTCGGCTACGCGTACTTCCATCACGTGTATCCGGAGATCTTCAAAATCGGTTCGAAATTCACCGATTGGAGATTGGGTGCCGCTAACACGGTCGTGCTCCTGACGAGCTCACTGACGATGGCTCTCGGTATCTACTACAACCAGTTGGCCGATAAGAAAAAAGCCCTCACGATGCTCGGGATCACCGTCGTCTGCGGCGCGATCTTCATGCTCATCAAGTACTTCGAGTACTCGCACAAGATCCATCTGGGTCTCGCGCCGGGCTCCTGGTACCATATCAATGAAGAGGGAATCGCCGAGCTGAAAGCGAAAGGCGTCGACGCGATCCCCGGGAACCTCGCGCTCTACTTCTCGTTCTACTTCATGATGACGGGTCTCCACGGGATCCACGTTTTGATCGGGATGGGACTCATCGTTTGGGTCATGATGCGCACGGCTCGCGGCGAATTCAGCGGTGCGTACTACACTCCGGTCGAGGGCGTTGGGCTCTTCTGGCATTTGGTCGACTTGGTTTGGATCTACTTGTTCCCGCTCTTGTACCTGGTGACATAAGGAGAGATGAAGATGGCAAACGTGAAATCAAACGACCACAGCCACGATACCGAGCACCACTTCATCCCGCTTGAGACTTATTTGAAGGTCTTCGGCGCGCTGATCTTCCTCACCGTGATCACGGTTCTCGCGGCGCAAGTCGATTTCGGGGCCCTCAATGCGATCATCGCGTTCGCGATCGCTTCGGTGAAGGCGATCCTGGTCCTCGCGATCTTCATGCACTTGAAGTACGACAACATGATGAACCGGGTCATCATCGCGAGCTCGGCGTTCTTCCTGCTCGTCATGTACTTCTTCTGTATCATCGACGAAGTCACCCGCATCGTTCAGACTTCGAACCTCTAAGTTTCCAAATAGGTGTTGCGAAAAGCCTGCCTTCCAAGGCGGGCTTTTGTTTGCCCGAGCAGTAAACAAAAACAGATTATATTCGTTCACAAAATGTTTAAGTCTTGAGGTTTGACGCACTGGTCCTGCCCAAGGGATGGCGTGGAAAAACCCCAAGCGTGATGCGGTGCCTTGCTTCCGGGCGCCGGTTGGGTTAGACCGACTGTCGAATCATGAAACTATTCTTAGATCTCACGAAATCGGGCATCGTCTGCTTCGTTCTGGTCAGTGGCCTGGCCGGGTACGCGTTGAGCATGACCCCGTTTGAGCCGTGGGAATTCGGCCACCTCGCGGTCACTCTCCTCGCGCTCTACTTCTTTTCGGCGGGTAGCTTCGCGATCAATCAGGCGCAGGAGTGGCAAATCGATTCGGCGATGCCGCGAACCGTGAAGCGCCCGATTCCGAGCGGAAAAATTTCTCCGCGCCAGGCTTGGACGATTGGGATCGGCTTCGTTCTCCTGGGAACTCTCCTGGGTCTTCTCATCAGCGTGACGGTCGCGGTTCTCGGTCTACTCACCGTGGTCCTCTACAACCTTCTCTACACCCTCTATTGGAAGAGAAAGTGGGCGTTCGGTGCGGTCCCCGGAGCGATTCCCGGAGCCATGCCCGTTGTCATCGGGTACGCGGCGAACACCGATCATCTTCTTCAACCGGATGTGATCTACGCTTTCTTAATCATGTTCCTCTGGCAGATGCCGCACTTCTGGTCGATCGCGATTCGTTTCAAGGACGATTACAAGAAGGGTGGGATTCCCGTTCTTCCCGCGAAGATCGGAACGAACGCCACGTTGTTTCACATGGCGCTCTACATGTTCGCGTACGTGGGGCTTGCTCTCGCATCGCCTTGGTTCACGACGGCTTACTTCTTTTATCTTCTCGTCGTCGTGCCCTTTGCGCTCAAAGTGCTCTACGAATTCTTCCGCTACTACAACACGGGCGCGCAGGCGCGGTGGTTGCCGTTTTTTCTTTGGACGAACTTCAGCGTGTTGGTCTTCTTGATCGCACCGGTCGTCGATAAGTGGCATCGCCATTTCCTCGGCCTCGTCTGATCCTCTCGGAAGGGGGTTGTCTCATGAACCGTAAGTTCTCTCTCGTCTTGACTGTTCTTCTCGTGATGATCGTCACCCTCATGGCTCTCGGGGCGGGAGTGCGGACGATGAACGCAGGCCTTTCGTGTCCTGACTGGCCGCTCTGTTTCGGAAAGATTATTCCCGACTTCCACCCGGCCGTTTGGTTTGAATTTGTCCACCGCGCTTATGCGGGTCTCGTGGCGCTTTTGTTCGCTGGTTGCTTCTTCTATGTCTTGCGATTGAAGTCCGCGCCGCGTGCCGCGCGAATCGCCGCCGTCGCGGGTTTGGTATTCTTGGTGGCGCAGATCGTAGCCGGTGCCTTGACGGTTCTTTGGCTCGTGAAGTGGGCGGCGGTGACGTCGCACCTTCTGCTCGCCACCTTGTTTTTCTGCTCGGTCCTTTGGATGAAGTTTAACGTTCGCCCCGCGGTTGAAGAACCTGCGGTCAAAGCGCCGCGCGTTTTAAGCTTCGTGACAGGGCTGCTTTCCGTTTTGATCTTCGGGCAGATCGCACTGGGCGGAATCGTCGCTTCGACTTATGCCGGCTCCGTCTGCGTCGATTGGCCGCTCTGTAACGGTCAATGGGTGCCGACGTGGCAAGGCGCCATCGGTCACCAGGTCACTCACCGGTTCTTCGCGTACTTTCTCTCGATAGCGATTTTGGTATATGCCGTCGTTATTCAGGTGAAGTCGCGAGCTCCGTGGATGACGTCTCAGATTCTCCGCTTGAGCCGATGGAATGTCGCACTCGTTTCCGCGCAGGTCGGCGTCGGGATCGCTAATCTTATTTTATTTATCCCGCCGTCAGTGACCGTGCTCCATCAGAGCGTTGCGATCGTGCTTTTAGCGGTAAACTTGCGTTCTTATTTTGTCACCCGCGCCGTCGTGCGGACGGCGAGAGTCGCTGAGCCTCGGCCGACGATTCATGTGAATCAAGTGGTCGGCGGCGTATCCGGCTGACGAAGCGGCGAGGCTTTGATGAAGGCTTCGAGCTTCTCGCAGTTCGCGCGGACTCGATTGAGAGTCGGATAATTTGCGAGCGGAACCTTGAATCGCTCACCACTAACGAGCTGCGGAACCAAGAAGCAATCGGCTGCGGTCACTTCGTTTCCGAAGCAGTAGGTTCCCGCGTGGCGTTGCAGGAAAGTTTCGAGCGCGGTCAGTCCGTACTTCATCCAGTGCTGAATCCACTCGGTTTTTGAATTTGCGTCCGCGGAGTAGCGCTTTTCAAGTTCGCCCAAGACCCTCAAATTGAGGATCGGCTGAATGCCGCTGTTCATGATCTCGCATGCCTGTACAACCACGGCGCGCTCGTAAGGGTCTTGTGGAAAAAGTGGTGGAGTCGGTTGAATGCGCTCGAGATAATCGAGGATCGCCATGGACTGACCGATCGCGCGGCCCTTGTGCACAAGGGTCGGAACTTCGTGGCTCGGGTTGAGTTTCGTGTACTCCTCGCCGTGTTGCTCGCCACCGTTGTTTAAGAGATGCACCGGACGGTACTCGTACTCGAGACCCTTGATGTTCAATGCGATACGTACGCGGTGGGAGGCGGAACTGCGGAAGTAGTTATAGAGGATCATCACAACCTCGTGGTGTTTGATGCTGCGCAAGAAGCAAAAGGTACGCCGTACCGCAGGCGGTAGGGACTACCGCCTGCGGTACGGCGTACCTTTTACTTCCCCTGCGGCATCCATTACAACCAAGTCGTAACAGTCAATTTGGGAGCTTGAAAGTGAAACTTGGAACGCTGAAGACCCCCGGAAAACGCGATGGAGAACTCGTCGTCGTCAGCCGCGATAACAAACGTGCCGTGAAGGCGACGCAAGTCGCTCCGAACCTCCGTGAGGCGGTTGAAGATTGGGTACACGCGAAGCCGAAACTCGAGCAGCTTTTCAAAGAGCTTGAGGACGGGCGGAGAACGGATGCGTTCGAGGTGGATCAGCATGAGTTCCATTCGCCGATGCCGCGTGCGTTTCAGTGGGCAGATGGATCGGCATTTCTTCATCACGTCAAACTCGTGCGCATGGCGCGCAAGGCGGAGATGCCGGCAACACTCTATACAACTCCTTTAATGTATCAGGGGGGGAGTGACGATTTCTTGGCGCCGACGGAGCCGATTCCGCAGATTGATTTCGCGCACGGCACGGACTTCGAAGGGGAGGTCGTCGTCGTCACTGATTTCGTTCCGATGGGAATCACGCCCGAGAAGGCGCTCGAGAAAATCGTGCTCGTGATGATCGCGAATGATGTTTCACTTCGTGGTTTGATTCCCGAGGAGTTAGCGGCAGGTTTTGGCTTCTTCCAGAGCAAGCCGTCGTCGGCCTTTGCGCCATTTGCGATTACGCTGGATGAGCTCGGGTCTGAATGGCGAGAGGGGCGCGTGCACCTTCCGCTTCTCGTTGAGTATAACGGTCAGTTCTTCGGGAAGGCGAACGCGGGGCAAATGCACTTTCATTTTGGTCAACTGATCGCGCATGCGGCTCGCACGAGAAATCTTTCCGCGGGAACGATCATCGGGAGCGGCACGGTTGCCAACGAGGATCCGAACGTTGGGAGTAGCTGCTTGGCCGAAAAGCGCATGCTTGAGCAGATCAATACGGGCGCGGTGAAGACCTCGTTCATGAAAGTCGGCGATCGAATTCGGATTGAAATGAAGGATGCCCTCGGGGCGAATCTTTTCGGCGCTATTGATCAGGTCGTGATCAAAGCCGAGGTCTGAAACTCGGTAATCGTCAAGGGTTTCGCGGGTGTCTCGTTTTGAGACGCCTGGCCGGCCTAAATTAATCAAGAAAATTCAGGACCAAGGTGAGGTGTCTCTCAATTTGACGTCTCATTTTGCCGATAGGTCATACGGTGAACCGATTCGCGGGGAGACGTATGCTCAAGGCACGAAGATTAAAACGTGGGGCCAAAACATTGGCTGTTTACGTGATCAGTCTTTGTATGACGTTCGTGTCGTCGCTTCCGCTCGTGGCGGAGGCGCACTCCTATCGTTCGTCTCGAGAAAAAATTCATCCGAAGTTCACCCACCTAGAAGTCGGCGGGCGGTCCTATCAATACTTCGAAGCCAAAAACAAAAACGGTAAGGTGATACGTCAATTTCTGCTCGGTAAAGATCGCACGGAGCTCATGATTGACGAAAACGGCGACGGGTTCCTTGAGAACTGGGAGATCGCGACACCCGACGGGAAGCTCTCGTTCAGTTGGCCGTTTAAGGGCAAGTTCCAGATGATGGAGCTGGAGTCCGCCACGGCAAAGGGCCTCGTGAAGGCGCGCTTCGCGTGGAATCCTAAAATCAACCAATACTCATTGTTCGAGATGAAGGGGCACCCCTACAAGACCTGGAGCTACGATGATGAGTTCATTGTCGGCTGCTTGAATAACTCAAACGAACAATCGCTCCGTGACCTCTCCATTCAGCTCAACCAGGCGCTCGATAAGGGCAATATGCAATCCGAGCTCGCGCAGACTCTAAAGAAAGAGGCGATGGATGAAGGATGCAAGAAAGAGCCCTTTAGTAAGGTAAGCGACTCCATCATCGCGGGGATGATGAAGGTTGCGACAAATGACATGCGAGACTTGAGCCAAGACAAAGTGAAACCCGATCAAAAGGGCCAGTACCTGCAGTGCATGCGCTTTTTTAATCTTGGAACGCATGCCTCCCGTATTGAGGCGGCTTTCGCCCAATACACCTCGCTTGTTGCGAAAGACTCGCGCTACGCCTGGAAACTGCAATGCTCACCGACAGATGGAAAAGATCTTGCCGGCTATAAAGAACCAAACGGGACTTACCCGATCATCAAACTCCACGCGGATGATGCGAAGATTCGTGAGCACATGCGGGCTCTCGGCATCAAGAATCCAACTCCTGCGGATTATGAGCAGGCGTACGCGAAGCTGTTCTTTCACGAAATGCTTCACTATTCCAATATGGCCGAGAAAGATGCTCATACCGTCACGTCTTGCTGCGCGCCCGATAATTTGTCGCATAAATCCAAAGCTTGCGAGGATCTTAAAAAACTGACCGAGACGCAGTCCACAAAGCAAGGCCTTGAGAATTACATCATTGGGCGCCTGCCGGGTGGGTACGCGGAACTTCGAAACGCTCTTCGACTCGCCTACGGAGATGACGGAGATGCGGACCGCGACTTTGAGCACGTCATCCGCGAAATCGCGAACGCGTTTAATGAGTACAAGAAAGATCCCCGTTGTGAGGCGACCGATTCAAACCCGCTCGGAAAGTGCGTCGAGGACTTCAAATACAGCGTAAAAGAGTACGTTAAAGAAATGTACGGCGGTCAGGACGGAAGTGAGTGCCGCAGGGTTCTCGATCGAACCATCGGTAAGGAAGAAGCCGTTAAATCATGTTCGACGGTTGAGGCGATGTTAAATAGCATCGCGGATCAAGGGAATCCCTCGGCGGCTTTGCAGAAGCTTTGTCCCAACATCAAGGTCCAATCGAAGCGCAGCGATAAGTCGGCCGCAAACCAACCCTTCTTGCGGATGATCGCGCTCGCGCTCAAGACGAATCGTGCGATCGCGGATGCAGACGATGACGTTCACGATCAGCTTTGCGCCGCCGCGGGGACAATGAGTAACGGCAGCGTCGTCTGGAATCCGAACCCAACGGAAGGCGTGGATCAGAAGTTTATTCAGCCCGGAGTGAGCCGCGACGACGTCAATCAGGTGGGCGGAAGTGATTCCATTTCGCCCTCTCCCAATAATTCGAAAACCGTCTACGAGCCCGTGACCGGACCGTCTCGACCGTTGTTCGCGAACGACTCGACGACGAGAACGAAAGAGATCGTGAATCACATCACGAAATCAGATAATTTCATCACGCAATTTAAGACGATCGCGCAAAAAGGGTTCGATACGATCATCCCTCGAGCACAAGCCGAACCGTCGCGGTTCGTGAAGCAGGGGGGAAGTACCACGTCTGATTCTTCCCGCAAGTCGCCTGACGATTCCGGGGATTATTCGATCAGCAAAGTTCCGAAAATCAATGTTCCTGATCCATTGGGTTCATTCGGCGCAAATGGCGCGGGCGGTGTTCCGATCGCTGCGCGTGCGCCTGCTTCTCTTTCGCAGCCTCCCGTGAGGACAGCGCGCGAGAATGATGCGAAATCTTCGGCTGGCCTCCCGGCTCAAGGACCGGCGAGCCAGAAGGCGGCGAATGCGAATGTCGTGGGCAATACTCAAGCCGAAAAACAAAATGCGGATCCGCGGAAAAAAGAGAAACGAATTCTGAGTCCGTCCGAGGAGCGCGCGCTTCAGGCTCTCCTCAATTTCTTGCAGCGAGACGACTATTCGAGAGTCAAACAGGAGATCCAGCGGCCGTCGGTCGAGAGCTCCATGATCGATCACGGCGTGCAAGTCGTCGACGACGATGGACAACAGTACGGAGCGGGATATCCGGATTACAAGCTCATTTACAACATCAAGGCGAAGAAGCTTCTCCTTGAGGGAACACTGAAACCTCGAATGCCGGCATCGAAGAAGCGCAGATAAATGAGACGATATTCGATCTACATCTTGTTCACGGGCTGCGTGATTGTGTTCTGGGTGCTCTTTGACATTCAGCTCGGCTATCGTTTGTGGACGGATGAATATCGTAAAGACTTTGCTGTTCAAGTGGACCATCTGGAGGATGAGGCGTACCTCGCACGTTCTCTGTTAACGGCGACGGATAATACGACCCAGCTTTACGAGCTTCTCACGGCAAGAAAGAAGACGCGAAACATCGATTTTTGGGCTGTCTACCATCGGGACGTGCTCTACAAGACCCACTTGGAAGAGTGGCAAATCGCGGCCCTGAACATTACGCCTGATGATCTACGGAAGCCGGGAAAGATCCACCGCTTGAACGGCGTCAACCACTCCTACATCATTTACGATTTAGGAAATCATTTTACTCTCGTCATCGGTAAAACATACGCGCTTCAGGCATTCCTCAAGCATCAGATGAAGGCTCGTGCCGAGATGATTTTCAAAGATGTCGTCTTCGCGGTGCTCTCGGCGCTCTTTATATTCGCTTTTTTGTTTAGGGACTTCCGTAACTCGATCCTGGAAATGACGACTCGGCGAAAACGGGATTATTCGAAAATCCAGGTGCGATCTAAGGAGGCGGAACTCATCGTTCGGGGTTTGGCGGCCTATCAGGACCATTCCGACAAGCTCACGCTCGAAAAGGATATCCTCAGCTGGCAAGTTCTCCCGTCATTGCGAACGGAGCTCATGTCGGGTCGAACGCCTCCGTACGATTTCCACTGCACGCTCGTGCGAACGGACATCAATAACTTCTCGAAGATCTACAATGAATATCCAGTTGCGCCGTTCACGTCGACGATCAACGATTTTTTCACCGATGTGACCCACGTCGTGGGCAGATACGGTGGACTCGTCCATGAATTCATCGGTGACGAAGTCATTTATTATTTCAAAGACGAGGACGTGGGGAATTCGGTCGCGGCGGCGCTGTCGGCCATCCGCGATATCAACGAAATTGCGACTCACTACAATCGTAAGACGCTTCAGGAGCGAGGTTATGCCTTCACGGTAAAATCATCGTTTGCCCACGGCTCGATCCAGTTCCGTCGTTTCGTCAACGGATTTAATTTGGCCGGAGCGGTTTTGATCGAGACGGTTCGCATCCTCTCTCACGTGGTGGAAAAAAACGGAAACGTCGTCGTCTTCAATAGCCGTCACAACGAACGCATTCGAGACTTCGTCTCGGTCGCGCCGTACGCGAAGGTGCATCTTAAGGGATATCAGGACGAGCAGGATCTTTCGGTTTACCAACAGCATAAGCCGCTCGCTGAACTTCTCGCGGCATTTCCGACGAGCTTCGAAGCTATTCGTTTTTACCGCAGTGACTCCGATCTCGTGCACATCATTCAGTGGATGGCGACGCGCGCGGCGAAGGGGCAGCAGTCGGCCGCGCTCAGAATGGTGAGTCTCTTGCGAGACGTTCGTGTGACGAAGTCGGATCTCTCGATTCCGATTACTCTCGCGGAATGGATTGAGGGTCTACTTTCTCGGAACGACAGGATCGAGGGTAAAGAACGTGACCTTCACCTGCAGGTCCTCTCGGCCGCGTTGAAGCTGATGGAAAATCTCGTGCCCCGAGAGAATTTTGATGAACGCCTCGAAGGAATCTGTCGCCAAGCGGCCGCGAATCCAAACCGCCGGGTCATCGCCAATGCGCTGGACGTTCTCACGGCGATGAAATCGACCGCCGAACCCGAATTTTCGCGGCGACTTCTCCAGCACGAAGATAATCGAGTTGCGGCGAACGCGCTCGTTCATGAAGGTTCTCGAGGTATCACGCCCTTGGTCCTGAAGCGATTGAGGAAGATGCTTTCTTCGAAAGAAGAGCGCTTCGTTGCGAGCGCCCTCTACGCTCTGGGGGAGATTTCGATTCATCACAAATCGCGAGATCCTGTTTACTACCAGACGCAAGTGGATCTCTTGGCGATGGTGGCGGCAATTCCCGTCTACGTTTCTCACGCAAATGAAATGATCCGGAAGCAAGCGTTGGTCGCCGCCCGGAAGATCAACGACGAGACGGTCCTGGCGAGGATCGCCGAGCTCGTTCGAGAGAGCGGGTCTAGTGATTTCGCGGCCGAGGTCCATCAGCATTTGGACGAGAAATTCGTCACTGGTTCCCTCTCGCGCCGAAGCGCTTGAGTCTTTTGGTCGCTCTCTCTTAAACTAAACCTATGTTTATCAAGAAACTCATCGTGAAGGTCGTCATCCCTGTTTCGTTCTTGATCGTTGCCGTCGTGGGCCTCGCCTACCTCATGACGGAATCCACGCGTACGAAGAGGGTTGAGATCAATGTCCAAGAGATCAACGTTGACATGGGAGCAGCGGCGCTCGCGCGAGGGGAAGATGTCTATCTGACCCGGGGATGCGCGGACTGCCATGATTTGGATGCGGGCGGAAAGACGTTCATCAATGAGCCTCCCATCGGTCACTATGCGGGAACGAACCTGACCACGGGCTCAGGGGGCGTGGCGACCAAATACAAGACGGCGAAGGATTGGAATCAGGCGATTCGTTACGGACTCGATCCCAGCGGTCGACCGCTGATGTTTATGCCTTCGCACGAGTTTCATCCGCTCTCGGTGAAAGATACGGCGGCTCTGATCGCCTATCTCATGTCGAGGCCGGCGGTGAACCGTACCAATCCGGCATCGATGCCGGGACCGATGGCGCGGGTTCTTTATCTCTTCGGTCAATTTCCGATGCTCTTTCCGTATCAGCACGTGGATGCGACACAAGCGCAAGCCGAGGATGTCCCGATGGCGGCAACGGTTGAGTATGGGCAATATCTCGCCACCGGATGCGTGGGATGCCACGGACAAAACTACACCGGAGGAAGAATTCCGGGTGTACCGCCGGATTGGCCGCCTGCCGCTGATATCACTTCAAAAGGTGTGATGGGGCAATACGGATTGGCGGATTTCAAGTTACTCATGAGAACCGGCAAAACCTTTTCGGGTAAGACCGTTGATCCTAAGTACATGCCGTGGACGGGAATGTCGCGCCTCAAGGATGTCGAGATCGAGGCGCTCTTTAATTTTTTGCGCAGTCGTTAATCGAGATACATCAGGCCGATGCGCATCACTTGCGCGTCGAGATCCGTTCTCCAGCGAACTTCCGCCTTCATCACGGGGCCGGCTCCAACCTGCACTCGGCAAGTGTCACCGGATTGCAAACCTTCATAGATAATCGAGACCAATCCACAACCCTTGTACGACTCCTCCGTTACGAGGCAAACGAGGGTGGGTTTGAAAGCTCCCTTGCTTGATCCATCCACATCGATGGCCGCATAGGTGCCCGGATCGGGACGAAAACGAATGTTCTTACGCTTGTTGGATTTGGGTGCTGTCTTGGTGTTTGTCATAGTCCAAAAAGCATAGCGCGGCCGATTTACATCTTCCAACAGAAAGAGTTGAAGGGCATAAATAGGGCCATGGAAGCTCGCGCTGGTTTCGTCTCGGATACCGCGATTCTCGTTTCGCCCGTCGGTGCTGGAAAAATGGATGCCATTTGCATCGCGCTCGAAGCTTTCATGCGCGAGCACCCTTGGGTCATGAACTTCCATCCAGCTTACGAGAGCGTCTTGATCGACGTGGATCTCGCTTTCAATAATCCGCAATCGGCGCTCGCTGAGACTCAAAAGTTATTACAAAGCCTCAGGGAGACGGAAGGTCCTTCCGAGGAAAGACGAATTTTAGAGATTCCGGTTCGATACGGGGGAGAGTTCGGTCCCGACCTCGTTCTCGTGACCCAAATGACGGGATTCACGGCCGAAGAAGTGGTGGAGCGGCACACGAAACCCATCTATGAGGTCGCATTTCTCGGCTTCTCGCCGGGGTTTCCGTATTTGCGTGGGATGGACCCGTTGTTGAAATGTCAGCGGAGGGAGTCACCACGCATTCGTGTGCCCGAAGGAAGCGTCGCGATCGGCGGAGCGCAAACCGGGATTTATCCTGAAGCGACTCCGGGAGGATGGCAGATTATCGGACGCACTCATCTTGAGTTGTTTAATCCTCGTCGCGCACACCAACCTTCACTTTTGAGCGCAGGCGATCGAATAAGATTTGTTTGCGAGAGCATCTATGTCCCATGAGACGATCGAAGTCGTGAGCCCGGGGCTTCTCACGACGGTTCAAGATCTTGGAAGACCAGGATGGGCCCATCTCGGCATTTCTGTCTCGGGAGCCTGCGATGCCTGGGCACTCAGGCTCGGGAACCAGCTCGTCGGCAACGATCGAGATGCCGCGGCCCTCGAGATGACCCTGAGTGGTGGAACTTTTCGGTTTCACCGTGAAGCTTGGATCGCCATCACCGGAGGCGAATGCGTTCTGAAAATCGATGGTCAACCCATCGCGATGTGGACATCCATCCGGATTCACCCTGCGCAAGTCCTCCAAGTTGGAACGGTTGCAGTGGGAGCTCGCGTTTATCTCTGCGTCTACGGCGGTCTCGATGTACCGCTCGTTCTCGGCAGCCGGTCCACGCTCATCGAGAGCTCCTGGGGCGGCTACGAAGGGCGCGTTCTTCAATCGGGAGATCGATTAGACGTTTTCGAACAAGGAGCCGGGTGTCCTGGCGCAAGAAGGGCCGGTCTTCTCGTTCGAGCAATTTACAAAAATATTTTTGAGATCCGCGTGACCGAAGGTCCCCAATGGAATTGGTTTGGCGAGGACGCCCATCACGCCTTTTTTGAAAATGCGTTCAGTGTGACTAATGAGATGAGCCGCAGAGGAGTTCGTCTCGACGGGCCCAAGCTCAATCTCATTCGAAACGAGGAGCTCGTAACCGAGGGGATTGCGGCCGGATCAATTCAAATTCCCACAAGTGGGATGCCCATCATCCTTCTCAATGACCAACGCACGACTGGAGGTTACGCTAAGATTGCGACCGTCATTCATGCGGACTTGTTTATGATAGGTCAGCTGCGTCCCGGGGCTCAAGTGAAGTTCCGTCGGGTCACTCTCGAAGAGGCTTGGACTGCGAACCAAGAACGCGAGCGCCAAATGAACGTGCGGCGTTCGATCTTTCCAATATGAGGACGTCGTGAAAATTGATCTGAATCTCGATGCGGGAGAATCAACGGAGGACTTGCGGAGCGGTCGGGAGGAATCCCTCTACCGTCTCGTATCCTCGGTGAACATCGCCTGCGGCGGTCACGC
>SXGU01262852.1_pt1 | contig 14393 bp, 18 predicted proteins | sample 3174531 | NCBI WGS metagenome assembly SXGU01 (sample SAMN11356863, study PRJNA531348) | freshwater metagenome | isolation source: freshwater sample F1-140 | place: China: Fuxian Lake, Yuxi | collected 2017-12-25
CTTGAGAAGGGTGCGCCGACCGCCGCTGGCGCTGGTGCATCGGCGGGCAGCGGCCTCAAGAAGAACGAGGTCGTCACCGTCACCGTGCTCGAAGTGCGTGACGGCGGGCTCGAAGTGCAGGTCGGCGACGACGGCGCGACCGGCTTCATCAAGCGCGCCGATCTCGGCCGCGATCGCGACGAGCAGCGCCCCGACCGCTTCCAGGTCGGCAGCAAGCTCGATGCGATGGTGATCGGTTTCGACCGCTCGAAGAAGCCCAACTTCTCCGTCAAGGCACGCCAGATCCACGAGGAGAAGGAAGCCGTGGCGCAGTTCGGCTCGTCGGATTCGGGTGCATCGCTGGGCGACATTCTCGGCGAAGCGCTGAAGAAGAAGGGCGAGTGATCTCGCGCCCCAGCGAAGGCTGGGGCCTTTTTCGGCCACGCGGCAATCCCGCCTGAGGTCCCAGCCTTCTGGGAAGCAGGATGAAGTGAAAGGCCGCCCTCCCCACCCGGGATGGCGGGCCTTTCCTACATGGGGTCCGAGGCGTAAGGTTCCGCCTATGCTCGAAATCCACCAGTTCCCCTGCCTCACGGACAACTACGGCTTCCTCCTCCACGACCCCCGCAGCGGCGAGACCGCGGCGATCGACACTCCGGACGGCGCCGAATACCTCCGCCAGGCCGAAGCCAAGGGCTGGCGGATCACGCAGATCTGGAACACCCACTGGCACCCCGATCACGCCGGCGGGAACGCCGCCATCGTCACGGCGACGGGCGCGAAGGTGGTTGCGCCTCAAGAGGTCGCGCGGATCGCGCCCATCGATCGGGTGGTGAAGCACGGCGACACGGTGCCGATTGGCGAGTGGAACGCGCGCGTGATCGATGTCTCGGGCCACACCAAGGGCCACATCGCCTACCATTTACCTGAAGCCGCCGTCGCTTTCGTGGGCGACAGCGTGTTCGCGCTCGGTTGCGGGCGGATGTTCGAAGGCGAACCGCAGCAGTTCTGGGATAGCCTCAGCCGGATCAAGGCGCTGCCACCCGATACCGTGCTCTACTGCGCGCACGAATACACGCAGGCGAATGCCCGCTTCGCGCTCCACGCCGATCCGGAAAACGCGCCGCTCCAGCAGTACGCCGCGCAGATCGACCGATTGCGCGCCGCGGGCGAACCAACGGTTCCCACGACGCTGGGACGCGAGCTCGCCACGAACCCCTTCCTGCGCGCTGACCACAAGAGCCTGCGCGACCGCTGGGGCGGGACAGACCCGGCTGAAACCTTTGCTCGCCTGCGCGCGGCCAAAGACAGCTTCTAACCGGGGTAAGGCGATGCCTTCAGCAGCTTCGCCAGGTGCGCGGCGTTCGCTGCCACCATCGCCGCAGTCTCGGTCACTTTCTTTGGCGTATTATCGAAATCCTTGAAGTCTTTATCGCCCATCGCCTCTCCCACCCAGTAGCAGGCCGCTACCGCCGGAATTGTCCAGCCGGTGTCGTTCAGGCTCTGAAACAGCTGCGCGGAGGACCAGTGAGCCCCGTCTTCATTGCCGACGATCGCTGCTACCGCCACTTTGGAATAGCTCGGCATCCGCCCGGCCTCGTCGGTTTCGGACAGGAACGCGTCCATTCGCTCGAGCACGCGCTTGGCGATGGAGCCGATCTGGCCCATCCAGATCGGCCCCCCGAAAATCAGGATGTCATGCGCCAGGATCTTCTCGCGGATCGCGGGCCAGGCATCGCCGGCGCCTTCATCGGAGGTCACGCCAGGGAGCACGTCGTGATCGGCGATCCGGATTGTCTCGGAAATCGCGACGTCATGCTCGGCAAAGGACTTGCCGAGTACGGCAATCATGGCGTCGGTCGAGCTTTCGTCGCCCGAGGATTTCTTGAGCGAGCAGCTGATTGCGATTGCCGAGACGGCCATGGGCTTCTCCTCTTGTCGCAGAGGAAGCCCATGACCTGGTCAATCGTTCCGGCCTAAAGCCCCGCGATTACCTTGTCGGCGAGCGCGCGGTCGGCGTCCTCGCCGTGCTTTTCGGCGATCAGCTTGCGGCTCGCGGCGGTCGCTGCGGTGACAGCGCGGTTGCGGACGCTTTCGATCGCTTCGCGCTCCGCGGCGGCAATCTTGTCTTCCGCCATGCGCTCGCGGCGCGCGACCATCGCCTTGCCGTCGGCCTCGGCCTTGGCGAGGATGTCGTCGGCCTCGGTACGGGCATTGGCGAGCATCGCTTCGGCGTCCTTCTCCGCGCCGGCGATCTTGGCGGCATATTCGGCGCGCAGCTGCTCGGCTTCGGCGCGCAGAGCCTTGGCTTCATCCAGCTGCTGCTTGATGGCGGCGATCTTGCCATCGATTCCGCGGGTAATCGCGCTGGGGACGCGCTTCCACAGCATGATCAGGATGAGCACGGTCATCGCCAGAGCAACGATCTGGAACGGCGCCAGCCCGAACAGCTCGGGCTCGACATGGGTCACCGCCCCGCCGTGACCGGTCTCGGTCACGGTTTCCGCCGCATCGGTGGCGATCACTTCAGGCAGTTGGTTAGCCATGCGCCATCGCCTCCTTTACGGCCTTGGCGGCGGCGGGCTTGGCCACCTTTACACCGGCGAGTCGCTGGACGATGTCCTGCGCGGCTTCTGCGGCGACCGTCTCGATCTCGCCCATCGCCGCGTCGCGAGCGGCCGCGATGCGGGTTTCGGCCTCAGCGAGCTTGGCATCGATCTTGGCCTGGGCCTTGGCCAGCCGCTGCTCGGTTTTCTTGGCTGCCTCTGCCTTGCCCTTGGCGATCACCGCCTGGGCATTGGCGCGGTTCTCGTTCTCACGGACCCGCCACGCCTCTTCCTGTCGATCAGCCTCGTCACGCGCAGCCTGCGCGGCGGCGAGGTCGGCGGCAATCTGGCTGTCGCGCGCCTCGACGGTCGCCAGGACCTTGGGCACCATGCCCCGGCCAATGACGAAGAAGGTGAAGCCGAAGAAGATCAGCAGCCAGAAGAACTGGCTGGCATAGGTTTCGGCAAGCTGGGCAATCTGTGGCATCGCGCGCTCTTGTTTGGCACCGGCCGCACTTAAGCGCGGCCGGTGACCCGATCGGTGTTAGGCGACGAAAATCAGGATCATCGAGACGACGAACGCGAGCAGGCCCAGAAGCTCCGCCGCGGCGAAGCCGATGAAGAGACGGCCCTGCTGGCTGTCGGCGGCGCCGGGATTACGCAGCGCGCTCTCCAGGAACGAGCCGAAGACGTTACCTACGCCGATGGCGGCCATGCCGGCACCGATCGCAGCGAGACCCGCACCGATGAGCTTGGCGGCTTCCATGTCCATGATAAAACTCCTTATAAAATCAATTAGTTGAAAGATAAACTCAGTGAAGATTCTCGGCGTCGTTGATATAAAGCGAGGTCAATAGCGCGAACACATAGGCCTGGATCGCGGCCACCAGCAGTTCGAGCGCGCAGATGCCAATCATCAGCAGGAAGCTGGGCAGCCCGACCAACAGGCCAAAACCGACCCCCGCATTCGTGCCGTCGATCACGAAGCTCGACAGCACTTCCAGCAACACGTGCCCCGCCATCATCGCCACGAACAACCGCAGCCCGAGGCTGAAGGGCCGCACCATGAAGGAGATGAACTCGATGGGCGCGATAATCGGGATCATCGGCAGCGGCGTCCCATGCGGTACGAACAGGCTGAAGAAATGCAGCCCATGCCGCCAGAAGCCCACGATTAAAACGATCGCGAAGCTCAGAACAGCCAAAATGCCAGTGACGGTGAAATGGCTGGTGAAGGTGAAGGGATGCAGGCCAACCACGCCCAGCGGCAGCAGGCCGAGGATGTTGGCAAACAGGATGAACATGAACAGGCTGAAGACATAGGGCACATATTTGCGCCCCGCCTTGCCGATGTTGGCTTCCAGCATGTCATCGATGAAGCCGGTGAAGGTTTCCACCATCATCTGCCAGCGTCCGGGCACGAGCTGGCGACGCAAGCCGCCGGCGACGAACAGCGTAAGCACCACGGTGGTGATCAGCATCCACAGCGCGGAATTGGTGAATGCGATATTGTAGCCCGCGATTTCCCAGTTCGCCGTGCCGGCCAGCGGCTCGATCGTGAACTGGTGCATCGGGTCGACCTTGGCTTCAGTGGCCACGTTCGAGGTAATCCCTGATCCAAATGCGCGGAAGACGACCGGCGGCGCGAATGGCGCGCTACTGGTCCGGCCGCTTGTTCGCAGAACGGATGATATTCCTGAAGGCGACCACGATCCCGAGGGCGAGGCCTACCAACAGTCCCCAGGGCAAGGTCCCCGCCAGCCAGTCGAACAGCCAGCCGAGCACCAGGCCGCCGAGAACCCCGCCGAGCAGATCCGCCAGTGCGCGGTTGCCGCTGCGATAATTCGCATCGACCCCCTGCACCTGCGTCCGGGTGCGCTGTTCTTCCCGCTCGCGCGCGGCCTTGAGCCGCCCTTCGAGCGCGTCGATCCGCGCATCCTCGCCGATGGGTTCCCGTGCGGGTTTCTCGTCGCTCATGCCAGCCTCCGAAAATGGAACGCGCGGCACGCGCTAGAGGTGCCCGCCGAGGGCGCCGCCCCATTAGGCGGGGGGTGGGGGCGAGTCAACCGGGGGTGCGTGGAGCGGCAGATAGACCGCCGCTGCGCGGCCGATCACCAACGAATCAGCGGCGGAACGGCCAATCGCCCTATCGCTGCCAACACTGCCACGGGTGCAATGTGCCAGATACCGAGGTGGCCGATGGTGTCGAAAGGGCAAGACAGCCCATAGGCAAAGCTGCCGAGCGCGCCCGCGGCAACGCCGGTGTAGTACCCCGCCGCATTGGGGGCCACCGGGGCGCCACGGCGTAGCCAGATCAGCAGCGCAGCGCCCACCCCAACGCCACTGGCGGTTCCAGCGAGAAAGCAGTGGAGGCCCTCCACCGCATGGTCGTGTCCGAGCACGGTGCCTTCCAGCGCCGCAAGCAGCAGCGCAGTGACCGGCAGGATGGCGAGCGCCGCCAGCAGCCAGCGCGAGGCGTCCTCACGGGCGCCCACGCGCGGGGCGGCCATGCGGACCACCGTTCGTGCCGACGCGAGGCCGACAAGCGCGATGAGGCCGTTGGCGACGAAAAAGATGGCTGCCGCCTCACCATTCGCTGGGCCGGACCACAACCCTGCCGACAGCGCCACGACGGCCACGGTCAGCGCGGCCGCCAGCGCGACCAGAGCCAAGCCATGGCGCATCCGCAGCGGGCGCACGGGCTCCAGCTCGCCCGCGAGCTGAGCGATCAGGGGATTGGGTAAGCGGGACATCGGCAATCAGCCTCTTCGACAAGCGCGGACAGTCTCCTGAGGCCGCGATGGATATTCACTTTGACCAGGCTTTCGCTCTGGCCAGTCCGTATAGCGGCCTCGGTCACCGACAGCCCTTCAATCTTCACCAGCTCGATCGCGCGGCACTGGCCGGGCGGGAGCTGCACGAAAAGCCGTTCCAGGCTCATGCGGGCGATCACGGCTTCCTCCTCGCCGTCCGCGGGCGCGTCATGATCGCCCAGCTCGCTTTCGCAGGAGCGGTAAATCCGGCGCAGATGATCGACCCAGCGATAGCGGGCGATGGCGGCGAGCCAGGGCAGAAACGCGCGGGTCTCGTCCCACGTCGCGCGTTTGGCGTGGATGGCGAGGAGGACTTCCTGCACCAGATCGTCGAGTTGGCCGGGAGCGACGCGGCGGCGGAAAAATCGTTCGAGCCAAAGCTGCGCTTCGGTCAGCAGCACGGTGTAGGCGCGCCGGTCGCCGGCCTGGGTCGCGACCATCAGCCGAGCGAAGGTGGGTTCGTCGGCGATCATGACTTCTCCCTTCCTCGCGCCCGCTCACGCGCGCCGGTGCCGCCATCTGCGGATCAGCGCATCGAGCGACAGCACGCCGCCACCACGCACGATCAACACCGCCGCCAGCGCGGCCCATAGACTATGCGTCGTCCACCACGCTTCGGGATACACGAAAATCTGGATGACGATCGTCATGGCGAGCAGCGCGCCCGCAGAGAGCCGCGTTGCCAGCCCGATTACCAGCAGCGCGGGGAACAGATGTTCGCCCACTGTGGCCAGCGGTGCGGCGATTGCGGGCGGCAGCGGCACGCCAGCGTATTCGTTTTCGAACAGGTAACGGCTAGCGTCGCTGATCTCGAACAGGCTGCCGTCGGCTATCTTGCTGCGGCCCGAACGCCAGAACACACCGGCAAGCGCGAACCGGGCCAGGAGCAGCGCAACGCCCTCCGCCAACCGAGAGGCGGCGACGGCGACAATGCGATTATGTAAGCGGGCGATGCGCTGCATTGGCCGTTTCCTGTCGCTTGCGATCGTTAGCGGGTGATCGGCTTGAGCGACCCGTAGCCCTTGGGCGTCTTGGTCTTTTCGCACGTACCCTTCTTGACCAGTTTCCAGGCATGGCCCTGATAGTCGCGGGTGGAGGTTCCGGCGCAGCTCGTCCCTGGGCCGGCGGAGCAATCGTTCTTGCCTGCTTCGGCGATGCCATAGCATTTCTCCATCGGCGCTTTCTGCGCGGCGACGGGAGCGGAGGCGAGACCGGCCGCGAGGGCAGCGGTAGCGGCGAGCCCGGCTACGCGGGTGATGGTGGCGGTATTCATGGTGTTAGTCTCCGGCTGTTGAAGCGATGCCCCAGCTTCGGTTCGTCGGCATCTGCCCCCTTTTCGACCGCAAACGCCGCGGCGTTACAGTCGGGAAAAATTTGATCGGTGTAACGCCGAACGAGGGAGGGCGAACAGGCCTGAGTGCGATCCGCACAACGCAGAATCAAGGAAGCCAGACATGACCACCGCAATCCGCACCACTGCCAGTGTCGCCGCTGCTGCCGCCGCCCTAGCGCTGAGCTCGTTCTCCGCATTTGCCGCCGATGCGCCGGCGGGCAGCAAGGGCCGCGCGCTCGGTGCCAACGACGTCGTTCACTGCTACGGTCTGCACAGCTGCAAGGGCAACTCGGACTGCGCGACGGCGGAGCACGAATGCAAAGGCCAGAACGCCTGCAAGGGCCACGGCTTCAAGGCGATGAAGGCTGGCGAATGCCTGAGCAAGGGCGGGACGATCGGCGACCTCGGCTGATCCCGTCCGGGTCCGGCGGGCTTTTCCCCACTCAACGGCCCGCCGGACCGCCTTAGCTTCGCGAGGGATTCAAGAATGAACACCATCCCTCCATTCGGCGGCTTCGGCCTCGGCCTGCGCCGCGATCATTACCGTGATTTTCTAGACGGCGACGTCCGGGTCGATTTCGTCGAGGTGATCTCGGAAAACTTCATGATCGATGGCGGGCGGCCGCTGAGAGTGCTGGAGCAGGTGCGGGCCAAGCTGCCTGTAGTGCTGCATGGCGTATCAATGTCGATAGGCTCGGCTCACGGTCTGGACGGCGACCATCTGGCACGGCTCAAGGCGCTGGCTGACCGGATCGAGCCACTGTGGGTGTCCGACCATTTGTGCTGGACCCGCACGAGCGCGCACAACAGCCACGATCTGCTGCCACTGCCGCTGACCCGCGCGGCTCTGAACGTGGTATGCGACAATATCGATCGCGCGCAGGAAGCGCTCGGCCGGGCAATGCTGTTCGAGAATCCGTCGAGCTATCTGACTTTCCCGGAAGACGAGATGGCCGAATGGGACTTCCTCGCTGAGATGAGCCGCCGCACCGGCTGCTTCCTGCTGCTAGACATCAACAACATCTATGTCAGCGCCTGCAATCACGGCTTCGATCCGGCAGACTACCTTTCCGGCATTCCCGCGGGCTGGGTGCGACAGGTGCATCTGGCCGGGCATACGCCGGGCGACATCGTCATCGACACGCATGACCGCCCGGTCTGCGATGCCGTGTGGGATCTTTACGCAATCGCAATCGCCAAGCTTGGCCCCGTTGCCGTGATGATCGAACGCGACGACGCGATTCCGCCTTTGTCAGAGCTGCTGACAGAGCTTGACCGTGCGCGCATGATCGCCGCCACCGCACGCGCTGAGATGGCGGCATGAACCCGCTCCTGCGTGCACAAGAGGAATTCCTTGCCTGCGTGCTGGATGAAACCGCGCCCTTGCCAACCGGATGGGACGCATTGCGCGAGGCGGGTATGGCCGTCTATCGCAATGCCTATCGAGCGCGGCTCGTCGACGTCTTGCGTGACACGTTCCAACGCACCGCCCGGTTGGTCGGGGACGATGCCTTCCGGCAGGCGGCGGCGCATCATCTCATCACGCATCCACCGGCGGGATGGACCATCGACCTCGCCGGGGAGGGTTTTCCCCAAACCTGCGGCGAACTATTCGCGAATGACCCCGACGTGCCCGACGTGGCGTGGCTCGAATGGGCAATGCATTGCGCCTTCACCGCGGCGGATTGCGAGCCGCTCAAGGTGGCTGGATTTGCAGAGGCGACGGCCGATTTCGAGCCTGAGCATTGGAACGCGCTCTGCCTCAACCTTGTACCTGGCACGGCCCTGCGCCCGGTGACTCACGACCTCGTCAAGCTGTGGGAGACGCTGGCTGACCAGTCGATCGAGCCGCAACTGGACCAACTGCCAAATCGGGGATGGGTGTTGCTCTGGCGCGAAGGCGAGCGACCGGTGTTCGTGTTGATCGCCGAGCAGGAAGGCGCCGCGCTGGCAGCGCTGCAGCGCGGCAGTACCTACGGCAGCGTCTGCGCTGACCTAGCGGCGCAGATCGGCCCGAACGACGCTGCGACGGCGGCGGGCACGATGTTGCGGAAGTGGCTAGAGTTGGGCGTGGTCAAGGCTGTGCGGACAAGTAACGTCATGCGGGGGCCTGGCGCGGTAAGTCCGCTGGGGCGTTAGCTTGCGTCGCAGGCGCCCCGGCCTCCTCGATCGTCTGCACGATCTGCGTCGTCTCGCCGCCGGCGGTGAATCCGAGCGTCGCCAAGAAGTCGGCGCCAATTTCGTAGCTGTTGCCGGTCCAGAGCTGGACGCCCGCGGCGCGGATCGCGGCGAAGGCGGCCTGTTCCTCCGCGCTCACGTCCGCGCCCGGAACCTGGCGGATGAATACCGCTGCGATGCGGCCGGGGTGCTTGGCGACGACCTCAGCGTAGGCGAGCGCGTCGGCCTGGGTGTTGTCGCCGATCAGGGCGAAGCGGACGTCAGGGTAGAAGTCGATCAGGCTGTCGATCGAACGGACCTTGTGGGCGTGGTGCCCGGAGGAAGCGAAGGTCGCGCGGTTGAGGTCCCAGTCGCGCAGTAGGATCGGGCCCTCGGGCAGCTTGTGCAGCTTCTGGAAGGCGACGAGATAGTCGAACAGGTTCCAGGGGCTGGATGAGATGTAGAAGAACGGGCGCCGCGTCGCGGGCAGTGCAGTGCCGACGGCCCCTTCCCCGCCGCTACTCAGGCGGTTGAAGAAAGCGGCAGCGCCGGGGACGGCTTCGCGATCGCCGGGCATCTGCGCGAGGACACGCCGCCAATTGCGCCGCAAATCGCCCGCGCCGGTCTCGATGATAGTGTCGTCGATGTCGGAAATGACGGCGAGCTTGTGGTTCTCACCTGGGGCGAGGACGTAGGCGTCGACGCTTTGCGGGCCGTCGCGGTTGGCCCAGTGCAGGCGGGCGAGTTCCCAAGCGGGATCGTGCGGCGCGGCGGTGCCGGCCGGGACCTCGACATCGAAATGCACGAAGCCTTCGTGATCGGTGACCGCTGTGAAGGTCTGGGCCTGACCGCCCCGCCCCTTGATTTCCAGCGAAACGGGAAGCTCCGCCACCTCGTGCGAGGCGAACTGGCTGAGCATGGCGGCGAGTTTGCGGAAAGTGCCGTCGTGCTCCCACCCCCGATCGCGCATGCGTAGCGCGCGGGCGGTGAGGCGGAGGTGGGTGGCATTGCGATAGCCGAAGTAGGGGCGAACCCGGGCGGCGTGTCCGAACATGTGCGCTTTCTTCGCAGGAGATGGGGCTGAAACCTCCGTCCTGCGAAGACAGTTCCTACCTATTCTAAGGACACCGCGCATCCCGCTGCGGCGCACCCGGGCCCCGCGTCTGCCAGGTCCCGTCGGGCGCCTGGTACTTCTCGCCCGGCTTGGTTGCCATGATGGCCTGGCAGCCGGCGGTGAGCGCGTATTCGTCGAGGGTGGCGTTGGCGGCCTGGGCCTTGCTGGCGTAGAGCGCGCGGCGCTTGATGTTGATGTCGTTCACGATCGCCTGGAGCGCGGGGGTGCCGGCGCCGACCACGCCCAGATAGCCGTCGATCTTCTCGCCCACCTGGCCCGCGGCACGCGCGGCGGCATAGGCGGGATCGCGCTGCGCCAGTGCGGGACTCGCGAGGCCCACGCCCAGCGCACCGGCGACGAGCGCGGCAGCGATCAGCTTGGTGGTCGTTTTCATCGTAATTCCCTCAGAAGATGTCGTCGTTTTCCTCAACCGTGTTCCGCGCATCGGCCGCCAATCTATATATCACTTCCTGGCGGATATTCACGTTGAGCTCGATCACGATCGGCTTGTCCGGCGCTTCCACCGTCACGCAGCCGCCCAGCGCGGCCGCGAGCAGTGCGGCGATGGGCGCAATGCGAATTGGCGGAGAGACCGTCCATTCATTGCGGTTCCTCATGGCATATCCTCGCTTTCCTACTTCTGAACGGGCGGCTTGCCCGGGATTAAGTCTTCGGGCTCGATTTTCTCGGGCACGTCCTCCGCCCGCACGACTGGCTTCAATCGCGTGCCGTCGTCAGATAGCAGGCCAAGATCGCGCGGATCGCGCACCGCTGCGGGATCGCGCAGTGACTTGAAGCTGGTGATGAGCTGATAGAACGGCGCGCGGATGTTGATACGGAACTGGATCGGCAGATTGGCGAGCGCGCGGGTGATGAAATTGCGACGCGCACCCTCGCCCTGGCGCACCTGGTCGATATTGACGTTGGTCACGATTTCGCCCGTGAGCGAACCGTTCATGCCGATCGTCATGCGCCGGTAATCGAGGCTGCGCAGCGCGTCGAACGCGAAGTTGGCGATGGGAGAGAGGTCCTTGTAGGTCAGATCGCCGACGTAGCTGACGTTGCCACCCGGCGGGCGCGAGGTGAGCAGGCCGCCCTCCACTCGGCCATTGCCGCTGGCGTCGAAAACGATGGGCACGGTGCCGTCGAACAGGCCGGTGGCAGCAATGTTCGGCAGTTCGAAGCGGGCGATGAAGGTGGCGGCGTCCAGACCGACAATCTCGAATTCGTAGCGCCGTTCCTCCTCGACGCCGAAGTTGAGATCGACGCGCTTGAGGATCAGCCGCCCGCCCATGAACGGCCAGCTGCCGCCCTGGACCGCGAGGAGCCGGCCGCCACGCAGCTGGAACGTGAACTCGCCATCGGTCACCTCGATGCCGGGGTTCACCGAGGCGACCTGGAGCGTCTGACCCGGCGCGGTGGTGAGGCCGATCAGGTCGGTGAAGCGCACGGTTCCGCGGGCGCCCTTAACCGGACCAAATGCGGCGGCGAAGTCGAGCCCTTCGGATGAGAACTCACCCGTGCTGGTGACGCCGTCTGCGGTCCAGTCGATGCGGCCGGTTCCGGTGATTGTCCCGCGGGCGTTGGCGATGATGCCGAGAGCGCGCTGCGAGAGCGCGACCGGCTGAAGTTGGCGGTCGAACACCAGACCCGGCACGGCAAGGTTTGCGTAGCCGCGCCCGGCGGCAAGGTTGTGAGTGAGGTCGATCTCGGTCACCACGCGACCCGTAGCCGGATGGCGCAGCAGCGCCTCGGCAGTGATGATATTGTCGGCCAGGCGCAACGTTCCGCCGCGTGCCACCAGCGGCTCGAACCGGGCGTCGGCCTGGCGGTCGACGAGGCGGAAATCGCCATCGGTAAGCGACAGCACGCCGCCGGCGTAGCGCCAGTTGCCGGTGGCGTCGCGCAGGTCGAGTGGAACGGCGGCAAGGCGGACGTCAGCCCCTTCGAAATTGCCGGCGATGTCACGACCGCCGAGCCTGGCGGTTAGATTGGAGACGGTGAAACGGCTAGCGGTGGCGACTGGGCCGAGCGCCACAGCGATACTGCGCGCAGTCATCACGCCGGGGTAGGCAAAGCCCACGGGCCCGCTCGAAAGCCGAATGGGAGTGCGGCCGAGCGAGCCGGCAAGGTCGAGCCGCGGCGCGCCAGCGGCGATGCTGAGACCGCTTGCGGAGCCTTGCACGATGGCGCGGCCGCGCGGCGGGCACAGGCGCAGTCCTCGCCGCTCGATCGCGAGATTGGCGAACTGCAGCCGATCGAAACGGACATCGACGCATTCACGCCACAGCGTCAGCCTGCCGCCGGGCGCCCAGCGTCCGCTGACCGGCAGCGTCAGCCCGCGCGCCGATCCGCCGGGCAGCGGCCCGCTGGCGAGCACGCGTCCGGCAAAGCCGATCGCCCCATCCGACGCCTGCACCACGGCCAGCTCCGGTACAGCGATCGAGGCATTGCCCACGCCATAGGGCTGCATCACCAGCCGGAACGCGGCGCCGCCGGAGGCCGTGCGCTCCATCCGCCCCGTGAGCTGCGGCAAGCCGGGCCCGCCGGTGGCGATATTGCCTGCCAATCGCGGTGCGCCGGTGCCGCCGAACGCGGCTTCGACGCGGGAGAGCGACAGGATGCGCGCCCCGCCCCCACCGCGCAGCGCGGCGCGCGGCACCATCCCGCTGGTTGCCCCGTCGCGGCGACGGACGGCGAGATCGGCGGTGAAGGCGCTGCCCCGGGTCTGCCGGGCCAATGAGGCGGCAAATTGCCGGGCCAGCGGGGCAAGCAGCGTGCCCTCGCCCTGCCGCGCGATGGTGGCCAGCGTGCGCTGGAACGCCGGACCGGGCCGCAGCCCCGTTCCCTCGACATCGCTACGCACATCCAGGCTGGCCAGGCTGCCTTGCGCGCGCAGCGAGCCTTCAAGCGCCAGCCGGTTCGCCGCGGCCTGCGGCGAGGTAACGCCGCGTGCCCTCAGCGTGTGGCGGACATCCAGCAGGCCATTTTTCCAGTTGCCGCTGAGCGCGAGTTGCGCACCGCCGGCGCGATAGTCCACGTAACGCAGCGGCCCCGACTCGATGTCGGCACGCCCGCTGTACGCTCCTAACGAAGCGTCGCTGGTCAGATCGAGCGTTGCGGCGGTCCTACCCAGCGCCAGACGCTGGCCTGGGCAGTCAAGCCCCGCAAGGCGCGCCGGGCCGACGAACCGCGGCTGGCCCGCCAGCGTGGTCAGCCGGCCGAACAGGCTCAAGTCGCTGGCGCGGCATTGCGCGGCCGCGAGCGAGGGGGCCGCGACCGCCAAGGTGCCCGCGAAGCCGTCCGACAGCAGCCCCCGTCCGTCGATCTTGGCCCCGACCGGGCCGTAAGGTGTGCGGATGAGTGCGCGCCCGTCCTGGATGGCCAGATCGAGCGCGGGCAGGCCTGGCGGCTGGCCGGTGTCGCGGTAGATCGCGCGGTCGAGCGTGCCGAAGCTCACCCGGCTGCCAACCAGCCGTCCAGAGAGGCGCGGCCTGACCAGCGTGATGCGCCCGATCCGCGGCGTGCCGAGGCGATAGGCGATGCGTATTTCCGCCCGTTCGACGGTCAGATCCGGCCGCGCGGGATCACCAACCACTACGTCGCGCAGCACCTGCCGTCGCCCGCCGATGCGCTCGATGGTGTAGGTTGCCGGGATACCGTAGGTTTCGAGCTGCCCTTCGATCACATTGCTGGCGATCTGCTCGCGGGAGAACCACGCAAAGCCCAGCCCCGCGACCAGCGCGAGCGCCACCACGCCGGGCAGCAGCACGCGCTTTCGCCGCCAGCGTCCGCCGCGCGTCGCCGGTTCGTACGGATCGGCTGCCGGTTGTTGTTCTATGTCGGCCGCGTTCATCTATCCCTGCTTGCGTGCCGAGCCCCCGAACGGCAATGCGATTTCCGCCAAACGCGTGTCATGGAATAAGGTTGCCGGAGTGGGGGATCGCAGCGTGCAACATACCGGGGCGGGACATCGCGCCCGACTGCGTGAGCGCGTGCTGAACGGCGGCAGCGAGGCGCTGGCCGATTATGAGTTGCTCGAGTTCCTGCTGTTCGCCGGCATGCGCCAGGGCGACACCAAGCCCGCGGCCAAGGCACTGATTGCCCGCTTCGGCAGCTTCGCCGCCGTTCTGGAAGCGGATCCAGTGGCGGTGCAGGAGATCAAGGGCGTGGGTGCGGCAGGGGCGGCAGCAATTCGGAGCGTGGCGCTGGCGGCGCGGCGCATGGCCAAAGGCAAGGTGACCGGCCAGCCCGTGCTGGGCAGTTGGCAGGCCTTGCTCGACTATCTCGCCATCGACATGGCAAATCTCATTCACGAGCGGGTGCGCGTGCTTTATCTCAACGCACGCAACCAGCTCATCCGGGATGATCTCGCCGCGGAGGGCACGATCGATGAGGCCGCGATCCACCCGCGCGAGGTGATCCGCAAGGGCCTCGACATCGGCGCGACC
>SXGU01513116.1_pt1 | contig 14392 bp, 13 predicted proteins | sample 3174531 | NCBI WGS metagenome assembly SXGU01 (sample SAMN11356863, study PRJNA531348) | freshwater metagenome | isolation source: freshwater sample F1-140 | place: China: Fuxian Lake, Yuxi | collected 2017-12-25
ATGAAACCTCAACTCCCCAGCAATAAAAAATTTGGTTTGTTATTCAGTGCTATTTTTTTGGCATTGGCTCTGTATGCCTATTTCAAACATGAAGCGCCATTAGCCATGGGCCTGCTTTTGCTGTTGAGTGGCTTTTTCCTGATTAGCAGCTTTTTCTATTCCTCCTTATTAAGCCCGCTAAATAAAGCCTGGTTTATGTTGGGGCTGGCTTTAGGCAAGGTGGTTAGCCCTGTCGTGCTGGGCATCATCTTTTTTGGCGTGATCACACCCATTGCTTTAATAGCGAGGCTATTAGGTCGGGATGAATTAAAACTTAAGCGACCGAAGACAAGCAGTTATTGGGCTGAGCCCATAGGCTCAAATTCGGATGCCGATTCGTTTAAAAATCAATTTTAAGGGGGTGTTATGTCTTTTATAACAGAAATGTTTGCGTTCTTACGTAAGCGCAAAAAATTGTGGTTAGCGCCTATTATTATCGTCATAGTGCTATTGGGTGGCTTGTTAATTTTAGGTCAAGGCTCGGTGCTTGCTCCCTTTATTTACACGCTATTTTAATTGATGAACATTTTAGGCATCTCAGCGTATTACCACGATGCCGCCGCTTGCTTGGTGGTGGACGGTAAAATCATTGCGGCGGCGCAAGAAGAGCGCTTTACCAGAAAAAAGCACGATGAAAATTTTCCGGTCAATGCTATTCAATACTGCCTAACCGAGGCGCAATTAACGGCGCAGCAAATTGACTACGTGGTGTTTTACGACAAGCCTTTTTTAAAATTTGAACGGCTGTTTGAAACCTATTTGGCCTTTGCCCCTAAAGGCTTTAAAAGTTTTGCAACGTCTTTACCGGTTTGGGTTAAAGATAAATTATTTCAAAAATCGGTCATACTGGATGCCTTAAAAGACCATCTGGATAAAAATACCGACTGGTCAGCTAAGCTGCTGTTTTCCGAACACCATTTAAGCCATGCCGCCTCGGCCTTTTTTCCTTCCCCATTTGCAGAAGCGGCGGTGTTAACCATGGATGGCGTGGGTGAATGGGCCACCACGTCCTTAGCGATTGGCAAAGGCAACACATTAAGCGTACAAAATGAAATCCACTTCCCGCACTCTTTAGGCTTGTTGTATTCAGCCATGACTTATTACACCGGCTTTAAAGTCAATTCCGGTGAATACAAAGTCATGGGCTTGGCCCCCTACGGCGAGCCTAAATACGCCAATCTGATTAAAGATCACCTGATAGACATTAAAGAAGACGGCTCCTTCCACTTGGACATGAGCTACTTTAATTATTGCACTGGCCTGACCATGACCAGCGGGCGTTTTAATGATTTATTTGGCGCCCCCCCCCGCACATCCGAATCCAATTTAAGCCAGCGGGAAATGGATTTGGCCGCGTCCATTCAAGCCGTTACCGAAGAAGTGGTGATCAAACTGGCTAGAGGCATTAAAAAATCCACCGGCTTGAATAATCTCTGCCTAGCAGGCGGCGTGGCATTAAACTGTGTAGCCAACGGCAAGCTTTTAAGAGAAAATGTCTTTGATAAAATCTGGATACAACCGGCTTCGGGCGATGCCGGAGGGGCCGTAGGCGCGGCCCTTGCCGCTTATTACTTAATGCTCAAGCAAGCCCGAAATGTGGATGCAAAAGACAGCATGCAAGGCGCTTACCTTGGCCCTGAATTTAGCCAAAAAGACAGCGAGCAACGCTTAACGGCCGTAGGCGCAAAATTTGAAGTCGTCAGCGACGCTCAATTGATCAAGCAAACCGCGCAAGCGCTGGCCGATGGTTTGGCCGTAGGCTGGCATCAAGGGCGTATGGAATTTGGGCCACGGTCTTTGGGCGCACGCTCCATCATTGCTGACCCACGTTCGCCTACGGTGCAAAAACAGTTAAATCTGAAAGTTAAATACCGCGAGTCTTTCCGGCCCTTTGCCCCTAGCGTGCTACGGGAAGACGTGGCCGATTGGTTTGAAATAAACACCGACAGTCCGTACATGCTATTGGTGGCCGACGTAAAAAAAGACAAACAATTGGACATGAACGACGAACAGAAACAACTGTTCGGCATTGAAAAACTCAATGTGCCTCGCTCTGAAATTCCGGCGGTGACGCACGTCGATTATTCCGCGCGCATACAAACCGTTAGCAAAGAAACCAACCCTAAATACCATGCTTTAATTTCCGAATTTAAAGCACTGACCGGTTGCCCGGTCTTGGTCAATACGTCGTTTAATGTCAGAGGCGAACCCATCGTCCGCTCACCCGAAGACGCCTTTAATTGCCTAATGGGCACGGACATTGATTTTTTAGTGGTGGGCAATTGCATAATGAGAAAAGAGCAACAAAACCCAGCATTGCTTAAGGATTACAAGAATGCCTATGAGTTGGATTAAATCCGATAGGGTAAAAGATGGGCTTATCGTTGTAGCGCTAAGCCTGGCCTTGCTTTTGTTGGTCGATTATTTTTTGGGTTATAAAATACTGCACAACGCCCCGATACGCACGCGCAATAATGCCGAAAGAGGCTTGGGCATTAAGCATGCTATTTACCACCATACCTTAGCGGCCAATTACAACGGCTTGACCAGTTTTGATCAGCAGTCAGAGTATCGTTTTTGCACCAACGATGGCGGCTTTAAAAGCGATTGCAACAACATTATCAATGGCAAAGCGTATGACATCGCGTTTTTAGGTGATAGCTTCACCGAGGGCATAGGCCTGCCTTATGAAAAAACCTTTGTTGGCCTCATCGCCGCACAACTACCTGAAAAGAAAATTGCGAATCTTGCTGTGGCCTCCTACGCACCCAGTATTTATTACACCAAACTGCTTACACTCATTAATGAAGGCTATCGCTTTAAAGAGGTGGTTGTCTTTATCGATATTAGCGATATTCAAGACGAAGCGAACTATGCAATTGTGCAGGGCAAAGTCGTGGACACCATAGAAAACACCAGCAAACATTACCCTTTCCCATTAATTAATTTTGGTTTAAAAGGCTTTAAAAGTCGATTCCTGACAGCAACCAATTCTGGACCTCATGCAACCCACTTAGATTTAAGCGACGGAGTGTATGGCAAAGAGTATAGAAGAGGCGCATGGACTGTTGATGACAGCAATGAAGGTTTTGACAAATTAGGCCTGCAAGGCTCGATAGATAAATCAGTGGCCTTGCTAGAAAAAATACACGCGCTTTGCAAAAAGAATAATATCAAACTATCGGTTGGCGTTTACCCTTGGCCAGGGCAATTACTATACGATATGCAAGAATCCAAACAAGTAAAAATATGGCGGGATTTTTGTAGTAGTAAGTGCGCGCATTTTTATAACTCCTTCCCCACCTTGTTTAAATTAGCTGAGGACTCTTCTAAAAAAGCCGTCATCGGCCAATATTATTTTAACGGCGACATGCACTTTAATGAGGCCGGAAACCAACTCATCGCGACGGACTTCTTGAAGATTTACCAACAAGGCGCTCATTAACCATGCGAAACAACGTGCTGTTCACAGAAAAACATAGCGATTCAATTAATTTGAGGATAGGATAAACGTATGAAAGCAGTGATCCTCGCCGGCGGTTTAGGCACGCGTATTAGCGAAGAAACCTCGACTCGGCCTAAGCCTATGGTTGAGATTGGTGGCAAGCCTATTCTTTGGCACATTCTTAAAACCTATTCCGCCCATGGCAACAATGACTTTGTTATTTGCTGTGGCTATAAGGGCTCTGTCATTAAAGAGTATTTTGCGAACTATTTCCTGCACATGTCGGATGTCACCTTTGACATTGCAAATAATAAAATGGAAGTCCATCAGCAAAACGCAGAGCCTTGGAAGGTGACCTTGGTTGATACCGGTGAAGATACCATGACGGGTGGTCGCCTTAAGCGCATATCAGAATACGTGAAAGACGAAGAAGCGTTCTGTTTGACTTACGGTGACGGCGTCAGTGATGTCAATATCACTGAGTTGATTGCCTTTCATAAGTCGCAAAATGTTAAGGCAACACTCACAGCCACCCTACCACCTGGCCGTTTTGGGGCGCTTGATATGCAGGGGGCTAAAGTTAATAGTTTTCGTGAGAAACCACAGGGTGATGGCGCAATGATTAATGGTGGCTTCTTTGTACTGTCTCCGCAAGTGATTGACTATATTGCGGACGATAAAACTATTTGGGAGAGAGAGCCAATGGAACGTTTAGCAGAAGAGAGCCAGTTGGCTGCATTCCATCACCATGGTTTTTGGCAACCAATGGACACCTTACGTGACATGAACTACCTAGAAGAACTTTGGCAGTCTGGCCATGCCCCATGGAAAGTATGGAAATGAACGCGGCATTTTGGGCAGGCAAGCGCGTTCTACTAACCGGCCATACTGGCTTTAAGGGCAGCTGGCTGTCACTTTGGTTGCAATCGATGGGCGCTAAAGTGGTTGGCTATGCATTAACGCCACCCACCAATCCTAGTCTGTTTGAAGTGGCTAAGGTTGGCCAGAGTATGACCAGCATTATTGGTGACATCCGCGATCTAGCTCATCTACAAAAAGTATTTGCTGAACACCAGCCAGAAATTGTAATTCACATGGCAGCGCAACCTTTGGTGCGCTACTCTTACCTTGAGCCCGTTGAAACCTATTCAACCAATGTAATGGGTGTTGTCAATTTGCTTGAAGCAATCCGCCAGACGAAAAGCGTTAAAGCTGTAGTCAATGTCACTACGGACAAATGCTATGAGAACCGCGAATGGGTATGGGGTTACCGTGAAAACGAGGCCATGGGTGGCTTTGATCCCTACTCCAGCAGCAAGGGTTGTGCAGAACTGGTTACAGCAGCCTACCGTAACTCCTATTTCCACCCAGAAAAATACCAAGAGCACGGTGTTGCCATCGCGACCGGTCGGGCAGGTAACGTAATTGGCGGTGGCGATTGGGCAGAAGATAGGCTTATCCCAGACACGATGCGGGCCATTGTCAGTGGTCAGCCCGTCAGTATCCGCAATCCACATAGCATAAGGCCATGGCAGCATGTGCTAGAACCTTTGTCTGGTTACTTGTCGCTTGCGCAAAAGCTTTATGAAGAGGGTCCTGGCTTTGCGGAAGCTTGGAACTTTGGGCCGAATGATGATGATGCTAAGCCAGTGGATTGGATTTTAGACAAGCTGACCAAAACATGGGGTGAAGGCGCCAGTTGGCAGCTAGACAATGGCGAACATCCGCATGAAGCGCATTATTTAAAGTTGGATTGCTCAAAAGCCAAATCCCGTTTGCACTGGCAACCTAAATGGTCGCTGGCAACGACAATAGAGGAAATTTGTGTCTGGCATAAAGCACACACCGCAGGGGCGGACATGCGGGCCATGTGCTTGCATCAAATTAAGCAATACGAAATGGCTTAGTCGTACCACTATGCTTTATAAAGATAACAATTAATACAATATGAAACTGAAGGAAAACTGCTTTGGATAAATCTCAACAAATCCGTCAACAAATCGCCCAGCTTGTTGATGAGTATTCGGCTATTAAATACACACCCAAGGCATTTGAGCCAGGCTCAACAGTCATCCCGCCATCAGGTAAAGTGCTCGATGGCGACGAACTGAAAGCCATGGTTGAGGCCTCGCTTGATGGCTGGTTAACCACCGGTCGTTTTAATGAAGCTTTTGAGAAGAAGCTGGCTAATTATTTGGGTGTGCGTTTCTTACTCACAACGAATTCTGGCTCGTCTGCAAACCTGCTTGCCTTTTCGGCATTAACCTCTGACAAGTTAGGCGATCGAGCCATCAAGCCTGGTGATGAAGTGATTGGCGTAGCAGCGGGCTTCCCAACCACAGTGAATCCTATTCTGCAGTTCGGCGCCGTGCCGGTATTTGTCGACATTGAAATGGCCACCCACAATATCGATGTCAGCAAGATTGAGGCGGCCATTAGCCCTAAAACAAAAGCCGTCATGCTGGCCCACTCGCTGGGCAATCCTTTTAATATCAAAGCAGTCATGGATGTCTGCAAGAAGCACAATTTATGGCTCATTGAAGACAATTGCGACGCGCTGGGTTCGCGCTACAACGGTCAGTTAACCGGTACGTTTGGCGACATTGGGACATTAAGTTTTTATCCGGCTCATCACATTACCATGGGCGAAGGCGGTGCTGTCTTTACCAACAATGCCAAGCTCAAAATGATCATTGAATCCTTCCGTGACTGGGGTCGAGATTGTTATTGCCCAGGCGGAAAAGACAACACCTGTGGCAAGCGTTTTTGTTGGCAGTTGGGCGATCTTCCTGAAGGCTACGACCACAAGTACACCTATTCGCACTTAGGCTACAACCTCAAAATTACGGACATGCAGGCCGCCTGTGGCTTGGCTCAGTTAGATAAGTTAGATGGCTTTGTGCAAGCACGTAAAGATAATTTCAAATACCTACATGATCGGCTTCAATCCTGTGCAGAATTTTTAATCCTGCCAGAAGCGACCGAAAATAGCGACCCTTCATGGTTCGGCTTTTTGATCACGATCAAACCGGAAGCGAATATTCGCCGGGTCGATCTGCTGGAGTACCTGGATCAAAACAAAATAGGCACGCGCCTATTGTTTGCCGGTAACTTAACGCGTCAACCGTACATGAAAGGTAAAAATTACCGCGTCAGTGGTGAGCTAACAAACACCGACGTCGTCATGAATGACAGCTTCTGGATTGGCGTCTATCCAGGGCTTACAAAAGAGATGCTTGATTTTACAGTTGAGAAAATCGAGTCTTATTTAGGGCTGAATTTTTAGGAATTGTTATGAAGCATCTTTCGGTAGCTGCTAACAATGTAGAAGGCCAGCCCATGTTTAAAGTGCTGGACAAAGTTCAGCAGCTTGAGCGGTCTGGGCGAGATATTCTTCACTTCGAACTAGGTGAGCCTAATTTTGATACCCCCCCCAATATCGTTGAGGCCGCTTGCCAAGCGCTAAAAGATGGTGAAACCCATTATGCCAGTTCTATGGGTCTATATTCTTTTAGAGAGACTATTCAGCAAACAACAGAAAAATCGCGAGGATTTAAGCCGGACATTGATCAAATCCTAGTCACGCCAGGAGCCAATGCGATTATATATTTGGCAGTTAATTGTCTAGTTAATCCTGGTGAAGAAGTGATAGTTCCCGATCCTGGATTCCCAACCTACTATTCCGCGATTAAGTATTGTGGGGCAACACCGGTACGTGTTCCTCTTTATGAATCCAATCAATTTAGAATGAACCCTGAAGATCTTCGAAAACGCATCACATCAAAAACTAGGTTGATTATACTAAACTCACCAAGTAATCCAACTGGTGCCGTAATGACGCCAGAGGAAATTGACGAAGTAGCCCGTATTGCAGAGGAACACGATATTTACTTATTGAGCGATGAAATCTATGCGCGCATGGTATTTGATGGAGGAAATCATTTTCATACGCCAGCAAGGCTAGATCAATGCAAAGAAAGAACTATTATCATCAATGGATTTAGCAAAGCCTTTGCTATGACAGGATGGAGGCTCGGTGTTGCCATCGGACCCAAAGAAGTTATTGAAAAAATGGGGCTGGTAGTACAGACAATAGTTTCGTGCGTGCCACCATTTATTCAAGTGGCTGGAATTGAAGCAATCAAAGGTGATCAGACCTTAATTGTAAAAATGATGGCTGAATATCAAAAAAGAAGAGATATTCTTGTTGCAGGTCTAAATAATATACCTGGCATCAAATGTATTAAGCCAGAAGGTGCGCTATATGTATTTCCAAATATTGCCGGCACTGGCATGACAAGTGAAGAATTCGCTGATTTTGCATTAGAGAAAGCAGGAGTAGCTTTGTTGCCGGGTAGTAATTTTGGTGATCATGGACAAGGTTTTGTCCGTTTATGCTACGTGAATACATTGGAAAACATCGAGCTTGCAATCAAAAAATTAGCACAGGCTATAAAGGAAAGACAAAAATGAGCCAGATGATTAGAGTAAGTGATGTAATTGTTAATTTTATTTATGGGTTGGGTGTTGACACGATTTTTACTGTAACTGGCGGTGGTGCTATGTTTTTGAATGATGCTGTAGCAGCGCATCCAAAAATGAAAGCAGTTTGTAATCACCATGAGCAGGCTTGCGCTATGGGCGCAGTAGGTTATGCCAAATTGCGTAATGGCTATGCTTCAGCAATTCTGACAACTGGTTGTGGCGCTACTAATGCGATTACGGGATTGTTAGATGCATGGCAAGATAATGTGCCTTGTTTTTTTGTATCTGGTCAGGTTAAGCGTAAGGAAACCACCCATAATGCGAACGTTCCATTAAGGCAATTGGGGGTACAAGAAGCTGACATTGTGTCTGTGGTGAAGCCGCTTACAAAGTATGCGGTAATGATCAATGATCCCCAAGACATCCTATTTGAGCTTGAGAAAGCTGCATTTCTAGCCAAGTCAGGTCGGCCAGGGCCAATTTGGATAGATGTACCCCTGGATGTGCAAGGTGCCACAGTTGATATGGAATTGCTTCAACATTTTATTCCTGAAAAAAATGAGACTTTAAAACCTAGACCATCTGCAAATGCAATCAATGAATTGCGTAACAAGCTTACTTCAGCCAAACGGCCGATAATAATTGCTGGAAATGGTATTCGCTTAGGTGGAGCGGTTGAGCTATTTCGTCAATTTGTTGAAGATACGAATATCCCTGTTGGAGTTTCATATCTAGGTGCAGACTTGCTAGCGAGTGAACATCCTCAATATGTAGGCCGCCTTGGTATAAAGGGCGATAGGGCAGGTAATTTTGCGGTGATGAATGCAGATCTGGTTATTTCCATAGGCTGCCATCTTAGCGTTGCGTTAACAGGGTTTGAATACGATCTATTTGCAAGAGAGGCGAATTTGGTTGTTGTTGATATTGACCCAAATGAACACCTTAAAAATACAGTTAAGATAGATCAGTTCATTCATTCCGATGTTGTGGAATTTTTCAGTGCTTGCACTTCAATTAAACCAATGGATGCATGGCAGGCATGGGGGATAACATGCCGTAAGTGGAGAGATCAGTGGCCGGTTTGTTTAGCAAGTTATGCGACTGGAAAAGATGGGATAAATAAATATTCCTTCATAGAAAAGTTAAAAGGTCATCTCAAGCCTGATTCAGTAGTGGTTTCTGATGCTGGATCTTCTTACTACGTAACATCACAGGCATTAAAAATTAGAGATCAACAACGCTATGTTACATCCGGTGCTCAAGCAGATATGGGCTTTACCCTTCCAGCTGCGATTGGCGTGAGTGCAGCGATGGATGGAGGAGAAGTAGTTGGTATTACCGGTGACGGCTCCTTTCAAATGAATATTCAAGAATTACAGACCCTAGTACATCATCAATTTCCAGTAAAACTAGTGGTATGGAATAACAACGGTTATCTATCTATTCGTGCCACACAATTAAAGTTTTTTTCTGGGCGTGAAATTGGAACAGACCCGGCATCGGGCGTATCTTTTCCATCTACTGAAAAGATTGCTAATGCCTATGGAATAACGTTTCTTCGAGTATCTGAACTAGCCTCGCTGGATGATGCATTGTCTAAAATGATGTCTTCATCTGGGCCGATGATACTTGAAGTCATGTGCCCGCAGAATCAAGAAATCATACCCACGGCCAGTTCTAAGAAAATGCCAGACGGGCGCATGGTGTCTAAGCCCTTAGAGGATATGTATCCGTTTCTAGATCGCGCAGAATTCCTTGCTAACATGATTATTAAGCCACTTGACGATCAATAGGCACCTTTCTTGATAAAGATTGCAATCCTAGGTGCAACCAGCCAAATTGCTAAAGACTTAATTGTTTCATTTTCAATTGAGCAAGATAAGCAATTACACTTGTTTGCTCGTCGCCCAGACGATGTCAGGAAATGGTTAAAAGACGTTGGGTTGTTAGAACGTTATTTGGTTGATGGTTTCGGCGTATTTGGGATACAAACGTTTGATGCTATTCTAAATTTTGTCGGCGTTGGCAATCCCGCGCAAGCTGCTGCCATGGGAGCATCTATTTTTGATGTAACACTTCAATACGATGATTTAGCTCTTAACTATGTGCGCCAAAATCCCACATGCCGCTACATATTTTTAAGCAGTGGTGCCGCTTATGGCTCAAGCTTTGATGCGCCGGTTGATGCCGAGACTAAGGCCACAATTGCTATTAACAATCTGCAACCTCAGGATTGGTATGGCGTTGCTAAACTACATGCTGAGTGCCGCCACCGCTCATTGGCACATTTGCCGATTGTTGATATAAGAGTATTCAACTATTTCAGCCATACGCAGGATATGAATGCGCGATTTTTGATTACAGATATTGTGCGAGCCATACGTGACAACACCGTATTGCAGACCTCAGCAGAATACATGGTGCGCGACTTTATTGGGCCGATTGATTTCTATCAATTGATTAAAGCAATATTAACTTCGCCCGCCAATAATGATGTCCTTGATTGTTATAGCAAAGCACCAATAGATAAGCCTACGTTATTAACTGCAATGCAGGATAGATTCGGGTTGAAGTATGAAATATCAAAAACAAACGCGAGTGTAAATGCGACAGGAAGTAAATCCCATTACTTTTCATTAAATGATAAAGCTAAGAACTATGGTTACCACCCAGCATTATCATCGATTGACAGCATATTAATTGAAGCAGAAACACTTATTAATGGCTAACTACTCCTTATGAAAAAAAATGACCCCAGCCTAGCACCACTCATTGCCATTATCGGCTGCGATGGCTCAGGCAAATCCACCGTTAGCGCCGCTATTCTTGACTGGGTGCAAGGCTATGGCCCTGCCGTGGCCGCACATTTGGGTAAACAAATGGGTAACATAGGCCGCACCATTGCCAAGCTACCGCTCATCGGCAAGCTGCTGGATAAGTTTATTGTGCGTGAAACCAAGAACACGCAAATCCAACGTGAGAAAAAGACCCCTAGCTTATTGGTGGCACTCGTTCTTTATGTGTTTTCACTGCGGCGCTTATGTCGCTTTAAGCACATGATGGCACAGCGCAAACAAGGCTTTATAGTCGTCACCGACCGCTACCCACAATTGGAATTTCCTGGATCCTTCGATGGCACTGGGCTGTCTATTACCGCGCCGGGTAATTTTTTAGTGCGTTGGTTGGCTAGGCGTGAACGAGCGCAGTGCGAATGGATGACCAGCTTTAGGCCAGATTTAGTGATACGCCTTAATGTCGATTTGGACACCGCTTGCGCCCGCAAGCCGGACCACAGGCGCGAACTGCTAAGAGACAAAATAGCCATCACCCCACAACTGACCTTTAACGGCGCAAACATTGTGGAAATTGACAGCAGCCAGGCATTGAATGAGGTGGTGATTGAAGCCAAACTGGCGATTGCTAAAACCATGGCAGCGCGTGGCTACCGCTTAAACAGCCATTAAGCCAGCGCTTTAGGCCAATAATACTTGGCCACCATCACCCACAGCCCTAACCAACTGTAGGCCAGCACCCAACTTGCCAGCACGTCGCTAGGCCAATGCACGCCTAGCGCGATGCGCGACAAGCCTATGACCAAAGAAGAAATCAGGGCAAAGCCGTATAAGGCCCATTGTGCGCTGCGCTGCTTTAAAAGTGGTGCCAGCACCAAAGCCAAAGTCAGGTAAAACAAGGTGCTGTTTAAGGCATGGCCACTGGGGAAACTCATGGAACTGACCTGATCCAAATGCGCCACCAACTGCGGCCTGGGCCTTGCCACACTAGCTTTAATAATCGTGGACAAGCTAAGACCGCTTAACAACACGCCCGCCAACCATAGCGCACTTTGCCAACGGCGTAAGCATAATAAGCCCGCCATGCCTAAGCCCGCCGCGGCCAACCTTGGCGCAGTATCGCCTAACCAACTCACGGACAACCAAAATTGCGTCATCCATGCCGGCCCGGCTAATTTTGCACTGTCATGGCCGTCACGAAACAACAGCAACAGACTGGCATCCCAAGCTAACGGTTCGTATTGCTTTAGCGCCAGTCCGCAGGCGATGGTTATGGCTATCAATAATAGCAAGGACACAAAGCGGCAAAGTGGTTTTGTATTACTCACTGGACTCAAAACAAATCGCTGCTTACTTTTTTAACGGCTATAGCCATAGTCTGCTGACGCTGACATTCTACTTTTACACTAGAAACAATGCGCTGAACGTGCTCAACATCGGCACCCTCATTTTTGACCTCATGGTAAACATCGTCCAATACTTGCAAAATTTTAGTCGACTCCTGTTTTAGCGTGGTGCTCACTATTGATATGGGCAAATGGCATGTATTTGCAAAATTGGCCCACTCATACGGGCTGAGATCTTCTGCTAAGAATGCGTCACCGATAGCCATCGCATAGTTTCTATCTAGGTTTTGCTCTTTAAACGATAACCCGCTCACCAAATCGTAGGCGGGGGCAAGACTCAACCCTGCACTGCTGGATCGAAATGACAAATTCTTAGCATGCGCATCGACATTGCCTATCAGCACTTGAAAAATGGCCCATCTCAGCAACAGTAAGCGCTGTTGTGTTGGTGTTGGCGTATGTTGATCAATCAACTTAAATAGCTTCAAATAACTTGCACCATCTCTTATATGACGCACGTCCTTTCCAGCTCCAAAATTATGCTCATACTTGTAACTAACCGATAGACCAAGTGCCTGGCAACCATCAATATAATGTAACCGCTCTACACCATGCTGGGTAAGCTTGCGATCAAACCGGCTAATAACCAAGACCGGTTCCGGCATATGCATGAGCTGAACATCGGCCACAGCAAGACCAATACGCTTTGCTAATCTCATACAAAAGAACTCATTTGAAGTCATGCCACGCATAACGCCTGACACAGGCTCAGGCTTTAAGATATGTGTTGAAGCATAGCTGGGCCCCTCGGGTAAGAACCACTGATCATCCAGCTTTAACGCGGCTATTTTGTCTTGAAACCCAGCAATCGAAAGTCGAACTTTGCCATCCCATAGCGTAAACGGTTGATGAGGGCGCGAGCGTATCCGCTCAGAAATTTCAGATAGCGGTAATTTTCTTAGTTTGTCTTGCTGATTATTTTCCCCAATACTCAGGGCGCCCGATGTTTCTTTACCTATAGCTAGCAATATGGCCATCAAATTTGCCTTGGATACTTGATGGGCAAGCGCCACATCATCCAATGCCCGCCCCTCTGGCAACAAATTCTCGAAGAACTGTCGGACTGAAGCGCTATGCACCTCCTTATTGACCTCAGATCCAGGCGCAAATGGCAATTGCGGATTAAGCGGAAAACGATCCTCTCGATCTAGCCAAGCAACACTGTACTGAAATGAAAATTGGTGTAACTGCGCATCGTAAATCAGGGTACCGATACAATCGGTATGCATCATAATATCGACACGATGTTGCATCATCATTTCCTAAGTTTTAACTTGGTGCGTTCACGCTCTTCAGCCGGCAAAGCAAACAGTGCAACACCCAAGCCTTTGGCAGCCAACATAGCATTACCCAAACCAACCGTTGGCTTACCAAGCTCAATGTCTGAAAGCGTTTGCTTGGCAATGCCTAGGGTTAATGCCGCCGCCTCCAAGGTCATAGCAGATTGCGTACGAGCCGCGCGCACGGCATCCCCAAAATGCTTAGGCGCTAGCAATTCAGGGCATTCTGGAAACGGTATGGGTTTGACTGTGCGCATATATCATCCTATTTGGATGGGATTATAATAAACAAACCGTGAGTTATCAACATTAATCCTACTTAATTGGGATTAAATTTCTAGCAGTCCGCCAATTTACAATTAGAACCATTATAGTAGGATTAATTTTCATTAAAGCACCCATAGGGCGCGTCAATTACCCTACTAACGAACAAAAAACATTTTTAATGCACCCAAAAAACACGATTGGGCGTAGTATTTCACAGGGTAAGTGCGGTAGCAAGCTACCGCTGAATTGTTCGGCAAGTCGCTAAAGGAGTTCATCATGAAGTCGCATTATTTATTAGTCACATTCTTATTATCATTGCTGGCTAGCCCAGCCGTTAATGCTGTCAGCAACAACACCTGGGCTGATATCAGTGATGTGGGTGTCATTGCCTTAGCCGGTAGCGCACTGGTACTGCCGGTGGCACGTGATGACTGGGAGGGAGCCCGTCAAGCCGCCTACAGCTTAGGCACAGCGGAAGGCATTGCATTGCTAGGCAAAGCCACAATACACGAGGAGCGGCCAGACCACAGCGATAACAACAGCTTTCCTTCTGGGCATTCTGCCGTCGCCTTTGCTTCAGCCACGACCATGTATAAGCGCTATGGCTGGGAAGTGGGGATGCCGGCTTACGCGCTCGCCACATTAACCGCGTCGGCTCGCGTGGCCGCAAGAAAACAC
>SXGU01339055.1_pt1 | contig 14390 bp, 8 predicted proteins | sample 3174531 | NCBI WGS metagenome assembly SXGU01 (sample SAMN11356863, study PRJNA531348) | freshwater metagenome | isolation source: freshwater sample F1-140 | place: China: Fuxian Lake, Yuxi | collected 2017-12-25
ACCGGTCCCGCCGGTCGCCGGGGCGAAGGTCGCCCCAGCCGTCGGCTCGCCGGGGACGCCGGCCGCCGCCACCGGGGCAGGCGTGCCGGTCGCTCCGCCCCCACCGCCCGAGTTGTTGTCGGCACCGCCGCCTCCACCGTCACCACCACGGGCGTCGAAGAGGCCACCGGCGCCACCGGCGTTGCCGGGCAGGGCGCTGACGCAGAAGAAGAGAATGAACACGCAGCGGACACCATTGCCGCCGTTGCCGCCGGTCCGGACGTTCGGCGTGGCCGTGTTGAGCGCCGCACCGCCGGACCCGTTGCCGGAGCTGCCGTTGCCGCCGGCCGTGCCGTTGCCGCCCGCAACTCCGGATCCACCGGCGGCCCCTGCCGTGCCGTCGCCGGCGGTGACCTGGCTGTCGATCACCGTGACCGCCGCGCCATTGAGGGCCCGCACGCCGTAGGCGCTCGAGGCGACTCCGCTGGCGTCACCACTCGAGACATCCACGCCGTCGAGGGTGAGGTTCGAGGCCGTCACGAGGATGCCGGTCGCATCCGGGCCGCCACCGCCCTGGACCGTCAGGTCCTCAAGGGTGACGGGTGCCGCCAGGCTCGCCACGGTCACGGCGATGCCACCCGGGTCCGCCTGGACCACGGCCTCGGTGGCGCCGTTGGCACCGCCCTCGACGAAGTCCTGGTCGAACCCGCCGATCACGCTGACGCCGCTGGCGGCGCTGAAGCCGACGTAGGAGCCGCCAGCCACGTGCACCCGGGTCTTGCCCTGGGCGACGGCTCCGGCGATGGCGCCGGGGATGGTCTGGTAGGGAGCGGCGACCGTGCCGTCGCCGGTCACATCGTCGCCGTCGGTTCGGACCCGGACCACCGGGTCGAGCGCAGCGATCGAGATCGTCGCCGAGTCGGAGGCACCGTTGTCGTCGGTGACCGTGAGGGTCACCGTGTAGGTGCCGATGTCCTGGAAGGTGTGGGTCGGGTTCGGGCTCGTGCTGGTGGGCGAACCGTCGCCGAAGTCCCACAGGTAGGTGAGGACGCCCTCGAGCTCGGCATCGAGCGAGTCGCGGCCCTCGAAGGTGACGGTCAGCGGGGCGTTCCCCGACTGAACGTTCGCCCCCACCACGGCGGTCGGCGCCTGGTTCGGGTTGACCGTGATGTCGACCGTCGCGGTGTCGGTCGCGCCGTCCTCGTCGGTCACGGTCAGTCGAGCCGTGTAGGTACCGGGCAGGACGTAGTCGACCTCGGTCTCGGCGTCGGTCGAGTCGACCGACCCGTCATCGGTGTAGTCCCAGGCGTAGGAGACGATCTGGCCGTCGCTGTCGCTCGACGTGGCGGCGCTGAGGTCGACCGACAGCGGCTCCTTGCCCACACGAGGCGTGGCCTGCGGCTGCGCCGTCGGCGGCGTGTTCGGGATCACCGACACCGGGATGGCGACGGTGTTGGTGGCACCGTCGTCGTCGGTCACGGTCAGCAGGACGCTGTAGGGAGCGATCGTGCTGTACGAGTAGGTCGGGTTCGGGTCGGTGCTGGTGCCCACACCGTCACCGAAGTTCCACGAGTAGCTGACGATCGACCCGTCGGAGTCGGCGGACGCCGCCGACGAGAACTGGACGTTGAGCACCGGCTTGCCGACTGCCGGCGTGGCGGTGCCGGATGCCACCGGCGGCACGTTCGGCGGGCCGACAATCACCGGGACGACCGCGGTCGCGGTCTGGAGGTCGTCGTCGGTCACGGTCAGCGTCACGTTGAAGGTACCGGCGGTGGTGAAGAGGTGACTCGGGTTGGCGGCGGTGCTCAATGCGCTACCGTCGCCGAAGTCCCAGGAGTAGCCGATGATCGTGCCGTCGGCGTCGGTCGACCCGACCGAGCTGAACACGACACCGAGCGGCGCCTTCGTGCCGTCCGGGGTGGCGTTGGCCACGGCAACCGGAGCCTGCGGCGCGTTGGCCACGACCTGGACCGTCGTCGTGTCGGTGTCGCCGTTGTCGTCGGTGACGGTCAGCTCGACGTCGTAGGTGCCCGGGTTCTGGAAGACGTGGATGACCACCTCGCCGGTCGCGGACTGGCCGTCGCCGAAGTCCCAGTCCCAGTCGACGACCGTGCCGTCCTCGTCGGACGAACCGGAGCCGTCCAGCGACACTGCGAGGGGCGCCTTGCCCGACGACGGCGACGCGACGGCGGCAGCGGTCGGCGCCAGGTTGTCGGCCACTGTGATGATCGTGGAGTCGGTGTCGACGGCACCGTTGTTGTCGGTGACCGTGAGGGTCAGCACGTACGTGCCGACCACCGGGTAGGTGTGGCTGGCCGACGCCGTCGTCGCCTGGGCACCGTCACCGAAGTTCCAGAGGTACGAGACGATCGAACCGTCGGCGTCAGAGCTGGACCCTGCGTCGACATTGACCGTGAAGGGCACCTTGCCGGACAGACCCGAGGCGTTGATGCCGGCAACCGGGGGGAGGTTGTCCGGAGGGGTCACGACGACGACGACCGGCGACACGGCGGTCTTGCCGCCGTCGTCGGTCACCGTCAGCGTGGCGGTGAAGGTGCCGCCCGAGGCGTAGGTGTGGGTGGGGTTCGGAACGTTCGACGTCGGAGTGCCGTCACCGAAGTTCCAGGTGTACCGGTCGATGAACCCGTCCGGGTCGACGGACCCCACGGACGAGAACTGCACGAGGAGCGGGGCCTGACCCGACGACGGGTCGGCGGTCGCCGCTGCGAACGGCGGAAGGTTCGTGGGGTCACCGCCACCTCCGCTCGGAGGAGGAGCGCACGCTGCTGCGAGCAACGCGACGCTTGCGACGACTGGCACGAAAAACGCCCGCACGAGCTTCATGGATCTCCCCCCGGAGTTCGCCCTGAGGTCGAGTTGCCGCTCGACCGCACCTGAAACTGATCACAGATGCCCGGACGCCGTCAACCCCCAACTCCCGCCGCGTTCCCCCACGGCCGGACCGAACGCCATTCAGCGACTGATGGGGGCACCCCCGCCACCGGTCGGATCGAGCAGCGGCACGCTTCCGATCGGCACCCGAGGTGGGCGTGGCACGAGCGACCCCCCGCCGGTGGTTGCCGGCGGGCGGGTCGTCGTTGGTGCGGCCGGTCGGACCGGCCGCACGGGGTCGGTTCCGCCCGAGGACGGACCAGGCCCGCCGCCGCCTGCTCCGCCGCCGGGATCACCTGCGGGCGGTGATGATCCGCCGCCTCCCGGTTCCGAGCCTCCCGGTTCCGAGCCTCCCGGTTCCGAGCCGGACGGGGACGGATCGTCGGCCGGTCCGTCCGTGGGCATCTGCGTCACCGCCGGAAGGTCGGCGCCCGGGACGGAGTCGACGGTGGCCGCTGGACCTGCAGGTGCACCGGGAGGCAGCGCCGTCGTCGGAGCAACCGATGTCGAGGTGGTGGTCGTGGGCGGAACCGACGTCGAGGTGGTCGTCGGTCGGTCGTCGCCGCCGGCCACCGCCAGCGTGAACAGGACGACCAGCACTGCTGCTGCCAGGCCACCGAGCACGAGCGCCGCCCGGCGCCACGACCGGACGGGAGCATCGGCCGACGGGAAGCCCGACTCGCTCCACGGGGCATGGGCGGTGCCTCCGATTCGGGCGCCGTCGACGACCCGGTGCCGGATCCCGACCGGCACGACCACCGCCGGAGCTGCGCCGGCCAGTCCCTCGAGCAGCAGTGCCGGCACACGACGCGCCCGCCCCTCACAGGTTCCGCACCCGTCCACGTGGCGGGCGACCCGCTTGCGCCACAGGACCGAGAATGCGCCGTCCCAGTCCGTCAGCACCGCGTCCAGGTCGGCGCAGTCGGCCCGACCCTGACGGGCGACGAACAACGCGCCGAGCGACCGCTCCAGTCGGCTGCGCATGCGCGAGGCGGCCTGACTGGCGGTGTTCGGTGCCACGCCCATGACCTCGGCCAGGTCGGCCCCCTCGCACCCCTGCAGGGTCAGTTCCAACACGATGCGGTCACCCTCGTCGAGTCCGGCCGCCGCATCACGGACGGCACCCACCAGGTCGGCGTCCTCGAGGGATGCGCCCGACCGGTCCTCGGTGACCAGCGCGTCGCTCACCGTGTCCACCTCCGCCACGACGGCGACACGCGACCGCGCGGAGCTCCGTCGGTAGACGTTGCGACGGGCGATCGAGAGCAGCCAGTAGCGCAGCCGGGAAGGGTCACGAAGCTGTCCGAGTCGCTCGGCGGCGACCAGGAACACGTCGGCGGTGACGTCCTCGGCGTCGTCCCGGCTCGACAGCATCTGCGAGCACACACCGAAGACGGTGCCCGCGTAGCGGTCGTAGATGGCTCCGAATGCGGCACGGTCGCCGTCGAGGGCGGCGGCGACCAGGTCGCCATCTGTCCGTGTGTCGTTCCCCACCGTCGCCATGCCGAACGGGATGCTACGGGCTCGCACGTCGGTCCCGCCCGCGAACTGCAGGGTGGCTCCGGGTTCCGCACACCGTTGTCCTCCCAGTCACGGCAGGCGCCGGTCGCGCCCGCTCGGTGGTCCAGAGCCCCGGGGTGGGCCGAGGTGACACTTCTCGACCGGGCTCAGCGGCGCACGGTCAGCACCTGGTCGGCGGCCACGTCCCGCAGCACCTGGGGATCCTCCTCGCCGGGCCACTGCACCTCCACGGTGTCGACCCGATCGACGTCGCCCAGACCGACGTGGACGACCGGCTCCTTCTGCGACTCGTACGAACCGCCGGTCAGCACCTGCGCCACCACCGGTCGGTCGCCGGGCCGAGGCGTCACGGTGACGACGGCCCCGAGGCCCGTGCGGTTCCCCGGGGTCCCGGGGTCGTCCAGCCGGACCTGCAGCCATCGTCTCGACGGGGTGTCGTTGCGGTAGAGCACCGGCGGACCCTCGCTGTCGACGATCACCAGGTCCAGGTCGCCGTCACCCTCCAGGTCGAACGGCGCGAGCCCGGTCCCGATCCCGCGGTGGTCCAGTCCGACCGCAGCCGACGCCTCGACGAAGCGGTCGTCCACCCGGATCCAGAACCGCGTCGGGTCGTCCAGGAAGTAGGTGAAGTAGTCACGGGTGAAGCTGCGACCCTGCGGTCGGCGGGCGTCGACCTCGCCGAAGCCGTTCGTGATGACGACGTCGGGCGACCCGTCGTTGGCGAAGTCCTGCACCGCCGCACCCCAGCCCCACCCCGAGTCGCGCAGGCCCCACCGGTCGGTCTCGTCGGTGAACCGGCCCTCGCCGTCGTTGACGTACAACCGGTTGCCGCTGCACCCGTTGATGGTGCTGAGCACCGGGCACACCCGGGCCTCGGTCGGGAACGAGATCGACGTGATCAACCAGTCGGGCGCCCCGTCACCGGTGACGTCGGTGACCACCGATCCCATGCCGTTCTCGTCGGTGCCCACGCCGGCCGATGACGTCACGTTCTCGAACCGGCGGCCGTCCACGTTCAGGTAGAGCTGCGATGTGCACGCGTCGCCGGTGATCGCCAGGTCCAACCGGCGGTCTGCGTTCACGTCGGCGAACACCGGGGTGAATCCGAGGATCTGCGTGAAGTCCACCCCCCACGCCGCCGTGCCGTCGGTGAACGTCCCGTCGCCGTCGTTGATCCACAAGCGGCTCCGGTTCGGGACCTCGCCGGGCACCCGTGGAATCCCGCGCGACCGGATCTCGGCGGTGCCGGCGCAGATGTCGCCGAAGCGGTCCAGACGCTGGTCACCCGAGGCGGCCTGCCGCTGCGCGCCGGCGTTGGCGGCGTTCTCGGGCACCGCGGTGTCCCACTGGACCACGACCAGGTCCAGGTCACCGTCACCGTCGACGTCGCCGACGTCCAGGCCGTGCACCTGGTCGCCGTTGCGCAGGCGGGTCGGCGGCGCCTGGAACATGCCGCTCTCCAGGGTGACGTCGGTGAACCGGCCGGAGCCGTCGTTGCGGTACAGCCGGTCGGACTCGGCACCGACCGCCGCCAGGTACGCGTCCTGGTCGCCGTCGGCGTCCACGTCGAAGAACACGGTGGGCCCCGTGCCGAACTGGGGATTCGGCCCGAGCAGACCGGCCTCGCCGGCCACGTCGGTGAACGTCCCGTCACCGTCGTTCCGGTAGAGCGAGTTCACGTCGCCGGTGCGCGGCAGGAACAGGTCGGAGCGTCCATCGCCGTCCACGTCGACCACGCTCACCGGGCCGGTCATGCCGTCCTCGCCGAGCAGTTCGCGCGTCGACCGGTCGCGGTCCAGACCCGCCTGCGCCGTCACGTCGGTGAACCGGAGTCCACCGAGCTCCTCGGGCGACAGCTCCACCGGCGGCGGGTCGACCGGGGGCGGCACCTCACCCGTCACCAGGTCGATCGACGTGGTCGGGGCGCTGGTCGCTGCGGGCTCACCTTCGGAGGCACACGAGGCCGCGACGACCGCCGTCAGGACCACCGCAGCCACCGCCCGAGCGATCCTCACTGACGCCCCCCGGTCCGGACGTCCGCCGAGCCGTAGGTGATGCGGTCCCGCACCGGCCTGACGTCCGCGACCGGCGGCACACCCGCCCGCTCCAACGCCGACCGACCGACCTGCTCGCCGAGCGTGGCCCCCTCAGTCAGGTCGAACCAGTAGTGGATGCCGCCGAGCAGCCGCGAGTCCGATGCCTCGGCGGCGGCGTCGAAGAACTCCTCCGCGCGCTCGGGGCGGAGCACGCTCATGGTCTCGGCCGCCGCCGCGGTGAACGCCGAGTGGCCGGACACGTAGGCCGGGAACGGCGGGGTCACCAGCGACGGCAACCACTGGGGCGACGATCCCGCCCGGATCACGGTCACGGGTCGGACCGACCGGTACGCGTACTTCGCGTCCCAGGTGGCGATGCCGGCGTCGAGCATGGCAGTCGCCACCAGCGCCAGCCCCGAGGCCTGGTCGGCGACGGGCGCCTGGCGGAGGGCATCGGCGGTGATGTCGCTGATCCAGTATCCGGGCGGCGTCGACGTGCCGGGACCCAGGTCCCAGTACGCGGCGACGCGCAGGTCGCGGTCCGACAGGTTGGTGGACTCGGCCAGGACCTGCGCCACCGCGGCGTCGTGCTCGGGGGTGCCGGCCGCCGGTGGTGGACCCGGCCGGAACTGGTCACCGGAGGTCAGGTTCCACGGCCGCCAGGTACCGGCGAACGGCTCCAGGGCCGGGGCGAACATGCCCGGCGTCGGCACCCACTCGCCACCCGGCGACAGGTCGGTCGGCGAGGCGACCCAGGGAGCGGCCCCGTCCCCGCTCGCCCGGTCGAGCACGGCGGTACCGACCGCCTCGCCGAGTCCGACCGATGCGGCGATCGTCGACGGCCACGCTGCGCCACTGGCGACCAGGCGCCGCCGGGCGATCGTGTCCAGCCGTTCGAACCGCGGGCACTCGTCGGGCGCGAGGGCGCATGCGACGGTCCGCTGCGCCGCCGAAGTGACGACCTCAGGGGGCAACTGACCCGCCGGGAGCTCGACCCCGACGGCGTCGACCCCCGGCAGCGGGGCACCGAGCGCCGGATCGACCTCCCGGGGCGTCGGCGCCTCCGGTGCCGGTGCCCGGGCCGCAGCGACGCCGGCCTCGTGTCCGGCCACGGCGATCAGCGACAGGAACCGGGCCATGCGCAACGGGTTGAGGGTGCGGCGACGACCCACGTCCACGGCCAGGTCGGCGTACCGGGTCGGCGTCCCCTCGCCGACGCGCGTCATCCGGTCGTCACCCGGAGGGAACGGCACCGCCGCCTCACCACGCAGCCGATCGAGTTCGCCGCGCTCGGCATCCGGATCGGCGGCGGGGACCTCGACCGTGACGGGCTCGGGCAGATACGTCCACCGATCGGTCACGGCCGGGAGCGCGGCGATCGGCGTCGCAACGCCCGGCGCGGTCGGTCCGTCGTCGCCCATCGGCGGAGCAACGGTGGTCGACGGAGCGGTCATGTCCGAACCGCCACCGTCGGTGCACGAGGTCACGGCGAGCAGGACGGCGGCGACCAGGACGACCGGGAGCAGGAGCGGGGCCGCGGCGACGGGCGCGCCGGACGGCCGACACACCGCCGCCACCGACGAACCCGGCCCCCTGACCACGACCATCGATGATGCCACCGATCGCTACCGACCGGCGGGCGAGCGGTGCGCTGGTGACCGGACCGCGCCTGTGCCACCCTGAGATCGGCGAAACGGATGTCGGGGATCAGGAGGACGTGATGGTGCGACGGGGACTGGCGCTTGCGATCGTGGCGTTGGGACTGGTCGCAGCGGCCTGCGCACCGGCGCCGTCGCCGAGTCCAGGAGTGGACCCGGGCGCCGACGTGTCGCTCCTCCCCCTCCGGGCGACCCGCGGCACCAACGCCGCGCTCTTCGACTCCGCCGGTCGCCAGGTCACCCTCCGGGGCGCCAACTTCAACCAGCTCGGCGACTACTTCGTCACCGACCCGCGCCTCCCCACGGTCGCCACGCTCGATGCCGCCGACTGGGACGACGCCCAGGCCATGGGCTTCAACGTGGTCCGACTGGTGACGACCTGGTCGGCCTGGGAACCGGTTCGCGGCCAGTACGACCTGGCCTACGCCCAGCAGGTCCGCGACGCCGTCGCCGAGGCGAACGCCCACGGGATGTACGCCCTGGTCGACCTGCACCAGGACGCCTGGTCCAAGTTCGTCTACTCACCGGTCGACCACGTCTGTCCCCCCGGGTGGCAGCGCACCCGGGGTTGGGACGGCGCCCCCGAGTGGGCGACGTTCACCGACGGTGCCGAGACCTGCTCGCCCGACGGCAAGCGCGAGAACCCACCGGCCGTCCGCCAGGCCTGGAACAACTTCTACGCCAACCGTGAGGGGATCCGAGACGCCTTCGGTGACCTCTGGTACTTCATCGCCAGCCAGTTCGCGGGCGACCCCGGTGTGGCCGGCTTCGACCTGTTGAACGAGCCGGGACTCGGATCGTCGTTCGACTACTCGGCGAGCGCCCTGTCGAGTGCCTATGCGGACGCGATCACCAACATCCGTGCGGCGGAACAGGACGTGGCACCCGGCGCGCCGACCCACCCGGTGTTCTTCGAGCCGGTGTTCGGCGGGTTCCCGCTCATCCCGTTCGACTTCGCCGACGGCGAGGACAACCTGGTGTTCGCACCGCATACCTACGCCGAGTCGTTCGACGACATCGCCGGCTTCCTCGACCTCTCCATGCAGGGCTACCGACTCGCCGCCGACGCCTACCGGACGCCGGTGTTCCTGGGCGAGTACGGCGCCTACCGCAACGACGAGTTCAACCGCGGCTGGGCCTCCCGGGTGCACCGGCTCGCCGACGAGCTCGGGTTCGTGGGCGACACCTGGTGGCAGTGGGAGCAGGCCTGCGGCGACCCGCACAACACCTCCTACCCGCTCAGCGAGGACGAGGTCCTGCGCCGGTTGCCGGGCTGCGCCGACGCCCGGTCCATCCAGGCCTGTCCGACCCGGCCCTACCCCCGGGCCGTGCCCGGTCGGCTGACCTCGCTGCAGGCGGAACCGTGCGGCAGCGGCCCGCTGTCGTTCACCGGGACCACCGCGGCCGCCGGCACCGCCGACGTGTGGTTCCCGTCGACCTCGCCGGAGCCGCCGATGGTCAGCGGCGACGGCGTGGGGTCGATCACGACGACCCCGGTTCCCGGTGGTTGGCGGGTCGCCGTCGTACTGAGCGGCGACTACAGCGTGTCGATCGCCTGACGGTCACGGGACGACGGCCGGCCGGAGCGGTCGCCACGCCGCGCGTAGGGTCGTACCGTGCCCCGACGTCGCTCCTCGAGGACCATCGCGCGACCACTTGCCACGGCGTTGCTCGCCGGTTCACTGCTGGGACTGACCGCACTCGGAACGGCGTGCGGCGGAGTCGAAACCGCCCCGTCGACGACCTCCGTCGACTCGTCGACGAGCACCTCGGCGCCACCGTCCATGGGCACCATGCGCGTGATCCTCGTCGCCGGAGCGGACCGCACCGATCCACCGGGGGACACGGGGAGCGACGCCTCGCCCCAGGCCACCGTGCCGGCATCGGTCGATCAGTCGTGGACACCCGCGGGCTGGGGACCAGCCGGGAGCGACGATCCTCCGCCGCCGATGCCCGACGGATTCACCCCGGTGCTGGCCTGGGTGCAGTTCCCGACGACCGGGTGGACGGTCGACTTCGTCGACGCCGGTCTGGTCGACGGGACGCTGGTGCTGGCAGCCGAACGCACCGCACCGGGTGCGGGTTGCGTGAACGCGCAGGTGCTGACCGGGGTGTTCTACCTGCTCGGCGTCCGGATCGACGACGAGGTCACGTCGTCCACTCCCGTGGAGGTTCGTTTCACCGACCGGACGCTCGACTGCTGAACCCGGCCGCGGCGTCGGCGGCCGTCGTAGCCGAACCGGACACCCCGTCAGTCCGGCGACGTACGGCCGCGGGCAACGCGACGCCACTCCGCCAGGACGTGGTCGCGCACCTCCTCGCCCTCGGGCCGGGCGCACTCCACGTGCACCATGTCCACCGGTCGCCCGGCGAGTCGCTGCAGGCGGAGCACGTCACCACCCGGACTGATGCATGGGAGCCACGCACCGAAGGACCACCCGAGTCGCTCGACGGCCGTGGCCGCCCAGCCCGTCGCCGGGTCGGCGAGCGGCAGGTCGAGGTGCACGACCGCCAGATCGAAGGTCGACAGGTCGTCGAGCTGGTCCGCCAGATGGTCGACCAGGTCCGCCCCGACCCGTTCCACCCGGATCTCCGACAGACCGATCGCGGCGTTCACGGTGAGCCGAGCGACCGTCCGACCAGTCGCCGGTCGGACCTCGGTCTCGACCTCACGCTCGATTCCGAGCCGGTCACGGACCCGGGCCATGAGGGGTCCGTGAACACCCGGCACGTACAGCACCGACCCGCCCGGATCGGCCACCGGGAGGTAGACGGCCATCAGGCTGTGCCGACCCTCGACGGCGTTCGCCACCGCCTGCATCTGCACGGACTCGGGCTGGGCGCCGATCAGGAAGCCGGTCTCCACCGCACCGAGTGACACCACCTCGCGCTGACTGAAGACGTGGTTGGTCACGCACTCCGCCCACAGGCCGGGGAGTCCGAGCTCACGGGCCCAGTCGAGTCGGGCCCGCCCGAGCCGCTCGGCCAGGTGGTGACCCCGGAAGCGGGGGTCCACGACGAGCTTGCCGCCCTCCGGTACCGGGTCGTCGAGGTGTTCGTACGTCATGGCGATGTGGCCGACGACCTCGTCGCCGGCGACCGCCACGAGTGACCGCATGACCCCTGACTCGACCGCCCGGCGCATCTGTCGGGGTCGGTACATCATCGGGTCGAGGTAGCTGTAGCCGTAGCAGCGGTAGACGCATCTGGCGACGCCGAGCGCGTCGGAGGGCTCCATCCTCCGGACCACGACCGACGACGCGACCTCGTCGCTCACGCGGGGCACCGTCTCGTCCAGGACCGCATCGTCGTGTTCCACCAGGTCGTGCTCGTCGAGGGCGACCGTGCAGACCGCGATGTTCCCGTCGGCCCCCAACGACTCGACGTGGATCCGGTCGGCGAACCCCATGGCGACGAGCCGCCGCGAGTCGGCCCGCCGTGCCTCGCCCGGTCCCAGCGGCAGGCGGCGGTCCCGGACCTCGACGTGGAGCCCGTGGCCGTCGTGGCGGAGCAGGATCCGGATGTCCGCGTCGCCGGCGACCGACTCCCGCGACCGCGCCTCGATCGCGAGTTGGTCCACGAGCGCCTCGAGCCTGGTGGCCCGCTCCGCAAGCACCCCGAGGGCGAGGGCGGCAGCGCGCACCGCGTGCCCACCCGCCGACACCGGCGCGTGCTCACCCAGGACGACGATCAGGTCAGCGGGTGCCCCCGGGTCGGCTGCAGAGTCGGTGGAGCTCACGACGCCATCGTGGCCCACTCGGCCGCTCCCGTCGCTGCACCGCCCCGGACGCGGCCCGGCCGGGGCAGGTGGAGCGATCCGCCCACCCCGGCCGGCCGGAGAATCAGTAGTTGACGGGGCAGCCGACCACGCCGGGCAGCACGAGCGCTGCGATCGGCCGGGCCAGGAAGCTGCCGCCGGTCAGGTCCACCTTGGAGCACCCGCCCTCGGGCCGCATGTAGAAGTCGGCCTCGAGGTAGGTCGGGATGAACAGGATGTTGAAGTAGAAGCCCGCCCGGGTGGCCTGCATGCCGGCCGTCTGCGAGAGCTTCAGGCGGGCGGAGGCCAGCTGGATCGAACCGATCCGGAAGTTGCCCGAGCCGGACAGCGACCAAGTCGGCTCGTTCAGCTTCGAGGTGAACGAACCGTTGAAGTTCACGCCCAGCGGGAAGTTGACCGTGGCGATCCGGCCGGTCCCGCTCAGGGTCACCTGGTCGCTGCTGGCCACGACCGAGCCGCTGAAGTTGGCGATGCCCCACGAGTCGAGGAGCAGCGAACCGTTCACGGTGCCGTTCAGGCTGAGCAGGCCGCCGTTGGGGCCGATCGCCGCCTGGATGTCGGCGCTCACGTTGGCCCGGGAGCCGACCTGCAGCCCACCGGCGAAACGGATGTTCAGCGGGTTGCCGTAGGTGCTGTCGACGTGGAATGTCGCACCGGTCAGCGTGGCGTCACCGAAGGAGACGGACCCGACCACCGCTGCGTCCAGGTCGACCAGCTCGGCCCGGCCGTCGGTGATGACGACGACGCCGTTGAGCTGGCCGGTGAACCCGGCGTTCGTCAACTCGGCCGCCACCTCGAGGGTGGTGGTCGGGCCGTTGATCTCGACGACGGCCGAGCCCGTGGCACGCAGGTTGCCGATCTTGAAGTTGCCCTCGACGACCGCCCGGACCTGACCGCCGACGACGGTGGTGTCCAGCGTGCCGTCGACCGACAGCTCGGTGCCGTCCTCGAGCGTTCCGGAGTACTCACCGGCACCCTGCAGCGTGAGGAACGGCGTGTAGGCGGTGATGCCGTCCCACACGATCGAGCCGTTGAAGCGGACCACGTTCGGCCCCTGCTGGACATCGATGACACCGACCAGGGTGGCCTTGTTGGTGGCGAGCACCAGCGAGCCGTTCGCCTCGTTGACGACCAGGTCGCCCAGGACACCGCTGCCCGAGAAGGTGATGGCCGTCTCGTCGGCGTTGCCCACGATCTTCACAGCGCCGGTCAGGTCGATCTTCTTGCCACCGGCCTGCGTCCCCTGCAGCCGGGCGGCGATGTCGGCGTTGATCGACACCAGCGCACCGTTGCGATCGAAGTCGACGTCGACGGTGCCGCCGACCGTGCTGGGGCCGACCTTGATGTTGCCGGCCACCGAGGCCTGCACGCCGGTGGACTGCGAGGCCTGGACGTTGAGGCTGGCACCGGTGACCGAGACGTCACCGATCTTCACGGCGCTCGCCTGGGCCGACAGCGCCAACGACGGCACGCCGCCGATCACGCGGAGGGTGCCGTTGAACACGACCGGGCTGGTGGTGATACCCGGGAGGGTGAAGCCGGTCGACGACAGGCTGACCGACCAGTTCTCCAGGCTCTGCAGCGTCCCGATGAAGCCGATCGTGGAGGTCGTGCCCGACAGCTGGACCGCCACGTTGCCCCGGACGACGATGCCGTTGACGCCGATCTCGGCCGACAGCGCCGTCAGGCGGACGTTCTCGAGCACGGGCTCGCCGGAGGAGATCTCCTCGCCGGTGATGGCGGCGACCGTGTCGGTGGACGTCGTGCCCTGCTCCTCGAGCACCTCGGTGCCCTCGGCCAGCACGGCGCCGTCCAGGTCGATCCGGGCCGTCGGGTCGGTGCAGGAGTTGCCCATCACCTCGGTCTGATCGGCCAGGGCGACGACCTCGTCCTTGACGAGCACGGCCTGATCCTCGAGGACCGTCGGGTCCTGCGTCGGCTGCTGCGCCTCGACCTTGTCCCAGAACTCGCAGAACTTCGCGGTCGGCGACGGACCGCTCGACGGAGGCGGTGCGCAGGCAGCCAGCACGCCGCCGGTCAGCGCCATGGCCAGCGCAACACCAGCGACTCGTGAGAACCGGGACACTCGCCCAGACTTGGTCGACACGGGGACCCCCTCCGGCCTGCCACCCCTCGGTGGCGATTGAACTTCTGAACCATACTCAATCCACACGGGCATGCAACAACTGTCACAGGCCCGCCGCCGCGAGTCGCGGCGGCGCCTCGGGCTGGGTGGCATCACCTGAACGTCGTTCGTTGACAGGGTGGCCGGGTCGCGGTAACCAATGGGCTCCGCAGATGCGCGGTTGGAGCAGGGGGATGAACATGACGAAGCGGCGACTGATCGTGCCGATGTTGGGTGCGCTGGTGCTCGTGGCCATGGCCTGTGTGCCACCCGCCCCTCCGGGACCGACCACCTCGACCACCACGACGACGGCGGCGCCGCTCGGTCGGCCGACGGCGATCGCCGGGGCGACCCCCACGGTCGGCGACGCCCCCCTGACCGTGACGTTCGACTCGTCC
>SXGU01414382.1_pt1 | contig 14390 bp, 13 predicted proteins | sample 3174531 | NCBI WGS metagenome assembly SXGU01 (sample SAMN11356863, study PRJNA531348) | freshwater metagenome | isolation source: freshwater sample F1-140 | place: China: Fuxian Lake, Yuxi | collected 2017-12-25
TGCGCCTTGATGATGTCGAGGGCGAGGATGCGGGCGCCGTCGCGCAAGGCAAGGTTTTCCTGCTCCTCCTGGCCATCCACCACCGTGGCGACCTGACGCAGGGTAATCGCCTGGCCGCCACGCCTGGCCACGATGATGGTGTTGAACTGGTCGACGGATTTGATCCTGCCCTTGATTTGCAGCACCTGCTCCCGTTCGAGTGAACGGATGCTGCCGGCGGGCAATTCCTGGTTCTCGCCACGGATCGCCGCGATCACCTGATCCACACCGACGCCGAGGGCTTCCATTTCCACCGGTTTGAGCAGCACCTGCACTTCGCGCTTGATGCCACCCACCACGGTCACCGAGCCGACCCCACGCACGTTCTCGATGCGCTTTTTGATCAGCTGCTCGGTAAGCGATGTGAGGTCACGCGCCGAGCGCTGGCTGCCTCCTGTGCTGGTAGCCGCCACGCCGAGGGAGATGATCGGCCGGTCGGCCGGATCAAAGCGCGAGATCTTCGGTTCCTTGACCTCCCTGCGGAATGCCACCTTGACGATCGCCACTTTCTCGCGCACATCCTGCGCTGCCTTGGCTGGGTCAATCGAGAGGTCGAACTCGACGATCACCACCGATTGCCCTTCGTAGGAGCGCGAAGACAGCGTCTTGATGCCCGACACCGTGTTCACGGCTTCTTCCACCGGGCGTGTGATGTCGGTTTCGACCGATTCGGGCGATGCGCCGGGATACTCGGTGGTCACCACCACAATCGGGAAGTTGATGTCCGGGAACTGATCGACCCGCAGGCGCTGGTAGGAAAATACCCCGAGCACCATCAGCGCGGCCATCATCATGGTGGCCAGCACCGGGTTCTGAATGCTGATGCGGGTGAAGAACATGAGGCTTACTTGGGCGTAGCCTGCGGGACCGGGCTTGGGGCCGCAGTTGGCCCCGCTGGTGGCACCGCTGGTGGCACCCCGGGGGTCACAGCGGTAGGTACGGCGGCAGGCGCTGCGGCCGATGCGGATGTGGCTTCAACGATGCGCGCTTCGACCCCGGGGCTGAGTGTGCCCAGATTGGACTTGATCACGCGCACGCCGGCCGCCAACCCTTGCGTCACTTCCACCCATGCCTGATCTTCGTTGCGCGTGCCCGGCTTGACCGCCAGCCGGGATATGCGGCCGTTCTCCAGGGCGTACACCACGGTTTCGCCGCGCTCCTCGCGCAGTGCGGCGATCGGTATGGCAATCACCGATACGCGCTGCGTCAGCGTCAGGTTGCCCTTGGCGAACATGCCGCCTTTGAGCGCACCATCCGGATTGGGAACACCGATGTAAACCATGATTGAACGCGAGCCGCCTTGGGATTGCGGGCTGACGCGCGCAATCTTGCCCTGGAAGGCGCGGCCGCCGAAGCCCTCTACGGTGAAGTTGACATCCTGCCCTACGGACACGTTGGGGATATCGCTGGCCGGCACGGCGGCCTCAATCTCCATTTGCGAAAGGTTGACCAGGGTGAGGAGCCTGCCGTCGATGGCCGCACGATCACCGGTTTGTGCCGTGCGCTCCGCGATGACCCCGGCCCACGGCGCCCGCACGACGGCATCATCGAGTGATTTTTTGGCCAGGGCCACGTTGGCGTCCGCCGCCTTGACCTGCGCCAGCGCCACCGTGGAGTTGGCCAGCGTGTTGTCGTAGGCCGATTGCGAGATGAAGCCCTTGCGCAAGAGCTCTTCGTTGTTCTTGCGCGTGCGCTCGTTGTTTTCCCAGGTGGCCCTGGTGGCCGCCAGGGTGGCGAGCCGCTCGTCCAGACGCGCTTTGTACTCGGCGGCGTCAATACGCGCCAGCACTTGCCCGTTGGTCACCGTATCGCCTTCCTTGACGCGCATTTCCACCACTTCGCCTGCCACTTTGGCGCGCACCAGGGCGGTGTGGAGCGGACGCAACTGGCCCGTCAAGGGCAACTCACGCCGCACTTCACGGGTTTCGCTTAGCGCAAGGTCACTGGGAGCAAGTTCCAGCACCAGTGGCTGGACGGGGCGTGTCGCCGAGCCTGGCTTGCCGGTCTCCGGAGTCGAGCCCGGGCTGGAAGCCTTGGTGGGAGCGGGTCCTGGCCCAGGTGCGCCACTTTTCTTCAAATACAGTGCGCCACCGGCGAGGGCGACTGCACCGATCACGAGGGCCAGGAGTACTTTCTTCTGGGGCATAGCGGATTCTTCCGGAACGGCAAACGTTCCACAGTGGCTGATGTGCAGTCACTGCGGTGCAACTACTGGGCGAGTTTTCTAGAGGCAGTGGTTTGCGGGACAGCGCTGCGCATGCTGCGCGGCGCTGGCGGTACGCACCAAAGAAGCATTATAGGCGCGGGAGGTGGGGCCCCGGCCCCACCCATCACCGGACTGATCCGTCAGCGTGTGGCGATGCCCTCGCCAAGGCCGTACCAATCGAGCTTGCGCGTGGCCAGCATCACGGCCGCCAGCACCGCAAACACCAGCAGCGCACCCATCAGCAAGGCGTAGTCTTCCGAGCGCAGCAGCATGTGCAGCACGGCAAAGAGAGCCGCGCAAGCGGTCCCGACTGCCAGCCCGCGTCTGATGCCGCCCAACCTGCCTATGGCGTACCAGGTCACCAGGCCCACGCATCCCAAGGCAGCCACTCCGTAGGCGTTGGCAAAGCCGATGTGTTCAGCCAGGGCGATCAGAAGCAGAAAGAACACCGCCAGTGCGAGGCCCACCAGGCCGTACTGCATCGGATGCACGCGCGCAGTACCGCTCAATTCGAAGCACAACACCAACAGAAAAGTCAGCCCGACAAACAGGAAGCCATACTCCGCTGCCCGGTAGGCCTGCAGGTAAAGGTTGACCGGTTCAATCAGATTGACACTCAGGGCGGGTGGCGCAAACGGCGGCGCTTGTTCCGCATTCGGGCGCGCCAGCCAATCGCGCAGTGCGGCCTCTCCGCCGGAAGCAAATTCGTTGATGCGCCAAGTGGCGTTGAAGCCTGCGTCAGAAATGGTGCGTTCGTCTGGCAGGAACTTGCCGCCAAAACCCGGCGCGGGCCAATTGGAGGCCAACTCAATCTGCGCGTTCCTCGCGAACGGTACCCAGGCAAAGCGTTCCATCCCCATCAAATCCAGGTCAAACCGGAAGGTGGCTTCCTTCCCCAGCTCGCTGGCTGCGCCAAGTTCTGCGGACAAGCCCTGGCCCAGCGCAGGAGTGCGGGTGCCGGGTTTGAAGGCGTGGGTCTTGCCGTTGAGCTGCAGGGCCGGTGTGTTCTTGACACCACGTGCGTCGGCAATCGGTACCAGCAGGTGGGCCTGGTCGAAGCGGCGGGTGGTCGCCGGCTTCTGCTCGGGGGCGGCCGGCAGGTGGAAGTGCCCTGCCAATGCCAGCGGTGCGCGATACAGGCGCACCCGATGGATGCCGCGGTAGCGCGGCTTGTCTTCCAAATCGATGCGGCCTTGCAACGAAATCGCTTCCGGGGCCACGTAGGTCGGCGGGCATTCACGTTCCTTCTCTTCTCGCACCACGCGGTTGCGGCCGTTGTCATCCGTGCTGCGCTCGTGCCAGTAGGTTTCGATACAAGTCAGGCGCAGGGTCGGAGCCGCCAGGCGCTGCTCGCCGGCGGAGGATTCGGCAATCGAGGCGCGGGCATCCTGGGATAAACGCTGCCGCTCTTCAATCTTTCCGCGCGTCAATGCCAAGGGGGCCAGCACCATCAGTGCGATGCCGCCGATGCTGACCAGTTTGGCCAAAAAGGGAAAACGCATGAAGACTCCTCCGTGGGTTGCGAAGGAGCCAGCATGCGCGCCGGTTCGGGCACCATCCCGCCGCAGGTCAGGGCGCCGGGAAGATCAATTGTGGCGAGGTGGTGATCCTCGCGCGGTTCAACGGATTACTTCAATGATTCGATCAGGTCAACGTATTCCTGCATCGCCTCATCGGCGCTCTTGCCTTTGAGTTCTGCCCACGAGTCAAACTTCATGCGCCCCACCATGTCGGTGAAGCCGGGGCGCTTGCCACCGTTGTCGCCTTCGGAAGCCTGCTTGTAGAGGCCGTAAATCTTGAGCAGGGTCTGGTTGTCCGGCTTCTCCGGCAGTTCCTTCGATTCCTTGACGGCTTTTTCGAATGCGGCTTTGAGGTCGGCCATGCGCGTTTCTCCTGTTTTCCTGGTTGGCAGGTGGTTGGGTGGCAAGGGCGGCCTGCTGTTGCGGCTGACCACCGCTTGGAATTGACCACCCTTGACTGCAACAATTGTAGGGCCAACTGCTACCATGCCGGTTCAAGAAAGCTTGCGGCCTTGCGCTACGTGCCGGATATGCGTGCTGGCTGGAATGGCACACGGAGACAACCGATGACTGCGCTGGAACAACTGATGAAGCTGGCGGGCAACTTGCCGCTGGACAAGCTTGCCCAATACATTCCCATGGACCGGCTGCCGATCGACAAGCTGGCCGGCAACGCCATGGAAAAGCTGGACGAGTTGAAGAGCCGCGAGCGCATGTCGAGTGTGGACACAGCCTGGTTGCGCATGGATTCGCCCACCAACCTGATGATGATTGTCGGCGTGTTGATGTTCGACGGCCCGGCCGACCTGCCGCGCTTGAAGCGCACCGTGGAGGCGCGCCTGTCGCGCTACAAGCGCTTCCGCGAACGGGTGGTGCAGGATTCTGCCGGGGCGTGGTGGGTGGAGGATGAGCACTTCGACATCGACAACCACATCCACAGCGTGAACCTGCCCACCGGCCCGGATGGCAGCAACACCAGCAAGGCAGCCGTGGAGCAGTACGTGGCCGGGCTCACCACCCAGTCGCTCGACTTCAACAAGCCGCTCTGGCACCTGACGCTGGTAGAGCGCTATGAGGATGACGGGGTGGTCGGGCACGCCGTGGTTGCGCGTTTTCACCACTGCATTGCCGACGGCATTGCCCTGATCGGCGTGATGTACTCGCTGTTCGATGAGGACCCGGATGCACCGGAAGAAGGCAAGGAGCCGGAGGCCCTGCGCCGGGCGCGCGAGAAGCGTGAGGCCAGGCGCGCCGTGGCGGCTGACCGCGATTTCATGGAATCCCTGTTCGCGCCTCTGAGCGACACCACCTCGAAGGCGCTGGCGGTCTCCGGTGACTTCGCCTCGCGCTACATGGACATGATGTCCAACCCGGAGAAGTTTGCCGATTACGCCAAGCTGGCGGCGGCCGTCACGGCCGAAGTGGCGGAACTGGCGGTGATGCCGAATGATTCGCAGACCCGCTTCAAGGGCAAGCCCTCGGCGGTGAAGCGCGTGGCCTGGAGCGCACCGATGCCGCTGACCGAAATCAAGGCGGTGTGCAAGGTCTTGGGCGTGTCGATCAACGACATCCTGCTTTCGAGCGTGGCCGGTGCCATGCGCTCTTACCTGGCCGAAGCGGGCGACGACACCAGCGGCATCGAAGTACGCGGCTTTGTGCCGGTGAACCTGCGGCCGGCGGGCGCCGAGCACAAGCTGGGCAATCACTTTGGCCTGGTGGCACTGACGCTGCCGGTGGGGATCGCCAATCCGTTCGAGCGCCTCTATGAAGTCAAGCACCGTATGGACGAGCTCAAGGGTTCGTACCAGGCAGCAGTGTCGATGGGCATTCTGGGTACGGTGGGTTTCCTGCCGCGCGTGATGCAAAAGCAGGTGCTCGACATGTTCTCGGCCAAAGGTTCTGCCGTGATGACCAATGTGCCGGGGCCGCAGATGCCGTTGCACCTGGCCGGTGCCCGCCTGGCGCAGCAGATGTTTTGGGTGCCGCAATCAGGCGACATCGGCGTGGGCGTCTCGATCCTTTCCTACAACGGCCAGGTACAGTTTGGCCTGGTCACGGACAAGAAGTTCGTGCCTGATCCGCAGTCGGTCGTCGACCGATTTGCGCCGGAGTTCGAAAAGCTGGTGTTGTGGCTGCTGCTCGATGGTGCGGTGGACGATGCCGCCACCACCCCTGCGCAAGAGACGGCTGCTGCCACGCCGCAACCGGTGGCCGCAGCACCGAAAGCGAAGGGCCCGAAGAAGAAGGGCCTTCTGGCGCGTGCACGCGGCTGACGTCCTGTTCGTCTACGGCACCTTGCGCCGGGGCGGCAGCAACGACATTGCGCGCATCGCGCCGGCGGCAAGCTGGGTCGCGACGGCACGCATCCGTGGACGCCTCTTCGATGTGAACGGCAGCTGGCCTGCGCTGGTGCTCGATGAGGCCGCTGGCTGGGTTAGCGGCGAGTTGTATCAGGTGCCGGAAGCCGCCTGGCCTGCGCTGGATGCGCTGGAAGACCCGGTGCGGCCGGACCATCCCGATGGGGCCTACTTCAAGTTGGCGGCGTCGGTGGAGTACGCTGGCGGCCTGCGGATGGCGACGGTCTATACCGCCAATCCGGCTATGACGCCGCTCAAGACATGGATTGCGTCAGGGGACTGGATGGCCTATGTGGCGGCGATGCCGCCGGCCACGCGCAGCGCGGTCAAGGGTCCACCTTGATGTTGGCCGCCCAGGCAACGTGCGCGCACCTGTCGGCTTGCCTGCGCACGCCGCGCAGGGTCCGGATCGGGAGGAAGCCGTTACGCGGAGCCGCCTCGCAAAGTCAAGTCAGTCTTCAAGTTCCGCCTTGGCTTGCTCGACATCCAGCCTTTCCATCGCATCCATGGGCTTGAACTTGGCGGCTTGAGCATAGAGTTTTTCGGCGTCTTTTACCTTTGATTTGCCGAACAGCATGATGAGGCCGTTGGCCATCTCGATGCGGGCAATTGCCGAATCCGCATTCAGCTTCAGCGCCTTGGCGAACATCGCTTCGCCGCTTTCCTTCTTCGCGCCGTAGGTGAGGCCCCCCAGCATGGCGCCGACCGAATCGATGATTTCGGCGTGGTAGGTGCCCAAGCCAATGTGTGCGTCGGCATGCTTCGGCGCCAGCTTGATGGCCGTATCCAGGGAGTTCTTGACCTTGGTGCCAATGCCTTCCTTCAACGCCTTGACGATGGAAATGCCCTGTGCATAGCGGCCCAGCGCATAGGCATGCAGATAGTAGGCATTGGCGTTCTTGGGGTCGGCTTTCTGCTGCTTCTCGCATCGCGCCGCCACTTCCTCGAAGATGGCGAGCTCGGCCTTGTCATTTTCTTCGAGGTAGTTGGCGTAGATGCAGGAGGCCTTGTTGGCTGCATTCAGCCCCTCGGCGCCGGCAGCCAGGCCCAGCTGTGCCGCCTCTTCAAAACGGCCGGCGTGATACGCAATCCAGGCATCCAGCGCCTTGGTGTCCTTCGGCAGCGGCTCGCAGTCGCCCTTGTGCAGGCGATCCCAGGATTTCTTCAGGCTGGCCGCAGTGTATTCATAGGCCTTGTCGGCATAGGGAAAGGCGGCCCAGGTTGATTTTTTTGCCATGATGCGTTTGTCTCCTTGTCAGTGGTATTCGGAAGCGAGTTTCTCAAACAGTGCGCGCGCATTGCCCTTCAGGTAGGGCGCCACCATGCTCATCATCTGATAGGCGCCGCGCCCCATGGCGGCACTGTCGACCGGCTTGCGCGGGTTGCGGACATACTCGAAATTGAGCCAGTAGGTGGCGATGACCACCATGTTGGTCGCAAGCGAAGTGATTTCGGCCTCCGAGGCTTCCAGTTCACCGGCGTCGCGCATACCGTTCGCCAGTGCCAGCGCTACCTTGCTGCTGTCGTCCAGGATGCGCTTGAAGTGGGTCTCGATGATGCGGTTGCGCGACAACAGGTCGGTCAAATCGCGATAGATGAAGCGGTACTTCCAGATCAGCTCGAACACCAGGTGCAGGAACAGCCACGTATCTTCCACGTTGATGCCGATGCCGGCTTCGCCACGCTTCATCGGCATGGCCAAAAGCGCATCCATTTCTTTCTCGAAGTCGGCAAAGATCGAATTGACGATCTCGTCCTTGTTCGAGAAATGGTAGTAGAGGTTGCCGGGTGAGATGTTCATCTCGTCGGCAATGATGGTGGTCGTGACGTTCGGCTCGCCGAAGTCGTTGAAGAGCTTGAGCGACAGTTCGAGGATGCGCTCGGGCGTGCGGCGCTTCGGCTTGCGTTCCGTCATGGCGGCAGGATAGCACCGGTGCGGGCAGGTTTGTGCTGAGATGCTGGACGAGGGCGAACGCCGGCTACATCTGCCATGTGCCGGCATGCCGGCCTGGCTCCCTCTCAGCGGCGCGCTTTCACTCCACAACCATCCGGCGTGCGGCGGCATGGCGCACAAAGCGGTCCAGGTCATCCAGGCTGTCAGCCAGGCGCAGGGTGGCCGCCTTGATCTTGAGCGGGGCCGCCGGCGGGGCATGGCGGGCGGCGCTGCGCACCAGCGTCAGGGATTTGTCTTGCAGCACTCCCAGATTGAGGCGGATGCCGTGGCGCGCAAGGATCGGCTGCAGCTCATGGCGCCGCTCCAGCAACTCGGTGCGGGTGGTCTGGTATGCGTGCTCACAAAGTTTGCGACGGCCCGAATAGGAAAACATGTTGGTGAAGAACATGGCCGCATCGCGCTTGTGGGGTTCGAACAGCACCACATCCGCGTTGGGAAAATCGTCCGCATACTGGCGCATGCCGATCTCCATGCGCGAATGGATCACGGCATGGATGGTCTGGGCCAGCACTACCGGCAGGCCGCCCTCGATCAGATGCCGGCTCGGCGCACCCCTGGAGCGTGCGCCGCGCTCATCGGCTGAATCATCGTAGGGAACAATCGGGTTCAGGCACAACACGAGGTCGGCACCGGCCTTGAGCGCCACCGAGGTATGCAGCGTGCGTTTGAGCGCCCCATCGACGTAGTGGCGCCCTTCAATGTCGACCGGCGGGAACAAGCCCGGGAGCGCCGAGCTGGCGCCGGCAGCCAGTGAAATCGGCACATGGTCATAGCCGGGGCTGCCGAATTGCACCGCGTGGCCCGAATCGAGGTCGGTCGCGATCAGGAGGAGCCGGGCGCGCAGCTGACGAAAATCGTTGCTGCGGCCAGGCTCGCTGAACATGTCGGCGAGAAATGCGATCAGCCGCTCATTGGAAAATATGCCGGTGGGAATCGCGCGCGATAGACGCTGAAAAGAACGCAGGAACTCGCTGCCGCGCTTCTCCACAATGAATTGCCACAGCGAGCGCGCCATCAGCGGGGGCAGGCGCTTGGTGCTGTTCCAGTATTCCCGGAAGGCCGGTTGCAATGGCGTGGCCGGATCAAAGGTGGCGAGCGGGCCGGAGTGGGGCGCCCCGTCATCGTCCGATTCGATGAACATGGCGCACATCTGGCGTGGCGTGATGCCGTTGGCCAGGCCCGCACCCAAAATGCCGCCGGCGGAAACGCCGACGTACAGGTCCAGCTGGTTCAGATCAATGCCGTCGAGAGCCTCCGAAATCGCCGTCAGCGCACCGATCTCGTAGATCGCCCCCAGCGGACCGCCGCCAGCCATGGCGAGGGCGATTCTGGAGCGAGGTGCGGATATTCTGCGCTGCGCGGTGGCGGTCCGCTCGTGGGACGAGTGCCGCGCAGCCACTCGTGGCTGCGCATGGCCGCCGCCCCCCATGGCGAGGGCGATGCGGGAGCGCGATGGCGTCGCACCGGAAGGGGCTTTGGCCGCCTTGCGAGGCGCAGTGGAGCGAGGCGTCGTCTTCTTCATGTCTCAATGGCACAAAGCCGAAACGGGATCGGCGCTTCGGCTTTGTTGAAAGGGCCCGCTCGCCGCAGGAAACACCCAATGCGGGAGGGAGCAGCATACGAGGATGCTTCCCACGGTTCGCGGATTGATCGATTGGCTGGCAAATTTTTTCTGGCCGGGTTGGCGGTCTAACGGTGCCAACCCGGATCGCATCGCGCAGGCCATCGCCTTAAGCGCGCGCTGCCAGAAAACGAGAACGTCGGATTACTTGGCGGCCTTGCGTACGGCTTTCTTGGCCGGCGCCTTCTTGGCAGGTGCCTTGGCGGCGGCTGCGCGGGCGGGCTTGCCACCCAGGCCGTTGACGGCCGCGGTGAGCTCTTCCACGCGCTTGGTCAGCGCCTGCACTTCACGCTGGGTCGGCACACCGAGGCGGTTCAGCGCACGGGCCACACGGTCTTCGAACACCTGTTCCAGTTTGTCCCAGGTTTCGGTGGCGGTGGATTGTGCCTTGTTGGTGATGTCAGTGGCGGCTTTGGAGATGTCACCGGTAGCCTTGCTGAAGTTCTTGCTCATCACGCCAGCGACGCCGGCGAGCTTGCCTTCGGCCAGTTCACGGGTTTTCTTCTGCAGGCCGGAACCTTCCTTGACCAGCGCCTCGAACACCTTGCCGCCTTCAGCTTGTGCCTTGGAGAATGCGCCCAAGCCTGCCAGCCAGATTTCCTGCGCGGAATCGCGCACGGTTTGGGCGAGGTTACTTTCGGCTTTGGATTTCAGGTTCTTCAGTTTGCTTGCCATGGTCATGCTCCTTCAGATTGTTGTCGGTTTTATCGGGTGCCGCGGCGCGGTGCCTGATGTCATGACGGCAGTGTAGGCATCGTGGCTAGAGCCTGCATACTAAAAGCAGGGGCTTTTGTAGGGGCCGCGCTCTAGTCTTGCCTGACCTTTGTGCGTCGCACGGTATGATTTGGCCGTGAGCCGGTGGCGATCGAATTTGCCAGGCGTCACTCGTCAACGCTTTTACCCTTGCTTGAATCTGCCAAAACCTGCCTTTCTTGGAGGGAACCGATGCGCGTTACCCATATTGACCACTACAACATTCGCCTGAAGCAATCCGACCTCAAAGCGGTGCGCGATTTTTACGTCAACGTGATCGGGCTCACCGAAGGCGCGCGGCCGAAGTTCCATTTTCCTGGTTATTGGCTGTATGGCGGCTCTGAAGCGGCGATCCTCCACCTCGCCGCCACGCTGCCCGATTCGGCAGACGGTATTGCACCGGACAAGCCAACTGGACAGTTCGACCACATTTCTCTCAAGGCATCGGATCAGGTCAGCGCGCGCGCGCGCCTCAAGGCCGCTGGCATTCCCTTTGAAGAGCGGCCGGTGCCAGGCTGGCGCATGAACCAGATCTTTCTGACCGACCCGGCAGGACTCAAGATCGAGCTGACCTTTGACATGGAACGCGAAGACCATATCGTTCGATGAATGGCAGTACCGATCGCATTCTCACGACGCACGTTGGTTCCCTGCCGCGTGCACAGGCAGTGGTCGATCTGCTGGCCGCGAAGGAGAGTGGTGAGCCCTGCGATGCCGCCGAGTTTGACGTCGTCATGGCCGCGGCAGTGCGGGACGTGGTGGCGAGGCAGCGCGCCTGTGGTATCGATGTCGTCAGCGACGGCGAGCAAAGCAAGCCCAGCTACGCCACGTACATCAAGGACCGGCTCACCGGGTTTTCCGGCAACAGCAAGCCGGTGCGCGGTGCCGATCTGGATGAATTCCCTCAGTATCTTGCGCGGCTGATGTCGCGCCGCGCCGGCGCGGTAAAGCTGGCACGACCCTGCTGTACCGGCCCGATCGCCGTGAAAGACCGCGCCCCGCTTGAGGCGGATCTAGCGCGCTTTGCCGCGGCGCTGGCCCAGGCTGGGGCGCACGGCACCATGCCCGCCGGGTTCATGAACGCGGCCTCTCCGGGCGTAATCGCGGTGTTTCAGCCCGACGAGCACTACCACTCGCACGAGCGTTACCTCGAAGCGCTGTCCAGCGCGATGCGCGACGAATACCGGGCGATTGTCGATGCCGGCTTTTTGCTGCAGATCGATTGCCCGGATCTGGCCATGGGCAGGCACATCACCTTCAAGCACGAGAGCGACGACACCTTCCTTCGCAATGCTGCCGCTCAGGTGGACGCCCTCAACGCCGCCCTAGAGGGACTGCCATCAGAACGCCTGCGTCTGCACCTGTGCTGGGGCAATTACGAAGGGCCGCACCATCGCGACATGCCGTTCGAGAAGTTGTTCGACATCGTCATGCGCGCCAAGCCGCAGGCCTTGCTGTTTGAAGCGGCCAATCCGCGCCACGCCCACGAGTGGGCGGTGTTCGCCGCACGCGAGCGTGACATTCCCGACGACAAGGTGCTGATCCCTGGCGTCATTAGCTCCACCTCGAACTACATTGAGCATCCCGAACTGATCGCACAGCGAATTGACACCTTCGCCCAGATCGTCGGACGCGAGCGCGTCATGGCCGGCTCGGACTGTGGCTTCTCCACCTTCGCCGGCGATGGCCTGGTCGATCCGGACATCTGTTTCGCAAAATTGCAATCCATGACGGAGGGCGCACAAATAGCGTCGCGCCGCCTGTGGGGCCGCGGTTAGTGGTGCGTCAGTCGTCCGCCCTCTGACTTACCTCTTCTTTCCATCCCTGACACCATGCCTACTGTCCAACTTGCTGGAAAGCGCATCCTCGTTACCCAAGCCAACGACTTCATGGGGCCGGCGCTATGCGACACCTTGCGCGCCTGCGGCGCCGAGGTGATCGCCGACAACGACCCGTTTCTCGAGCCCGACGCCCCGGCGCGCGTGGTCGAACAAGCCCTCGCCAAGGCAGGCCAGATCGATGCCCTGGTCGCCAACCTGGCCTTTCCCGCACCGACCTCCCTGGTGACCGAATCGACCGACGAAGAGTGGCGCGCCACCTTCGCGGCCCTGGTCGATCCGCTACCGCGCCTGGCGCGCGCGATGCTGCCTTCGATGATGCAGCGGCGCGCCGGCAAGATCGTGGTGATGGGCAGCACCTCGGCGTTGCGCGGCATGCCACGCACCTCGACCTACAGTGCCGCGCGCGGTGCGCAGATCGCGTGGGTGCAGGCAGCAGGCATCGAGGCGGCGCGGCACAACGTGCAAATCAATGCGGTGGCGCAGATCTTCGTCGAGAATCCAACCTACTTTCCGCCTGAAGTGGTGGCCACCCCCAAGTTTCAGGAGCGCCTGCGCCGCGAGGTGCCGCTTGGCCGGCTGGTGACTGCCGAAGAAGATGCGCAGTTTGTTGCCTATCTGTGCAGTGACGCCGCCAACTGCTTTGTGGCTCAAATCTTCCCGGTCTGCGGCGGCTGGGTACATCATTGAAGAGCCCCATGCTGACTGTAAAAACCTCACTCCTCGAAGTCGGCTATCTCGAATCGGGCGCGCCGACCGGGTTCCCGGTGGTCCTGGTCCACGGTTGGCCGGACGACGCGCTCACCTGGAATCGGGTTACGCCGGAACTCGTGGAAGCCGGCTTTCGCGTCATCACCCCCTACCTGCGCGGCTGCGGAACGACACGCTTTCTCGACGCTGCCACGCCGCGCTCCGGCCAGCTGGTCGCGCTGGGGCAAGATCTGGTCGAGGTTGCGGCTGCGCTCAAGCTGGAGCGTTATGCGGTGGTCGGCCACGACTGGGGCGCACGTGCCGCCTACATCGCATCCAGCCTGGATGCCAAGCGCATCACGCATTGCGTAGCGCTGTCGGTGGGCTACGGCACCAATAGCCCGAGCCAGAAACTGAGCTATGTACAGATGCAGAACTACTGGTATCACTGGATGATGGCCACCGAACGCGGCCGCGACATTGTGCGCAACGACCGCCACGCCTTCACGCGCCACATCTGGGATAGTTGGCTGCCGTTCTGGAAGCCTACCGACGATGAATTCAACGCCACCGCAGCGTCGTTCAACCACCCCGATTGGGCCGAGATCGTGCTGCACTCTTACACCGTGCGCTGGAGCAACGCGTCGCCCCATCCCATGTATGCCGCACTCGAAGCGCAGTTCGACCCGGCCCCCAAACTTGCTACGCCAACCCTGGTGCTGCACGGCGCCGACGACCCGGTCAACAGCCCGGCCATGTCGGCCGGCAAGGAAGGGTTTTTCACCGGGCGCTACCAGCGTGAACTGATCGAGCGCTGCGGGCACTTCCCGCAGCGCGAACACCCTGATGCGGTCGCCCGCCACGTTGTGGCGTGGCTGCGTTCCTGACAAGGAGAAGAGATGAGTAAAAAAGTCGGCCTGATCGGCTTGGGAGCCATGGGCATGGGCATGGCCAAGTCGCTGCGGCGCGGTGGTTACGACGTGCATGTGTGCGACGTGCGGCGTGAAGCGGCAGAGGTCTTCGCGCGCGAAGGCGGCGTGGCATGCGGATCGCCCGCTGAAGTGGCGGCCGCGTGCGAGGTCGTGTTCTCGGTGGTGGTCAACGCCGAGCAGACCGAAGGCGTGCTGTTCGGTCAGGACGGCGCAGCAGCAGCGTTGAAGCCGGGCAGTGTCTTCATCATGTGCAGCACCGTCCCGCCTGCGTTTGCGATTGGCCTCGAAGCGCGTCTGGAAAAAATCGGCCTGCTGTTCCTCGATGCGCCGATTTCGGGCGGCGCCGCGCGCGCAGCGAGCGCCGAGATGACCATGATGTCGGCGGGCAAGGCGGCGGTGTATGCCAAGTGCGAAGCCATGCTGAACGCCGTCGCCGCCAAGGTCTACAAACTGGGCGACAAAGCCGGCAATGGCTCGAAA
>SXGU01491128.1_pt1 | contig 14389 bp, 14 predicted proteins | sample 3174531 | NCBI WGS metagenome assembly SXGU01 (sample SAMN11356863, study PRJNA531348) | freshwater metagenome | isolation source: freshwater sample F1-140 | place: China: Fuxian Lake, Yuxi | collected 2017-12-25
GGGCCCAGCCGGATCGCCTCGGCGGCGGCGACGGAAACGGCGCGGCGAAATGGCAGCGGTTCGCCCATCATCCGCCGAATGGCCGGCCGGGCAAACAGCTCGAACGTCACCATGGCGCTCACCGGGGTGCCCGGCAGCCCGATCCACGGAACCGAACCCACTGTCCCGAAGCCGACCGGGGCTCCCGGGCGCATCCGCAGTTTCCAAAAATCGATCTCGGCCCCCATGGACTGGAGCACCCCGCGAAGGTGATCGTGCTCGCCGACGCTGATGCCGGCGCTGGTGACGATGAGGTCGCAATCGAGGGCCGCTTCCAGAAGCCGCTGGATCGCCTCGGGGCGGTCGGCCGCGTTGCCGAGCGAGACCGGCTCGCCCCCGGCCAGCCGGACCAGCGCCGCCATGGTGTGATTATTGGAACTGGCCACCTTCCGGCCGCTCAGGATCAGATCGGGCTGATCGACATCGACGATTTCGTCGCCACTTCCGACGATCGCCACCCGGGGTCTCCGGTACACCACCGGATGCCCCATGGCGAGCGACGCCAGAACGCCCAGGTGGGCCGGACCGAGGGCCGTGCCCGCCTCGAACACGAGGACGCCGGCCTTGAGGTCCTCGCCCGCCTGACGCACGTTGACGCCGCAATCGCGGTCCCGGACGATCGTGACGACGTCGGGGCCGAGGTCGGTGTCCTCCTGCCGGACGACCGAGTCGGCGCCGTCGGGCAGGGGGGCGCCGGTGAAGATCCGGGCCGCCTGGCCGGGGCCAACCGGCCGAGTGGGAAAGGCGCCGGCCGCAATCTGCTCGATGACTTGCAGTCGCACCGGCGCGTCGGGGCCGGCCCCGCGGACGTCGTCGGCCCGGACGGCATACCCATCCATGGCGGAGTTGGCCCAGTACGGCACGTCGATCGGACTGACGACCGCTTCGGCGAGGACGCTGCCTAACGCCGAAGCCAGGGGAATCCGGAGGGGCGGTCCAACCGCAATGGCCGCCTGGATCCGTTCGGCAGCCTCGCGGGCGGTCAGGCTGGTGAGCACCCGCCTACTCGAGCGGCTTGGCGCGGTCCCAGGCGATGGACGCCAAGAGTTGGAGCCACATGGTGTCGGTGAAGCGGAGGACCTGACAGGTGACCTGCGGGACCGGCACGTCGGAAAGCAGGGCAACCCACTGCTCCGGATTGGACGCCGAAGCCGCAATCGGTGCCGGTCCGACGGCCGTCCGGTAGATCTCGATCTTCGGGATCGGCGCCCGGCGGAACCCTTCCACCAGCACCAAATCGCGGTCGGCAAAGTACTGCCGGGCCAGGGCCTCCGGGCCGGTATCGTCGGGCCGGCGTTCGAACACGGCCCGGACGTCGGGGCTCGCGATCAGGACGCCGTCGGCGAGGCCTTCGTGGAAATGCCGGTAGGTATCGGAACCATCCCGGTCGAGCGTGGCGGACTGGCCCGCATGTTTGATCGTGGCCACCCGCTTTTTCCGGCGGTGGAATTCCCGGGCGAGCGCAATGAGGAGCGTGGTCTTGCCCGCGCTTTGGTGGCCGATGATCGAGATGATCCGCATAGCGGAGGGAGAATACCTTGGTCGGGGGGGCGGGGAAAGAGGGAGCGCCCCGGTCTAGGCTGCCCCGGCTTGGTTCGCCAGGGCCAGGTCCTCCGGGGTATTGACGTTGAAAAACAGCCGGGCCGGATCGCCGAAGGGCCGAGTCAATGTCGGGTCGAGCCGGTCGACACGGATGTCGGCATGGAATCCGATCGCCCTCCGGTCCCCTCGGGCAATCGCCGCTTCGATCGGACCGATGCATCCGGGGCCGTAGCCGGCACAGAGCGGTTCGACCCCACGGGGTCCCGGACTCACCGGGAGCACGGCATCGAATCCGGCCATCCGGGACGCGAGGAGGCGAAGGAGTCCAGCCGGCACAAAGGGCATGTCCCACGCCACACAGACCACCGGGCCGTCCGCCGCCAGGATGGCGGCATGGAGACCGCCTAACGTTCCGGCCCCGGCAATTCGGTCGCGCCGGACCGGAAGGCCGGGGTGCCAGTCTCTCGCGTCTGGTGCGTTGGCGATCAGGAGCGGTGGGGCGCCGAAGGCCTCGGTCATGGCGGCCACGAGCCGGTCGAGCATTCGAATCCCGCCTACTTCCTCGAGGCCCTTTGGCTTGCCCCCGAACCGAAGGGCCTGACCGCCCGCCACGATCGCGCCGAGCGGCTCAGCCATCTCCCAGGCATTCGGCGCTGAGGTCGGCGTCCTCGGCGATCATGACCCGGTCGAGCGTCGTGCCGGTGGGGAGTCGCGGGGCAATTCGCCGGAAAACGTCGCGGGCCAGGCCTTCACAGGTGGGAAGGACTTCGGTAAACGGGGCGACGTCTCGGTGCAGGTGGCGGCCATCGAACCGGGCCGTGACCTCCTCCGCGAGAATCCGGTCGAGGAGTGGCAGGTCGATCGCGAATGGCAGGCGGTCGTCGACTGGGCCCGCGACCGACACCTCGCAACGATAGTGATGGGGATGCGGCTCGCTGGTCCAGCCGAACCGGGCCCGATTTTCCTCCGGGGAGAGCTCCCGGTCGGCCAACCGGTGAAAGGCCCGGAAGGCGACGGCTCGGGTCAGTCGGACGCGCATTGGCCGCCGGCGATCAAAAGAACGGATTCCTGAACGCGTAGCCAAGGCCGGCATGAAGCATCGGGACCGGCGCCCATTCCTTGAGCGCCTGGCCCGCCAGAATCGGCTGGGCCGGCCCGAATCCGTCCGGATCGGTAGCCCGGTAGCTGGCCGGATAGGTCAGGCTCCAGAAGACCGCCCGGGCTTCGACCCGGACGAACATCCGGCGGCTGAGAAACAGCCGGGCGCCGGCGGACGGGGCGAGGTAGAACTTGGTCTTCAGCTTATACCCGCTCGAGTCGGCGGGCAGTTTCTCGCCGAAGGCAAACCCGAGTCCGATGTTGGCGTACGGCGCGATCGAATGCCAGGTCTTGCCGCCGGTCAGATTGAGTTGCAGCGTGCCTTCGGCGAAATAGACGTTGTGCAGGAACGGGCCCCGGACCGGATTATTGACCGAATCGGGGAAAGCGATGTTCCGGTCCAGCCGCGCGAATCCTCCCGCCAATCCCACGGAGACCGACCGGTCGCCGAGGAATTCGTGCCGAAGCCAGGCCACCTCGCCGTCGTGGGGGCCGACCCCGATGGTGCCGCCGGCACCAAAGGCCTTGCCGACCGAGAGCGATACAAATTGGCCGTAGCGAAGGTCGCGGTACGGCGATCGCGAGGGGTCGTGGCCGACTTGGGCCCGAACCGGTTGGCTCAGGAGGCCGAGGGCCGCGACGAGCGGCAAGAGAACGTTAGGCTTAGTTGGCACGGGAGAGACTCCGACCGGTCATCTCCGCCGGTTGTTCGAGCCCGAGGAGCTCGAGAACCGTCGGGGCCACGTCGCAGAGGGCGCCCCCGGACCGCAGCGTGCGGAGCGGGGTGCCCAGGGCGACGAAGGGGACCGGATTGGTGGTGTGGGCGGTATGGGGTCCCCCGGTGACCGGGTCGACCATCATCTCGCAGTTGCCGTGATCGGCGGTAACCAGGATGCGGGTGCCAGTACGCTCGGCCGCCGTCAGGATCCGGCCAAGGCACTGGTCGACGGTTTCGACGGCCTGAATGATGGCGCCCGGGACTCCGGTATGACCCACCATGTCGGCATTGGCGAAATTGCAGAGATAAAACGCGTGGTCCTGCCGCTCGAACGCCGTGACGAGGGCCTCGGCAATACCGGGGGCGCTCATCTCGGGCATCAGGTCGTAGGTGGCCACCTTTTGCGACGGGATCAACTGCCGTTCCTCCCCGGGGTACGGCGGTTCGACGCCCCCGTTGAAGAAATAGGTGACATGAGGATACTTCTCCGTTTCGGCGGTCCGGAATTGTGAGAGTGACGCGTCCGCCAGCACCTCGGCGAGGATCCGGGCCAGGTTGAACGGCGGAAACGCCTGGGGCACCGGGAAGGTCCGGTCATACTGCGTCATCGTGGCGCCGAGGAGGCTCGGGCGGCCGGTTACGTCGAATCCGTCGAAATCGTCGACCAAGAGGGCCCGGACGACCTGCCGCATCCGGTCGCTCCGGTAGTTGAAGCAGAGGATCGCGTCCCCGTCGCGAAGCAGGGCCACGGGCGCCTCGTTGCGGTGGAGAACGATCGGTTTGAGGAACTCGTCGGTTTCGCCCCGATGATACGCGTCGCCGATCGCCGCGACCGGGTCGGTGGCCGCCGCGCCGGTGCCATTGACCATCAGGTCATACGCCAGGCGGATTCGCTCCCACCGGTTGTCCCGGTCCATCGCGAAGTACCGGCCGATCAAACTCGCGATCGCGCCGCGACCCCCGGTGATCCGGGCGATGTCGGCGCAGAGCGCGGTCACGAAGGCTTGGCCCGACTTCGGCAAGGTATCGCGCCCATCCAGAAATCCGTGGACGGCGATTCGGGGGACGTCGAGCTTGACCCCGAGTTCGAGGCAGGCGAGCAAGTGACTGTCGATCGCGTGGACCCCGCCGTTGCCGAGGAGGCCGACCAAGTGCAACGTGCCCCCAGTTTGCTTGAGATGGCGGCCGAGTTCGACGAGCACGGGAAGCCGGAAGAACTCGCCGGTGCGAATCGATTCGGAGATCCGAACCAGGTCCTGAGAAACCACTCGGCCGGCTCCCAAGTTCAGGTGGCCAACCTCGCTGTTGCCCATTTGTCCGGCTGGGAGCCCGACCGCCAAGCCACTGGCGTCGAGGAGGGTTCTCGGACAGGACTCCCAGAGCCGGTGCCACACGGGGGTGCGGCCCAGCTCAATCGCGTTATGCGCGGAATCAGGTCGGTAGCCCCAACCGTCGAGGACGATCAGCGCAACGGGGGGCGTTCGGTTTGACATGCTCTCTGGCGCCGTCTACTATGCGAAATCGTGTCGATGCTGCCCCAATCTAGTCCTGGCCTGGGTCGCCTACCAGCCTGCCTCGCGCTTGCTCTCGTCGCGTTCGCGGCTACCGCCTCGGCCCAGGCGCGCCAGCGGGCCACCAGCGCGGCTGCCCTGCTCAAAGATCCCGGTGGCATTCGTCTCGGCTCCTTGGTGGCTGGGGTGAGCTATCCGGTCGGTCGCACCAACGGTGGCCACGTCGAGGCTACGGTCGACGGGTGGATGCCGGTCGCCTCAACCCAACCCTCGACCCGGGATGGCTTCGACCTGACGGTCACCGCCGGGTCGGGCGAATCGGTTCGTTCGACTCCCTCCGGGGCGATCGTTGCCCGGGTCCAAGAGGGCACCCTGTTGTCCAAAGTCGCCACTCGCGGCACCTGGGTTCGGGTCCGCCGGGCCGGCTGGGTGGCCCGGGCATCACTCCAGACCGAACTGGCCGCGAAGCCGACCGGGACCGACAAGCCGGTGGCCAAACCCGCCGTTCCGGAGACCGCTCCGGTACCGGCCCGCGGAGATTCAGTCAAGACGGAGGTGGCCTCCCGGGCTCTCCCGGTAGATGCCCCAGCCGACTCGACCGTCTCGGGCGGAGCGACCCTCCGCTCCGGGGCCGCCCTGTCGCTCACTCCTGACGGCAAGCCCGCCGCCACCCTGATCGAGTCCGCCGACGTCGTGGTCATCGGCCGGACCCGGGATTGGACCAAGGTTCGGTTCGAGGGCTGGGTCCGAAACGCCGATCTTACGGCCGAGGCCTCGGCGGGGCCGAGAATCACCGCGGCAATGCTTCGCGACCACCCGGACCGGTACGTCGGTCAGACGGTGTCGTGGCGGGTCCAATACCTCGCCGTTCAGGAAGCCGATGCGCTCCGACTTGAGATTCCCTTGGGGGCGCCCTATGTTTTGGCACGAGGACCGCTTCCGGAAAGCGGATTCACCTACCTGATCGTAACTCGTGAGCAGGCCGCGGTGTTCCGGCAGTTCGCGCCGCTCGACGAAGTGGCCATCGAGGCCGTCATTCGGGCCGGTCGGACGAGGCATCTGCCGACCCCCGTTCTCGAACTCGTGAAGGTGGTGGCGCAATGAATGAGACCCTGAAGCAGCGGATCGTCCGCCGGCTCGAATCCATGAGTGACGAGCGGGGCTATCAGATCCTCGACTACGTCGAGTTTCTCGAGAGCAAGTACGCCGAGCGGGTGGCGCCGAGCAACTTATTCGCGCGGATGACCGAAACGGTCGAGGATGTGATGCGGGCGGGCAAGATCCCGGTCAAGGCGATTTCCGGCACGATGGGGATCATGGACAGTGCCGGCAAAGTGATGAAGGGGGTCGCGGCGGCGGCGCAAGCGGTGGTCGACGAAGCGATCTCGGCGGCGGAAACCAAGCCCGGCGCCCCACCGGCCGATTCCGCGCTCCCGCCGAAAGCCGCCGGGTAGGGCCACTGCTCGGCTTGCCCGGATAGGGTCGGTCTTCTAGGTTTGCCCATGGCCCATGTAAATGTGTTCCCGCCGGTTGGAAACCCCCAAAAAACGAGTCTGGTCCCATGAGCACCCTCCGCCCAGGGGTTGCCCTCACGTTCGATGACGTCCTGCTGGTGCCCCGGCATAGCACCGTCCATCCTCGCGAGGTTTCGACCCAAAGTCTGTTCACCCGCACGATCCCCCTCAATATCCCGCTGGTGGCCGCGGCCATGGACACCGTCACCGAGGCGGAGATGGCCATTGCCATGGCCCGGGCCGGCGGGATCGGGGTCATTCACAAGAACATGACGATCGATCGGCAGGCGGCCGAGGTGGATCGGGTCAAGCGAAGCGAGAGCGGGATGATCATGAACCCCATCACGCTGGGGCCTGAGCGTCCGATCCGGGAAGCCGCCACGCTGATGAAACGGTTTCGGATTTCGGGGGTGCCGATCGTCGATGGCCAGGGGAAGTTGATCGGCATCATCACCAATCGGGACCTCCAATTCGAGAGCGACTTGGACCAGCCGATCGCCATGGCCATGACCAAGGAGGGACTGGTCACGGCTCCGGTTGGGACCACGCTCGACGAGGCCCAGCGGACGCTGGCAAAGCACCGAATCGAAAAACTTCCAGTCGTCGATGAGCACGGCGTCCTTCGCGGCTTGATCACCGTCAAGGACATTTTCAAACGGCTCCGGCATCCCGACGCCAACAAGGATCAGCACGGCCGGCTCCGGGTCGCGGCTGCCCTCGGTGCGAGCGCCGATACCCTCGATCGGGCCAAGGCGCTGCTCGATGCGGGGACCGACGTGCTCGTGGTCGATTCGGCCCACGGCGACAGTGCCGGCGTGCTCGATATGCTCGACCAAATCCGGAATCGGTTCCCCGAGGCTCAACTCGTGGGCGGCAACGTGGCGACTGAGGCGGGGGCGCGGGAAATGGCGCGCCGGGGCGTCGATGCGATCAAGGTCGGGATTGGGCCGGGAAGCATTTGCACCACGCGGGTAGTGACCGGCGTTGGGGTGCCGCAGATCACCGCGATCGTCGATGCGGTCCGGGGTGCCGCCGGGGTGCCGATCATCGCCGACGGGGGCATCAAGTACTCCGGCGATATCGTCAAGGCGATCGCTTGCGGCGCCTCGTCGGTCATGATGGGGTCGATGCTGGCCGGGACCGAGGAAAGCCCCGGGGAATCGGTGCTGGCCGAGGGCCGGCGGTTCAAGATGATTCGCGGGATGGGAAGTCTGTCGGCCATGCAAGATGGCTCGGCCGATCGGTATTTTCAGGACGGGGAGCTGGCGCCGTCGAAGATGGTGCCGGAAGGCATCGAAGGCCGAGTCCCCTACCGCGGGCCGGTGGGTGACGTGCTGTTCCAGATGGTGGGAGGGCTTCGGAGCGGGATGGGGTAGTGCGGGGTTCCCGATATCGGCGGGCTTCAGCGAGACACCGAGATGGTCCAGATCACGGCCGCGGGGCTCCGCGAGTCGCATCCGCATGACGTGACGATTACCCGCGAAGCACCGAACTACAGCAAGTAAGGCTCTACCGCTATTCGAGAAGCCGGGTCACGGTGTAGATGACGAGTCCAAGCAGGCCGCCCACCAGGGTGCCGTTGATCCGGATGAACTGAAGGTCTTTCCCGATTGCGAGTTCGATCCGCTGCGAGGTGACCATGGGATCCCACTTGGCCACCGTCGTGGCGATCAGGTCGGCCACGGCGCCCCGGTACTGTTCAACCACCACCAAGGCTTGCTCCAGGATGAACTCGTCGACTTTGGCGAGGAGCTCCGGGTTGCCGGCCATCGACCGGCCGAAGGCGGTGATGCCCTGCTCGATGGCTCCCGGGTTGGTGCTGTCGGACCCCTCGTGGTCGGTCTTGGCCGCGGCCCGGAGCGCCTCGTGGCGGAGGTAGTCGTAGATCGAGGTGGTGAACTCTTCCATGACGGGGTCGGCGAGCCACTGCTCCTTGAGTGCCTCCGCCTTGGCGATTGCTTCGGGCGAGTTCTGGAGTCGGTCGACGAATTTCTCGAACGCCTGGTCGAACTTCGCGCGGAGCGGGTGGGCGAGATCGGCCCCGACGGCTCGGAGCATTTCCTCGATCGTCGTGAGGATCTTCCGATAGATCTTGTCGTCGACCATCCCGGGGATCCACCACGGGCTTTGGGCCTTGACCCGGTCCCGAATCGTGTCGCGGTTCTGGTCCACGGCCGTGGCAGCGATCTTGACGGCCTCGCTCAACAGTTCTTGGTGCTTGTTACCCGCCCGAACGAGCTTGAGTGCCTGGCCGAGAGCCGGGGCCACTTGAGTCGTCCGGATCCGGGCCACGATGCCGGCGTGGACCAGCCCCTTGAGCTGCGCCTCGGGTAGCGCGTCCACTGTCTTGGCGAATCCGGCCGCAACTTGTTTGGCGATCTGGCGGGCATTGGTGGGCTCCGAGAGCCAGTTGGCCAGTCCCGCCGACACGTTCCAGGTCTTGAGCCGGTCGGCCAACACCTCGCGAGACAAGAAGTGGTTCTGGACGAAATTGCCTAACGTTTTGCCGAGGCGGTCCTTCCGCACCATGATGATGGCGGTGTGGGGAATCGGAATGCCGAGCGGGTGGCGGAACAAGGCGGTAACGGCGAACCAGTCCGCCAATCCGCCGATCAGCGCCGCCTCCGCGGTGGCGCGGACATAGCCGATCCAGGGGCCGAGTGCGTGAAAATAGCCGGCGGTCACGAAGACCGCTGCCGCCAGCACCAGCAACCCGGACGCCCGGCGCTTCATCTGGTCGAGTTGGCGTTTCCGGGTGGCGTCGTCGAGAACGACCGGCGGCGCCGGTGCGGGCGTAACCGTCACGCCGGCCGGCCGGGTCCGGGGAGTCGGCTCATCAGGAAGCCGACGAGGACGGTCAGGAGGGTCCCGAGCGGGACGTACCACGGCCACGCCAGACGGCCGACCGGGGTGAGCCAATCGAACCCGAACGTGGCGGCAATGGGTTTCGCAAACACCACCACTAACATGACCACCACCGTGAAGACGAGCGCGGTGATCACATCCCGAGCCGTCGCCCGGGCGTTTAGGCTGGCCAGGATATAAGTACCGAGTAACGCCCCATACGTGATCGAGGCAATCGAGAGGGCCAGGACCACCACCGGCGAATCATTCTGGCTGGTGAACCGATGAAAGAACAAGGCGCCGAGCATCAGGATCACACCCCAGGCCGCCGAAAAGAGCTTCCCGATCTTGAAAAGGTGGGCAGGGTCCCGGCGACCGGTCCAGCCGACATAGAGGTCGTGGGTGGCCGAGGAGGCCATCGAGTTGATGGCCGAACTGTGGGTTCCCATGGCGGCGGCGAGAATCCCGGCAATGACGATGCCCCCGAGCCCGGGCGGAAGATGAGTCAGGACAAAAACCGGAAACAACTGATCGGCCGGCCGGTCGGCTGGGGCCAGGTTGGCGGCCCAGAGGGCGATCCCGATCATCAGGAAGAGCGTGAACTGGAGGATGACGACGACACCCGAGCCGATCAAGGCGGTCCGGGCAGCCCCCAACGACCGGGAGGCGAGGAGTCGCTGGACGATCAAATGGTCGGTGCCGTGGGACGCCGCCGACAACAGGGCCCCGCCTAACAACCCGCCAAGCAGAGTGTAGGTCGAGGTGAGGTTGAGGGACAGGTCGAATATTTGGAGCTTGCCGGCCGCCGCGGCGGCGGAAAGAGCCGCGCCCGGCCCGCCGGCCAAGCCCCAGGCCACCCAGAGCGCTCCGATCCCGCCGGCCACATAGACGGTCAATTGGAGCACGTCGGTCCAGACCACCGCCTTAAACCCGCCGAACCAGGTGTAGATCAAGGTGACGATGCCGATGGCCAACACGGCCGTCGGGACACTCCAGCCCGTCACCAACGCCATCGGAATCGCGCTCGCGAAGACCCGGACCGCATCGCCGAGGGCCCGGGTGACCAGGAACACCAGCGAGGTGATCCGCCTGGTCCGGACTCCGAACCGGTTCTCGATCCGCTGGTAGGCCGTTTCCTGCTCGCCCCGGAAATAGCCGGGCAGCAACCACGCCGCCACCAGGATTCGCCCCAACAAATAGCCGAACGTCAGCTGGAGGAACGCCAAGTTCCCCCGGGCTCCGACTCCCGGGATCGAGATCACCGTCAGGGCCGACGTTTCGGTCGCCACGATGGACAGCAGAATGGCCCACGCCGGAAGGTCGCGGGCCCCAAGGAAGTAGTCGCTGGTGGATGATTGGGATCGAGCAGCCCACAACCCGATCGCAATCGACCCGGTCAGATAGACTACCACGACGATCAGGTCAATCGAAGTCACGCCCCGAACTTAATCGCGCCGCGTGCCGAGTGCCGAGGGCCGAGTGCCGACCCCTAACTCTCCTTCAACTCCCCTTCCCATCGAGCCATCACCGCCGAGGCCAGGCAGTTGCCGAGCAGATTGATGGAGGTGCGGGCCATATCCATGAAGGCATCGACGCCGAGAATGACGGCAATGCCCTCGAGGGGAAGGCCGAATTGGGTCAGCGTGCCGGAGAGGATCACCAGCGAGGCCCTCGGGACCGCCGCAACCCCCTTGCTGGTGAGCATCAGCGTCAGCATCATCAGCAATTGGGTCGTCAACGGGAGGTCGATTCCGGCAGCTTGGGCCACGAAGATCGAGGCCACGGCCAAGTAGAGGGTCGAGCCATTGAGGTTGAACGAGTAGCCCGTCGGCAAGACGAACGAGACGATCCGCCGCGGCACTCCGTACTTCTCCATGTTTTCGAGTGCGAGCGGGAGCGCTGCCTCCGAGGAGGCCGTCGTAAAGGCCAGGAGCCAGGGCTCCTTGGTCCAGTGCCAGAACTTCCGCAAATTGATTCTGGCGATCAACGCCACGGGCACCAGTGTCACCAGGACGAACACGATCAGCGCCAGGTAGAGCGTCAACACCAGCTTACCCAGGTTGAACAGCACGCCGAGCCCGTTCTTGCCGATGGTTACCCCGAGCGCAGCGGCAATCCCGATCGGGGCATACTTCATGACCAGGCCGGTGAATTTGAACATGACTTGCGCCAAGCTCTCACACATCTCGAGCATGACCTCTTTCGGCCGGCCCTTCACCTGGGTCAGCGCGATCGCGAACATGGCGGAGAAGAACACGATCTGGAGGGTCTCGTTCTTGGCCATGGCGTCGACGATACTGGCCGGAACCGTATGCTCCAGCACCCCGGCCACCGTCGTCTGCGAGCTGGCGAACTGCTTGCCTTCCTCGGCCGAGGCGGCAAGGGCCACGCCGACGCCGGGTTTGCCGATGTGCGCGGCGGCCAAGCCGATGAACAGGGCGATCGTGGTGACCACTTCGAAGTAGACGATCGACCGAAAGGCGAGCCGGCCCACCTGCTTGAGGTCGTCTCCATGGCCCGCGATCCCGACGACCAGGCTGCTGAAGATCAGCGGGGCCACGATCGACTTGATCATTCGGATGAAGATGGTGGAGAGGGGTTTGAGGCCCTCGGCGACGTCGGTCTCGAGCCAGACATTGTGGTCGAGGTAACCAACGAGGGCACCCACCAAGGTGCCAATCAAGATCCAATGGGTCAGGGTAAGTCGGCGCATTGCCAATAATGGGCTGCGACTCGCTCCAGCGTAAGAGGCCACCGGTGTATTTTGCTGGCGCCATGACCATTACTCTGACCGCCGACAAGCTGGCCGCCGCGCTGGACCTGACCCGGCTCTTCGTACCCGGAAGCCGGGTCTGCCTCACCACCCACGTCAATCCCGACGGCGACGGGCTCGGCAGCGAAGTGGGGCTCGTCCATCTGCTGCGCGGCATCGGGGTAAAAGCCACGATCGCCAATCCAACCGCGACACCCCCGCGGTTCCAATTCCTGTTCCAGGACCTGCCGGGTGTCGACAAGACTTCGGAGGCCGTCAAGGAACTCCGGAAGGCCGATGCCATCATCGTCCTCGACATCAGCGACCTGAGCCGGCTCGGGATGCTGGCGGAAACGGTGCGTGGCCGCGAGGTGCCGGTCGGGTGCATCGATCACCACGTCGGATCCGGCACCCTCCCACCTGGGCCCCGGTACATCGACCAGTCGGCGGCGGCCACCGCGGAGTTGATCGTCGAACTTGCCATGGCCAACGAATGGCCCCTCACCCAAGCAGCGGCGCGGGCGCTCTACGTCGGCATTCTCACCGACACCGGGGGGTTCCGGTTTTCCAACACCCGCCCGCGCACCCTCCGCATCGCGGCCGAACTCCTCGATCGCGGGATCGACCCGGAAGCGATCTACCTGGATGTGTACGCCGGGGCGCCGGAGGGACGGGTCCGGCTGCTGGCGGAGGCGCTCCAGACCCTGGTGGTCGAAAGCGATGTGGGCCTCGCCTGGATCACGGTACCGCCGGGCTCCGTCGAGCGGCACGGGGTAACCAGCGATGATCTCGATGGGGTGGTGGAACACGCCCGGTCGATTTCCGGGATCAAGATGGCGCTTCTGTTTCGGGAGATCGCCCAGGGCCGGGTCAAGATCTCGCTCCGGTCGGTTGGGGAAGTCGACGTAGCCCGCTTCGCGAAGCCCTTTGGCGGGGGTGGCCATGTGAAAGCAGCGGGGCTCTCCCTCGAAGGCCCGATGGCCGAGGTCCAGTCGACCATCCTCCGGGCCGCTCGGGCCTACCTCTCGCCCGGTTCCTGAGGACGTTCCTCGGTCGTTCGGGCCGAGAATTCCGGCGGCGGACGGAAGAGACTGGCCCTTCGGAACGTCCTCGGTTTCGGCCCCGCGGGACCGCGTGGTCCGGAACGTGGCGGCCCTGCCCGGCGCCGAGGCGGTGGGACTAACCTCAAATGTCCACCTCAAAACGTTGAGTACCCAGTCCACTGAGATCGTCGTGCCGGGCCTTGAGTCGCCTGGTAGCCGGCGGAGCGGTCGTCGGGATCGGGTTGTCGCTGGTCGCCGGAAGACTGCTCGAGGGCCTTCTGTTCGGGATCCGGGCCTTTGATCCGGTCACCCTCGCCATGGTGCCCCTGCTGCTGCTGAGCGTGGCCACCTTGGCAGCCTACCTGCCGGCCCGCCGCGCCGCCCGGATCGATCCGATCACCGCCCTGAAGGCCGAGTAGCGGACTCGGCACTCGGCACTCGGTGCTCGGCACTCGGCCGTCAGGGAGAGGGTTTCCGCCGGTCCTTGCCCGCCCCCTGCCGAGCGCCGAGCGCCGAGTGCCGAGCAGTTATATTCCCCGCCGGCATGGAGATCATCGACCGGATCGAACAGACCCTCGACTCACTCCGACCCTACATCGCGTCCCATCGCGGAACGGTCGAAGTCATCGATTTTGATGAGGACGAGGGCATGTTGACCCTTCGGCTCGGGGGCACCTGCCACGGCTGCTCGGCCTCCTCCATCACGCTCAAACAGGGCATCGAGACCCGTCTCAAGCAATTCGTGCCTGAGGTCAAAGCGGTCCAAGCTCTTTAGCTCTCTCTCGAGGTTCCCTCGTGTCCGACACTCTCGAGGCCCAAGTCGGCCTGGCACTCTCTCGAATCAAGAATCCCCGGCTTGACAACGACCTGTTGTCCGCGGGGATGGTTCGCGACTTAGCCGTCTCGGCGGAAGGACGGGTCTCCTTCACGTTCCTGCTGACCCGGGCCGATCCAGCCACTTTGGTCCGCGATGCCCGGTCGGCGCTCAAGGCGATTGAAGGGATCTCGGAGGTCAAGATTACCGTGGTCGATCCGGCCGGTCCGAGCCAAGCGACCCACGCTCCGCCGGGTGGCGGATCAGGGCCCCAATCGGCGGGGATGCCGGCGCCGCCTTCCGCCGCGGAATTCCCCGGCCTCGGGAAGGTGATCGCGGTGTCATCAGGGAAGGGCGGGGTTGGAAAATCGACCGTCGCGGTCAACTTGGCCGTAGCGCTTGCTGAGAGCGGGAAGCGCGTCGGAGTGATGGATTGCGACATCTATGGTCCGAATGTCCCCCGGATGTTCGGTCGCTACGAACGGCCCCCGGTCATCGCCGGCCGGATCCAACC
>SXGU01046909.1_pt1 | contig 14388 bp, 14 predicted proteins | sample 3174531 | NCBI WGS metagenome assembly SXGU01 (sample SAMN11356863, study PRJNA531348) | freshwater metagenome | isolation source: freshwater sample F1-140 | place: China: Fuxian Lake, Yuxi | collected 2017-12-25
CAATCTCGGTGGCAAGCGCGCCCTTCGGATCCTGCTCGATGCCGGTATCGACGCATCGCTTGGCCAGGGCCAGCGACGCCGGTGGCGCCTTGACGATGGTTGCGGCAATTTCGCCAAGAATGGCTCCCAGAGCCGCTTCTGTGGCAATTCGTGTCACAAAGCCGTGGGCCAGCGCTTCTTCGGCCGTCAACACGCGGCCGGTAAACATCATGTCCTTGGCGAGCCGTTTGCCGAGGATGCGCGGCAGGCGCTGCGTCGCACCGACGGTACCCCACAAGGCCTCGGGCGTCTTGAAACTGGCCTTCGTCGTTGCCACGATGAAGTCGCAGGCGCCGGAAATCTCGCAGCCTGAGCCTAGGGCCGGACCTTCGACAACGGCGATGCAGGGCATCGGCAGCGCTTCAATCGCGGCGTAAGCGGCAAATGCCTTCATGCGCCGCGCCCGCACTGCCTCTTCGTCCATGCCCTGGCGCTCCTTCAGGTCGGCACCGGCACAGAACACCGGCCCGTTGGCCTTGATGAACACCACGCGCACCGATTCGTCTTTGGCCAACGCCGTGACGGCTGCGAGGAGTTCTTCGCACATGGCGTTGTTGAGGGCGTTGCGTGCCTCCGGGCGGTTCAAGGTCAGCGTGGCAACACCGTCCGGATTGTCGATCAGCACAACGGGAGAAACGATGGTCTGGCTCATGTCATATCGCTTTCGCCGTGCGCAGCGCGGCGATCTCGCCCGCGCTCTTGCCCAGCAGGTCCTGGAGGATGGATTCGGTATGCTCACCGAGCAAGGGCGGGCGCGCCAGCGACGGGTTGTCCCAGCCGTCGAACTTGTAGGGAAGCGGCACGCAATCGAATGTGCCCGCATCAGGATGCTCGAAACTGGCGCGCATGCCACGCGCCAGCACGTGCGGGTCGGCGAATACTTCATCCACGTGATTGATGGGCCCGGCTGGCACCTGCGCGTCGTCAAACGCCTTGCCCAGTTCGTCGCGGTTCCAGGTGGAAATCGCCTCGGTGAGCTTGGCCATCACTTCTTCGCGCCGCGCCACGCGCACCGAGTTGTCCTGCAAGGCCGGCTCGCTGCCCCAGGCTTCGAGCTTCAACACCTTCATCAGCGGCATCCAGTGCTGGTCGCTGCAGGTGATGTGCAGCCACTTGCCGTCGGCGCATTTGAAGGTGGCGGAGGGCACGCGGCCCGGATGCTCGGTGCCCAACCTTGGAGGTACTTCGCCCAAGGCGAAGTAGCGCGCGGCGGCGAGCGACAGCAGCCCCACCTGACCATCGAGCATGGAGAAATCGATCTGGCAGCCCTTGCCGGTTTCGTGGCGCCCATGCAGCGCCGAGAGAATGCCGATCGCCACCCACAGACCCGAAGTCAGGTCAGCCACCGGCAGGCCGGGCTTGACCGGTCCGCCGCCCCGCTCACCGGTGAGACTCATCAGCCCGGCCATCGCCTGAAACACAGTGTCGTAACCCTTGCGTTTGGCATACGGCCCGGTTTGGCCGAAGCCAGTGCACGAGACGTAGACAATACGATCGTTGACCGTCTTGATCGATGCGTAGTCCAGCCCGTAGCGCTTGAAGGTGCCAACCGGAAAGTTCTCGACGAATACATCGGCCTTGGCGGCCAGATCACGAATGATTTGCTGGCCTTCGGGCGAGCGCAGGTTGACGGTAATCGAGCGCTTGCTGCGGTTGAACGCCATGTAATAGGCACTCGTTGCCGTGTCGCCCTTTTCGACGAAGGGCTCGAACGAACGCGTTTCGTCGCCCTCACCCGGCTGCTCAACCTTGATCACGTTCGCACCCAGCTCGGCCAGAATCATGCTGGCGAACGGGCAGGCCAGCACGCGCGACAAATCGAGGATGGTGACGCCTTCGAGCGGGCGCGATGCCGCATTTTTCGTCGCACTCATTCCCATCGCGCTCATTTGTGCGCCTTTTGCGCGAATGCGCGCATGCGTTCGTTGGCGCGCTTGCCTTCATCCAATGCGGCATCGAATGGCAGCTCGGCTACAGCATGGAACAGTTGTTTGGTCGCGGCCATCGCCTGCGGGCTGGCCGCAGCAAGTTGCTCGGCAATTGCCAGCGTTTCCTGCATCAAATCCGCATCGGGCACCACGCGATTGACCATACCGAGCGCCAGCGCGCGGGCAGCAGTCACAGACTGACCCAGGCCCACCAGTTCAAACGCCGCCTTGCGCCCAACCTGGCGCGTGAGGTTGGTCATCACGATCGCCGCCACGATGCCATGCCTGACTTCGGGGTAGCCCAACTTCGCACTCTCCGCCATGACCGCCATGTCGCCGGCAACGGCGAGGCCTGCGCCGCCACCCATGGCAGCACCGTTGATGGCCGTGACCACCGGCTTTTTCATTTTCGAGAAGATCGCGTGCACGCTGGTAGTGAGTTCCGCACGCGCCGTCACCAGATGCTGCTTGTCCGGCGTCAGCTCCTTGAACTCGGAAAGGTCCGCCCCCGCGCAAAAGCCCGGCCCGGCACCGGCCAGCACCACACAGCCGACGCTTTCATCGGCATCGGCCGCCTTCAGCGCGTCCAGCAGAGCCTGGGTCAGCGCGGTATTGAGCGCGTTGCGTTTGTCCGGGCGGTTCATGGTGAGGACCCGCACGCCACCGTGGTTATCGATCAGAAGTTCATTGCTCATGCCAGTTTCCCGTTCAAATCCTGCCGTGCCACTTCGAGTTCCGCCATCAGCCGCTTGACCAGCTCACCGGCCGGCACAATGTCATCAATCAAGCCAGCGCTTTGCCCGGCTTCGGTCTTGCCCCACTCCACATTGCCATCCAGCGCCGCGTCCTTGAGCGTGCGGGTACCGAACAAGGCGTTGAGCTCCTCGGTTGGTGTTCCAGACTGGTAAGCCGTCTCGTATTCGGCCGCAAAAGCGTTGCGCAGCATGCGAATCGGCAGGCTCGCCTTGCCAACCATCATGGTGTCGGTGATCCCGGCCTGACGTACTACCGCCTTGTAGTTGGCGTGGACATTGGCTTCTGGTGTCATTAAAAAGCGCGTGCCCAGTTGCACTGCATCGGCTCCCGCCGCGAGCAAAGCGGCGATGCCGTAACCATCGGCGACACCTCCTCCGGCGATCACCGGCAACGACGTCGCCTTCAACACCGCGCGCAACACCACCAGGATGCCGACCTCGTGTGCCGGGGGATGGCCACCGGCTTCGGCGCCCACCACCACCAGGCCGTCCACACCCGCTTCCGCCGCCTTGGCCGCATGCTCTGGCGAGGTGACGACGTGCAGCCATTTCACGCCGCGGTCATGGAAGCGCTTCAAGTGCGCTCTGGGCCCGCCTTGGGAAGCGATGATGACCCTGACGCCCTCGTCTTCCAGGATGTCCAGATAGGTCGCCGAGTTTTTGTTGTACAGCGGCACATTCACGGCGAAGGGTGAATCGGTACCCGCCTTGACTTCGCGAATCGCGGCGCGCAGGGCATCCGGATACATCGGCCCGGCAGCAATGACGCCAAGACCCCCGGCCTGCGAGACTGCCAGCGGCAACGCGGAATGGGACGAGGCCCAGCTCATCCCAGCCTGCACCAGCGGATAGCGGATGCCAAGCAACGCGGTGATGCGGGTCTTCATTGCTTCGGATAGAGACCCAGACCCGCAGCCCGCACCCGCACGGCACCGTACACAGAGTTGATAAACGGCGTGGCAATACCCAGCCGCTCGGCAATCTCGACCACGCTGCCGACGATCGAATTAAGTTCGATCGGCCGGCCGGCCTCCACATCCTGCAGCATCGAGGACTTGATCGCCCCCATCGTGCGGGTTTGTGCCATGCGCGCTTCCGGCTTGATGGTGATGTCCAGGCCCAGGGCGTTGGCCACGCCAATCGCCTCGGTCATCATGCGCGTGAACAGCTCCCACAAATGACGGTCATTCAACATCAGGTCAGTGGAAGCCCCTGTCAACACCGACACCGGGTTGAAGCACAGGTTGCCAAGCAGCTTCATCCAGATTTCAAGGCGAATATTGTCGGTCGGCACCGCCTCAATGCCGGTATCTGAGAACGCTGCGGCCAGGCTGGCGACGCGCGCCGACGGCTGATGCGAGGGCTCGCCGAAAATGAACCGCGCACCGGAGCTCCAGTGCACCACACCCGGTTGCGGCACATTGGCAGCAATGAACACCACCCCACCGACCACGCGCTCCGGCGCGATTGCCGCACCGAGGCTGCCGTCCGGGTCACAGGCCTGAATGCGGCTTCCTGCCAGTGCGCCACCCCAGTTATTGAAAAACCACCACGGCACGCCGTTCATCGCAGTCAGGATGGTGGTGTCCTTGCCCAATAGCGGCGCCAGCCCGGCAATCGCCGGTGCCAGGGTGTGGCTCTTCAGCCCGATGATCACTACGTCCTGCGGCCCGAGGTCAGCAGCATTGGCACTGGCAGGCACACGCACCACGTCGCGCTTGCCGTCCTGCAGCGTACCCTGAACCAAGGTGAGGCCGTTGGCGCGAATCGCTTCCAGGTGCGCACCGCGTGCCACCAGGCTCACCTCGTGCCCGGCCATGGCGAGACGTGCGCCGATCGTGCCGCCAATGGCACCGGCGCCGTAAATACAGACTCTCATGTTGCCCCTTTCAGCGGCTGCGCTCGAACTGGCGCACCGGCGCCTTCTTCGGCGGCCCCTTGGGGTTGACCATGCCATTCCCGGTAACCGTCTCTGGCGTGTAGGAACCCGTCACCCCGACCGGCACATCACCGGTGATGGTGACGCGCTCCATGCTGCGCCGCTGCGGGTAATAGTCGTGAGGTGCGTAATGCTGCACCGAGCGGTTGTCCCACAACACCACCGTATCCGGCTGCCATTTGACGCGCAACTGGTATTCCGGCGTATGCGCCTGCGCAAACAGGTACTGCAGCAGGGAGTGGCTTTCATCATCCTTCATGCCGCGAATACGGATGGAGAACTGCGGATTCACATAAATCGTGCGCCGGCCGGTGACCGGATGGACACGCACCACCGGATGCCAGGGATTGGGGAATGCATCTTCCAGCTCGCGCAGCTTGCGCTTGTGCTCGGGCGAATCGTTGAACAGCGAACGGAATGGCTTGAAGTCATGCTGGCATTCCAAGCCGTGAACGTATTGCTGCATGCGCTCGGACAGGCCGCGGTAGGCCGCTGTCATGCTGGAGAAACAGGTATCCCCGCCGCGATCCGGCACGATGCGCGCGCGCAGCATCGTCACAATCGGCGGGTTGGGCCGGAAGGTTTCATCGGCATGCCAGATGTCGGTGCGCGCCGCAGGGTGGTCGGCCGAATAATCGAGCACGATCACTTCCGGCTTGTCTTCCATATTGGGTGAAAACGGATGAATCGAGAGCGGGCCGAAGCGCGCGCCAAATGCCATCTGGTCGTCCAGCGTCATCTTCTGCTGGTCGCGCAACACCAGCACTTCGTACTGGACGAACGCATCGTGCAGCACCTTGAACGTGAGGTCGTTCAGTTGCGACAGATCGACACCACGCACCTCGGCGCCGATGAAGCCGTTGATCGGGAGGATTTCAATACTCATGGGGCGGTGCTCCGAAAATGGTCAGCAGTGCGTATCAATCCACCTTGGCACCGGACAAGCGCACCGCTTCGGCCCAGCGCGGAATCTCGCTCTTCACATAAGCGGCGAACTCGGCGGGCGTGATTGGCGGCCAGGGCTCCATGCCGAACTTGACCAGCTGCTCGCGAAAATCTGCGGTGTGCTGAAACTTCTGCATCTCTGCGGACAGCCGCGCCACAATGGCAGCGGGGGTGGCAGCCGGCACGGATACGCCCTGCCAGGCCTGCCAGTCAAACCCGGGTACAAACTGCGCCACCGGCGGCACGGACGCAATCAGGGAATTCTGCTTGACGGCCGAGGTACCAAACGCCTGCACCTTGCCGGCCTGGATATTGGGTACCGCGGCGGTCGCATCGGCGAACATAATGTGCACTTTGCCCGGGATCAGATCGACCAGCGCTCCCGGCGTGCCCTTGTAGGGAATGTGCTGGATGTCCAGACCGAGCCGGCGCTTCAGATCTTCCATGAACAGATGGTGGGCACTGCCGTTGCCGACCGAGGCGTAGTTGAACTTGCCCGGGTTGGCCTTGATCAGGGCCACCATTTCAGTGAAGTTCTTCGCCGGAAAGCTGTTGGCGGCGATCAGGAAGAAATTGACCGTGCCCATCAGCGAGACCGGCTGAAAGTCACGCAAGGGGTCAATCGGCGAAGGCTTGTACAGAGCCGGGGAAATACCGAAGGTGGAACTGGTGGAGATCAGGAGCGAATAGCCATCGGCCGGCGCCTTGGCAACGATCTCCGCTCCCACCAGCGTACCGGCGCCGGGCCGGTTCTCGATGACGACTGACTGCCCGAGGGCTTTGCCGAGGCGCTCACCGACGGCGCGCCCCAGAAGATCGGTAAGGGCGCCGGGAGGAAAAGGGACCACTAGACGCATTGGCCGGTTCGGGTAGGTTTCCTGGGCCAAGGCCGGAAACCCTTGTGGCACAAGGGCTCCAGCCGCTATTGAAGCAAGCAGGGTACGACGTTTGGGTTGCATGAATAGTCTCCGTAACGATATCGATATTTTTATGGTGGTGATGCGTGACGCCATGCGTGCCCAAAAGGTCGCATGCTGCAGGCAAGCCGCAGATTAGTGCCTGAAGGAAGGATCGAGGCGGTCCAGCAGGCGCAGGCAGGTGACCCAGTGTTTGGAGGCCGAGGGGCGGCCGGGGCGCTCGAACTGCTGCGCCACTTTTTCGGCCACTGCATCGGAACAGACGATGACTTCGGCGTTGCCCGCCAATGCGCCGATTTGCGCCTGACAGGCACGCTCCAGGTAGTACATGCCGTCAAACGCTTCCGACACCGACCGGCCGCAGGTGAGCAAGCCGTGATTGCGCAGGATCATGGCGTTGTGCTGGCCGAGATCGCCCTGCAGACGTTGCTGCTCATCCATGTCCAGTGCCACACCCTCATAGTCGTGATAGGCCATGCGGCCGTGAAAGCGCATCGCGTGTTGCGTCAAGTTCATCAACCCGCTCTTCTGGGCCGACACCGACACACCCGCACCGCTGTGGGTATGGATCACACACGCAACATCTTCCCGCGCCTTGTGGATGGCACTATGGATCACGAAACCGGCCGGGTTGATGCCGAGGCCAGTCTGGTCTTCGAGAATGTTGCCGTCGATGTCCACCTTGACCAGACTTGATGCGGTGATCTCATCGAACATCAGGCCGTAGGCATTGATCAGGAAGTGGTGCTCCGGATCCGGTACACGGGCCGAAATGTGGGTGTAGATCAGGTCCGTCATGCGGAAGTGGGCGCACAGCCGGTAGCAGGCGGCCAGTTCGACCCGCATCTGCCATTCCGCGTCGGAAACGCGGCTCTTGACAGGGTTCATCACTTCTTTCAGCTGGGCGCTCATGGCGTCTCCTTGGGTTCGTTGGTGGATCGTGGGTTCAATCGGGTCATTCGGCGGGCGCAGCTTCATCCTGAATCAATTCGCGCGCCTTGTGCGCCAAGCGCGTCAGCAGCGCATCCAGTTGCGCCTGTTCGGTGGTGGTCAACACTGACGCGAACGCCTCATTGCGTTGATTGGCGGCGGCGATCAGCCCTTCATAGAGTGTAAGCCCGGCGCGCGTCAGCGACAGACGTACGCCGCGCGCATCGGCAGCGTCGAGCCCGCGCAGCACCAGGCCGCGCTCAGTGAGGCCGGCGACCACACGGCTCATCTGGCTCTTGTCGAGACCGGCGTGCCTGGCCAGTTCGTTGAGGGACAGCGGCTGGTGCGCGCCCAGCAAGGCAATGCTGCGCCACTCCATCAGGCTGACACCGAATTCGCGCCGGTAGCGCAACGCCGCCCCGCGCGACAACAGGTTCGCCACCGCATGGACGCGAAACGAGATCAGGTCGCGGATTTCGACGCGGGGCACACCCTGAGGCGCGGTGTGGGACGCGTTTTGGACTTTTTGGGCGGCTTTCATCAGGTAATACGGGCTGCATGCATTTGGTTGACAGTATCAACTAAACAGGTTTACATTGTCAACCATTCTCCCGAAGCATTCTTCCGAAAATCATTCCGTGAATCTGCCAAACCGTTTCCAGCCCTACGACGACGCCACCCAGCCGGCCATGACAATTCCCGGTTACCGCGAAACCTATGTGCGGGTGCCGAAGAACCAGTTGTTCAAGCGCCCGATCACGCTGACCGAGATTACCGGGCCCAAGCACCTCACGCAAAAGCTGAAGCCGGGGAACAACAACCTTGCCCACCCTTACCCGGACAAGCCACGCGCCATGGGGCAGCTGATCCAGGTATCGGGCCGGGTGCTCGATGAAGACGGCATGCCGGTGCGCGGCACCGTCATCGAGTTGTGGCATGCCAATGCGTCCGGACGTTACATTCACCCGATGGACGCCAAGAGCCCCAACCCGATTGACGACAACTTCATCGGTTCGGGGCGCGTCCTTACCGACGCCAATGGCCGCTACGAGTTTCTGACCATCAAGCCGGCTGCCTACCCCTACCCGAATCATCCCGAGCGCTGGTGGCGCCCGCCGCATATCCACATGTCGATCTTCGGCGACGGTTTCATGAGCCGGCTGGTCACGCAGATGTTCTTCCCCGGCGATCCCTTCAACGACATCGACCTGATCCTGCAATCGGTACCGGACGCCAAGGGGCGCGCACGCATGATTTCGCGCCAGGTACCGATGGAAGCGATGCCGATGCTCAATGTGGTCGGCTATGAGCACGACGTGGTGGTGCGCGGCCAGCGCCGGACGCCGTTCGGAGTATGACCATGGCCGACAACCCGAAAGCACAAGCCCGCTTGATCCCGACCGCCAGCGGTACCGTGGGCCCGTTTTTCCCGCCGCACTTTTTCCGTCCCGGCGACAACGATCTGACGATTCTGGAACCCGGCGCTGCCGCCGCCCGCGGCCAGCGCATCCGCATCAGCGGCCATGTGTACGAGGCCAAGCACGTCCCGCGCTGGAACACCATCATCGAGCTGTGGCAGGCAGATGCCGGTGGCCGCTTTGCGCATCCGAATGATGCGCATCATGCCCAGACCGACCCAAATTTTATGGGCTGGGGCCGCACCTGGACGGGCGATGATGGCAGCTTCGATTTTTTTACCGTCAAGCCCGGCGCCTTTGAGGACCCGGTATCCAGCGGGCGGCGCGCACCCCATATCAATCTCTCCATCACCGGTTCCGGCCTGATGCGCCGGCTGGTGACGACCCTGTTTTTTCCGGATGAACCGGAAAACGGCACCGATCCGGTACTCACGGTGATTCCCGATGCCGGATTGCGCGACAGGCTGATCTTGCGGACCACGGCCGCCACGACCCAAGGTGTGCCACACTACCGCATCGACATTGTGTTGCAGGGCGAAGACGAGACACCGTTTTTCGTCGACTAGCACGACGTCCCCCCTTTTTTTCCCGTCCGGAGCTTTTGATGCGTAACCTGTTGATTGGCCTGTCACTCGCCATGATGGCGATGACGGCTGTGGCGCAACCCTATCCGAACAAGCCAATCCGCATGGTGGTGCCTTACCCGCCGGGCGGCGGCACCGACGCACTCGGCCGCATCATGGCCGAACGCCTGTCCGACCGGCTGGGCCAGCCGGTGGTGGTGGCCAACGTGCCGGGCGGCTCGGGCACCATCGGCAGCGACACCGTGCGCCGTGCCGAGCCGGATGGTTACACCCTGCTGTTCAACGCCAGCCTGTTCCTGCTCGGCAAAAACGTCGTCAAGTCGACCCCGTATGACCCGTTGGAAGATTTCACCGCTCTGGGGCGTGTGGGCCAGGCACCGCTACTGCTGATCGCCTCCAGCAAGGTCGAAGCCACGACCCTGGCGGATCTGGTCAAGGCGGTGAAGGCCAATCCGGGCGGCTTCAACATGGCTGTTTCCAGCATGGGAGCGGCCGGCCATTTGGGTACGCTGGAATTCATGCGTCTGGCCGGCGTGAACCTACAACTGGTTCCCTACAAGGGCACGGCGCCGGCATTGGCGGATGTGATGGGCGGCTCGGTGCAATTGATGGTTGATTCTGCAACGGTGCTGCTGCCCCAAACCAAGGGCGGTCGCGTACGTGGCCTGGCCATCACCGGCAACACGCGCAGCAGTGTCAATCCTGATATTCCCACCACCGCCGAGGCCGGCATGCCGGGCTTGAGCATCGCTTCCTGGTACGGCGTGTGGGGCCCGAAGGGGCTCCCCCCTGCCGTCACGAACCGCCTGGCGACAGCCATCGCAGAAGCCGTGCGTCAGCCGGAGTTCCAGGCGCGCATTGATGCCGCCGGCATACTGCCGGGATACCAAAATCCGGCCGCCTTCGTCGATTTCATGAAGATGGATCTGGCGCGCAGTGTCACGCTGCTCAAGGCCGCCAACTTTCAACCCGAGTAGCGATCAGCCAAACGGAACGGCTTCTGGCGCTGGCCGGAAGCCAGGCTGCCCTTCCCCCCACCAGCTGCAGCGCCACTCAAACCCGCTCCGGGCCTTACGACCCGGCAGCCTAAAAGACTGCTGATGTTCAGCTACCGCCACGGCTTTCATGCCGGCAATCACGCCGATGTGCTCAAACACGTGGTGCTGGTGCAATTGCTCAAGCACCTGGCCGCCAAGGACAAACCCTTCATGGCGGTGGATACCCACGCCGGGGCCGGAGCGTATTCACTCGATCCGGGGACCTACGCCGCCAAGAATGGCGAGTACCTCACCGGCATCGGCAAACTGTTCGGCTACGTTCCAGAGGCTTCAAACCAACGGCCACTGCCGACCGCGCTCGCCGACTACCTCGCGCAGATTGCAGCCTTCAACCCCGAGCCGACACTGCGTCGCTACCCTGGATCGCCCCAGCTGATCGCGCAGATGGCGCGTGAACACGATCCACTGCGTTTTTTTGAATGGCACCCGACCGAGAGCGGCGTTCTCGCGGAGTATTTCCACTCGGCCGGGCGCCGGGTGTCGGTGCGTGCGGGCGATGGCTTCGCACTGCTCAAATCCGTGCTGCCGCCGCCTTCACGGCGTGCCGTCGTGCTGATTGACCCTTCCTATGAAGACAAGGCGGACTATGCCAGTGTGGTCAGCACGATGAGGGACGCGTTGCTGCGTTTCCCGACCGGGGTCTATGCGATCTGGTATCCGCAGGTGCGGCGGCGCGAGTCGAGGCGGCCCCCTGAGGAATTGCAGCAGATCGCCGGAAATTCCTGGCTGCATGTCAGCCTGACCATCTCGGCACCAGCGGGTGACGGCATCGGGCTTTTCGGCAGCGGTATGTTCGTCTTCAATCCGCCGTGGCAACTGATGGCCTCGCTGCGCGAGGCCATGCCGATACTAAAAATCCTACTGGGGCAGGACCGCAAGGCGGATTATTCGCTGAGAGGGCGGCAACCCTGAGATGCCGCTTTGCTGGCACGCGGCAGCACGGCGCCCGCGTTACCGGGCGCACGGCCAACCTGACTTCACCCCGCGCTTGGCTACGCTTTTCAGTGAGTGCGATGGAACCACATCATCGACAGCATGCCCGCGCCGATCAGCAGCAACGCGGCGAGCACGCTGAAGAGGGCGCCCATCTCGGTTTCACGTCGTTCGAGGGTGAACTTCGAGTTGAGCTTTTCATAGACCTTCTTCAAGTCCTCCGACGTACCGGCATGAAAGTATTCCGCGCCGGTGATCGCGGCCACACTTTTGAGCGTTTCCTCATCCATGCGCGCGAAGAACGAAAAACCCTCAAAGCCCGGAATCTCGGCGCCATCCTTGGTACCGAAACCGACCGTATAGACGCGCACGCCACGGTCTGCCGCCAGCTTGGCCACCGCCAGCGGATCGGGCCCGCTGGTGCGTCGTCCGTCCGATAGCAGGACAATCGCCCCACCGGTGTACGAGCCGGGTGGAACGGCAACGAAGTTCTTTTCCTCTGTCTTGGACTTGCGCGTGCGCTCCAGCGAGGAAGCCTCACCGGGTTGGCGTGAAAAATTGCGGTCGAAGACACCCGATTCGACGTCGATGCCGGCGTTGGGCAACAGCTGGGAAAGCGATAGCAACAAGCCGGCACCGGTGGCGGTGGCGCGCTGTAACTGGAAACGGTCCACTGCGGCAATCAACTCATCATGCACATTGGTGGGCGTTTGCACCACGGAGGCGGAACCGGCAAACGAGACGATGCCCACCCGTACGTTGGAAGGGATCCCGTCGACAAACGCCTTGACTGCAGCCTGGGCTGCGCTGATGCGATTCGGCGCCACATCCTTCGCCAACATGCTGCGCGACACATCCATCGCCAAAATAAGCGTCATGTGGTCGGCCGGCAGTACGAGTGAGGCAGTGGGACGCGCCACCGCGAGAATCCCCGCTGTCAGCGCCACCAGAAACAGCGCCGGCGGCACATGGCGGCGCATGGTTTGGCGCGGACCCATGGCATCGCGCACCAACATGAGGCTGGCGTAGCGGATCGCGGTTTTCTTCTTGCGGCGCAGCGCATACATATACGCTCCCAGCAGAAGGGGAACCGCGACGAGGAGCCAGAGCAGATCCGGCCAGAGAAAGCGCACCATGCCATATCCCTTCATTCCGTACGGGCATTGTTTCCAGCGAACCGGTTGCGCGTACGTCACACAAAATGTATCACGATCGTTTCATTACTGCGTGCGCCATGATAAGGTTCTGGCATGGCTTGTGCATATTTTTTCTCCGAATGTCGGCTTCTGCATTTGTTCGTGCAATGAACCGCTTGCCGATGTGCGTGCCTGATACACACCACTGACTCAACATGCCCAAGAAGGCCGCCCTCTACAGCAGTTCAAGCTCCACGCGCACGCCCCCACCCGAGCCTGAAATCGTTGTCGAAGCACAGCCCGCGTTGCCTTGGCGGCAACGGTTTCGTGCCATGCTGGCACGACGTGAACGATTGGTGCTTTTGTTGGCGGGTGCACTACTCGCCATCGTGCCGGCCTGGACTGTCTGGCACCACCAGGCTGCGCCGCAGGAACTGCAACAGGAAGAGATTGATGCTGCCGTTCTGCATACGCTGGAGACGCAGAGCCTGCCCTCGCGCAGCGCCAAGGCGGCTGAACTGATTCGCCAATCCGTGGTGCGCGTCAACGGTTACTCGGATCGTCCTGCCGAAGGCGAAGAGGCAGAGAAGGACGATAAAAAGGGCGCCCAAAAAAAAGGCCCAGGTGCTGACAAGTCCGGCCCAGCCAAGGCCAAGCCGCCGGCCAGTGCGGATGCACGCAAGAGTACAAGCAAGGGACCAAGCAAGGATACGGCGGGCAAGGAAAAGCCCGCCGAGAAGAATGCCGGCAAAGGCGGCGAAGGGGAAGAGCCCGGCAAGGAGCGTCCCTCTGCCACCGGCACCGGCGTGGTGATCCTCGAGAACGGCACCATCCTCACCAACCTGCATGTGGTGGCCGGATCAAAGCGGCTCACCGTCACGTTTTACGATGGCATGGAATCCGAAGCGGAGATTGTTGGCCTGCATCCGGAAAACGATCTGGCGGTGATTCGTGCCAAGAAGATTCCGGACGACTTGCCGCCGGCCACCATGGGGGCATCGGGCCGCCTGAAGCCGGGCGATGAAGTGGTCGCGGTCGGCTTCCCCTTTGGCATCGGCCCCTCGGTTTCCGCCGGCGTTGTGTCAGGGTTGAACCGCGAGTTTCGCTCACCCAAAGGCGAGCGCATGCTCACCGGCCTGATCCAGTTTGATGCCGCGGCCAATTCGGGCAACTCCGGCGGCCCGCTGATCACCATGGATGGTGAGGTCGTCGGCATCGTCACGGCCATCCTGAACCCAACCCGCGCCGGCACCTTCATCGGCATCGGCTTTGCCGTCACGATCGAAGGCGCAGGGGTGACGGTAGGTATCGCGCCATTCTGATGCGCGGTGCTGATACGACTAGATTGCAAGTTCATTCTTTCCAACCTGTTTTAGCCTTCGCGCTTCACTCAACCTGCCAACGTAGACAAGGAAAATCTTCATGAACGACGTCAGCCACCCAGCCGGCAAATCCGCGGGCGAAGTTGCTTCCCTGATGGAAAGCGTGCTCTATGAAGTCAAGCGCGTGGTGGTGGGGCAGGACCACTTTCTGGAACGCGTGCTGGTGGCAATTCTGGCGCAGGGCCACCTTTTGGTCGAAGGTGTTCCTGGTCTCGCCAAAACACTGACCGTCAAGACGCTGGCGCAGACCCTGCGCGGCAAGTTCAAGCGCATCCAGTTCACACCGGACCTGTTGCCTGCTGACCTGGTCGGCACGCGCATGTACAACCAGAAGACCGGTGAGTTCTCCACCAACCTGGGGCCGGTGTTCACCAACCTGTTGCTGGCTGACGAGATCAACCGCGCACCTGCCAAGGTGCAGAGC
>SXGU01182501.1_pt1 | contig 14382 bp, 8 predicted proteins | sample 3174531 | NCBI WGS metagenome assembly SXGU01 (sample SAMN11356863, study PRJNA531348) | freshwater metagenome | isolation source: freshwater sample F1-140 | place: China: Fuxian Lake, Yuxi | collected 2017-12-25
CGAGGTAGGCGCAGCCGGAACCCTTGCGCTTGCCGCCCTGATTGACGGCGACGAGCTGATCGTTATGGAGCTTGAGAAACGGAATGACGCCCTGCGACTCGCCGTTTGTGCCGGCGATGTAGGCGCCGGTGCCGCGGACCGCGGTCCACGAGCCACCGAGGCCACCGGCCCACTTGGCGAGGAACGCGTTGTCGGCGATGCCGCGGAGCATGATGCTCTCAAGCGAATCGTCGACATAGTAAAGGTAGCAGGAGGAAAGCTGCGAGTGGAGCGTGCCGGCGTTGAACAACGTGGGCGTGCTGCTGCAGAAACGGCGGCTCTTGTAGAGATCGTAAAGGCCGGCGATGCGGACCTCGCGATCGCCCGGCTCGTCGAGCATCAGGCCCATCGCCACGCGCATCCAGAAAAACTGCGGAGTCTCGATGCGACGCGAGAGTTTCTTCGTTTTGTCGATAATGAGATACCGGTCGTACATCGTCTGGATGCCGAGGAAGTCGAACTCCAGGTCGGATGACGGATCGAGGGCGGACGCGAGCCGGCTGAGGTCGTAGTCCAGCAGACGCGGGTTGAGGCGCTGGATGGCGACGCCGTGCTCGAGATACTTCTTGAAGGCGCGCTGGTGGGCGGTCTTGAGGGCCCCGATGCCGTCGGCTGTGATGTCCCAGCCGAGGACTTCCTCGTAGATATATGTGAGCTGGATGCGCCCGGCAAACTTGGCGAAATCGGCATCCTTCTCGATCAAGGTCTTCGAGTTGAGGATGATGGTGGCGTCGAGGTCCTTCTGGGTGATCTGGTCGTAGACGGAGCGTCGAAGCTCGGCCTCGATTTCGTCGTTGGAGAGGTGAAGGTCGAGACCGATGCGGGCAAACTCGATGCGCTTCCGGAGGTCGGCGCCGTCCCAGAAGACATTCGTGCCGTCGGCCTTCTTGACGACGATCATGGAGGCTTGGCCCGGCGTGACTGCTTCGGAATCGAAGGGGATGGACGTATCGGACGGCGTGTCGATCCCCATGTCACGGGCGGCGGCTCGCTGGGCGCGGAAAAGGATGTAGGCTTCGGCGACCTTGTAATGGCCGGACTTCATGAGCTCCTCCTGCACCATGTCCTGAATTTCCTCGATATGGACAAAGGACTGCTTGGACGAGTGCACGCGGGCGGCGACTTCCTTGGTGATCGCGATGGCGGGGGCCGAATCGCGCTGGAGGGAGAGGAAGGTCTTGCGGATGGCGATCTCGACCTTGTGCTCGCTCCACGGCACGACGTGGTTGTTCCGGCGGATGACACGCAGCGTGGAAGTGGCGGCGGAGTCGCGATCGATGGAGATCTTGCGCGCGCGGTTGAGCAGGAGGCTCTTGGCGACGAAGTAGGCGTTGTTGTCGACCAGCGTCTTCTCGATGAGTTCGTAGAGCGCGTTGAGGGAGAGGCTGACGGGCGACTGTTTGCGGGACAGCTCGGTGAGGTTGGCCGCAACCTCCCGGCAGATCTTCGCGATCCAGGCGCGGTTGGCCTCGGTGAAGATATCCTTCTCGCCCTTGGCCAGGTGCACGTTGGTGAGGGCCTTGCCGAGCGTGTCGGCGACCTCGATCAGGGCGAAGCGCTCCTCACCGTGCGGGCAGATCAGGACGACCGGCGGAACCTCGATGTTCTCGGTGGCGATGACATCACGCCAGGCGTAATGGGGTTTCTGTTCGACTGGAGTGTGGACGGTGCGCTTGAGGGCGAGGTCGTGGGCGAGGGAGGGATTGCTCATGGCAAAACTATATTAACGAGAATGTAACGAAGCGACGGGAGGCGGAGGCGGAAAGTAAAGAGTCCCGGGCGATACCGGCAAAAGCGGCGGCGCGACGGGAAAGGCGGAACGACGGAAGGAGCGGGGCGGGTCTTAAGACTATCTCGAGCTGACGGGGGAAAGATTAGGCGGGAAGGGGCGGCGGCGGGCGACGCCCCCGGGCTGGCCTCTGCGCTTAAAGCTCGTCGTCGTGCGCGACGTTCAGGGATGAGGCCTTTTGATATTCGGTGACACGACCTTCGAAGAAATTTTGCTCCTTCTTGATGTCCATCATTTCGGCGAGCCAAGGCAGCGGGTTCTTGACGCCGGCGGCGAGCGGAGCGAGGCCGCAACTTTCGAGGCGACGGTCCGCGATATAATCGATGTAGGTCACAAACTCCTCGGCCGCGAGGCCGATGGAGTTTACCGGCAGGCAATCGTTGATGAATTCCTTCTCCAGGTCGACGGCCTCGCGCATCAGGCTGCGCAGCTCCTCCTTGAACTCGGTCGTCCAGATCTCGCGGTTTTCGTCGACCAGATCCATGAACAGATTGCGGAAGACCTCGATGTGGTTGGACTCGTCGCGCAGGGTGTAACGGAACATCTGGCCGATGCCGGGAAATTTGTTCTGTCGGTAGAGCGACAGCACCATGCCAAAGAGGCCGTAGAACTGAGTGCCCTCCATGCACTGGCCGAACACAAAGATGTTTTTGGCCAGAAGCTTTTTGTTCTCGGGCAGGGTGAGGTCGAGATCGCGCCGGAGGGCATGCGAAGTCTTGGTCACGAACTCATTCTTGCGCACAATCGTGGGAATATCCTCGAACATCGCCTCGCACTCGTGCGGGTTGATCTGCAGCGACGAGATCATGTACAGCAGCGAGTCCGCGTGGATGTTCTCCTCGTGGGCGTGCCGGCCGAGAACCAGCTTGAGCTCCGGGGCCGTGACGAGCTCGCGGACCACATGCTGGATGTTGTCACCGACGATGCCCTCGGCGGCCGAAAAGTACCCGATGCCCATGCGGATAATCCAGCGCTCGACATCGGACACGACCTTCTCATCGCGCCACTGCTCGATATCCTTGCCCATCGGGATATCCTCCGGCTCCCAGTGATTGGCCTTCATCTTGCGGTAAAGATCGTAGGCCCACTGGTACTTGAGGGGGAGGAGATTGAAGGTCATGGTCGCACGACCGTTGATGACCTTCTTGGCGGCAAACGCGGCCTCGGCCTTGGCTTGGTCGAGCACGAAAGTCTTGGCACCAACTTGGAAGGTTTTTTGCATGGAACCGGGCGGAAAATTGAAGGCTGAAAAGGGCGGAAAGTGACTGGTAAACAGGGCTTTTCTGGGACGGAAAGCCGGGAGGCGAACTAAAGTTGTTGGAAGTTATTGACGCATTGCTGACCACAACAGGATGTGGTCCATCTCCGCGGCAACCACTACCGATGGGACTCGACCCCATGCCCGTCAATGAGTTTGTGGTGAGATTTTTGCTAAATTTTCCGCATATTTTTTTGTTGCACGGCGGGTCAAGATCCGACCCTGCGGCCCGGCCGAACGACACCGAGGATTGACGCCCGGTACGGTCGCCTGGCGTCGGCCGGAAAATCCCCCAGCCAGGGACCAAAGGCGGCGTATTCAAAACGTTTGCACGTGGCGCGGCCGCGACCTTTTTCCCGCTCGTAAACCGGTTTGGACCGATGTCACAGCAATTCTGCGACATGAGCCCTCGGTCACCCGCCGCAGCTAGTGCCGGCCAACCCGCCGGGTCAAATTTCGCCGTCGCCGTCGCGGATCTCAGAAGCGGATCCGCACGCCAGTCTGGAGCTGCCAGCGGGAATTCCCCGAGGTGCCGTCGGCCGTGGTGGGCACCGGGTTGAGCAAGGCCGGGGTAAACGTGTAGACGTATTGGTTGGCGGCCGCGTCGTACGTGGCGCCCGCGACCGAGCGTTTGTAGGAGAAGGGCAGTTCCTGCAGGAGGCCCCAGTTCCTTTTGATCAGGTTGCCCACATTGAGCAGGTTCGCAAAAATCTCCGCCTGCAGGTTGCCGTGGAGCGGGATGACCTGGGTGAACTTGAGATCGACCGTCTGCACCCAGAGGGAGGTCTCGCTGTTGCGCGGCACGACCGTGCCGGCGTATCCACTGAGGGATGACGAGCGCGCGAACGCGAAGAAATTGTCCCGCTCGGTGGCATTGGTCCACCGGACCTTGGGGTCGGTCGGGCCGGTCGGCACGTAGAACAGATCGTTGAAGGTGAAGCCGTCGCCGTTGGCATCGCCGGAATAGACCCACGAGTAGGGCCGGCCGGTGCGGCTCTGCCAGAGGGCGGTGATCGTCGTGGGAGCCTTGAATTTCTTGATCAGGTTGGCCCGATAGGTGAGCTGACCCACGAGGCGGTTGGCGATGTTGTAGTTGGAGGTGGAGGCGACGTCTTCGTTCGGATTGAAGACCGCGCGGGTGTTGTAGAACGACTGTGCGATCCCGGTCGCGGTCATCGGCGTGACCTCCTGGTAATTGCTGTGGGTCCACGACAGGCTGCCCGCCCAGTTGTTTTTCATCCCGCGGGCGATTCGCACGGTGAGGTCATTGCCGCCACCCTGCTTGGTGTTGGTCAGTTCGTAGACGTCGGCAAAGCCGGCCTGCTGATAGTTGGCAATGCTTGAGTAGCTGTTGCCATTCGCGCCGCGGGCGTTGCCGGTCGACGTCGCGACAATGGCTCCGGCGTAACGGATCCGGCCGTCGGGCAGCGTGCCGAGGGGCCGGAGATTCAGGTTCCGGAGGATGGTGCCGTACTTCGTCTGGAGGGCGCCGAACTCCACGGTGGCGACCAACCCGCCGAAGGGCAGGCGGTGATCGACCGCGAGATTGCCCTTCCACACGGCCGGAGCATGAAACCCCGGATTGGTGAGGTTGATGACCGCCACCGCCGGCGCGGCGGTCGCGGTGTTGGACAGCGCGGGCGAAAACGTGGCGTTGGTCGTGGTGACGATCGCGGTGACTCCACGGGTCTGATACGCATTGTTCAGCCACACCATCGGGTTGGTGCCCTGAAACAACCCGACCCCGCCGCGCAGCTGGGTCCGCCGCTCGGTGGCCAACTTGTAATTGAAGCCCACCCGGGGTGAAACCGAGTAATTGCCGTCGTTTGTCGTGTTACTTCGGATACCAAATGCGCTCTGGAAGCTCGCCTCACTGTAGGTCGGTCCCGTCGGGATCGGCGTCGGAGACTCCGGCGAATAGCCGCCGTCGAACCGGAGGCCGGCGGTGACGGTCAGGTGGGAGTTGGGCTTCCACATATCCTGGGCGTAGAGTCCGAGGGTGGTGTAGGTGAACGCGCCCACGGCGTCCGCCTGCGTCTTGCCCGGGGCGAGCACGGTCTGGGTCTTGGCGGCGCCGGTGCCGGCCAGCCAGCTGGCGAGGTTGGGAAAGGTGTAGGAGCCGTAGGCGTTGTTGATGAAATCGTCCAAGGTCTCCGCGCGCTGGTAGTCGACCCCGACGGTCAGCGTGTGATCCCCGCGCAGATACTCGCCCGAAATGGCGCCGGTCCGGGACTTGGATCCCTTTTTGTTTTCCTGCTGCACGTTGTAGGTGCCGAGGTTGACGGTGCCGGTGGTCACGGTGACTCCGTCGTTCGTGCGCACCGCGGTGAGGCCCTGGATGAACACCTGCGGGAACGGCGTGCCGCGGTTGGCGGCGGTGCCGTCATACTTCATCGAGGAGAACGTCGCCTCCGTGCGGAAGTTCGAAGTCCACGTGCTGAACAGCTGGGCGGTGTAGGCGTCGGTCTTGCGACTGGAGTCGTACCAAAAGTTGCTGAACGAAGTGTTGTTGCCACCGAAGAATTGGAACACCGGGGAAAGACTGCGCACCCGGCGATAGGTCACGCTGAGGCGATGAGCTCCCGTGATGTTCCAATCGAGCTTGGCGAGGTGCGATTTCTGGGCGGCGACATTTTCCGCGCCGGTAAAATCGCCGGTTTCGTAGCCGACGGTCTTGGCGCGGGCCACAATTTGGGCGACCTGGTTGGAATCCAGCCGGAGGTCGAGCGTGGGCGGGGGCGTCTGGCGGCGGAATTCATCGTAGCTGAGGAAGAAAAACAGACGATTACGCACGAGCGGGCCGCCCAGGACGCCGCCCATGGTGCGCTCGCGAAACGATTCCCGGGCCCCCGTGACGGGGTGCTTCGCCCGCATGTTGAGATCGGTGTATTCGCCGTAAGCCATGCCGGTGAAACGATTCGTGCCGGACTTGGTCACCGCGTTGATCAACGCGCCGGTAAAGCCCGCGCGGCGGACGTCGTAGGGATTCAATTCGACACTCACGGCCTGCAGCGCCTCGAACGGCACCGGGCTGCGCAGCGTGGTAAAGCCGTTTGAATTGAGGCCGTATGGATCGTTGGTCTGGACATTGTCGACGAGAAACGAGTTGAACCGGTAGTTCTGACCCTGCGCGCTCATCTCGCCATCCTGGGAAAGATTCATCACGACGACCCGGGAATCCATTTGCGCGATGTCCTGCACGTTGCGGCGGACCGACGGCACCTGTTCCACGTCGGTGCTGTTGAAGTTCGATCCGGTGCTGATTTTTCCCGAGGAAAACGTCGTCTCACGTTCCCCGAGCACGGTGAACGCCTCCATCGTCACCACCGGCGCGGCCCCGAGGGAAAAATTGACCGTCGCGCCTTCCCCCAGCTCGAGGTAGACGTCTTTGCGCGTGTCACTCCCGATCGGCCCCGCGACCGTGACCGTGTACGGCCCGCCTGGGCGCAGGCCGGAGAGCGCGTACTGGCCGTTGGGCCGCGTCACGGTGTCGGCCTGGGTCCCGGAGGTCTCGTGGCGCACCGTGATGCCGGCACCCGCCACGGGACGATTCTGGGCGTCGCTCACTGAGCCGTTGATCGCGGATGTCGTGATGCCCTGGCCAAAGGCGGCGACGGAGAACGTGAGGAGGCACGCCAGCACCCCCGTGAATTTGAAAAACGAAACGTGCTTGGATGTTTGCATGTTGAAAAGACCCGGCGCGGACGGTCGGGCCGCGACGCGATCGATGGACGTTTTGTCGGCGCCCGGCCTGGAACGCGAGCGCAGACGCGGCGCCACCGGGTGGAAAAAAACCGCCGCGCCAGGAGGGCGCGGCGGTTTGGGGAATCGGGATTTGACCGGATCGGTCGAAACTCAGAACTCGATGCGCGCGCCGAACTGAATCTTCCAGCGGGTGTCGCCGTTGTTGATCGCGATCGCGGAGTTGCTCGGCGCCACAAGGTTGCCGGCGGCGTCAAATGCGCCGACGGGAGTGGTTGGTTGGATCCGGCCCGCGGCATTGTAGACCCCGCCGGGCACCTGGCGGGAGAGGCCGGTGTTGGTCGGAATCGGGAGGGTTTCGATGTGGTTGAACAGGTCCCTCGACAGCCAGGAACCGAAGTTGATGAAGTCGGCAAATAATTTCACCTTGAGCGATTTGATCGCAGGAATCTCCTGTTGCAGCCGGAGGTCCAACCGGTTTTGCCAGGGCTGGGTGAACGCGTTCTTCCGGGCATAGCCACCGGCGAATTTGGAGAGACCGTTGGCATCGAAGTGCCGGAGGTATCCGGCGAGCTGGGCCGCGGTCAGCAGGGAGAAGTCGAACCGGGTGTCGCCCGCGCCGGTCGGCACGGCGACCAGGTCGTTGGCGGTGAAGCCGTCGGTGTTGAGATCGGTGCTGTAGACCCAGCTGTAGGGACTGCCGGTGCGGCCTTCGTAGAAGAGGGAAGCGGACGTCCTGAGGTTGCGCCAGTATTTGAACTCCTTCGTGAGCCCGGCGACCACGCGATCACGGATTTCGAAATCCGAACGGGCGACATCCACCGCGTTCTGGTTGAACACCATGTTGAACTGCCAGTTTGAGCCGGCGGTCGTGCTGCCGTTGTTCTGGGCCTCGGTGGCGGAGCCGCGGGTGTAGGCGACGTTCCAGCCCCAGGTGTTGCGCACCGGGCGATCGAGTTGAATTGACCAGTAGCGCGACCCGCCCTCCTTCACGTTGCGAAAACGCAGGACATTCTGGAATCCCGCGATCCGCGGCTGGGCGGCGGCGCTGCCGGCAAACCGCTGGCGACCGTCGGCGCCGATCGTGGTCGGACGCAGGTTCAGATTCTCGGTGAACATCGCGTCGATGTTTTTCGAGTAGATGTATTCGACCGTGAGGTTGACCCCGAGCGCGGTCAGCTTGCGATCCAGCGCGAGGTTGCCACGCATGACGGAAGGCAGTTTCAGGCCCGGCTGCGCCAGTGCGATCGCGGCCGCAGCCGCCGGGGGCGCGGCCGTTGTCGTGCCGATCGGATTCGCCGGGTCGAATCCCGTGCGCAGATACGTCGCGAGGTTCGGCGCCGCCGGCGTGCTCGTGCCGGTGAGCGCCTGGGCAAAGCGGCCCACGCCGGTTCCGCCATAGGAATTGGAGAGCCAGACCCACGGCGCGCGGCCAAGGATCACACCCAGACCGCCCCGGATCTGTGTCGTGCGTTCGTCGTTCAAGGCGTAGTTGAAACCAACACGGGGTGCGAGCAGCGACGTGTCGTCGATCGTCCCGGCATTGGAGATGCCGAAGGCGTTCCGGAACGCGGCATTTTCGGTGGGGGCGATGGCGCTCGCCATCCAGTCGTAGCGCAGGCCCGCCGTGATCATGAGCCGGTTGGTCAGGTCGGTGCGGACCTGGCCGAACACCGCGCTCTGCTCGAATTCGCTGACGTCGGCGATCGGAAACCCGCTTTGGACGAACGAGCGCGTGAACGCAAACGGCGTGTCGGCGACGAAATTGGCCACATTGGTGTATCCGATGACACCATACGAACTTTGCCGGAAGAGGTTTAGGAACCCGCTTTTCTCATGGTCGAACCCTCCGGAGAAGATGAACCGGCCCAGGGTGTAGTCGGCGCTGCCGCCATAGGTCTCCGACTTGACGTCGATCTTGTTGCCGTGGCGGCTGTTTTCGGTACCAAACACGACGACGCCGTTTGAAACGGGGGCACCGGTGTTGGTATCGACGCCCGGAACGCCGTAGACGCGGACTTCGGGGAAGGTCACCGGGGAGACGGAAAGCTGCAGGTTGGTCACCTTGGAATACGAGAGTTGAGATTTTAGACTGGGGCTCCAGTTGCTGAACACCTGACCGGCCCACACTTTCTCGGTGCGGGCCGCCGTGTAGAAATTCGACGTCAGCGCGGTGATGCGGCCGATGGCGGGAGCGCCGGTCAGGGCCGCACCGCCGGAAAACGCGGTGCTGTTCAATCCGCCAAAGCTCGGCTGGCTGCCTTCCGTGTCGCTGTAGCGGACCGTCATGCGGTGGTCCTTCGTGATATTCCAGTCGAGCTTGAGCAGCCGCTTGATTTCCGAGGTCTCGTTGGCCCCGCCGCTGATGCTGCCGAAATTCACCCCGCTGCCGGCGGCGGTCGCGATCTGCGTGATGCGGGTTTGCAGCTGGGTCAGCGCGGCGGCATCGGGCGAAAAGACCGGGGAGATCGATGTGCCCTTCCGCAGGAAGTTGTCGTAGTTGGCGAAGAAGAAGAGCCGGTTCTTGAGGATGGGCCCGCCGAGGGTGTAACCGTAGGTTTTGTCCTGGACGAACTGGCGGTTGCCGGCATTCGCGCCAATGATATCCGGACCCTGGAAATCGTCGTCGGTGTAGATGTAATACACCGAACCGTGAAACGTGTTCGTGCCGCTCTTGGTCACCGCATTCACCGAGGCGCCGGTGAAGCCGCTGCGCCGGACGTCGTAGGGCGACAGATCGACGCTGAATTGCTCGAGCGATTCCATCGCGAAGGGATTGTTGACGGAAAAGAGCCCGGAGGCGTTGAGGCCGAACTGATCGTTGATGCGGGCGCCGTCGACCGAGATGCTGTTGAACTTGTTGTTCATGCCCAGCGCGGTCATGCGGTCCGAACCTGCCCGGACGGTCACGTAGGGGTTCGATCTCATCAGATCTGCGAAGGCGCGATTGACCGTCGGTTGCGCCTCGATCCGGGCGACAGACAGCGTGGTGCCAGAACCGACCGTGGCGGCGTCGAGGTCGCTGCGCGAGGCGGTGGCGACGAATTTCTCCATCACGATGACGGTGCTCTTGAGCGTAATCGTCACGTCGACCGAAGTTCCGAGCGACGTGTAGATCTCGGGCGCGGTCGCTGGACTGTAGCCGTCGGCGCTGCCCGTGACGCTATAAGGCCCGCCAACCGGCAGGCCGGTCACCGAAAAACGGCCGAACTGATTAGTCACCGCGGCCGAAGCACCGTTGGTCGGCAGGTGAACGATCGCAACCGACGCGCCCGCTACGGAATTGCCCGCGGTGTCGCGGATCTGGCCCGCGAGCCCCGAACTCACGATTTGAGCGTGAAGCGACATGCAGGTCAGACCCATTGCGATCGCGAGGCTCTGCGCGAGGCGCCCGTGTGGCGTGCGTTTCATGATGGAGGAGATTTTCATAGGTTGTTGTGGCTAGGTTGGCGGGTACGGGCGAAGGCTCCGGTATCGGTAAGGCTTAAGCAAGACCCCCGCCAATTTTGCAGTCAAGAGCCGAGCCATGAGGTCTGGCAAGTGTCACCCCTGCGTAACGCGGTGAAAATACAGGCGCATCGCTTCATGATGTCCTGCTGCCGCAGACGACGCTCAACGGCGCAGACCAAGAAAGCCGGCCAGTTCCGCGATTGCCCCCGCCACCACGTGACCTCGCCTGATTCGACGGGACACGACCGTGAGCCTCCGTCGCTCCCGATCCGCCTTCGGATCGACATGGCCCACGATTTCCGTGCCGGCGAGCACCGGTAACGCATAGTAGCCGCGTTGGCGTTTGGCCGGTGGCGTGTAGACTTCCCACGTGTAATCGAAACCCCAGAGCTGTTGGGTGACACGGCGGTCATAGATCAAGGGGTCCAGCGGCGCGAGCAGCAGCGGCGGGGACGGCTCGGCCAATGGCGGCGCATCGCGGGTCGAAAGTCGGTCGAAAATCGCAACGTCTTCGCGCAGACAGAAGAAGGGCGGGCAACCGGGGACTACGACCGGTTGAACCAGGTCCGCCACCCAAGGCAACTCGGTGCGCTTCAGCGTGACGAGCCGGCGCTGGCGCAGCTTCAAGGTGGCCAGCCAGCGAGCCGTGTCCCCGCGGCCTGGTTCGCTCATGGCGAGCACCCGGGCGGGCAGGACTCGTTCGGGCAGGTCGTAAAGGCGCCGGTTGTTTTCACGACGGGCGATGAGCACCCGGCCGTGGAAGAAGAGTTTTTGGAGCGTGGTTTTAGCGAGGGAGAAAGAGCCCCAGACCATCTGCCGCGAGCGGCGATCATCGGCGATGTCCTCCGACGAAAGCGGACCGCGCTCCGCCATTTCCGCGAGGATATGTCTGGCCAGCTCGTGCTCGCGCGCGGTCAGTTTCCCCGACCAGGCGCCAGGGCGGCGGGTTCGACGGTGCATCGCCGCCAGCAGGTGCGGCCAGGCGTCGAGTCGGAAAGCCACCAACACATTGGTGTCGGGCAGATGGTGCTCGAAGGCGGTGCGCTGTTCCACGGTCAGGCACTGGGCGTCTCCGTGTAGATGCCGCATCAGGTCCCCTTCGCGATAACCCGCGACGCGGTTCCGCAGAATCAGGTCATGCATCCGGCCGCAGACATTGATCGGATCGATTTGGATGTAGCCGTGATGCGCGAGGACCGCGGCGATGGCCGGCACCGGAGAATCCAACAAAAGAGCCCGGCGGTGAAAGCGACGGGCCATCTCCGGCGAAACCTTTAGCGGGGCGGGCAACATCCGGGCGCCAACGAACAGCATGGCGGCGGAAAGCGCACCAAGAAAAAGGTCCGGAACTTAGCCGCGAAAGGTCGCCAGGTCCGCCATGATCCAATCTTCCACCGAACGACGCGACAGTTCGGCTTCCCCCGCAACAAAGCCCCGAGCAGCCCAGAGTTGACGAGGATTGCGCTCATGCTACCCACTGGCGTGGAAATCAAGGGCCGCATACCGCGATGATCTCCGATGCGCTGTGCCAGAAGGTCAGGGTTATGGCTCGCGAATTACGAGCTTTGGAAACCACCGGCGAAAGTCGGAAGCGTTTCTGGTGATCAGTCCCTTCCGGTTCAGGGCGCAGCCCCCGATCAAGATGTCTGCTACGGGTCGTTTGGGTATTTTATCCGCGCGCCGGGCCTTGACATAGTCATTCCATGCTCGATGAGAAGCGTCGGTATCAGCAAGAGTCCAAGCCTCGGAATGAGAGATCCCCGACTGATCCAAGAATCGCTTTTGTTCAAGCAAGTCGCCGCCGAAGGCGGCTGAGAGTTCAACCATAGTTACAGCTGAGACAGCAAGTCCGTCGGGAAGCAGCTTTTGAAGGAGTTTGGCTGAAGTCTGGCCAAACTGCGGATCGTTCTCGAAGACATCGAGAACGACGCAAGTGTCGACGATCCATGTCATGGCGCTTCTCCTTCGCGGAGTTCACTCATCCATTCGCTTGTTCGTCGAGCCGGGCCGGCCCGCAGCTTACGGGCGTAACCAAGCATGGCGATGGGCCCTAGCGGCGCATTGTTCTGCGTGATCACCCGAAATTCATGATCGGATACGGGCGCAAATTTCAGTCGCTGCCCAGGCAGGAGATTCATCGCCTTGCGGAGTGCGGCCGGAACGGAAATCTGGCCTCTTTCTGTGAGTGTAGCTTCGTCCATGGAGGAATTATCATCATGTAATCCTGTCATGTCAAGCATGACGTTTAGACATGAAGCTACTGCTTCATTATCAGGGCCGCGCCTTGCGAGCCTTCTTGATGCCCTGCTGAAGGTCATGGAAGTTTTCGCTCCCAATGAAGGAAGCAGGGGCGGAGGCAGTCGTTGTCCGCTCATCGCCTCGATGCGAGAAGCCGAGTCTCTGCCGTCTCGCGTTCTCCCCAGTCTCAATCTCTCCCGTTCTTCCTCCGCCGTCTCGCGTTCTTCCACCGGCCTCCCGATCGAATCCGGGGCCCGAGATACGGACTCAGCGAATCACCGTAAGCGACCGGCGGGATCAGTGCAGCAGGCGCAGAACTTCGCTAAGTTTGCGGCCGATGGCGGGGCGCCGTTCGGTTGACACGCGGCCAATCACCGCGGAGATGCCCGCCTTGGTGATGATGTGGATGAAGCGGCAGTCGGCGGTGGATTGAAATTCAAGCCCGTCGGCACCGTTGAGCACGACCTGATGCGGCTTGATCTCGATGGCCGGAACGAGAGCAGGGTAACCGACGGGAAGTGAGCAATTGATGATGCTTGATCCGACGAATGTTTATAGTGGATACGCATCACGCCTGCTGTCCCATGAGCGGGCGGGCCAGGCCGGGTAGCCACGCCGGTTCGGGCCGGCCGAGGTCCCGACAATTCCCGTCGGCTGTCCCGCAGCGGTGGAGCAGTTCGGTCAGGACGCGCGGCAGCCACAACGCCGCGCGCACGAAGGTGAAGAGCCGGGTGAAGCCGTCGACTTCGACCAGCGCGGTCACCCGGCGCATGACCTCGGGATAGTCTTGCGCCGTTTTGGCGACTTTGAGCACGAGCAGTTCGTCCTTGAGGATGCGTTTGTCGGCGTGCTTGGGCAGGCGTTTTTTTACTTGCACGGCCAGGTTGTCCTTGGCGCGCATCACCCAGAAGACGCCCCGACCGGTCAGCGCCCACAGGTGGGCAAAATCCACTTATCAATCCTTGCGAATGTTCGTGCACCTCCGTCAATCCGCGACGCGATTTCTCTCCAACGAGTTGCCGGAACAAGGTAGGAAAATTTTCTTGGCAGGAAGATTCTCCAAACCAAGGACAATAATGCTCCGTTTACCCCGTGACTTCCCGCAGCTTTGTGCGCTTGGCACACTGTGGCCAGATGGAGCCCATCGACCTGTCATCAGGAACCAAGAAGGGTTTTCCTCCGGAAAATCTTCTGACCAAAGAAATTTTCCTACCTCGATGCTTGGAATTGTCTCGGCATCTTCCCGCCGCACGGCTGGCACGAAATTCGGCGTGAATTCTTTTTTGCGTGTGAATTGAAAATTAGATTTGGACCATGAGAAAACGGACCACGGACTACGGACCTCCGACCATCCGATCATCCGACCCTTCTCCCCGACTCCCCTTCCCAGCAGCGGCCTTTTCCGACGCCCAGTCAGGGTTATGGCTGGCCGCCCTTGGCCAACTCGTCGAGTTCGCGGAGGTCGACGCGCGATCTCATCTCGCGCAGGTCGCGTTCAATGCGGTCCACAACTTGCCGAAAGCGCGGCTCGTTGGCCAGCGGGGCCATGAGTGGATTCACCTTGAGCAGGCCCGCGCCCAGGAACCCGGAGCTGACCGCCGCCTCGAGCGATGCCAGGGCGGCGGTCCGATCGCCGAGCATCAGATGCAGCGCGGCGTTCTCGTGCGGGATGGAAGAATTCCGATCTTCTTTCTCGAGGGCGGCGCGATTTTCAGCCAACGCAGCGTCGATCAAGGGGCGGGCCTTATCCCGGTCTCCCGCCGGCAGCCAGAGGAACGCCCGGAGCGTCCGCGGGGTATAGGCCAGGAGGCCGGACCGCGCACCTGGACCCACCTTCAGCGCTTGGTCCACGCGCTCCGGGGCATCAGCGGCTCCCGTGTAAACCGCCAGTTCTGTGAGGATGACC
>SXGU01180169.1_pt1 | contig 14381 bp, 16 predicted proteins | sample 3174531 | NCBI WGS metagenome assembly SXGU01 (sample SAMN11356863, study PRJNA531348) | freshwater metagenome | isolation source: freshwater sample F1-140 | place: China: Fuxian Lake, Yuxi | collected 2017-12-25
CGCCGAGGGCGGTGCTCGACCCGGTGCCGCCGTCGGCCACGGCGACGTCGGTGGACCCGGGCGCGTAGTAGTCGGTGCCGGCAGCGGCCGCGCTCAGCACGCCCGACGCGAGCTTGGCGAGTCCGGAGATCGCGGCCCGCTTGAGCAGCTTGCCTGTGGTCCCGTCGTACAGCGCGACCTCGGAGGCGACCGACGACGACGGGCCGACGACATCGCCGGAGCCTCCGCCGGCGGCCTCCAGGTCGACCACCTCGCCGTCGGCGCGGCGGTACGAGAGGTGGCGCGTGGCGGCGCTCAGGTACAGCGCCACCCCTGCGCGCGGCGACGCCACCTTGAGCGCGCGCGGCACCACCAGCCCGAGCGTGCGCCCGATCATGACGGCATCGCGTCCTCGGTCGCAGGGTAGGCCAGGAGCCGTACCGCGACCGTGTGCTCTGCCCAGTCGGCAACAACCTGGGTGACGTAGCAGGCGCGGCCACCCGAGCTCTCGTCGTAGTCCAGGACGATGCCGGCGTCGGCGTGCCGCAGGTACACGACGTCCCCGGGCGCCAGCTGCGCCAGGTGCATGCCCGCCCCCGTCGCGAGCAGCGCCTCAGGCACGCGCGTGGCGAACAGGGCGATCCGATCCAACACCTCCTGCCTGGACGCGGCCTCGTTGCTGCGCACCACGTCGGTCAGGTCGTAGTCCGCGACGAGGACCGCCGGCAGCGTCGACGAGCTGGTGGAGGTCGCCGACGTCGATCCCGCGTCGGTGGTCACCCGCACCTGGATCGCCTCCGCGTCGTACTCGCCCGCCCAGGCCTCGGTCTGGAGTGCGTCGATCCCCTCGATGAGGTCGTGCGCCGTGATCGTCCTCACGCGATCCACGCGAGGTGGATAGTTGACGTACGACAACGGAAAGGCTGCGCCCCTCACCGTCAGCAGCCCCTGACGCATGGTCACGAAGATCCCGGCCCGCACAAGCATCGCCGTGAGCCACGCCAGCCCCTCCTCCACCGCGCCGTCCTCGTGGAGGATCGACCAGGTCAGCGACCCCGACGACGGCGTGATCGTCGCCCGCCAGTTGCTGATGTCCTGCTGGTCGACCAGCACCTGGTCGACTGCGAGCCCCCACTGGTGCGGGTAGTCGTCCCACACCGAGTTGCCGGACTCGGGATGCGACAGGATCAGGCGCCGCGCGATGTCGAGAGGATGGCCGCGCAGCAGCACTACGCCGGTGATGGTCGCGCCCGCGGTGTGGGCGGCCGCCGTGGTCCCAAACGCGCCGCGCGTGACGGTACCGTCGAAAACGTCGGCCGCGATTGTGGTAAATGTGATCAGCTCGTCGTCGATCCGGATGCAGCCGATGCCGTCGCCGTCCTCGTCCCACAGCCATCCGGTGGTGTCGGCGCCCTCCGGGTCCGCGGCGGCATTGACGTCGACCTGGAGGGTCGTGCTCGAGGTCGACGCGAAAAGCGCGGGGGACGAGGAGTCCATGCGCCCAGCCAGTACCGACACCGGGTCGCGCAGCTCCAGATCGTACCCCTGAGCCGCACCGGTCAGCGACCACACCCCGCCCCAGTAGACCGTCTCCCACACCACCTTGCCCCCGGCGCGGCGGCCGAGCTCGACCACCATCACCGTGCCTCGGGTCGCCATCGTCCGCAGCGTGTCGCACGATCCGTGGAGGCGCAGGGTGCAGGTGCCGATCGTCGAACTCCAAGACACCGGCGTCAGCCGCGCGCCGCTGACCTTCGGCGGCGCCGCGATCAGCGCCTCACCGTAGCCCTCACAGGACGCGATGGTGTAGTCGGTGACGCCGGGGTCGCGCCAGCTCTTCATGACGCGAGCGCGCCACACCTCGGCGCCGCGATCTCCGGCGATGTAGTCGAGAAATGCCGGTGACCACGCCATCAGAAGCCCCGCGCCGTCGACGACGGCCCACCCACGCGGCTCAGCCGCGTGACGCTCTCCAGCGAGGCGCCGGCGTTGACGGGCGTACTGGAGCCACCAAGGGAGAACTTGGCCGGCTCTACGTCGTAAAGATCCTCGAATCCCGCCGCGATGATCTCGGGCGCCACCTCCAGCTCCAGGTCCAGCGTGTACGACAGCCTGTTTTCCGTCGACAAGATCGGCTTGTCGAGTTGGTCGTCGGGCAGGCGGAGGGCCGGGTAAAAATCGCGGTAGCGGACCATGACGCCGATCATGTCCTGCGGGATGGTCGACCCCGAGAGCGTCACGAGACCGGCCGTCCACGAGGTGATCGCGTGCCGACTCCGGTAGCCCTGCGGCTGGACGCTCTCCACCACGACCTCGTCCCCAGATGCCAGAGCTGCGGACCCCTCCCAGGACGAAAATCCGTTTCCGGCCGTCACGTGCACATAGCTGCGCGTCGCGTACGCGGCCGACCCCCACGACGCGAACGCCTTGTCGGAGTCCGCCGAAAATCCAACCAGCCCGCCCCGCGTGAGATGATCCTCCAGGTGCTCGAGTTGCCGCAGCACGGCCGCGTCCGCGCTGGCTGGGCCGTAGAATCCCCGCTCGGCAACCAGCCGCACGCGACGCCGACTCTGCCCCCACACCACCGTCACGCCACCGTCTCCACGCCGTCGACTCACACGCTCACGCTCGGCCGCCAGCTCGTGCAGCTGCGACACACGAGGCAGATCGATCGTGACCAGCCGCCCGTCTCCGTTGGGGTAGTAGTACAGGCGCCGTGCCATCAGAAGCGAACTCCGCGGCTACGGTGGTGAGCGAACGCATCGGCCAACTGCTCGGCGTCGATCTCGATGAAGATGCCACCCCCACTCCCGGTGATCCGTCCGCGCATCCGTCCGCCCTGGATGGCCGCGTTGGTCTTGGCCGAGCTGCTGATGCTCTCGCCCTTGTGCACCAGCCGCAGGCCGGTGCGGGACACGTAGTCCTCCCCGGATGCGCGCCCACGCTCCCCAGACAGCAGCGCATCCATCTCGGCCCACGTGTCGGCCCACCAGTCGCCCGGGCTCTGCGTCCCCCTGGGGGCGGTGGCGCCGAGAGCGGCCACGTCCGACGGCACACCCAGGAGCTGCTTCACCAGCCTCGTCAGCGCCTCAGCTACGCCCTCGGCGAAGCTGACGCCGATGTCGATCCAGAAGTTCGGATCGAGCAAAACCCCGGCGATGGCGAGCCCGATCCTCGGCGCGCCGAGCACCATGGTCTCGATGATGGCCAAGGCCAGCTCCGGCGCCGCGCGAGCCAGCGAGGCGACGATGCTGGGGGCGCTGTCGATCAGCCCCTCGGCCAGCCGCACAGCGCCCTTGGCGAACGCCGGCGTCATGTCGATCACGTCGCCGACGAAGCCGCCGATCGCCTTGCCGCCCCGCGCGGACAGGAGGTTGGCCCGGACGCCCTGGAGGGTGGAGGTGACGCCCGCCATCGTGCCGTCCAGGTTGGACGCGGCGATCACGGCCTGGGTGACCATGCCGACGATACCCGGCATGGAGGCCAGCGTTCCGATCGGGTTGGAGGCGGCGCCGATCGCCGCCTCGGCGGTCGTCATGCCCGTCGTCGACGCCCCGGACATCGCGCCGTGCGCCCTCATCAGCGTGCTGTACTGGGCGGCGTCGATGCGGCCGCCGGCGAATGCCGCCTGGATGCGTGCGCCGACGTCGGCCAGCTGCTCGAGTTCGCTGAGCGGCGGCGCGAACCGGTCGAGTTCGTTGGCCAGCTCCCCGAAGGCGGTGGTCACCCCGCCGACGGCCGGGGTCGCGTCGAAAAGGCTCCCCTCCAGGTCCACGAGCATCTGTGTGACGCGGAGGTGGGTGCGCTCGTAGCCCTCGATCGACTCCTCTCGCTTCTTTTGCGCCTCCGCCGCCTCCTTCGCCGCCCTCGCAGCCTCCCGCTCTGCCTCCGCCTGCCGCTTGGCCGCCTCTGCGGCCCGCTCCTTGGCGCGCGTCGCCGCCTCCGTCGCCTCCACCTCGAGGAGTGCGGCGGCGCGTTGCTGGATCATCGCCCCCATCGCCGTTGCGCTCTCCTCGCGCAACTGGGCGGTTGACGTGGTCAAACCGTCAATATTCATCGTCAGGTACGCGAAGACCTCGGAGGACCCATCCAGCCGGTCGATGCTCTCGCCAAGGTCGCCGAACGCCAAGGAGGCGGCCCGCACACCGTCCGACCACGACGTGGGGATCTCCTGGGCAATCGCCCGTCCGTTCGCCTCGACCAACGCAAGCGTCTCGCGGTTGATGTCGCGCAGCGACCGCTCCATCTCCGCCAGAGCCAGCGCGCGCCGCGTGTCCGCCGCCGACGCGCCGCTGAGCACCATCGCGTACTCGAGCGCGGACGCGGACGCGCTGTCGAGCGCCGCCGCCACACCCTCGGTGCTCTTGCGGTGCAACTCAGCCAGCGACTCGCTGCGGCGGGTCTCGGCCGTGAGGCCGACGTACGCCATCGCTGCGAACGCCGCGGCAGACGCCACCACGCCGAGCGCAAGCCCCATGCTGCCGAGGCTCACGCCGAGCTTGCCGGTACTCATCGCGCCAACCTCGGCCACGTCCGCGAGATCGCCCATGTTGCGGAGGGCTTCGCCCATCGCCGGCGAGACGATCCCGGCCGCTCCAGCCAGCTTCATCAGCGACGATCCAGCAAGAGACGCCTGAGACTCCAGGCGCGACGCGCTCGATGCTGCGGCGTTGATCGCTGGCGACGACTTGTCGGTCGTCTTCAGCACATACTCGACCACCGTGCTACCCATCGCCCACCTCGACGACGGACATTGGCTTGGTGCGCCGGCACGCCTCGGCCGTCGCCGCGCTTGCGGCTTGCAAACACCGAACGTTGAAGCTCAACTGCTCTGGCGTCCATTCCTGATGGATGGTGTACGGGTCCACGCCGTAGGCGCGAGCCAGCCGGTGCAGCGTGAGTGCCACGTCATCCTCCTCCGCGAAAGGACGCGATGCGCTTGGCCGCCGCACCTCCGTCGGTGCTCAGGCTCCAGATCGCCGCCGCCAGGGGCGCCAGCGTCACGTGGGGCAGCCGCTCGACGCCCACCCATCCGTCCCCCTCGCCGTCCCCGGGGCGCACCGCGAAAGGGTGCCACACACCCTGCTCGTCGCACACGTGGGTCACGCCGCCGCACACCGCGTCGCGGTCGAACCACGCCCGCGACTCGATGTCCTCGATGGTCGTCGCAGCCATCCTGCGCCGCGCCATCTCCGTGCGCCTGGCGTCAGCCGCCGCCAACTCGGCGGCCTTGCCGGCATCCGTCTTGGCCGCCTCGCGCAACTCCTCCACGGCCGCGGCGTCGGCGCGATCCTCGGCCGTCGGGATGGTCAGCGCCAACAGGCGCACCTGGGCGTGCGACACACCCGCCGACGTGAGCGCCTTGATGCGCCACCGCAGCCCCTCCGGGGTCTGCACCTCCGAGGTGCGTGCGGCATCGAGCAGTGCGCCGATCCTCACAGGAGCCCCGTCGCTTCGGACACGCCCGTCAGGGCGCACGTGATTCCACTCTCCGAGCTCGCCGCCTTGGGGCGCCACTTCACCGTCTGCACCACCTCGGCGGGGCCGCCGATGGGCATCGAGTAGTCCGACACGTACGCGGTCTGCAGGGTGATCGCGAAGGTCTTGGAGTTCACGGAGTCCGTGAAGGTGAGCGTGCAGTCGGACTCGGTGAGCGCCGCCTTGGCCTCCTCCAGCGTGGACGTGCCGTCCCACACCAGCTCGGCCTCGAGCGAGATCGACACGTAGTCGGCCGGGACCGGCTCGCTCACCCTCGAACTGCCGAGCTCCTGGATCTCGGTGTGCGGGATGTCGATCTCGAGGGTGATGCGGCGGGGGGTGTAGCTGACCGAATTGAAGCCGATCTGGCCGCAGTGCTTGTGCAGGATCGGATAGCTCGTGCCGATGGTCGGGATCGTGCCGGTGTTGGCCCGCGCCGCGCCATTTTTGTAGATGACCTCGATCTCGTACTCGGCCGGCTTGCCCGGCTCGCAGGTGATGCGGAGCTTGGTGATCTTGCCGCCGTACGCCTCTTGCGACTTGCCCGAGTCGCCCAGGGCGAACTCGGAGGAGAGCCCCGTCTGCCTCGTCGCGCTCAGGACGATGGAGCTCGCGTACGGGCCGGCGCCGCTCATCGTGAGCGACCCCAGCGCGTGCTTGAGCAAGAGACCGAGAGCCCCGTTTTCGTAGTAGGCCGGGCCGCGCACCTTCGCCCGAAACCGCTCGCTGGCCTCGAAGACCTCCGCGCGGAGAAGCCCGGCGTTTGCGCTGCCTCCGATGAGGTGCGGGATAGGCTCGTGCCCGAACTCGCGGCCGACCTCGATCGAGTACACCCGCGACGCACTGGTGCGCGCCACCTCGGTACCCCAGGTCGACTCCTCCCCGTGTGCGGCGACGGTGCCCCGTCCTACCTTGTGTGCCATGTGACCCCCTACGCCTCAGTTTGGGCGTTGATCGTGAGCAGAAACCGGGGCGCAAGAACGCGCCCCTCGATCGTCGTGATGATGGGGACCACCGTGTAGTCCCCCTCGGACCCGGCGGTCAGCCGCAAGCGAACGAAGCGCCCGCCGTAGTACCGCGTCCACGTCACGGAGCGCATGGTGGTCTGCGACACCGTCGCGAGCTCCACCGTGTAGCTGACATAGCTCGGGAGGTCCAACCCGCGGCTGTTGGCGTACTCCCGAAGCCGCCCCCCGAGCACGGACCCCAGGTCCAGCCACACGTCGACCGTCTCGTCGGGACCCTTGGCGATCCTCGCGCGCGGCTGGTCCTGGCCGAGCTCGATCGCCTGCGCCCGGATGACCACCAGGTGCGGAGCCGGACCCGCGACGTCGACGTACCCGGTCTTCGCCGACGCGATCGTGGTGGCCGCTACGCCGGTGGCGGCGCCGGACGCCGACCACCAGATCAGGATGTGACACATCGCGGCGGCCGGCGCATCGTACCCGTCCACCGAGATCGTGAGCGTTCGGTTCGCCACGGAGAAGCTGGCGATCGAGTACACCAGCTTGGTCCCAGCTACGTTGGTGACGCGCAACTCGGCGCAGCTCGCGTCGATCTCGTCCCAAAACGGATCGAATTGCGACGGCATGGAGATCGTGATGTCGATCGCGCCAGGCGCGCCGGCGGTGTTGTCGACCGACACCGACATGCACCGCTGCCAGACGGTGCTCCCCTCGCGGTAGCCGATGGGCGTCACTCGCCCCCCAGTTCGGCGGCGATGGCCGCCTCGACCTCGGCCTCGGTGGCGCCCGGCATCACCAGGACCTCGACCACGCGGGCGTCGTCCTCGGGGCGATGCGGGCTGAGTTCGATCGCGACCGGCACCGGCATCTGCCCAGGGGTGGAGACGGCGATGCGGTGGACCTTGTACGCAGCGCGTCGCAGCTGGTCGCCGGAGTAGATCACGCACCCTCCCCGAACGGCAGGTCCTGCCAGGCGACGACGTCCGCGTAGATCACCACCTCGCCGATCGCGCCGATGTGTACGCCGTCGAGCACCGCCCCCTCGATGGTCATGTCGCAGACGTTGGCGAACGCCGACGCATCCAGCGCGGTCATCATGTCGCTCAGTCCGGCGCAGGCCGCCGCCTGGCGCGCATCTCCGGTGTCGCCAGCCGCGGGCAGGCGCAGCTCGATCGTCACCCGCATCGTCAGGCGGTGCGACCCGAGATCGGCGTAGGTGCGAGTGAACTCCGACAGCCACAGGTACGCGCATGGGGCGCTCGGGCCACGGCCCGGCACGGGCTCGCCCACCTGGACGCGGCCGGCGGTGCTGAGATCATGGACGTAGTCGCCGCCGCCGTTGATGGCCGCGAGGCGCAACTTGAGCGCCAACAGCACGTCGTTGGGGCGGCTCACTGTGATCCCTCGAGGGCCGCGCTGACCCGCTGGTGAAGCAGTGACACAATCCGCGGAAACTCGGCGTTCACTGCGTCCCGCATGAAGTGTTGTCCGCGCATCCTGACACTGCTGCGCAGGAGGAACATCGGGCGCCCGGTCGACCGCTGGCGCAGGGCTCCCCCACGAGCGTCGGGCGTCCACACCAGGTCGCCGTGAGCGCGCGGGTCGCGGGGCTGTACGGAGTCGTCGACGGGGATGGCCAGCCATCGTCCGCGAGGGCGGGCCACCCCACCATCCTCGTGCAGGGCGAAGTAGTCGACGTCGCCGCCGCCGCCGCGTACAGCGTTGTGCCGCCCGGACACCGCCCGGATGCTGTCGGCAAGGCGGCCAGAGCGTCGGCGGAGGCGCTGCAGGGCGAGTCGACGGGCCGCATCAGCGGCGCTCTCCACCACTTCGCCGGCGGCGTCATGGAGCGCGCCACGCACCACCTCCGGGGCCGCGTCGAGCCGGCGCACCATCTGGCCGATGGTGATGCTCATCCGAGCACCGACCGAGGCAGAGCGAACGCACCCAGCGCCGCCAGGATGTGGTCGGGCCACTCCTTGATCTCGCCACTGGCGCGCGCGCCGTCGCCGGTCGAGACCGACCCGCCGCCGCGCGGGCTCATCGACACCACGCCGGTCGCCGCACGCCGCTCGTACAGCCACTTGGTCCCGGCCACGATCAGTTGCTCCAGGGCGTCGGGCACCACCGCGGTCACCGTGGCGTTGTCGAGGTGCGTCGCCGCCGTGGTCCCGTCAGCGCCCCGGATGCACCCGGTCAGCGTCGTCGAGGTCTTGCCGGTGTAGGCCACCACCTCCGAGTCGATGAGCACCCGGCCCAGGCCGTCGTCGCCGACCGAGAGGTTGGCCGTGCTGTCCACCGTGATCGTCGTCGCGCTCGCAGAGCTCACCGCGCCGTCGAGCTGCGTGGCGCCGCCGTAGCCGGCGACGAAGGTCACCCGGTTGCCGTCGTCGGCGCTCGCCCACGACGAGGAGGCCGTCGACAGCATGCGCACGGCGCGCCCGTCGCGCACCGCGTAGTCGTCGGAGTCGACGCTGTCGGGCGTGACGTAGTCCCCGGTGTCGTCCTGCTCGACCAGGGAGACCGAGCAGACCGGGTAGACCTGTAGGTCGAGCTCGCGCCCTCCGTCGCTCCCGAGCAGCATGCGGTACGTCCTGGCCTGCATCGACGGCGCAGCGCCAGGGTAGCCGCACAGGCGGGCGTATGACGACTCGACCGCCGCGATCAGCGACGTCAGCAGGGAGTCGTCGGTGGTGCCCGCCAGAGCAGGAATCTGCGCTCGCGCCATCGCGGCGGTCACGAGCGCCATGGCCTACTCCCCGTGGGCGAGCGCCTGCGCCCGGCCAATGGCGGCCATCTCGATCTCTCGGCTCCCCATCATGTGGCCGACCAGGGCGACGATCGGGAGCTCCTTGTCGGCCTTCCCGGCCGCGATGGCCTCCACGCCCGACTTCGGATCGGCCACGATCCGACGCGCCGCCACGCTGAGCACCGGCACGCCGGCCAACGAGGCCAGCGGTGCGTCGGGGCTGACGCCGACCATACGGTCGACCGCCATCCGGCCCGCAGCCTGGATCGCATCGATCTTCTCGCTCCACGCCCGCGTCTCGCCGCTGACCAGCGTGAACCCCGCCGGGTAGTTGGCCAGCACGGCCCCGGCCAGGTCGGCGCTGATCGTGACCTCCTTGCCGGTCGCAAAGTAGGTCCCCTCGAAGTTCAGCCCGGCGCGCATGTGCGCGGCGTTCGGGTACTTGGACCCGTCGTATTTCACGACGCACAGGGTAGACATCAGACCGTGTACTCGCGCACGGTGAGCGTCGCGACGATGTCCACCGCCACGCCAGCGCCGGGGGTGCTGTCGACGAGGAGGTAGAACGGGTCGGTGCGCGTCGCCTTGAGCTTGTCTCCGGTCGCGCTGGCGTGCGTGGCCGGGTTGGTCGGGGTGCCCTGGGTCAGGGCCGACCCGGTGCCGCTGTTGGTCGATCGCGTCACCGTGATCTGCGTCGGCGTGCCGTCGTCACGGAAGAGCGCAATGTCGACGTAGTCGGTCGCGTGCACCGCCGACGTTTCGTTGGGCGTGATGTCCAGGTCCACGTACTCCCAGACCTTGGAGCTCGTTCCGTCGTCGGCGAGCGGCGGCGTGAAGTATCGACGGCCGGCGGCGTTGGCGGCGACGGAGATCGGAACGGTGATGCGTCGGAATTCCATGTGGAACCTCTGACACCTCGACCCCGCCGGCATGACCCGAGCGGGGCGGATGCGCGCCGTGGCGCTACATGTTGATCAAGACCGCCGCCGGCTTGTCGCTCGACGACGCCGTACGCTCCAAGACGCCGACCTCGCTGACGCCGACGTACTGGGCGCCCATGTGCGGCGCGCGCACGTCCCACTCGGGATCGGCGCCGACGTGGCGGTAGTAGGTCCAGCCGCTCGGAGCGACGTACACGATGCAGCCGGTGGCGCCCGAGCCGTCCGTGAAGAGGCCGGTGGTCTCGTACTCGCGCGCCAGGTTGTCGGTCAGCACGACGGGGGTGTCGCCGATCTGCCCGATCTGCCCGGTCTGGAGCGTCGCCGCCGCGCCGGCCTTGTCGACCGTCGTGAAGAGCGCACTGGCGAGGATCTTCTTGCACAACGTGCCGAGTCCCATGACGGCCCGCGCGTCCGCCCCGTACGCGCCCATCGCCGAGATGCACCCGAAGTGACCGTCGGCCGAGAAGGTGCCGCCGCCGGCGACGGTCGCGGCGTCGTCGAACGCCTGGGCGCGGAAGCCCTTGTACAACGCGAGGGTGTCGGTGGTGAGCGTGCCGGCGCTGTAGCGCCCGCCCATGGTCCACGCGGTGAGCGTGTCCTGGTGGGAGGCGGCCGTGTCGCCGTGGAGGAACATCATCTCGAGGCTGTCCGCCACGCCCTCCGCGATGAGGCGCCACACCAGCCCCATCGGATCGTCCAGCACGTGGCCGGCCTCGCCCGCCCAGTCGCTGTCGAGCAGCACGTTGATCACGGCCTTCGTCAGGGTGGTGGTCCCGTCGCTCGTCGTGAACGTCTGGGTCGGGAAGGTCGCGGGGTCGGCCTGGGTCAGCGGGCGGCGCTTGAGGACGGCCCGGCCGCTCACGATCGGACGCTTGAAGGCCGTGCTCGGCGCGTCGATCACCTGGATCAACGCGGCCACCTTGCGGTCCATGTCGCGCGGGCGCACCACGGTCGCCAGGGTGGGCGTGGCCAGGAGCTCCCCGCCGGAGCCAGAGGCCTTGCTGATCACGGCCCGCTGGAACGACGCCTCGGACGCGAACATTTCGCGGAAGGCGGCGCCGATCCGGCCGGGGAACTGGATGGCCGCCGCCGCGAAGGCGCGTCGGGCCTTGATCTCCATCGCGCGGAACGCCGTGTTGTGCGCGGCCAGCGTCCGCGACAGCGCCCAGGCGCCGTAGCGGCGCTGCAGATCGGAGTGTTCCCGGCTCACCGGCTGGTCGGTCAGGAGTCCGCGGCGCTGGATGGTGACGCTCTCGCCGCCGAGGAACACCCGCTGCTCCGAGTTGCCGAGGCGGACCGGAAGAGCTCCGTCGCCAGGCTCGTCGACCATGTACCGGCGCTCCACGTCGCTGACGTGCCCGCTCGGCACGAAGCCCCACTGGACGGAGTCGCGCGCCTTGATCGCGTCCTGGAGCCCGATGCGCTCCAGGCGCTCGGAGATCTTGGCCTGGTCGTTGCCACTCGCGACCGCCGTCTGCCGCAGCAGCTCGATCCGCTCGATGACCTCGCGGCTGCGCTCGTCGTACGCGGCGGGGTCGAGGGGCTTGAGTTCGCCCAGCCGCTCGTTGAGCGGAGCGGCGGCGGCGGCGAGGGCGGCGAAGGCGAGGGCCATGGTGGAGACTCCTACCGGAAAAGGCTGATTGGACGTGGGGCGGCCTGACCGCGCCCGATGAGGTCGAAGGCGCCGCCGGCGATCCGCGCGGCGATGGCCTCGTCGAGGCGGCCCGAGGCGATCTCCTCGACGATCTGGCGCGCCACCCACTGGCGCACCTGGGGCACGTCCCGGACGGCCAGCAAGAACGCGCCGAGCCCGAGCCTCGTGTCGGCGCGGTCGCCGACATCGCCGACATCAAGCCGCTGGGCCGTCTCGCGTCCGTCGGCCTGGACGGCCCCAGGATCGGCCGGGATCGGCGTCATCGACGCCTCGACGAGCTCGTTGGGATCGCCCTCGGTGCCCATCACGTAGCCCTCGATCCGCGTCCCACACTCGTCCGAGCGCGCATCGCGGTACCGCGGGTGGTCCTTGGGCAGGTCGCCGCGCAGCATCTTGCCGCCCGGGCGCCACCCGACCGACACCGATCGCAGGTACCCCCGGCCGACCTTGCCGGCGACCATGTCGCCGACCGACTCGCCACGATCGAAGTCCGCCCGCGCGACCAACCCCCGGCCCTTCTCGAGGTCCTGCACCTTGGGGGTACGCCACAGCCCGACACCCAGCGGCGCCGGCGACCCTCGAACGGTATGATTGAGCAGGATCGGGGCGATCCCGGCATCCGCTCGCGACAGGTCCCAGTGCTGCTCGACGATGTTGCCGTCGGTCGCCTCTCCGTCCGTGGACAGGATGAAGGCGGGCATCTCGGACGCTCGGAGCTCGTTGCCGGTCGAGGGGTCCAGCAGCACCTCGCCCTCGCGCGTCGTCAGCCGCCCCATCAGCAGGCGCCCCTCTGTGTACATGGGGCGCCCTGACCCGATGGTCAGGCTGAGAGCGGCGAGACGCGCGAGCGACAGGCTCATGCCACCACTGCTACAGTCGGCCCACGGCGGACGGGAGCTGACAACGGTGTCAGCCTCGGCCATTCCGCCGCAATTTCCGACTAAAGTACCCTCAAAAGCGCCGTATTTTCGCGATCCCGACCCGGCCCGTCTCCGTCTCCGACCGGATTTCGGGGGGCGTCGTGCTCGCTTCCCACGTCGGGGCCGGGGCGCCGCGGCGGCCGGGCGGCCGGGTTGACCACTCCCAGGGGCGCGTCGGCGTCCAGCCCCTCCTCCTCGGCCGCCTGGGCGTTGGTCCAGCCCGCCGCGATCCAGAGTTGGACGCGCTCCAGGGCCTCCGTCCGCGCGTGCGCGTTGCCCGGATGCTGAGCCAGATCGAAGCCCGCAGTCAGCTCGTCGATCGCGACCTTCGCCCCGTACGCCCGCGCCAGATGACGGATCAGCGGGCGCAGGAAAAAGGCTTCGAGGATAGCTGCGATTTGGCCATCCATCGCCGCTTGTGAGCGCATCTGCTGCACCGCGGTCGCGTAGCTCCCGTTGGTGGCTCCCAGCGCCGCAGGCACCACGCCGATCGCCGCCAGCTCGGCGGACTGGGCGAGCGTCACCAGCTCCTTGGCGATCAGGTCCGCCGGCTTCAAGCCGGCGTCGCTGAGCTTGACCTCCCCGCCGATCGCGAAAACGCGGCGTCCGTTGGGCCCCGAGAGCGCGGTGCACGCCTCCTCCACGAGCTTCTGCCGCGTCTTGGCGTCACGCAACATCGCGGAGCCGGTCGCAGAGGACGCAACGAGCTGGACGTCGGCCCCCCCCTGCGTGATGACGTCCGCCGTCCGCTCGAGCGCGGCCAACTCCGCGGCCACCAGGTGCCGCAGCGGTGCGCCCGCCCCAACCCCGAGCTCGCCCTGACCGCCGCGCTCCCAGCTGAGCAGGTGCAGGACGAACACCGACCGGCGCGGGTACCAGTCCTCCGCCCCGCCGGCGCCGGCCGGGCGGTGCACCACCCACTCACGGCCGTCGCGGCGCTCGATCGCGCAGCTCCCTGGGTGCGCCCGCTTGAGCGAGATCACCACCCCGCGCCGATCGAGCGTCGGCAAGACGAATGCACGCCCGGACTGCTTCAGATCGGCGATCACCTGGGCGATCAGGGACTCGCCAGGCTCGGGCGCCAGTTCGTCCGCGTTCTCGGCCTCCGGCGTCTGGAGGAGACGGTAAAACGCAGCCACGAATGGGAGGCTCCGCTTGAGCACACGCAGATCGCGCGACCCGATCGACCACCCCGTGTACACCCGGATCGGGTAGCTCGCGAAGGACCACGACAGCCAACCCAGCGCCGCGTAGACCATCGGCGATCCGCTCAGCATCTCGAGGTCCGACTCGGCCTGCGCGCCAGATGCCACCCGGCCCGAGGTCACGCCAGGCGCGCTCGGGCGCCGCGTCAGCGCCGTCACGCCTCGCGACACCGTGCGCGCCGCCCACGTCATCGTGCCGCGCCACCATCCGCCGATCCGAGTCGTCCAGGTCGCGGGCACGAGATGCATCCGCCACCGCTACACGGAGCACCGCGGCCCCGGGAGGTGACAACGGCGTCACCCTCTCCCACGGGCCGATTTTTTTTCACTCACCGGGCGGGGGGTTTCCTTCCTTCATCCTAAAAAAAACGAGGTTCACAGGCCAAGGTCGTGCCTGTACTGCGCCATGTACCGCACCGTGTCCGGTCCGTGGGTGGGGCACCGGTGGTCGACGCGGGCCGGCAGGCCTGGGATGGGGTCAGCCCAGCGC
>SXGU01040057.1_pt1 | contig 14380 bp, 18 predicted proteins | sample 3174531 | NCBI WGS metagenome assembly SXGU01 (sample SAMN11356863, study PRJNA531348) | freshwater metagenome | isolation source: freshwater sample F1-140 | place: China: Fuxian Lake, Yuxi | collected 2017-12-25
ATCGGCTCAGCCTCTGGGTGGTTGATGTTGGCAGGGATAATCGCACGACCAGCAGCAATTTCCGCACGCACAAATTCAGGAGTTATAAACTCAGGGATTTTTGCGCCGAAACTTTCTCCCACTTGATAGGGCTTTTTTCCTGACCGCTGACCGCTGACCGCTGACAACTGCCTGCCTTCATTCTCCCTTGTCGCGATATATTCCATTTCCTTAGTAATAATTCCCGCGCGCGCGTAGGTCAGTTGGGTGACGGATTTTCCTGCCTTGGCGCGGATTGGCATTTTGTTCACATTCGGGAATTCTTCAACCGCTGCTCCGCGACTTGCACCAGTGAGACCATTGTCTTCGGGCTTCACCTCGCGCCCAGCATAAGCCTCCACATCGCCACGCGCCATAATCCAATCAGCGCGAAGCTTGGGCAGCCCAGCGTAAATATCAATTTTTGCATTCGCATCGCTATATGCGCCCGAAGTGTCATACACAGTTACAGGCTTTTCCCCGCCCGAAAGCGAGATTTCGCGCATGGCAACGCCATCTACATATATTTTGCGAGATGCAGGCAGCGCGCCAGTGGTTACTGTGAGTTTTTCTTTGGTCATGTTTTTTATCCAATGTTTTTATAGTATCATGCCAGCGAAAGATGGCATCTAGAACATAATATAAACTGGATACCAGCTTTCGCTAGTATGACAAGAAAAAACAATTGCAGGTGAACTTTGGACAAAAAAAACTGCTTTTCCCGCGAGGGAGAAAAGCAGTAATCACCCTATTTCTTTATTTCTTTTTCTTTTTCTCTTCCTCTTCCTCTTCCTCTTGTCGTCGGACTTCCTGTCCATCATTCCAGCCATCCGTGTACTGCTGATGGCTGGTTGAGAAGAGGTTGAACAGCTCTTCTCCACGGTATTTGCCTTCCATGGCATCAGAATAGCCCAAGCTGTATGGGGCTACCCCTGTCATCATTGAATAAGCCATTGGATACCTCCTGCTTTCGCAGATGATATTAAGCTTTTAGGTTCTTGCTAAAAGCAGGTATGGTAATCTATATGTCCACATATAAATTAACCGTTTTGTTACGCATTTTCATCCGTAAAAAAGTTTTTTAGCAATGCTAAAAACTAAGTAACTGTAGGATTTTAGCATGCAGCAGATTAAATTCAAGCAATCATTTCTTTAATTTTTTCAATCGCTTTAGGCAAAGCATTCGCATCCGCACCGCCGCCTTGGGCGAGGTCGGGTTTGCCACCGCCACCTTTGCCACCGAGTTCGGCGACTGCTGCTTGCACTAGGGTTACCGCGCTAATCGCCCCACTATGAGCCTTGGAAACCGCCACCACAACCGAAACTTTGCCCTCTACCACTGTGGCAACCACGCAAATATCTGCTTGTTTTATGTAGCCTTCCGCTAGTTCGCGAAGTTCTTTGGGGTCTAAGCCATCAAAGCTTTTGGCAATGAAGCTATATTTGCCGATTTGCTCGGGCTTCACTTCCGCGCCAGCACCACCGCCACCAAGAGCGAGTTGTTTTTTCGCATCGGCGAGGTCTTTTTCCAATTTTTTGCGCTCTGCCATCACTTGCTCAATGCGCGCTGGTACATCAGAAACAGCCACTTTTAACGCCCCAGCAATTTCGCGCAAAGTGTTTTCTTGCTCGGAAAGATAGGCAAATGCGCCAGCCCCCGTCACCGCTTCTAAACGCCGAATACCAGCCGCCACCGCCGATTCGGAGATGATTTTGAACAGCCCAATATCGCCCGTTGCCCGTGCGTGTGTGCCGCCACAAAGCTCAACGGAGTATGATTTTTTGCCGTCAAGCCCCATACTCAAAACCCGAACCTTATCGCCGTATTTCTCGCCAAATAGCGCCATCGCCCCTGCGTTTATGGCTTCATCGGCTGATAAAATCTGCGTGGTAATCGGTGTGTTTTGCCAAATAATTTTATTCACGCGTTTTTCAACTTCGGCGATTTCCGCGCGCGAAACTGGCTTGTTGTGGCTGATGTCAAAACGCAAGCGATCCGCGGTAACTTGCGAACCTTTTTGCGTAACATGCTCACCCAAAACATCGCGGAGAGCCTTGTGCAGCAAATGAGTTGCCGAGTGATTGGCGCGGATGGAATTGCGGTTTTTAACATCAATCTGCGCGGTGATTTTATCGCCAATTTTGATTGCGGATTTCAAAGTTGCTTCATGCACAAAAAAATCATCCAGCGGTTTGCTGGTATTGGAGATAGTGGCTAGTGGCTGGTGGCTAGTGGCTAGTGTGAAGTAGCCAATATCACCAACCTGCCCGCCTGATTCACCGTAAAATGGCGTTTGATCAAGCACCACAAAAACCTTATCGCTAGCATTTGCGCTTGCCACTTCCGCGCCATCTTTTACGATCGCGATTATTTTTGCTTCCGCGCTGTCTGCTTCATAGCCAAGGAATTTATTTGCGCCCAGCTTTTCTTTTAGTTCAAACCAGATTTTACCAGTCGCCACATCGCCCGAACCTTTATGCGCGGCTTTTGCCATTTCGCGTTGGTTTTCCATCGCTTTTTCAAAGCCATCCGTATCAACTTCTAGCCCTTTATTACGCAGAATATCCTGCGTTAAATCCAGCGGAAAACCATAAGTGTCGTATAGTTTGAAGGCGGATTCACCAGCCAATTTTGCGCCTTTGGTGAGGTTTGTAGTTTCCTCATCAAGCAACTTCAGCCCGCGTTCCAAAGTTTGTTTGAAGCGTTCTTCCTCGGCGCGTAAATTCTCGGTGATGCTGGCTTCCGCGCGTTTTAGCTCAGGATATTGCGCGCCCATTTCGGTAAGTAAAGACGGCACGAGCTGATACATCAGCGGGTCTTTGCAACCTAGCTGATGCGCGTGGCGCATTGCGCGGCGCATGATGCGGCGCAGCACATAACCGCGCCCTTCGTTGCTAGGCAAAACGCCATCGGCAATCAAAAAACAGCTTGAGCGCAAGTGATCAGCAATAACGCGATGTGAAGTTTCATGCCCTGAATTGCCCGAAAAATCTTTGGATGCCGCAATCAAATTTTGAAACAAATCAATGTCGTAATTGTCATGCACACCTTGCATAACCGCGGAAATCCGCTCTAGCCCCATGCCTGTGTCAATTGATGGTTTGGGCAGGGAAATGCGCTCGCCCGATGCCAGTTGCTCATATTGCATGAACACCAAATTCCAAATTTCAATATAGCGATCGCCGTCCGCCTCGGGCGTATTCGGCAAACCGCCAGCGATATGTTCGCCGTGGTCATAAAAAATCTCGGAGCAAGGCCCGCAAGGCCCAGTGTCGCCCATGCTCCAGAAATTATCGTTGGTATCAATGCGGATAATTTTTTCGTCGGCAAAGCCAGTTAGTTTTTTCCAGATGCCGTAAGCTTCGTCGTCGGTGTGATAAACGGTTACATAGAGTTTTTCTTTGTTTAAGCCAAAATCTTTGGTCAGTAAATTCCACGCATGTTCAATTGCAGTTTCTTTGAAATAATCGCCAAAGGAGAAATTACCCATCATTTCAAAAAATGTGTGATGGCGGGCGGTGTAGCCGACATTGTCTCACTCATTATGTTTTCCGCCAGCGCGAACGCATTTTTGCGAGGTGGCAGCACGCGTAAAAGGCAAAGTTTCCGCACCTGTGAACACATTTTTGAACTGGTTCATGCCCGCGTTGGTGAACATGAGCGTTGGGTCGTTATGCGGCACAAGCGAGCTGCTAGGACGCACTTCATGCCCATTTTTCGCAAAAAAATCTAGGAAGCCTTTTCTTATATCAGATGCACTATTTACCATTTTTATTTTTCCAAAATTATAGTCTTCCTACTTTACTTTTCTACGGCGTCAGGCGTCGGCTCATGTACAAAAGCGTACACTTCGCCTAGCCTTCCTTGTATAAAAGCAAATTAGTTTGACTATAGTTCAATTAAATACGCAAATTATCTTTATCCAGACTAGATAGCAGCTTTACCTTGTATGACAAGAATTTTTACAATGGACTTTAATATCTGTTACCGTATAAACTGCGTCTTATGATAAAAATCCGTTCATTAAAATCACCAAGCATCATCCCCGGTTTTGGGGTCACCCTTGGTTTTACCATAGCTTACCTTGCGTTGGTAGTGCTAATCCCTCTGTCTGGGCTGTTTTTTAGTGCCGCGACTGTTTCGTGGAGCGAATTTTGGCAAAGCATAACGGCGGAGCGGGTGCTACATGCCTATAAAATAAGTTTTGGCATCTCACTTCTCGCGGCACTGGTTAATCTGGTGTTTGGCTTGATACTCGCTTGGGTTTTGGCGCGGTATAATTTTTTTGGCAAACGCATAGTTGACGCCATGGTGGATTTACCTTTCGCGCTGCCAACCGCCGTTGCGGGCATCGCGCTCACCGCGCTTTACGCGCCGCAAGGCTGGATTGGTCAATATCTGGCAATGCTTGGCATTCAAGTTGCTTTTACCCCGCTGGGTATTTTAATTGCGCTGGTGTTTGTGGGCTTGCCGTTTGTGGTGCGAACAGTTGAGCCAATTTTACAGGATATGGAACGAGAGCTGGAGGAAGCCGCCGCCAGCCTTGGCGCGAACCGTCTTCAGACTTTTTGTAAAATTATTTTCCCAAGCATTTTGCCCGCGCTGCTCACAGGTTTTGCCATGTCTTTTGCTCGCGGTCTTGGCGAGTATGGCTCGGTAATTTTTATCGCTGGGAATATTCCTAAAGTTTCGGAAATCGTGCCGCTGCTAATCTCCATCAAGCTTGAGCAATATGATATAGCTGGCGCAACCGCCATCGCCTCGGTAATGCTAATCGCTTCGTTCATATTATTGTTTATAATCAACTGGTTGCAGAAATGGACTTCCATTTCTACTATCGGCAGATAAAAAACGAGATGCGCTAATTTTTTAGGCTCTGACTTTTAGTGCTGTCATTCCGCCGAAGGGCGGAATCTATGCCAATATTTTAGCGTTGCAGCTCATTTTTGGGCATGGATACCAGCCTTCGCTGGTATGACAGAGAAAAGTCGTACAATGTGTATAAAATTATTTCTTACCGCTTTTTTTGCCAGAAGGTTTTTTGGCTGGTGCTGGCTCGTCTTCTGCGTCTTCTTCCAGTTCTTCCAGCTCAATTTCTTCTAAATCGTCGATTAGGGAGTCGTCATCCAGAACGATGTCATCGTCCATTTCTTCTTCTGGTTCAGCGTCTTCCAGCTCTTCTAAATCGTCAATATCGTCGATTTCGTCCAGTTCTTCAATTTCATCCTCACCATCCATTGGCGCGATGTCGTCAAAATCTTCCAAATCAACGCCTTCGACTTTTTTAACTGGTTTTTTTAGCTTTTTTGCGTCTTGCTTGGCTTTGTTTTTGATTAGCGGATCGTCATTATCCACCTCTAGCACAGCTTTAGCCTTGCGGCGGATTTTTACAGGCGCGTTTATGTCATTCATGGTTTTGCATTTCGGGCAAGCTGCTGGGTTTTTGCCCAAATCATAAAACCGTCCTGCACAACCAGTACAAATTCTTTTATTTCCAATAACTACGCTCACTGTTTTATCTCCATAGAATTATTACCGAATAACGCATCGTACGACTTTTTATGTAATCCACTGACTTTTCGTATCGTCATACCGACGCAGGTCGGTATCCATGCCTCTAAGTAGGCTGTAAAGCAAGTGGCTTGGCATTGATTCCGCCCTACGGCGGAATGACAGAAAAAGTAGCACGGCGCGTTCCGAATAACATGTTGATTAGAGGCAAAAGAAAAAATTGCAAGGAAAAACTGCTTTAGGTCTTTGGGGCATAATTTAGAATATAACGAATGGAATTGGTCGGGAAGTAGTAAAAATAAAAAAACCAAAAATAAAAAAATCGACCATAATTTCATTGGTGAATTAAGCAATATCAATATATTGCGGCGAGAACTTAAAGTAAAAAACGGTACTTTTAGGGACAAAAAACGCCCAAATAGCACCTGTTAAATCGTTTATTAAATCGTTTTTTTGCTCACGAGAAGGGGCGTTTTTTGCAATAAAGTGCTTTTGGGGGGGCTTTTTAGGTTCTACCCATAAATTCTACTATAGCTTGCTGCAAATGTCGGTTTCCTGCGCTTCCGTTGCTCATGTACTTAGTGTACACTCCGCTACGGTTCTCGGAAAACCACCATTTTCACTACGCTCTAGCGAATTTCTGGGCAGAACCTATACTGCAAACCACTTTAAGCCTTCTTCGCCCGTAAATTTTCCCAATAATTCAGCCTTTTGATAATTTCGCGTTCAAAACCGATTTCTTTTGGCTGGTAGTAATTCCTTCGTGGCATATCCTCTGGAAAGTAATTCTGCCCTGAGAAGCCATCTTTCGCGTCGTGGTCATATTCGTAGCCCTTGCCATAGCCAGCCTCTTTCATCAGCTTGGTGGGGGCGTTTAGGATATGTTTTGGCGGCATAAGCGAGCCAAATTTCCGAGCATCCATTAGTGCGGCTTTATGTGCGATGTAAGCCGCGTTGGACTTTGGCGCAGTGGCTAGATAAATCACCGCTTGCGCTATGGCGAGGTCGCCTTCGGGCGAGCCGAGGAATTCGTAGGCTTCCCGCGCCGCGTTCGCTTGCAAAACCGCGTTTGGGTCAGCAATTCCAATGTCCTCCACCGCAAAGCGAACAAGGCGGCGCAGGATATATAGCGGATCTTCGCCCGCATCCAACATCCGCGAAAACCAATAGAGTGCCGCGTCCACATCCGACCCGCGCAAACTCTTATGCAGCGCACTAATCAGGTTGTAATGCCCATCACCTGATTTATCATAAATCGGCATCCGCTTGTTGATGAGCTGCAACAGAGCCTGCGCGTCTAGCGGCGCATCAACGCTGAATAACTCTTCCGCCATATTGAGCAAATACCGCCCATCGCCATCGGCAATTTCGCAGAGCATGTCGCGTGCGCCCGCGTCCAGAGTTAGTTTTTTGCCGATGAATTCCTCTGCTCGCGTGAGCATTTTAAGCAATGCCTCATGGCTCAGGCGGTTGAGGATTAGCACTTTGCAGCGCGAAAGCAGGGCGGAATTGAGGGCGAAAGACGGGTTTTCCGTGGTCGCGCCAATGAGGATAATTGTGCCATTTTCAATATAGGGAAGGAAAAGATCTTGCTGGGCGCGGTTAAAGCGGTGGATTTCGTCAATCAGCAGCAAAGTTCGCTTGCCAGCCTGTTTATCAATTTCCGCGCGTTCAAAAACCTTGCGTAAATCCGCTGTCGCGCTGGAAATGGCAGAGAGGGAAACAAAAATCGCATCCGCATGGCTGGCAATCAACCGCGCCATGGTGGTTTTGCCACAACCCGCACTGCCCCAAAAGATAATAGACGGAAAAACATGGTTTTTTAGCGCATTGGCAAACAACGACCCTTCCGCCAGCAAATGTTCCTGCCCCAGAACATCCGCGAAAGATTGCGGGCGCATACGGTCAGCTAGCGGGCGATTCTTGTCGTCCCCACCGCCAAAATCAAAGGTTTTTTCTTGCCTGCTAGCCATCTTCACACCATAAATTATTGTAGGCTGCAAGCATAGAACGAACGAAATATTAAGGGAATAAAAAAAGCCGCCCGCATCCCCGAAGGGACACAAGCGACTATGGGCTTTATGTCAAATATTTTAGCCCAGCACCTCCTATCAGTATTAAACTGATAAAAAATATTTTTAACCAGCTAAAACTCTCAATCCCGAGAGCTATGCTGGCGGTTGTCACCAGAGCTATCCCTGCTCCAGTCCATATTGTATAAACTATGGACGGTGGTAACTCCCGAAGTGCCATGGCTGCAAAAGCCATTGACACGACTGCTGACAAAAAAGCCAAAATATATAATTTTGGCATTCCCTCTCCTCCTTTTGTTGCCAAAAGTGTTGCTGATATTTCAAGCAACACTCCTAACGAAAGCCAGAGCCAAGGGCTAAGGGCTAACAATGTTTTCAACATAAATTTCTCCAAAAAAATTAACAATATTTTTTCGGCAGTCCTTTACCTTGCGAATAGCTTTTTAAGCTATAATGTTAACTTGAGACAAATCGTCCATAATTTCTCAAACAAAAGAAATAACACCGTCCTTACCTTAGCAAATTATTAAATTTTGTCAATATAATTGCGATTTCTGCCTTTTGACGGCAATTTATTTGACATATTATAATAATTGTTATAACATAAGTTGTAATGTTTGTATAACTTGAACTCGCCTTACGCAGAGTATCCAAGCCATCGGTTGTCACCCCGTTTTTATAACGGGGTCTGGTTTGCTTCCTACTGTAAGCAATAGAAAAGCTATGCTTTTCTATTCAGATGCCGCAACAAGTGCGGCATGACAGCCTGCGGATTATTAAGCTGTGTAAGGTGAGTGACTTAAATGAAAGGGCTTAAACATGGTACATAGCGTAAAACTTACTTCTATTGGTAACTCAACTGGCATCATTTTGCCAAAGGAATTATTGGCGATTTTGGATGTTGATAAGGGCGACAGCCTAACCATCACTCGTACACCTGATGGCATCACTCTTAGAAAACATGATGATGTATTTGTACGGCACATGGAAGTCGCTGAACGAGTTATGCGCGAAGATTTTGAAGTTTTGCGTCGTTTAGCAGAATAGCGTTATGAATTCTATTGAACCAGAATGGTTAAGCGAAAATGAAGCTCTTGCTATACATGATAGACAATTGACAGCACATGGCGGTGGCGTTGGTGTGCGTGATATTGGCTTGCTGCAATCGGCAATGATGCGCCCGCAAAATGCCTTTCATTATGAACGAGTTATAGCTCTTACGCGACTTGCCGCCGCTTATGCTTTCTCTATTATAAAAAGACCACCATTTGTGGATGGTAACAAGCGCACAGCGTTTGTAGCTTCTCGTACATTTCTAATCATCAACGGATTTGATGTTGTCGCTACTCGTGAGGAAAAATACCTGACTTTCTATGCGCTTGCCGAAGGGATGCTGACCGAAGAACAGCTAGCCGCTTGGTTTGAGAGCAAAGTCGCGCCGATAAATCAATAAAATTAGCCAAAAAAAATTTGAAGAAAAATGGTGATCCGGGCGGGAATCGAACCCGCGACAACCTGATTAAAAGTCAGGTGCTCTACCGACTGAGCTACCGGATCACACTACAAACAAATTGGGAAAAACCCTAAATGAGTTGGGAACAATAGGGTTTTAACTGTCGTTGTCAACAGTTTAGGAGCAAAAAAATAATTTTTTATCTATTTTTTTGCAAGTTCCTGTGCGGCGAGGGCGGCAACCGCGTCTGCTGAGCTGCCTTTTTCCTTGGCAATCCGCTCATATTCGGCTTTGCGTTTAGCGTTCACATCAGCAACCAGCGCGTCCACCTCTGCCGATGGTTTGGCGGCTTTAATATAGCCGCTAGGCTGCTCCACCACTGCGCCGCTGCTGCGGGCGGATTGCAAATCCAGCGCGAGGGCTGGGCTGGCGATAAGGGCGATGGCGGCAATAAGCATAAGTTTTTTCACAGGTTTTTTCATATTATTTCTCCAATTAGAAAATATCTTTGTTTTTGGCGATTGATTGCTTCACATCTTTCTGGATTTCCAGCTTGATATTCACATTCAAGTTGATTTCAATAGGTTTGTCGGGTGCTTCCACCTTCACCGTTGGGTTGCAAGCGGCGAGCAGCGGTAGAAACAATATATACCATGGTTTTTTTGTCATTTTCTCTCCTATTTACCTATTATTTCCATACTTTGTTTGACCAGCTCTATCACATCGCCAGACAGCCGTATATTCAATTTTACCACCCGCCCATTATATACTGCGGGATTATTACCATCAAGTGACAGCGACATTAACAATTGTTTATTGTCATCGCTTTCAACGCCCATGCTGAATTGTGAGTAGTGAAAATCCTGCAAAACCTCGCGCAGCAGCGAAACTTGCGCCGCGTCGCTGGGGATGACTTCGGGCGCGAGTTTTATTGTGCCTGCATTTTCCGCCCGTAGCTCGCCTTTTTTAAGGGTGAATGTGCCGTCGCGGGAAATTATTATGGGGATTGTTCCCGAAACCAGCCCTGTGCCGCTCGCCTTGTTGCTGGTGGCGGCGGCGAGCAGGGAATTCAGCGACACGCTTTTCACCACCAGATTTAGCGCAATCGGCGTTTTGGCATATAGCGGCAGGGCGATTTTGGAGACGGAAATTTCGCCCTCGCTCCATGGCATTTTGGCTTGTTTTATGGTAAGTATTGCTGCGTCCGCATCATCAGTCGGATAGGAAAGGGCGAAGCTCACGCTGGTTTTTGCGTCGGAGCTTGCAATATCACCCGATGCTAAAAGCGTTCCCGCTTCTAGCTCCAGCTTACCTTTGCCCGCAAGTGGCGGGACGCTGATTGGCGCACCAGCAACCAGAATTTCCGCAATTTTCCAATCGCCAACGAATTTTTCGTTTTTATCATCTGGTGCAAGGCTGGCTTCCACATTTTTTAGGGTGATTTCCAGATTATCTTTGCGGAATGAAATATTGCTGGTGTGCAGGTCGCGGAAATTGCCTGAAACCAGCTCTAGCGGCGAATAGCCAACGGCAAGGTCGGGCAGTTTTAACTCGCCAAGGGCGATGTCTTTGATGGTAATTTTGCTGAAACCGATGCTGTCAATATGGAACTCAAGCTGCGCCATGCCACGCGCCGCGAGAGCCGATTTTGCCCATGTTTCCGCCCAGTTTTTCCACGGCAAAAAATACACCGCGATGATGGCGATTATGGTTATAGAAAGGAGGGCTTTTCGGAGTTTGCTCATAACTCGCAAGTTACCGCAGCCAGCGACGCATAGCAACCTTGATTTATGGGCTGGTTGAGAATGATTATCAACCGCAACAGAAAAAACCTTTCCTTTCCTCCTATTTTTCTACAAATAGACTTCTTTAGAAACTCATTTTGCTTAAGGAGTAAGTGCGAAGCAAATGGAGTGCAAAAGCGCAGTGTACACGCTAGTACATGAGAATTTTGCGAGGCTTCATTTGCAAGTTAATTTTCCAGAAAAATGAGTTTATGATGAAGTCTAATGCGTGACCAACAAAATTAACCCTAGCATGAGAAAATCTGGTATGGAAGGAGTCTTTAGCCAATTGTCACAAAATCTTCACACTTCTCTCGGTAAAAATATGCTAATGCTTGGCGTAATACTAATCTTAAACCATTAACAAATAGGAGAGGCGATCATGGCATTTGGAAACATTAATCAAATACACTCAAGCGGCAATAGCCCAATAGTTGATATTGATGGCGCAAAAGATAATGGCGAGCAGTTACCGCAGTGTCTAACACCACAATCACCGAGCCGATCAGAACAAGAAGCTCAGCTAGCAGTCTTCGCAAACGCATTTCAAGCTTCTTTAATGGCTAAAACTAGTCAACAAGCTGCCGCTTTAGGGAAAATGATTGATATGATCAGTGTAGGAAATACTGATTCTGATAAAAGCAAGCTGTCCACAGAAGAATTGATAACTGGCATGCAGAAGCAAAGAGAGGCTATGATGGCAGATCCTGCTAAAGCGGCAATGGTCAAGAATAACTCTAAGGCTATTGAAAATGACTGCCTAGACGCAGGAAATTTACTATTGCCAGCTACTGATAGAACGGTAACTGCTGTTGCTATTGCAAAGTATGGTAATTCTGCTGTCAATATATTGTTGGAAGACCTACAATTGGAAAGGAAATTGGCAGCTGATATTAACAACCATGAAGCTGTGAAGCGTGATATAAAAGAATATGCCCATAATAAAGCCACCATCTTTGCTGACATGCTTAAAGATAATTACCCAAGCCTTACTAGTTATGAAATTACAGCAAAACTAGAGCCTGTTTTTGCGGCATCAGCAACACAAGCCAAAGATGTTTTGAAAGAACATCCAGAGATTGCAAAAAGCCTAGTATCAATGCCAGATTTTTCAGAAATTGGGCTTCTGAACGCCGAACAAACTTGCCGTATGTTCACTGGTAAAGGAGTTGGTGGAGTTCCTGCCAAGCAATAGACTTCCTGCTTAACTCGTCATTGCGAGTGTAGCGAAGCAAGCATCAACAAACTGGATTGCCGCGCTCGCTTTGCTCGCTCGCAATGACGACATGAGCCTAGAGTAACACGGCAAATAATGTTCTGGCAGGGGGATTTTGTAAATTATATTTGTGTAAGTAGGGGAAAAAGGAAACCTCCCCAACGCTGGGTTGGGGAGGCTGGATGTTACAATGGCATGTTTCCGTCGTAATATTCATTCAGCCCGCTTTGACATTCGTCAAAGCGGCTGCCTTGTGCCGTATTTGTTTCTAAAAACACGAGTGCAACAAGCTCATCCTTGAGCTTGTCGTTTTTTATGCCGTGTTTTTCCAATAGGTTGTTTATTTTTTCTTCTGTTGTTTTCATTGGTTCACCTCGCCTTGTTAGGCAAAGGAGTTAGGGGAGACGGGAATAAAAAAATATTCCTCGTCCGTAAGTTCATATAAAATAACTATGAGCCTTCACATTAACACAATATTAATTAATTTCAAGTTAGAAATTCGTGGCTATTGCCGCAATTCTTTTCTGACTGCTTCGTCCAGCATAATTTTCATAAGCGACTGATAAGGGACATCTTTTTTGTTTGCTAAAACCTTGATATGGTTCAGGAGATTGGCTGGCAGACGCAGAGAAATGGATTTGCTGGAAAGCTTCAGATTTGGGAAAATAGCACTCTTTGCCTTGCTCCAGTCAATATAATCCGCGGTGTCATGCGACAGCCAAAACTCTGCCTCCGCATCCTCACTCGCAAAATTAGGGACTGACTTTAGCTTTTTTGCCTTTGCTTTAATGTCCAGTTTTGACATAAATTTTACGCTCCTTTTCGCTCATGGCTCGCGCTGAAATAACTCGAACCGACAGATTTCTTATTGTAAAACATCGATATATAGCCTGCAACATGAAAATCCACATAAAAATCCCGTTTGATTTCCGCGCTTAGTTGGGTTAGAAGGGGAAAATGAATCATCCATCTCCTACTACTGAGCCTTTATGGGTGCGGGTTTTTTTGCTCGCAACCGCGCTGGCATTTATTGGTGTGCTGGTGGCGTTGCCGCTGGTGGTGGTGTTTTCCGAGGCTTTTTCCAAGGGGCTGACTGCATATTTCGCGGCGATTACTGATGAAACCGCGCTTTCCGCCATTCGCCTTACGCTGCTTGTGGCGGCGATTGCTGTGCCGTTTAATGTGGTGTTTGGCGTGGTTGCTTCATGGGCGATTACCAAGTTTGAATTTGTCGGAAAACGCTTGTTGATTACCTTTATTGACCTGCCATTTTCGGTTTCGCCTGTAATTTCTGGGTTGATTTATGTGTTGTTATTCGGCGCACATGGCTGGCTCGGAGAGTGGCTGGCGGAAAATGATATTCAAATTATTTTTGCTGTTCCCGGATTGGTTATCGCCACGATATTCGTCACTTTTCCCTTTGTTGCCCGCGAGTTAATCCCGCTGATGGAAGAGCAGGGAACACAGGAAGAAGAAGCCGCAATCATGCTCGGCGCGGGCGGTCTTCGCACATTTTTCGCGGTGACTTTGCCCAATATAAAATGGGCGTTGCTTTATGGCGTTTTGCTGTGCAACGCGCGGGCGATGGGCGAATTCGGTGCGGTTTCCGTGGTTTCTGGGCATATTAAGGGCTATACCAACACCATCCCGCTGCATGTGGAGATACTTTACAACGAGTATAATTTTATGGCAGCGTTCGCCGTTGCCTCTATCCTTTCGCTCCTCGCGCTGATTACATTATTGCTAAAAACCACGATAGAATGTAAATTTATGGGCGGGCATAAAGACAAAAAGGTATAAAAAAGATTGCATAACTATCCTTTTTATGGTATAAAAAAGATGTATTTTGAATATAATGATGAAAAATCTATAGCCAATAAACAAAAGCATGGAATTGATTTTGTTGAAGCACAAGTTATTTGGCGTGATGAAAATAGGGTGGAAATTGCAGCCAAGAATATTGATGAACAGCGTCATTTGATTATTGGAGTTGTTGACGAAAAACACTGGTCGGCGGTTGTAACTTATCGTGATAATAACATTCGCTTGATTTCCGTTAGGCGGTCACGGATTGAGGAGGTGAAAATTTATGAAAACATCTGATTTTGATAAAAAATTTGATAATGGCGAGGATATAACCCCATTTCTTGATTTGGAAACGGCTCGTCGTCCAAGTCTGGAGCAAAAGCGAGTCAATGTTGATTTCCCATTGTGGATGGTGCAATCAATTGATAAAGAAGCAAATCGGATGGGGGTTACTCGTCAATCATTAATCAAACTATGGTTGGCAGATAGGCTAGACCATCAGCGGGCATAAGGTCAAAAATTTATGACAAAATCCATGCCGCAAAGCAAAGCAAAGCA
>SXGU01459566.1_pt1 | contig 14373 bp, 15 predicted proteins | sample 3174531 | NCBI WGS metagenome assembly SXGU01 (sample SAMN11356863, study PRJNA531348) | freshwater metagenome | isolation source: freshwater sample F1-140 | place: China: Fuxian Lake, Yuxi | collected 2017-12-25
ACCGGCGAAGCCGGTCACGTTCTGGTACACCGGCCCGAGCAGCAGGTCGAGACTGATGCGATGGCGCACGTCGTGCAGCTGCACGTCGCTCAACCCGGCGATCTTGAAGTTGCGCGCCTTGAGGAAATCCGACGGCCCGTTGATGCCTGGCTCCACGTCCTTGCGGATGAAGGCCACGACCGGCGCCGAAACGCCCGCGACGAACACGAACTTGTGGAAGGGCACCCGCAGCGCCGGGTCCTCGACAAGCTGGATCACCGGATTCCAAGTGTAGAAGCTGGTTGTCAGGCCGTCCGGCTTTGCCACTTCGGCCAGCCAGTTGAACGCGGTCAGCCCTCCGGCGCCCGCCATATTCTTGAACACGATGGTCGGGTTGCCGGGGATGTACTTCGGCAGATAGCGGGCGAACAGCCGGCCTTCGATGTCCGAAGGCCCGCCCGGCGGATAGTTGTTCATCATCGAGATCGTCTTGCCCTCGTAGAACGGCTTTGCCTGCGCGGCCGCGTCCATCGGCACGGCGAACAGCGCAACCAGCAGGGCCTTCACCATCGTGGCAAATCTGACTGCGGTCATCGCTTCTCTCCTGTGGGCGGAAACAACAGTATGGACGTCAGGCGGGCACCGCGGCGCAGGCCGCGCGTGCCTCGGCAACAAGGCGCTCGGCAAACTGCGGATAGATCTCCGCGACTTCCCGGCCGGCCGTCTCGGTGATCGCGCGCAATTGCGCGGCCGAGGGGGGCGGCGTTTCGCGAAGTTCGGGCGCGATGTCGAAGTCGAACCCGGTGTTGTCCCGGACCTCGGCCTCCGAGTGGCCGGGATGCGCCGTGTCGAGCCGAAAGCGCGCGCTGGCGCGGTCAAACGCAAATGTCGCCAGCGAAGTCACGAGCGCCGAGGGCCCGCCTGGCCGGAATACGTTTGGCGGACTCGTTCCGGGCGCCGAGATGAAGTCCACCCGCGGCACCAGCGTGCGCCGCAGGTGGTCCGGGCGGAAGAGGATGATGTTCGGAATCATCATGTACACGAGCGGCGAGCCGTGCGAGCCAGGCCAGCGGACCTTCATCCGCGGGTACTCACCTACGCCGATCATGTTGATGTTCGCCTGCCCGTCGATCTGGCCCGGACTGAGGAAGAACGCATCGAGCCTGCCGGTCGTGGCGCAGTCGAAGAGGTCGGCAAGCCCGGTAAAACTGCTGAAGCGCCGGCTGCCGATGATGCTGACGCGCATCGTGCCGCCCGAGAGGGAGCGGGCAAGGAGCGCGGCCGAGGCAGGGATGGGCGAGTTCGCGCCGACCGCGACGTGCTTGCGCCCTGCGAGCATGCGGGCGATCGTGCTGACGAGGAACGCCGGCCCATTCGGGTTCATGCGGGCTTTCGCTCGTGCAGTACGTGACGTTCGAGGTACTGCCCGAATCCTGCGGCGGTCTTCGCGGACTCCGCGTATTCGCGCATGTGGGCCGCGTCCTCCGGCAGACCTGGTCCTCCGAGGAGGGGCCAGCTGCCGCTGGGCTGGTGCGACAGCGCGGTGACATACATCGAGGGCACAGTGCCCGGCGCCATGATCCTGTCGTCGAGCAGGTTGCCGTCGAAGAACGCCTCGAATGTGACGAGCGCTTTCCCTGCGCCGCGGCAGAGCGTCTGGAACTCGGTGCGCTGGCTTATCCAGATGTTGCCCTCGCGGTCCGCGAGCGGCACGTGCAGGAGCGTCGCATCCGGACGCAGCGCCGGGATGAGCACGATCGGGTCGTCCTGCGAGAACGGATTGTCCATGATGCGCCAGCGGTCTCCGCGGTGGCGCAGGATGTCGGAGCCGAGGAGCCCGCGCATCGGCAGGAACGGGAGGCCCTTTTCCCCGGCGATGAGCGACGCATGGATGGCGGGACAGGTGCTGTCGCGGATCTCGATGCTGCCGTCGCGCTGCGCCTCGACGAAACGGCTCGCCGGCCCGTACTCGTAGAGCAGCATCGATCCGGTCTCGACGCTCGCCACGCAGCCCGCGCCGATGAGCATGTCCGCCTGCAGGCTGCCGCCCGGCACGCACACCAGGTGCAGGCCGCGGATGCCGCGCCGGATCAGCGCGCGCGTCGCCACCATCGATGCACCGCTGATGTCGCCGGAAAAGGCCGAGGGAAGCGTGACCGTCGCGCCGTCGGGAATGCGTGCCGCCAGGGACTCGATGTCCTCGAACACGGGCGTCACGGCATGTCCCAGGTTCACTCGACCTTCAGCTTCGCATCGCGAACGACGCGGCCCCACTTGTCGATCGCGGCGGCGATGAGCTGCCGGAACTGCTCGGCCGTGCCGCCGACCGGCGTAAACCCGACCTTCTGCAGCGTGGCCGCGGCCTCGGGGTCGCGCAGGACGGCGTTGATCTCCGCATTGAGGCGGGCAACGATGTCCGCCGGCGTTCCCGCGGGGGCGAGCACCCCCTGCCATGCGCCGAAGTCGTACTCGGGATAACCGAGTTCCTTCATCGTCGCGATGCCCGGAAAGGTCGGGTGGCGCGCCGGCGTGCTCACCGCGAGCGCGCGCACGCTCCCGGCCTGGATCAGTCCCACCGCCGGCGGGAGCGTGACGAAGAGCATCTGGATTTGGCCGGCCATCACTTCCTTGAGGGCGGCGGTCGCGCCCTGGAACGGCACGTGCACGATGTCGATCTTCTGCGTCGACTTGAGCAGTTCGCCGGCCAGGTGGCCCACGGTGCCGATCTGTGGCGAGCCGAAGTTCACCTTGCCCGGGTTCGCGCGGGTGTAGGCGACGAGTTCCGCCACGTCCTTCGCCGGAAAACCCGGGGTCACCACAAGGACCTGCGGCGAGACGATCGCCTGCACCACGGGAGCGAAGCTGTTGATGGCGTGAAAAGGAAGTTCCCGGAACAGGCTCTGGTTGATCGAAAGCTGGTCGCTCGTCACGAGCAGCGTGTAGCCGTCCGCCGGCGCCTTTGCTGCGGCGCCATGGCCGATGTTCCCGCCACCGCCGGGCTGGTTGACGATGACGATCTGCTGCCCGAGGCGTCCGGTGAGGTGCTGCGCGATGGTGCGCGAGAGGATGTCGGGGCTGGTGCCCGGCGCGGCCGGAACGATGATGCGCAGCGGCTTCGACGGCCAGCCCTGGGCGGCGGCGTTGGCGGCGACGAGCATCGAGAAGAAAAGAGCGGCGATCGTTTTCATCCAGTGGCCGCCTCCAGCGGCGTGCGTGAAGGCAGGAAACGCAGATCCGTGATCACGGCGGGGTCGAGCGGCGTCTGGAAGGCGCCGAGGCGCTGCTGCAGGTCGATCGCCTGCTGGAGTCCCGCCATGTCGACTTCGCCTTCGGCATGCAGGTCGGGCGACTCGCGGCGGATGGACTTGGCCATCGTCTCGCGGGAGATCCCGAAGTACGCGGCGCCGAAGTCGGCCAGTTCCTCCGGGTGTTCCGCTGCGTGACGGTAACTCGCCACGCAGCCGCGCAGCACGGCGCGCACGAGGTCGGGCTCGCGTGCGATGACGTCCGCGTTCGCCACGGTGACGGTCCATTGCATCCCGGGGCAGAACGCGGGGTCCGTGAGGCGCTGCAGGATGCGGAAGACGCCGGCGTCTTCGCCCATCGAGATGTTGGGCTCGGAGAGCACCGCTGCCTGCAGCTCGCCTGACTGGAAGAGCTCCAGCACGCGCGGGTAGCGCGGCCCGAGGCCGACGAGCTTCACGTCCCTGTCCGGATCGAGGCCGTGGTGCGCGAGCACGGTGCGCATGAACCAGAAGCTGCAACTGCCGATCGACAGCGCCGCAACCGTTGTTCCACGAAGGTCGGCCCAGTCGCGCACGCCTGGGTGCGCAACCACGCTTTGCAGGGCGCGGCGGCGCACGCCGCTCGCGACGATGCGAAAGCGCGCGCCTTTCGCAAGGGCGGTGGTCGCCGGAGGAGAGCCGAGCTCGCCGATCTTCAGCGTGCCGGCGTCGTAGCGCGAGGCGATCTCGGGGCCGCCGAACACGACCTCGAGCGACAGGTCGAGGCCCTCACTGCGGAACAACCCGCGCTCTATGCCGAGCCGGAGCTGGATCGCCTCCTTGTCGGTCGGGATGCCGTACGCGACGCGCGTCGTCATGGCTGCCGGGCCGCGTCCGATGCCTACTCGACCGCCATGTCGGCGGTCTGCTTGATCTCGCCGTCCTTGTAGTCGCCCCACGCCGCCGAGAGCTGCTTCATGGAAAGCGGGTCGAGGTCATGTCGCGGCAGGTGGTCCGGATCCCAGTGGCCGTGCGTGTCCACGCCGCGCACGAGCGTGGCCTGCTTGCGGCCATGCAGGGAGCGCACGTGCGTGGGGATGAAGAAGAACGCGAAGCCGATGCGCCGGTCGCCCGAACGGTTGGGCCCCGAGGCGTGCGCGGTGCGTTCGTGGTGCAGGGAGAATTCGCCCGCCTTGACCTCGACCTGCACCGCCTTCGACTCGTCGATGCCCTCGATCGACTGGCCCTTGGCGAGCATGTTGTCCTTGGCGAAGGTCTCGACGTGGCGCAGGTCCGGGCCGAGGTGCGAGCCGGGCAGCACCTTGAGGCAGCCCTTCTCGATGGTGCTCTCGGTGAAACCGACCCAGGCGGTGATCTCCTCGTGCGGGTCAAGGCCGAAGTAGGCCGAGTCCTGGTGCCAGGACACGTAGCGCGGGTCGCGCCCGTCCTTGGCGAAGATCGACGCACCGAAGAGCAGGATGTCCGGCCCGATGACGTCCTCCACGGCGTCCAGGATCGCCGGGTTCTTCGCGATCTCGAGCAGCCAGGGAAAGGCAAGGTAGCCCTTGATCTTCAGCGTGCGGTTGGCGTCGTGGCCGACCTGCGCCTCGTAGGCCTCGATGCGGCGGCGATACTCCGCCGCCTGCTCGGCGCTGAACGCGCGAAACGCGTGGACGTGGCCCCGGGTACGGAACTGTTCTACCTGGGTTTCGGTGAGGAGCTTCGGCATCGGACCCTCGCGCGTCGGTTTCCTTGCGGCGCTACTTCTTCGTCATGCGCAGGTCGCCCTGCTTCACCTCCGGCGGATAGAGTACCACGGGCTTTCCGGCCTGCACCTGGATGATGGGCAGGTTTCGCACCGAGTTCATGCCGTCCTCGCGGAACTTGATCGGCCCGTAGAAGGTGTTGATCTGCAGCTCCGTGAGCGCCTGCCGCACCTTGTCCCGGTCGAGGGTGCCCGCCTTCTCGATCGCCTTCTGCAGCGCGATCAGCGCGGCGGCGGAGGAGGCGTGCACGTAGTCGGGGTCCTGGCCGGTCTTCTTCCTAACGGCGTCGAAGAAGACCTGCGTGGTGCCGAACACGTCGTCGCCCTTGTACGGCGTGGCGTGGTGCCACCAGGTGGCGCTCGTCACGTTCTCGGCGAGAGGCCCCAGGCTGTCGACGAACTCGCGGTAGGCGGGGCCCGTGATCATGGTGATGATCGGCGCCTCCGCCTTGAGGTCGCTCATCTGCTTGCGAAAGAGCACCAGGTCCTTGGTATAGCCGGTGACGTAGATCCAGTCGGGCGCGGCCGCGCGGATCGCGGTGATCGAGGTCGCGTGGTCGAGCGATCCGACCGGGTACAGGCTCTGGTGCACCACCTAGAAGCCGTTCTTCTGCGCCGCGCCCGCCATCAGCGTCGCCATGATCTTCGGGAACACGTCGTCGCGGCCGACGATCGCGATCTTCTTCGCCGCAGGCGCCTTCTCCTTCACGTAGCTGTACATCGAGTCGACGAGGCCTCCGCTGGGCGCCAGCGTGCCGAAGAGGTTCTTGTAGCCCTGGTTGTGCACTGGCTCGGCAGAGGCCACCGCGATGATCGGCACGCCGTAGCGCTCGGCGACGCCGGCCACCACCTTGGTGTGGCCGGAACCGAAGGGCGCGGTCAGGAAGTTCACCTTGTCGTCGACGATCAGCTTCTCGGCGAGCTGCTGCGCGCGCTGCTCGTTGGTTTGGTAGTCGTAGGTGACCAGTTCCACCCTCATCTTCCGGTTGCCCACCGAGATGCCGCCTGCCGCGTTGATGCGCTCGAGCCACAGCTCGTAGGCCGTCTGCTGCTTCTTGCCCTCGTCGGCGAGGCCGCCCGAGAGCGCGAGCGGCGCGCCGATCTTGATCGTCTGCGCGATCGCCGGCAGGGCGGCAAACGCGGAGGCGGCCAGCGCGATGGCGCCCACCGCCCAAAGTCCGAATCTGGATATGACTTGTTTCATGGCTTTTCCCCCGAGTAGTCGGCGCAACTCGAGTATACGCGGCAGCAGGGTAGTAAGACGTGTGCCATGCTGGATTGGATCGAAAATCGAACAGGGACGGCAGGCGCGCACTTGAGCGGTGCAGCACGGTTGTGACGGGCACCGATCGGGCGCATCCGCCGGTGGAGCTCGACGGGGCGAAACGAGCCGGGATCCATGCACGAGCATGCCAGCCCAGTGCTCGCACGGTTGCGCTCCCCGGGTCGCTGCAGGCCTTGCCAGACAACATACTACCGGGTAGGTTGTGCGAGTCGAGTCGATGGGGCGGCGCATGTCGCGTTGGAACGGGGAAGCTTCGTTTGCACAGGCATGCGTGCCCGCCGTCTGGCAGCCGGCGCTCGACGACGCGTCGCGGCGATGGCAGGCGGAGGCACGCCGGCTCGCGCTCGGTGCGTTCGCCGAGCGCGCGGCGGAGATCGACCGCGAGCAGCGGTTTCCTGTCGAGAACGTCGCCGACCTGCGCGCCGCGGGCATCACCACCATGTTCCTGCCGCGGGAGTACGGCGGGGCCGGCGCCTCGATGACGGCGCTGGCGGCCGTGCTGGAGGAGATCGCTTCGCACTGCGCGTCCACCAGCGGAATCATCGCTACGCTGCAACTCGGCGCACACCCGCTGCTGCTGGGTGGAACGGACGCGCAGCGGCGCGAGCATCTGGTCCCGCTCGTGGCCCGCGAGGCGTTCATTTCGTTTGCCCTGAGCGAGCCGGGCGCCGGTTCGGACCCCGCCGCAATGTCGACGATGGCGTCGAGCGAAGGCGGCGGCTGGCGCATCCGCGGCTCGAAGTGCTGGATCGGCAACGGCGGCATCGCCGCGAAGTACATGGTGTTCGCCCAGACCCGGCAGGGCAGCGGCCGCGCGGGGATCGCCGCCTTCATGGTCACGGCCGACGCGGCCGGCGTGCGTATCCACCCGAAGGAAGACAAGATGGGGATGCGCGGCACCACGACCACGCGGATCGACTTCGATGTCCACGTCGGCGACGACGCGGTGATCGCCCGTCCCGGCGCCGCGCTGCGGCTGGCCCTGGAGACGCTGAACGTCGGCCGCATTGCGGTGGCGGCGCAGTCGGTGGGCATCGGACTGGGTGCGTACCGGGAGGCGACTGCGTTCTCCGCATCCCGCGAAACGTTTGGCCAGCCGATCCTCGCGCACCAGGGAATCGGCTTCCCGCTCGCGGACATCGCGGTCAGGTTGTCGGCTGCGCGGATGATGGTCTACGAAGCGGCGCGCCAGTTCGATGCGGGGCAGGACATCGCCACGCTCGGCGCCATGGCCAAGCTCTTCGCCACGGAGGTGGCGCACGATGCGGTAGACCTCGGCGTGCAGGTGTTCGGCGGCCGAGGCTACGTGCGCCCCACGCCGGTGGAGCGGTTCTACCGCGACCAGCGCGCGACCGAGATCTACGAGGGCACTTCCGAGATCCAGCGCATGGTCCTGATGCGGGCGATCCACGCCGCGGCGAAGGGGGCAGCGTCATGAGCACCCAGGCGGCGCGCGTCGGCGCCTCCGCGGAGAGCGTCAATCGGGACGAGGTGCTGCGGGCGGCGGCACTGTCGTTCATGCGCAAGGGCTACTCCGCCGCCAGCATCGACGACGTGGCTGACCTCATGGGCGCGACGAAGGGGCGCGTCTATCACTACTACCGCAGCAAGGCGGACCTGTTCTTCGACGTTCACCTCGAGGCGATGCGCCTGGTCGTCGAGGCGGTGCGGCCGCTCTGCGCGGAGCGCGGCGATCCGCTGCAGCGCCTGCAGGAGATGGCCCGGGCGCACGTCCTCGTCATCATGACGCGACTGCCCTTCCAGCGCGTTGCCATTCAGGGCCTCGAGATGCATCTGGTCGGAAAGACGACGCCGAAGCAGCGTTCGGTGCTCGGCCGCATCCTGCGGCTGCGCGACGAGTACGAAGCGCTGTTTGCGGCACCGTTGGGCCAGGCAATGCGCGAAGGCAGGATTCCCCTGCAGGACGCCGGCATTTCCGTGAAGGCGTTCCTCGGTGCTCTGAACTGGACCACGATCTGGTTCCACCCGCGGCCGCGGCAGTCCGCCGCCGAGCTGGAACGCATGGCCGACGCCATCGCAAGGTTCGCCGTGCGCGGCCTGGGGCAACCGTGAACACTGCCGTCAAAGCCGCGCACCCGCATTCGCCCCGTTTCTGGGATGCACGCGAGGACTGGTCGCGCGATCGCCTCGAGGCGGAGCAATTGTCCATGCTGCAGCGCCAGCTCAAGCATGTCGGCGAGAACAGCGTGTACTACCGGCGGAGGTTCGGCGAGGTCGGTTTCGAGCCGGGCGACCTGCGCTCGCTGTCAGAGCTGCGCCGCCTGCCTGTGACGAAGAAGTCCGAGTACGTCGCCTCGGTGAACCGCGTGCCGCCGTGGGGAGAGTTCCTCGCGGTGCCCCGCGAGCAGGTCCGGCGCGTGCATTTCTCGTCAGGCACCACGGCGAGGCCGGCACCGCAGTTCTGGACCGCGCCCGACCTGGAGCGATGGGCGCAGAACTACGCACGCGGCGCCTGGTCACAGGGCGTGCGTCCGGGACACCTGTTCCAGTGCCTGTTCACCTATACATGGTTCGTCGGCGGGCTCGGCGCGACTGCCGGCTATGAACTGCTGGGCGCGACCTGCATTCCGGCCGGAAGCGCGGAGACCGAGCGCCAGGTGCGCGCCATCTTCGAGTACGGTTCCGAGGTCATCTGCGGTACGCCCTCATTCATGACCCACCTGGCGGAAACCGCCGCGAGCCTCGGATTCGATGCGAGCCGGTCGCCGGTGCGGTTGATCATGGTCGGTGGCGAACCTGGCGCCAGCATTCCGGCGACGCGGCGCCGCATCGAGGCGCTGTGGGGCGCGCGCTGCTTCGACGCCTACGGTTCGCTCGAGTTCCAGACCATCGCCTGGGATTGCGAGGCGCAGGCCGGACTGCACCTGATCGAGGACTTCGCCCTTGCCGAGATCGTCGACCCGGAATCCGGCGCAGCCGTGGCCGATGGCGAGCACGGCGTGCTGGTGCTGACCCACCTGGACAAGCAAGCGGGACCGCTGGTCCGGTGGTGGACCGGCGACGTCGTCGCCCGCACGCACCAGCCTTGCGCGTGCGGGCGCACCCACGCGCGACTCGTGGGTGGCGTTCTCGGCCGGGCCGACGACATGCTGATCGTGCGCGGCGTGAACCTTTTTCCTTCGGCGGTCGAGGAACTGGTGCGCGCAGCCGAGGGCGCCACGGGCGAGTACCGGATCATCGTCGGCGGAAAGCTGCGCGACGCCGGCGGGTTCTTCACCGGCATCCGGCTGCAGGTCGAGGCGGCGCCTGGCGCACCTTACGCCCTCGGGCCGGAACTCGCGCTGGCGATCAAGCAGCGGCTGCAGGTACGCGCCGAGGTGGAGATCGTCGCCGAGGGGACGCTTCCGAGGAGCACGCACAAGTCGAAGCGTGTCGTCGAGGAGCCGCCCGCGTGAGCCCGTGCGTGCTGGCACCGGGTTGCCTGGTGAACGAAACCGCAGTCGTGACCGGAGCCGGCAGCGGACTGGGGCGGGCGATCGCGCTGCGCTTGCTGTCGCTTGGCGCCACGGTCGTCGGCATGGGCCGCCGCATCGAGCGGCTCCGCGAGACCGCGGACATGGCGGGGGAGCACGCGGCGCGATTCGACGCGCGTTCCGTCGATCTTCGCGACGCGGACGCGCTCGAGTCGACCTCGCTGGATGTGGCCAGCGCGCACCCGGTCAGCATCCTCGTGAACAATGCAGGTGGTCAGTTCGTGGCGCCAGCTGCCGATGTCACCCTGCGCGGATGGCGTGCCTTGATCGAGCTCAACCTCACGGCCGTGTTCCTGCTTTGCCGTCTCTCCCATGCCTCGCTCGCGCGCGCCCGCGGCTCGATCGTGAACATCTCGCTGAGTCCCGTGGAGCGCGGGGCGCTCGGCATCTCGCACGGCATCGCGGCGCGCGCCGGCGTGCTCGGCCTTTCCCGCTCGCTTGCGCTAGAGTGGGCGCCGGACGGCATACGAGTGAACTGCATCGGCCCGGGAAGCGTCGCTACCGCGGGGCTCGAGGAAGAGGTGACGCCGGGCTCGATCCCGCGGCTGGTCGAAGCCATTCCGCTCGGACGCCTGACGCGCCCGGAGGAGGTGGCGGAGCTGATCGGCTCCCTCGTCAGTCCCGCCGGGCGCCTCGTTTCCGGCCAGTTGCTGCACATCGACGGTCTTGCCCACCTGGGCGCGCCTGTCGACCTGTTGTCCACCCGGAATCGACCCAAAGGAGGAGATCCATCGTGAAACCAGCCAGATTCGGAATCGCCGCAGCCTGCCTCGTCTTCGCCAGCGCCGCGCAGGCGCAAGACAAGGTCATCATCGCGATCGGCACCAGCGTGTTCGACACCTCGCAGGCGAACAACACCTCGCTGCCGATCTTCAACAAGTGCTGGGAGAAGGAGGGCGTCAACGTCGAACTGCAGCCGACGAGCTCGACCGCCGCGATGCAGGCCGTGCTGACGGGCAAGGCGCAGATGGTCAACATGGGCCCTGCGGCGGGCGTGATCGCACGCAGCAAAGGGGCGCCGCTGACGGCCGTGTACCTCAACATGCGCAAGAACTTCCAGTTCCCGGTGGTTCTCGAGAGCAGCTCGATCAAGTCGATTGCCGATTTCAAGGGCAAGACGATGGGCGTGTTCTCCTACGGTTCGCAGATGGTGAAGGTGTTCCGAGGCATGATGGTCGAATCCGGGCTCAATCCGGACACCGACATCAATGTCGTCGAGACGGGCGTCGGGGCGCAGGCGATCGCTGCGCTGCAGGGCGGTCGCGTCGACATCTGGGGCACCTGGGACTCGCAGATCGCCACCGCGGAGAACGCCGGCCTGAAGCTGCGCCGGTTTACTACGCCGTCGGCCGAGAAGCTCACCTGGGGCGGCTCGTACTTCGTCAATGATGCGTACCTGAAATCCAACCCCGGCACCATCGAGAAGACGCTTCGCTGCATCGCGCAGGGGTCGGTCTACGCGATCGCCAATCCGGCCGCGTCGGTGCGTGCGCACTGGCAGGTCTTCCCCAACAGCAAGCCGACAGGTATTGATGAGCAGAAGGCGTTCTCGCAGGCGCTGCACCTGCTCAATACGCGGATCGAGTTCCTCAAGCTGAATCCCGGCGAGCGCTGGGGGGAGATTCCGCTCGAGGCGGTCACGTCGATGGTCGGCTTCATGCGCAAGACCGGCGAGCTGGCGACCGACATCGACCCGAAGACGCTGTTCACCAACCAGTTCATCGAGGGCGTGAACCGCTTCGACGCCAAGGCCGTCGAGGCTCAGGCGAAGAGCGCGAAGTAGCGGCGCGATGAGCGACGCCATGGAATCGGCGGGACGTCGCCTGAGGCGGCTCCTAGGCGCGCAACCCTTCGCGCTGGTTCCCGGCTGCCATGACGCGCTCGGCGCCCGCCTCATCGAGGATGCAGGTTTCGGCGCGGCCTACATGTCGGGATTCTCCGTCGCGGCCAGCTTCGGGCGACCGGACCTTGGCATCCTCACGATGAGCGACGTCGTGGCGCGGGCGGTGCAGATCGCTGGGGCGGTCCGCATTCCCCTGCTCGTCGATGCCGACACCGGATACGGCGGACCATTGAACATCGCGGAAACCGTGCGGCAGCTCGAGCGAGGCGGTGTTGGTGGCCTGCACCTGGAGGACCAGAAGACGCCGAAGAAGTGCGGCGCGCTGGCCGGGAAGGAGCTCGTGCCGATCGAGGAGATGTGCGCGCGCATCATCATCGCGAAGCGCGCGCGGCGCGATCCGGATTTCGTCGTGGTCGGCCGCACCGACGCGGTCACGGTGGCAGGTCTGGAAGAGACGGTGCGCCGGGCGAGGGCGATGGCGCAGGCGGGCGCCGACGCGATCATGGTGCCGTCGCTGGAGACGCCCGCCGACTTGACGGCGGTGGCCCGGTGCGTCGACGTGCCCGTGCTCTACGTCGCCGCCGAGACTGTGCGGCCGATGTACGGCGCCGGCGAACTTGCCGGATTCGGTTTTTCCGCGGCGTTGTATCCCTTGTCGCTGATCATGGCCAGCGTCGCCGCGCAACGCACGGTGCTCAAGGACCTGATGGCGACCGGCAACACTGCGCAGCACATCGCGCAGATGACGCCGTTCAAGGAGGTCGGCGCGCTCGTCGGCACCCCGGCGGCGGCGGCCGAGGAAGCGTCCCTGGTGGCGGGTACTTCGTGAGCGGCCAGACCACGACGCAGAAGATTCTCGCTCGTGCGGCCGGGCGCGACCGCGTGGAGGTCGGCGAAACCGTCTGGGCCTACCCGGACCTCGTCACGACGCCGGAGGTGTCGTTCCCGGCCTACGTGAAGCGGCTGGACGGGATCGGCGTGCGCCAGTTCCGCCATCCCGAGCGCGTGGTGGTCGCGATCGACCACGAGGTGCCGGTGCACAGCCGCGAGGGCGCGGACCGCAACCGGCTGACGCGGGGCCTGGCGAAGCAGTTCGGCGTCGGGCGGCTTTTCGACGGCGAAGGCATCACGCATCCGCTGGTGGTCGAGCGCGGGCTCGTGCGGCCGGGAATGTTCTGCGCCGGTGCGGATTCGCATGCGCCGGGTCTCGGGGGTGCAGGCGCGCTTTCCATGCCTTTCGGCTTCGAGTTGACGATGATCCTCGCGCTGGGAAAGATCTGGCTGCCCGTGCCGCCGACGGTGCGCGTCAAGCTCGAGGGGGCGCTGCCGCGCGGACTGGCGGCGCGCGACATCATCCTGCAGGTGTTTCGAAAGCTTGGCGCCGAACGCGCCAACGGTCGCGTCATCGAGTTCTCTGGCCCCGGCACGGCACGGCTCTCCGTGCGCGAGCGCATGACGCTTTGCGGGCTTTGCGTCGACCTCGGAGGCGACACCGGGATCGTTCCCGCCGATCAGGTGACCCTCGACTACCTGCGCGAAGCGGGTATCGCGGATGCCTCCGTGGTGGCATCGGACCCGGACGCGGTGTTCGCCGACGAACTCCGCATCGACCTCGCGACGCTCGAACCGCAGGTGTCGGCGCCGCCGTCGCCGCTCAACGTACGCGCGGTGGCCGAGCTTGGCAAGGTCCCGATCCAGCATGCGTACGTCGGATCCTGTGTCTCCGGCAGCCTCGCCGAACTCCGGGATGTCGCCGCGTGCCTGAAGAACCGGCGCGTGCACCCGGACGTGCAGATGCTGGTCATCCCCGCAACCTTGAGCGTGCACCGCGCGGCGATGGCGGAAGGGTTGCTGGAGACCGTGATGGCCGCGGGCGCGCAAGTGTCGCCACCGACCTGCGGGCCGTGCTTTGGCGGCCTCGCGCAGCTTGCCGCAGGAGAAACGCGCATCAGTACCAGCACGCGGAACGACCCCGGCAGGATGGGTAGCAAGGACGCCTTCATCTACCTCGGCAGCGCGCTGACCGTGGCGGCCTCGGCGGTCGCAGGTTGCATCGCCGACCCGAGGAAGGTGTTCTCCGCATGAGCCTAATGCGCACCGGCCGTTGCTGGAAGCTGCCCGACCAGGTGTCGAGCGACCAGCTGATCGCGTCGCGTCTGGCCTTCGAGTTCGACCCGAAGGTCCTGCGCCACCACCTGCTGGAGGAACTGCGGCCGGAGCTCGCGGGGGAAGCGCAACCCGGGGACTGCCTCGTCGCGGGTCGCAACTTTGCCAACGGCAGCGTGCACAGCCACCCCTTCCTTGCCATGCAAGAGATGGGCCTCGGACTCGTTGCCGGGTCCATGCCCCGCGGTGCTTTTCGCCTCGCAGTGTTCATGGGCGTGCCGATGCTCACCGCGAGCGACGCGTTCCACGAGCACGTGGCGGACGGCGAGCGACTGCAGGTCGATTTCTCGACCGGCTCGGTAGTCTGCTCGCTGAGCGGTAGGGAGTTCCAGTTGCAGCCGCTGACGGCGTTCCTGAACGACATCATCTCCTCGGGCGGCGGCCTGGAGTACGTGCGGCGGCTGATGGCGGAACCGCAATCGTGATCGAAGTCCGCGACGTCACCAAGGTGTATGCCACCCATTCCGGCGAGAGCATCGGGGCGCTCGGCCCGATCTCGCTCGATGTCCGCGACGTTCCGCCGGACCGACGAAAACCCGGCGTCGAATATCGATCGGGCGACGTGCGCGACGCCGGATTGGCCGATCTGCTGCGCAAGGAAGACATCGACACCGTCG
>SXGU01486106.1_pt1 | contig 14373 bp, 11 predicted proteins | sample 3174531 | NCBI WGS metagenome assembly SXGU01 (sample SAMN11356863, study PRJNA531348) | freshwater metagenome | isolation source: freshwater sample F1-140 | place: China: Fuxian Lake, Yuxi | collected 2017-12-25
AGTTGAGGAAGTGGCTCTTCGGCGTGACCTCGAGCGAGTAGGCCTCGATGGGGGTCCGGCAGTGCGGCGCCGGGCGGAGACGCACCACGTGCGGGCCCACCTCGACCGGGCGCGCGAACGAGTACGTCGTGCGATGGGTCAGGCCGACCTTGGTGGACACCGCCCCACCCTAAGGACGCCACGGTCACCACCGTGTTTCGTCTCCGGGCGCAATCCACAAAGAGATCTTTGCAAAAGCTTCTTTGTGGTTCTAGGGTGTCGGCCATGGAGCTGACCCGGATCACCCCAGGGGCCGAGGGCCTGCGCGCCCTGAGCCATCCCGTCCGGCTCCGGATCCTCGGACTCCTCCGCGCCGAGGGCCCCGCGACCGCGACCAGCCTGGCCGTCAGGCTCGGGCTCAACAGCGGTGCGACCTCCTACCACCTCCGGCAGCTCCACCAGCACGGCTTCGTCGTCGACGACGTCGACCGCGGCAACGGGCGCGAGCGCTGGTGGCAGGCCGCGCACCAGTCGACCACGACCGAGCCCCCGAGGAACGCGGACGAGCGGTCGGCGCAGGACGCGTTCCTCCAGGCGATCGCGGTGGTGCAGACCGAGCTCCTGCAGCGCGCCGTCGAGGAGCACGAGCTGCTGCCGGATCCGTGGCGCGAGGCGTCGAGGTTCAGCGACTGGATGGTCCGCCTGACCCCGCGCAAGGCCGCCGCCCTGGTCGCCGCGATGGAGGCGCTCGTCGAGGACGTCGAGGAGGACGACGACGAGACCGAGGGCGTGGGTGACTTCCTGGTCGTCATGCAGGCCTACCCGCGGCCCGGCACGGAGTCGAGACCTCCGTCATGACCGCTCCTGTGGCCGGCCGGCGCCCGCTCTACGGCTGGCTGACCTCCGAGGCCATCTCGCTGACGGGCACCCGGATCTCCATGGTGGCACTGCCGTTCTTCGTCTACACGACCACCGGCAGCGCCGAGAAGACCGGGCTCGTGGCGCTCGCGGAGATGCTGCCGCTGGTGCTGACGAAGGTCCTCGGCGGACCGGTGATCGACCGCGTGGGCGCGCGCCGGGTGAGCATCACCTGCGACCTGGGCAGTGTGCTCGCGGTGGGCTCGATCCCGCTGCTGCACCTGCTGGGCTGGCTGCCGTTCGGGGTGTTCCTGGGTCTGGTCGCCCTGGCCGGCGCCCTGCGCGGTCCCGGTGACGCGGCCAAGCACGCGCTGGTCCCGCGGCTGGTCAGCGAGGCGGCCGTGCCGATGGAGCGCGCGACCGGTCTGCACTCCACGGTCGAGCGCACCGCCGGGCTGCGGGGGGCGGGCGTCGGTGGCGGCCTCGTCGCCGCCATCGGCCCGACGAACGCCCTGGTCGTGGACGCGGCCAGCTTCGGCCTCTCCGCCCTCGTCCTCGCGTGGGCGACCGCGGACCTGGCCCGGGCGGGCGCGCCGGAGGCCGAGCCGGTCGAGCCGGTCGAGCCGGTCGAGCCGGTCGAGGAGACGTCGTACCTCCAGCAGCTGAGGGAGGGCTGGGCGTTCCTCCGGGGCGACCGGGTCCTGGTCGGGATCACCGTGATGGTCGCGCTGACCAACCTCATCGACATGGCGTGGGTCGGGGTCCTGGTCCCGGTCTGGGGGGTCGAGTCCGGGGGCGGGGCGGCGGCGATCGGCCTGGTCTTCGCGGTCTTCAGCGGCGCCTCCGCGCTCGGCGCGGTCTGTGCCGCCGCCTGGGCCGACCGGTTGCCGCGCTACCCGACGTACCTCGTCGCCTTCCTGATCTGCGGCGCACCCCGCTTCGTGGTGATGGGGCTGGACTCGCCGCTGTGGGGGGTCCTCGCCATCGGTGTCGCGGGCGGGTTCGCGGCCGGGTTCCTCAACCCCATCCTCGGCGCGGTGATCTTCGAGCGCATCCCGGAGCACCTGGTCGGGCGGGTCAGCTCGCTGACCACCGCGTGCTGCTTCGCACTGATGCCGTTCGGTGGGCTGGTGGGCGGTCTCCTGATCGGCGGCCTCGGCCTCGGCGTGGCGATGTTCGTCTGCGGCGCGGCGTACTTCGCGGTCACCATGCTCCCCGCGGTGGACCCGCGCTGGCGCGAGATCGGCCGGCGTCCCGAGCCCGCGCTGGCCGGCGCTAGCGCGTGAAGCCGCTCGCCAGCCCGAGCAGCCGGTCGTTGGCCTCGACCTCGCCCACCGAGACCCGGCAGCCCTCCCCGGCGAACGTCCGCACCACGATGCCGAGCGCGTCCGCCGCGGCGGCGGAGTCGGCGGTGCGCTCGCCGAGCCCGAACCAGAAGAAGTTGCCCTGCGCCTCGGGCACGTCCCACCCGAGCTCCCGCAGACCCCCCGCCACGCGATCCCGCTCCGCGACCAGTGCGTCGACGCGCTCGAACAGCTCGGCCTCGGCGGCCAGCGAGGCGATCGCCGCGGCCTGGGCGACCGCGGAGACGCCGAAGGGCAGCGACACCGCGCGCAGGGCTGCGGCGATCTCCGGGCCGGCGACCGCGTAGCCGACCCGCAGCCCCGCCAGCCCGTAGGCCTGGGAGAAGGTCCGGAACAGCACCACGTTGGGGTGCCGGGCCTGCGTCGCGAGACCGTCGACCGCGTCGTCCATCCGCACGAACTCGACGTACGCCTCGTCGACGACCGCGACGACGTGCGGCGGGACCTTGGCGAGGAACGCGTCGAGCTCGGTCTGCGTGACGGCCGGGCCCGTGGGGTTGTTGGGCGTGCAGACCATCACGACCCTGGTCCGGTCGGTGAACGCGTCCGCCATGGCGTCGAGGTCGTGCCGGCCGTCGGTCGTGACGGGCACCGGCACCGAGGTCGCAGCGGCGGCGGCCACCGCGATCGGGTAGGCCTCGAAGGACCGCCACGCGTGCACGACCTCGTCGCCGGGCTCGCAGTAGGCCGCCAGGAGCTGGTAGATCAGTGCCACGGACCCGGTCGCGGCCGCCAGGTTGTCGGCCGGGACGTGCAGCCGGGCCGAGAGCGCGTCGTACAACGCGCTGCTGCCCATGTCGGGGTAGCGGTTCATCGTCTCGACCGCGCGGGTCGCCGCCTCCACGACACCGGGCAGCGGTGGGTAGGGGTTCTCGTTGGAGCTCAGCTTGTAGGCCGTCAGCCCCGGCCGGGCGACGGGCGGTTTGCCGGGGACGTAGGCCGGGATCGTCGTGACGTTGGGGCGGGGGCGGGGACCGGTCACCGGTCCACCGTAGGACCTCCGCCCACTGCGTACCGGAGCAGCACGACGCCGTTGCCGAAGGCCCGGCTGGTGAGCCTCAGCTGGTCGACCGGCAGGACTCATCGGGGAGACCTTTCCACCGTCCACGAGCGGGTGGGCAGCGTCACGTCCGAAAACCATTGGAACGATCCAATTCGAGGTCCACACTGGAGTCATGAACACCGCAACCCTCGAGCTCAGCGAGCTCCACGACCGCTACGTGGCGGCCATCAACGGCGCGGTTGCCGATGGCAACGACGTCCTGGTCGCGCAGCTCGCGGCCGAGTACGACGACGAGGCGCTCGACCTCATCGCGCGCTCGGCCGCCTGACCCCGCCGCTGACCTCCCGGCTCCGCCACGGGCGGAGCACCAGGGCCAGCACGACGCCGAGCAGGACGCCGATCGCGGCTCCCGTGACGTTGTCGATCATGTCGGTGACGTCGCAGGCCCGGTCCAGCCGAGCCAACGCCAGCTGCGTGATCTCGATGAGGACCGAGTAGCCGGCCAGCAGGGCGAACCCGATCGGCACGGTCACCCACGCCGACCGCCGCCAACGCGCGGCGACCAGGACCAGCAGGGCCCCGCTCGGGACGAACACGACCATGTTGAGCAGCCGCTGGCCACCGGGGAGGATCCAGAAGCCGTCGGGAGCCGGACCTCCGATGTCCCACGAGCAGTAGTCGAGTCGCCCCTCGGCGGAGACGATGCCGGGCGCGCCGTTCGCGGGCAGCAGCGTCACCAGTGCCAGCCCGATCAGGGACCAGACGAACAGGCCCAGGCTCGCCGCCCACGTCCACCCGGTGCGGCGGCGTACCGCGAGGGCCAGACCCAGGCACGCGAGGCCGCTGAGCACCGCCCCGAGCAGCATGACCCCCACGCCGCCCACCGGGAACATGGCTCAAACGCTACGTGGCGTCCGGCCGCCGGCTCCCCCCACGGTGCCGGCGGCCGGACTGTCAGACCGGCGGGAGGGTGACCCGGCCGCCGTCGACCGGCGCCAGGTCCCGCCCGACGGTGATGTCCACGGGGTTGGTGAGACAGCGGATCGAGCCGCCGCCCTTGTGGAACTCGGTCACGTCCACGAGCTCGACGGCGAAGCCCCAGTCCTCGAGCTGCTCGCGGACCCGGTCGGGGCACGCCGGCATCACGATCGTCGACCCGATGACGATGGAGTTCGTCGCGAACGACGCCAGCTCCTCGTCCTCGGTGAGCACCAGCGGCTCGGGCACCAGGTCGAGCAGCGCCTCGGCCGAGGCGGGGTCCAGCGCCGACGGGGCGACCAGGGCGCGGCGGTCGTCCAGCGGGCAGAACGCCAGGTCGAAGTGGTACATCGACGGGTGCACGATGCGGAAGCCGCGGACCGAGACACCGAGGTCGTTCGCGAGGTGCTTGAGGGCCAGCTCGTCGGTGCGCGGGCCGTAGCCGACCAGCAGCTCGCCCCCGAACGGGAACGCGTCTCCGGCCTCGAAGTGCGCGCCGACGCCGTCCCGACCGACGTACGACGTCGTGAACCCGCGGCCCGCGAACCAGGGCTGCGCCGAGGCCGACTCCATCCGGCGCTGGGCGTAGCGCATGTGCGACATCACGACGTGGGGGCCGTGCGGCCGGACCAGGCCGAGCCCGAGGTTCATCGCGTAGACCATGTCGGGCGCGTCCGGACGCTGCTCGAGGACGTCGACCCGGCCACCGAGGCGCTCGATGGTCGACCGCAGGGTCTGCCACTCGTGCATGGCGAGCGCCGGGTCGGGCTGGTCGGTGACGTGCATGTAGGGGTTGATCTCGTAGTCGACGCGGAAGTGCGTCGGCTCGACCATCACGTAGTGCCTGCCCCAGCTCAGCATTCGCCAGTCCTCCCTCATCGGTCTAGGATTGTCAGACAATCTGACAGAGGCCCAGTGTGGGGCACCGTCCTCGGACGCGCAAGCCGGCGCCCGGGACGGAGGGCCGGGATGCGGGGGTCGGGATGGGGGAGACTGTGCACGTGTCGCAGCCGGCCGTACCCGACGTGGCGTTCGGGACCCTGCACGTCGAGCACTCCTCGACGGTGGACCGGGTCGCCGCCGAGCTGCGCCGCGCCGTGTTCGACGGCGAGCTCGAGTCGGGTACGCCGCTGCGCGAGGTCGCGCTCGCCGCGTCGCTGGGGGTGTCCCGCCCGACCGTGCGCGAGGCGCTGACCGTCCTGGTCGCCGAGGGGCTCGCCACCCGCGAGCCCAACCGCGGCGTCTCGGTCGCCAGCCCGGAGGCCGACTCGGTGCACGACGTCTGCTGCGCCCGGTTGGTCCTCGAGGGCGCGGGGATCCGGGCCTGGGCCGACGCCACCGACGAGCAGCGCGCCGAGGTGCGCGAGACCTTGGCCGCCTACATCGGCGCGATCGAGTCCGACGCGTCCTACCAGGAGCTCAACGAGCGGCACCTCGCCTTCCACACCTCGCTGGTCGGGCTCACCGGCTCGCCCCGGCTGGTCGCCATGCAGCAGAACCTGGTGCTGGAGCTCAGGCTCGCGCTGGCGCAGGTCGACCGGCTGCGCCGCAACGCCCACGACCAGGCCGGCACCCACGCGGCGCTGGTCCGGCTGCTGGAGGAGGGGCGCCTCGACGCGGCGTACGACTTCCTCGTCGTCCACCTCGAGGACGCCGAGCGCGACATCGCCGAGGCGCTCGGTCTCCCAGACCTGCCAGACTGACCGCATGCGCTTCCTGAGCTGGCTGGTCACCACCGCGATCGCGGTCGCGGTGGCGGCCTGGCTGATCGACGGGATCCGGTTCACCGGCCCGCGTCAGTGGCCGGACGAGTTCACCGAGAAGCTCGTGCCGCTGCTGCTGGTGGCGCTGATCCTCGGCGTCGTCAGCTCGTTCGTGAAGCCGATCCTCACGATCCTGTCGATCCCGTTCATCATCGTGACGCTCGGGCTGTTCCTGCTGGTGATCAACGCCGCGATGCTCCGGCTCACCAGCTGGCTGGCCGGCGAGCTCGACATCGGGTTCAGGGTGACCGGCTGGTGGCCGGCGATCGGCGGGGCCATCGTCATCACCCTGACGACCTGGGTCGTCGACGGCATCATCGGTGAGAAGTCCTGAGCCAGCCCAGCACTGAGCTGCCCCCGCCGCGGCGGCCGGGCGAGTACGCCGTCGCGCTGGTCTGCCTCGGCAACATCTGCCGGTCGCCGATGGCCGACGTCGTCCTCGGCGAGCACGTGGAGCGGGCGGGGCTGTCGGGTCAGGTGACCGTCAACAGCTGCGGAACCGGGGACTGGCACATCGGGCAGCCGATGGACCAGCGGGCCGCGGCGACGCTCGCGGCGGCCGGCTTCGACCCGACCCGGCACCGGGCTCGGCTGTTCGACCCCGGTTGGCTCGAGCGGCACGACCTGGTCCTCGCGATGGACGAGCAGAACCTCGCCGACGTGCTGGCCGCCGCGACCTCCGCGCACCAGGGGCGGGTGCGGCTGTTCCGGGACTTCGATCCCATCGGAACCGGTGGCGAGGTGCCCGACCCGTACTACGGTGGGAACGCGGGGTTCGAGGAGGTGCTGGCCATGGTCGAGCGGACGTCGGCCGCGCTGGTCTCCGCGCTGCAGCAGGACCTGTCGTGACCCGCCAGCCCAACCTGGCCCAGCACGCCGAGGGCCTGCTCGGGCACGCGGTCGTGGCCACCGCCCCGGTGGCCGGCGGTGACACCGCCACCGCGACGAAGCTGCGGCTCTCCGACGGGACCACGGCCATCATGAAGACCGTCGCGCACGCGCCCGAGGGGTTCTTCGCCGCCGAGGCCCACGGCCTCCGCTGGCTGGGCGAGGCGACCGCCGGCGGTGGGGTCGCCGTACCCGACGTGCTCGCCGTGGACGAGGGCTGCCTCATCCTGCGCTGGGTCGAGCCGGGCAAGGCGACCGCCGACGTCGCCGGGTCGTTCGGCCAGGCCCTGGCCGCCACGCACCGCGCGGGCGCCGAGGTGTTCGGCGCGGAGGAGGACGGGTTCATCTCCTCCCTCCCCCTGCCCCACCGGCCCGCCGACACCTGGGCGGAGTTCTACGCCGTGCGCCGGGTCCTCCCCTACCTCAAGCTGGCCCGCGACCGTGGGCACGTCACCGACGACCAGGCCCACACGGTCGAGTCCGTCATCGGCCGGCTCAGCGACCTGCTGCCGGTGGAGCCCCCGGCGCGGCTGCACGGCGACCTCTGGAACGGCAACGTGCTCTGGGGCCAGGACGGCCGGGTCTGGCTGATCGACCCGGCGGCGTACGGCGGTCACCGCGAGCTCGACCTGGCGATGCTGTCGCTCTTCGGGATGCCGCACCTCCCGCGGGTCCTGGACGCCTACGCGGAGGCCGCTCCGCTGGCCGACGGCTGGGAGGACCGGCTGCCGCTCCACCAGCTGTTCCCGCTGCTGGTGCACGCCGCGCTGTTCGGCGGCGGCTACGGCGCCCGGGCCGCCGACGCGGCGGGGCGCTACCTGTAGCCACCTCCTGTCACCTCCTGCCACTGCCGCTAGCTCCGTCGGTAGATCGCCCTCAGGGTGACCTTCGGGTCCCAGACGTCGAGCTCATGCCGCCGGGCTCCCCCGTCGGACCAGCGCACGAACGTCCAGCGCACGCCGCCCCGGACCTGGAGCCTGGGGGCCGACAGCCGGACCCGGGATCCCGCGACCACCCGGCCCGACCAGCCGCTCCGGCGCACGACACCGTCGACCTTGACCGACAGGCCGGGGCCCGACGTGCGGAGCTTCAGGCGCACCGGCACCGGCTCGAGGCGCAGCTCGCGGGTCGCGGTCGCGCCGTGGGCGTCGGTCACGGTCGCCACCAGGAACAGCCGCGACGGGTAGGGCATCGGCGGCACCACGAACCGTCCCGTCGACGTCCCGGTCCAGCGCTGGACCTCGACCCGGGGGCAGCCGCTGCGGCAGTCCTGGCGCAGCATGGTGAACGAGAAGGCCGTGGCCGGCAGCGCCTGCTGGGGGTCGGTCCCGGCGGCGTCGAAGCCGAGGGTCTGACCCACCCGGTAGCCGCCGGACGGGTACGCGGTGACCCGGGTGAGCGTCGGCGCGGAGTTGGTGGCGGTGATGGTCCGCGCCGCGACAGCGCTGCTGCCGTGCTGGTCGGTCACCCTGAGCCGGGTTGTCAGCGTCCCGACCGGATAGACGCCCGTGGCCGTGGCACCGGTCGCGTCGTCGTACTGGCCGTCGTCGTCGAGGTCCCAGGCGTACGTGAGTGGTCCGCCGTCCGGGTCCTGGGAGGTCGAGCCGTCGAAGGACACGGTGAGCGGCGCCGGTCCCGACCCGGACGCGGGGTCCGTGACGATCACCGCGGTCGGACCGGAGTTGGTGACCGTCACCGTCGTCGACGCGGTTCCGGTCCCGTTGTCGGCGTCCGTGACCCGGACGCCGACCCGGTGGCCACCGACCCCGGTGAAGGTCGCGGACGCGGTGGGGCCGGTGGCGTCGTCGTAGGCCCCGTCGTCGTCGAGGTCCCACGCGTAGCCGAGCGCGGTGCCGTCCGGGTCGGCGGAGCCGGCTGCCGAGAGCGCGACCTGGAGGGGCGCCGGCCCGCTCGACGGGTCGGCGCTGACCGCCGCGACCGGGTTGCGGTTGGGGGCGCTCACCTGGACCGAGGCGGTGCTGCTCGCCTGGTCGCTGTCGGTCACCCGGAGCCCGACGGTGACGGTCCCGACCTGGTAGGTCCGGTTGGCCGTGGGCGCCGACCCGTCGTCGTACTGCCCGTCGCCGTCGAGGTCCCAGGCGTAGGCGAGGGCGCCGCCGTCGGGGTCGCTCGAGGTGGCGCCGCTGAAGGTGACCGGCAGCGGGGCGTTGCCCGTGGGCGGCGACGGGGTGGTGGTGATCCGCGCGGTCGGACCGCTGTTGGTGACGGTCACGTTCGTCGACGTCGTCGAGGACCCGCCGTGGGCGTCGGTCACGCGCACGGTGATCTCGTGGGCGCCCAGCCCGGTGTACGTCGCGGACGCGGTGGCGCCGGTGGCGTCGTCGTAGGCCCCGTCGTCGTCCAGGTCCCAGGCGTAGGTGAACGTCGTGTCGTCCCCGTCGGGGTCGGTCGCCGTGGCCGAGACCTGCACCGCCAGGGGCGTGGGTCCGCTCGTCGGGTTCGCGGTCACGACGGCGGTCGGGAGCCGGTTCTGCCGGGTGTAGCTCGCCGTATAGGTGGTGGCCGACGCCGGCACCGTGACCGTGTGGCTGCGGGCACCTCCGTCGGACCACGCGGTGAACCCGTGGTTGGCGCCGCCGACGACCCGGGTGGCCGGCACCGACACGGGCACCTGCGCGCCCACGACGAAGGTCCCGGTCCAGGGAGCCACGTGGTCGGTGCCGGAGACGGTGGTGACCCCTCCCGTCGGCGTCGTCGCGAAGGTGAGGTCGGCGGTCCTCGGCTCGAGCTGCCGGGTCGCGGTCGCGGTGAGGCCCTGCGTGTCGGTCACCGTCACCGTGAGGAAGAGGTGGGACGGGTACGCCATCTCCGGGACCACGAACGAGCCCGCCGGGCCCGTGCTCGTCGTGACCGTCGTGCGCGCGCAGCCGGTCGCGCAGTCCTGCCGCTCGACCCGCCACGTGTACGCCGAGGGCGGCAGGGTCTCCTGGGGGTCGTTCGCCGTCGCGCTGTAGCCGATCGTCTGGCCCACCGACCACGTCGTGCCCGCGGCGGGGCTCACCGAGGTCACCGAGGGGGCGGTGTTGGCCGCCGTCACGGTGACCGCGTCGGTGTCGCTGTCGCCGTGGTTGTCGGTGACCCGGAGCCGCACGGTCGTGGTGCCGACGCCGTAGGTCCTCTGGGGCGGAGTCGGGGTGCCGAGCGTCTCGAAGGTCCCGTCGCCGTCGAGGTCCCAGGCGTAGGTGAACGTGTCGCCGGGGTTGGGGTCGGTCGTGCTCGCTGCGGAGAAACTGACGGCGAGCGGCGCCGTGCCTGACGCCGGCGACGGTGTCGTGGTGACCGTCGCGGTCGGCGCGGTGTTGGTCACGGTGACCGTCGTCGACGCGGTGGCGTTCGCGCCGGCGTTGTCGGTGACCCGCACCCGCACCGGGTGGGGCCCCACCGACCGGAACGTCGCCAGGCTCGTGGTCACGCCGGTCGCGTCGTCGTACAAGCCGTCGTCGTCCAGGTCCCAGGCATAGGTGAGCGGACCCGACTCGGGGTCGGTCGACCCCGCGGCGCTCAACGTGGGTGTCAGCGGGGCCGGCCCGGAGGAGGGGCTGGCCGAGACGGCCGCGGTCGGCGGCTGGTTGGCCGGGGCGTCGAGCACGTAGTTCGCTGTCAGCGTGGTGGCCGACGCGGGTGCCTTGTAGCCCGTCCGGGTGGGCGTGGTGACCCCGTCCGACCACGACGCGAAGGTGTAGTCGGCGCCGTTGTACTGCCGCTGCGCCGGGGCGATGAGGTTCATGGAGTGCCCGACGATGAAGTCGCGGCTCGCGGGCGCGAACAGGGCCTCGCTGTCGACGGTCAGTGCCGCCCCCGGCGGGTTGCTGGCGAAGCCCAGGGTCACGCTCTGGGGGTTCACCTGCACGGTCCTGCTCGCGGTGAGGCCTTGGCTGTCGGTCACCGTCACCGTGACGAGCAGGTGCGAGGGGTACTCGTGGTCGGGCGCGGTGAAGCTCCCGGAGGACACCCCGGCGTAGCTCTGGTGCGAGTGCGTGTGGCAGTTCCCGCTCGGGCAGTGCCGCAGCGCCACGTTCCAACTGAACGCCGAGGGCGGGAGCGTGCCGTCCTGGGCGTCCGTGGCGGAGGCCGAGAAGCCGATCGTGTCGTCGACCTTCCACGTCAGGGTGCCGGCGGGGGTCATGGCCCCGATGACCGGCTCGGTGTTGCCGGCCTGGATGAGCTGGGACGCCGTGGCCTGGTGGCCGTGCCCGTCGTCGACCCGGAGGCGCACGGTCACGTTGCCGACCTGGTAGGTCCGGGTCGGTCTGGCCGCCGTCGAGTCGTCGTACTGCCCGTCGCCGTCCAGGTCCCAGGCATAGGTGAGCACGTCGCCGGGGTCGGGATCGGACGAGGTCGTGCCGTCGAAGCTGACCGTGAGCGGCGCGGGACCCGACACCTTGTCGGCGACGATCCGCGCGGTCGGGGCCGCGTTGCTGGACGTGTAGGTGATCCGGTGGACAGCGCCCGCGTTCGCGGTGGGCACGCCCTCGGCGTTCAGTCCGTAGTCGACGTAGTAGAGGTCGCCGCCCGGCCCGACGAGGAGGTCGGTCGGGGTCTCGGCCGCCTGCACGAACGGGGTGATGCTCGTCGGGTCCGGGGTGCCGTCCTGCTTCTTCCCCAGCCGCCAGATGCACGACCGGGCGAAGTCGGTGAAGAACAGCGACCCCTGGTAGGCGTCGGGGTAGTTGCTCGACGCCGAGCCGAACGCGATGCCGGAGACCGACGAGGTGTCGTTCTGGCAGTCCTCGCCGGGGGTGAGGAGCGGACCGCGGGTCTGGTAGCTGAAGTACGGCGCCACGACCGCGCCCGGGCCCTGGGCGTAGAGGTTCTCGCAGATCGGCCGGTTGAGCGCGTCCCACTCGCTCTGCCGCGCCGAGCCCGTGAAGGAGCCTTCGTAGCAGGGCCAGCCCCGGTTGACCGGGGTGGTCAGCGTCCGCACGTCGGGGATCCGGTTGACCTCCTCCCAGGTGCTCGAGCCGACGTCCCCGGACCACAGCTCGAACCGCTCGGGCCCGGTCGGCGACCGGAACGCGAGCCGCCACGGGTTGCGCTGGCCGTAGGCGACCATCCGGCTGGCGTTCGCGGTGCTCCCGTCGGGCGCCGCGCCCGTGTCGGGGTGGACCCGGAAGACCGACCCGCCGAGCCCCAGGGCGTCCGGCGTGGTCTGGTAGTCCTGGCTGCGCAGCGAGCCACCCTCGAGGCCGTTGGGCGGGTCACCCGGGCAGGGGTTGCCGGCCTGGCCCCAGTCGGCGGTCGTGAAGGCAGCCCCCTCGCCCGCCGAGGCGTAGAGGAAGCCGTCGGGGCCGAACAGCACGTCCCCCGACGCGTGGCTGCCGAACTGGATGCACGCGTCCTGGACCAGCTCCCTCTCGCTGCCCGCCTGCATCACCCAGCCGCCCGCGCCCATCACCGCGGTCAGCCGCGAGACGCGGACCGTCACCAGGCAGCCGACCCGGACCGGCGAGACCGACGCCTCCTCCTGGCACTCGTCGTAGTAGCCCCCGGGCTCGCCCCACTTCGGCACCTGGGGCGGGTTGTCTCGCGGGTCCCGGTCGTAGGTGTAGTTGACGTAGACGTAGGGCCGGGTCGGGAACTGGGGGTCGACCTCGATGCCGGTGAGCCCCCGGTCCCAGTAGTTGTTGACGTTGGTCGACAGGTTGGCGAACACCGACCCGGTGCCCTCGAAGGTCCCGGTGCCCGCGTCGTAGTCGAAGGCCTGGATGATGCCCGGCTTGAGGGCCACGAACGCCGTCCCGCCGGCCGTCCCGTTGGCCGGCCCGGTGGGCACGAAGGCGACCGAGGTCGCCTCGGAGAGGTTGGCGATCGCCACGGTGTCCTGGAACCCGGCCGGCAGCTGCGGGGCGGCGGCGGCGGGGGCGGGAGGCGCCGCCGACGAGGACCCGGCGAGCCCGGCGACCGGGAAGGCCAGGGCCACGGCCATCACCCCGGCCGTGAACGCGCGCATGCCTGTGCTCACCGATCCCCCCATCGAATGTGCAGCGAGGGCAGCGTAAGCAGGATTCGGCCGTGTGCCTATGGCCCAGAGGGGCCCGGCTCGCCCGGCTACCCCAGGGTCGACCTGGTCCTCGGGGGGTCAGGCGCGGCGGTAGATCGCGCGCAGGTCGACCCGCTGGTCGCCGATCACGACCCGGTGGACCCGGCGTCCACCGTCGGACCAGCGGACGAAGACCCAGCGCTGGCCCTTGCGGGTCTGCGTCGGCGCAGCCGCCAGCCACACCTTGGTCCCGACCTTGAGGTCGTCACGGAAGGAGCCCTTCCACTTCTTGCCGTTGACCAGGAAGGCCAGCTTCTTCGAGGGTGCCGTGCGGATCCGCAGCTCGGCCTTGACGGGCCGGTAGGAAGCGGTCAGCGTCCGCTTCTTCTTCGGGGCGACGATCTCGTGGCTCGGCTTCCCCTTGTCCGACCACGACCGGAACCGGTAGGTCACGCCACGCTTGCGCTGGACCTTCGCTGCCGAGACGGTGGCCCGCGAGCCGACGATGAAGCGCTTGGCGAACGGCGCCTTGGCGGCGGTGCCCGCCGCGGTGAGCCGCAGCTTCGCGGGCGAGGTCGCGAAGGTGACCTTGACGCTCTTGGGGTCCAACCGGATCGTCCGCCGGACCGGCATCTCCCGGGAGTCGGTCAGGGTCAGGGTCAGCAGCAGGTGCGAGGGGTACTCGTGGTCGGGGGTCCTGAAGGACCCCGCCTGCTGGTCGCGGAACTGCTCGAGCGGGTGCGTGTGGCAGACGTCGGGGCAGTGCCGGATGCTCAGGGCCCAGTCGAACGCCGGCGCGCCCAGGACCCCGTCCTGCGGGTCGGTCGCGGCCGCGGAGAAGCCGACCTTCTGGCCCACCCGCCATCGCAGTGACGCGGCCGGCGAGATCTTCGTGATCTGGGGTGGGTCGTTGCCCGGGTAGATGGTGAGCGTGGCCGTCCCGGACTGGCCGGCGTCGTTGGTCGCCCTGAGACCGACCGTCACGTTGACCGCGGCGGCGTACGACCGTTGCGCCGTCGGCGTGGCACCCGTGCTGGTCTCGTAGCTCCCGTTGCCATCGAGGTCCCAGGTGTAGGTCAGCGGCCGCCCGTTGGGGTCGGTGGTACCGGCGGCGCTGAAGGTGTAGGTCGCGCTCAGCGGGCCCGAGATGCGGTCCGCCGTGAGGACGGCGACCGGCGCCGGGTCGCGGTAGGCGATCCGGTGGACACCGCCCGCGCCGGCCTGCGGGACACCCTCGTCGTCGAGCCCGAAGTCGACGTAGAAGAGGTCCCCCTGCGGTCCCGCGACCAGGTCGACCGGAGTCGAGGCGCCCTGGACGAGCGGGGTGATGCTCGAGGGGTCCGGGTCGCCGTTGGGCAGCTTGCCGAGCCGCCACACGCAGGCGCGGGCGTAGTCGGAGAAGAACAGCGAGCCCTGGTAGGCCGCCGGCCAGTTGCTCGACGTCGGGGCGAACGCGATCCCGGACACCGACGACGTGCTGCTGTCGCAGTCCTCGCCGGGGGTCAGCAGCGGGCCGCGAGTCTGGTAGCCGAAGTAGGG
>SXGU01403432.1_pt1 | contig 14371 bp, 13 predicted proteins | sample 3174531 | NCBI WGS metagenome assembly SXGU01 (sample SAMN11356863, study PRJNA531348) | freshwater metagenome | isolation source: freshwater sample F1-140 | place: China: Fuxian Lake, Yuxi | collected 2017-12-25
AACCTGCTCTTGCGCCAGGATGGCGATCACCCGGATCTGGCGATGATAGACTTCGGGCTCGCCACCTTCCGCGCGCCGGACAAGCCCGGCGGAACCGCGAACTACATGCCGCCCGAGATGACGACCCCGAAAGCTGACACGCCCAGCACCGTATCGCCCCCAGAACCGTATCGACCTGCGCGCCGGCTAACGCCGGATGGCGTTGACACCGGCGATCAGCAGATCGCGGGCCCGTTGGGTGTTGACCGCGACCACCGGCTGGCCCGGTAGCACCAGCGGATTTGCCGAGACGATCACCTGGTAATCACCGAAGTGAGCGGAATAGTTGTACACCTCGCCGGTGCGCGGTTTGCCGTCGACGATCGTCTGGACCACCCGGTGCACACCGATGGTCTCGGTTCCGGTGATATTCGGCACCTCGACGGCTTCGACCGTGCCCTGCACCGCGTCGCCGACGAAGGCGACCTTCCGGCAGTCGGATCCGGGTTCGATCACCGGTACCGCCTCGTTCGTCTGGACTGCGATGACGATGAACCGGTTGCCTTCGCCCTCGGCTGAGACCGCCGCCATGTTGCCCTCGGTGCCCGCCGGCACCAGTTGGCCGGTGGCGAATCGGGCGCAGGCCGAGGGCTCGAACGTCACTGTGTCGGGGAGCTTCTGGCCACTGAGCACGCGGGGGTCGATCCCGGTCGGAGCGATCTCAGTGAGGGCGAACTGCGGCCCGAAACTCGCCCTGACGTCGGAGATTGCCGCGATATCAGCCGCCGGGCCGCGATCGGAACCGCAGCCGGTCAGCCCGGCGGCCAACACCAGCACACCGAGCACTGCGCGGACGATCATCGTCGTCAATCTACCCACATCGGCCCATTCAGTCGCGTAACGCGGTCACCGTGATGGCCAGTAACTCGGCGACGAAATCCGGGCCCAGTGGAGGGTGCGGCGAACCCGGGTCGGTGACAACCGTGACGAACGCCGCGTGATGATCGAGGTACGCGACTGCGGTCTCGATATCCGAATTGGTCTCGGCGCCGGCTTCGACAACGGTGCGGGTGCGGGCCTGCCACGCAACGGTATCCGCACCGTCGACGGCGGGGGTATCAGTGCGCCGGACTTGGGCTCCGGTGTGAACGAAACGCATTGCCCACGAGGGGCATTGATCCAGAAGCTCGGGTTCTGGAGTTGTTGCGGCGATCACACCGACATAGACGATGCCACCCGGACCGGATGCCGCTAGTCCCCTCGCGCCGCGATCTGTCGGTGCGGGATCAGCTAGTCGGGCGCATTGCGGCGGGTCGGCGGTCCAACCCGTTCCGAAGCCCCACAGCGATGCCACGCTGAATGGTCCGCGCAATTCGGCTACCTCGTAGCCGACCGGCAACGCCGACCGAACCCTGATCACGTTGCCGGGGTCGACGGCGCGCGGCGCCGATGAGGCGTCCAGTGGCGGCGGGGCCGGCGGGGACCCGCAAGCGGCGAGGCCCAGCACCGCCGCCAGACCCACCACCAGTCGGCGCACGTCGACTTCGTATCACGACTCGGGGCCGACAGCGGGGAGATAGCGCCGGGGGTCGGACGCCGTCAGCGGTTGAGTCGCCAGATGTGGGTGGCCATCACGGTGGCGAATCCGCACCACAGCGGATAGGGCGCCAGCGCGGCACCGAGTTTGGGCTCGGCCGCCGCAGCACGCCGGGCGAGATCGGCGCTGCTGGCCGTCAGCAGCGCCGCTGCGGCCGCCGCCGCGCCAGGCTTGCGCATGCCGAAGAAGATCCAACTCCACCCGGCGTTGAGGACGAGGTTGGCACCGAGAGCGCCGATGTAGGCGCGCGCCTTGGCGTCGTCGCCGCTGGCCCGGAAGCGGTTGATCGCTGCCGACGAGGTGACCGCGATGTCGGTGTAGAGCGCGGTCCAGGCGATCGGGAACACCGCGTTCGGTGGCACATAGCGCGGCTTGCGGATCGTGGCGTACCAGTCGTCGACGCCGCCGCCGCTCGCAACGCCGCCCGCGATCGCCGCACCCACCACAGCCAGCGTTGTCTTGAGGATGGTCTTGCTCATAATGCCCAATCTACCGGCGGGAACCTCACCCCGCTGCGCGGACAACCTGCCTTGTCACCGCGCGGATCTCGTCGGCCAGCACCGGGTCCATCTGTAACTCCACCTGGCTCGTCTCTGAGATACAGGGCACATCGAACGCCGCCGTCACCACACCCGGCTCATCGCGCTCCCATTGCGCGCCGAACCTGTCGAGGATGGCGTGCATGGGCTGATTCTCGGCCAGTAACCGGGCAGTGAAACGGTGCACACCGAGGACCTGCGCGGCCACGATGAGGGTTTCCATCAGCAGTCCGCCGATACCGCGGCCCTGGTAGTCGTCGGCGACGATGAAGGCAACCTCGGCGACGCTCGCGTCATCAACATCTCGGACGAACCGCGCGTCGGCCACCACCGAGCCGTCCTCCCCGTCGATGAGAACCCAGACGAAATGGTCGACGTAGTCGACCTCGAACAGATACTGCATCAACGCGGCGCTGGGAGCGCGGGCAGACATGAAACGGCGGTAGAGGGTCTCGCTAGAGAATTCCACCGACTGGTGGTGAGAACGTTCGTTGTCGCCGGGGAGCACCGGACGCAACAGCAACACGCTGCCGTCGGTGATCGTGACGCTGATCGGCGTGATGTAGGCCGCCAGCCGTTGCCGGACCTTGCGCAACAACCGGTCACTGACGCCCGGCAGATCCGCCATGGCCGCGAAAACCTTGTCGTCGCCGATGTAGCCGGTCATCGACTCGGCGGCGGTGACGGTGGCCGTTCGCGGTTTGTTGCGCAGCAGTGCGATCTCTCCGACGATCTGTCCCGCCAGGACCTCGTCGAGCACCACCGTGTCGTCCTCGCCCATCCGGCGAATCTCAGCCCGGCCGGTGTGGATCAGGATGAATGACAGCGCCTCGTCACCCTGTTTCATCAGCACCTGACCTGCAGCGGCGCGCAGTGGCCGCAGCCGCTGCGCCACGGCGTGCAACTGTTCGGCCGAGCAGTCTGCGAACAACTCCATCTCGGCAAGACCGGCGGCGCGCATTCTCACCACTTCCGCGCTGGCGGCGGGTGCCGACGCCGGCAGCGGTGGAGCACCGCCGTCCGCAACCGTCATTGCCTCAGCCTAAACGGCGAGCAGATTGACAATGCCGCCGAAGGCCCGCGGCAGCGAACTGGCGGCCGGCACGATCAGGGAACGCACCGGCGGACAGCCGCTCGCGTGCAGCAGACCCGCGGTCAGCGCGCGATAGCGCCGGGACATCCGGCGCCATTGGCGGTCGTAGTCGCCGGGGGTATCTGCCAACACGCAGTTCACCAGCACCTCGGCACCGCCGAAGGCGATCCCGAGACCCTCGCCGGTGAGCGCGTCGACGTATCCCGCGGCATCGCCGACGAGCATCACCCGACCCGCCGCCTGGCTTTTCACCCGTTGCCGCAGTGGGCCCGCGGCCCGATCGGGGCCGTGCGGCGCTTCACCAAGGCGAGCTGCCAGGGCGGGGAATTCGCGGAGGTGGTCGTCGAGCCGGCCCTGGCGTGAGGTCAACACCGCCACTCCGACGCTGTCCTCGGCCACCGGGGTCACGTAGGCCTCGGTGTCGCGCGCCCAGTGGACCTCGACGGTGTCACTCCAGGGGGCGATCTGGAAGTGCCGCCGGATCCCCCACCGTCGCCGGCCGCGGTGGGGTAGGTCCAGGCCGAGGGACCGGCGGATCGGTGAGTGCAGACCGTCGGCGGCCGCCAGATAGCGGGCGGTGAATTCCCCGCAGCGGACCGACGACGCATCCTGGGTGACCGCGTCGACGTCAGCGTGGACTATCCGAACGCCGGCGGTGATGGCGGCTTCGTGCAGGGCCTCAGACAGGGCGGTGCGTCGCATGCCGATCCCCTGTCCGGACCGAAATTCGGCCCGGACCGAGTGCTTTGCGTCCAGATAGGTGATGCCCCGAAATGTCTTGCCGCGCGGATGAACACCGAGTTTTTCCAAGTGCGTGACGGTGTGGGGCATCAGACCCTCGCCGCAGGCCTTGTCGATCGGCCCGGGACGCCGTTCCACCACGACGGCCTCCAACCCGGCCTGGGCGGCGTGGGTCGCCGTGGCCAGTCCGCCGGGTCCGCCGCCGACGACGAGCAGGTCGATCACGACAGCCTCGCCAGTGCGGTGTTCTCGGTCCTGATCCGCGTCACCAACAGCGCGGCATTGAGTGCGGTGAAGACGCACGCGGTGATCCACGCGGTGTGCACCAGTGGCAGCGCGATGCCTTCGGCGATCACCGCGACGTAGTTCGGGTGCGAGAGCAGTCGGTACGGCCCGCCGGTGACGCGCGGCGCTCCGGGGACCACCACCACGCGGGTGTTCCACTGCCGTCCCAGGGTCGAGATGCACCACCAGCGCAGCACCTGCGCGCCGAGGACCACCGCGAGCATCGGCCAGGCCAGCGCCGGCAGAAACGGGCGGTCCAACAAGGCCACCTCGGCAACGCAGCCCACCAGGAGAGCGGTGTGCAGGACCACCATCGTGGGGTAGTGGCCGGAGCCGAACTCGACGCCGCCTCGCGCCCGACTCCACGCCAGGTTGCGTTGGGAGACGACCAACTCGGCCACCCGTTCCAGGGCGACCGCGCCGATCAGCAGCACGTACCACGTCATGTGTTCGACACCGTCAGTGCCATTGCAGCAGAACCAGTTCCGAGCAGAAGCCGGGTCCCATCGCCATCAGTACGCCGGGTCCGGGGGCCGGACGTTTGGCGATGGTGTCGCGCAGCACGTGCAGCACCGACGACGACGACAGATTGCCGACCTCGGCCAGGGAGCGCCAGGTCAGTTCCAGGGCGCTATCGGGTAGGTCGAGGCAATCGACGATGGCCTCGATCACCTTGGGGCCGCCCGGGTGGCTGACCCAGGTTCCGATGTCGTCGATATCGAGGCCGTGTGCGCCGAGAAATCCGGTGACGTCACCGCGCAGATACCGTCCCACCACCTCGGGCACGTCGGCGGAGAGCACCAGTTGCAGCCCGGCCGATCCGACGTCCCAGCCCATTGTGCGCAGCGAGTCCGGGTAGAGATGACTGCGAGAGTCGATGACTTCCGGCCCTGCCGCACCGATCAGGCGAGCACGGCGCTCGCCAACAGCCACCACCGCCCCGGCCCCGTCGCCGAACAGCGCACTGCCGACCCAGCCGGCGATCTCGGACTTCAGCGCGGGGAAGGTCAACGAGCACAGTTCCACTGACAACAGCACCGCCACGTCGTCGGGTGCGCCGCGCAGGTAGTCGTGCAGGCGCGCCACCCCCGCCGCACCGGCCACGCAGCCGAGGCCGAACATCGGCACCCGCCGGACATCGGGGCGCAGGCCGAGTCGGGTGGCCACCCGGGCCTCCAGCGAGGGCACCATGATTCCGGTCACCGTCGTGGAGAAGATCGCATCCACGTCACCGGGTTGCAGCCCGGCTTCGTCGAGAGCCGCGGACAGCGCCTCGCAACCCAGGTCCACCGCATGCTCGATGAACAGGTCGTTGGCCGTACCGAAGTCGGTCAGGGCCGGGTACGCCTCGATCGGCAACACCAGATTTCGATGCGAGACCTTGGCGGAGCGGTGCAGGCTCCGCAGAATTTCCTGATGCGCGGCGAACTCCGGCTTCGCCAGGAACGCCTCGGTGATCTCAGTTTGGCTGTATCGGTTCGGCGGTAGCGCGCCCTGCACTCCTGCGATCACGCTGGACAACGAATGTTTGCTCGTCACTTCATCTATTATGCCCCGACTCGCGCCGGGGCCACCATTACGAGACGCTGACGACGTCCCGTAACACCGTCGTCATCGGCGTTTTCGCGGCCACGGCACCCAGTACGGAACCTGACTTACGTAGTTTTCGAAGGTCGCGCCGTAGATTCGCCGGAAACGGGCCTCTTTGAACAGTGGCGCAATCACGCAATAGGCCGTGAAGGTGACAGCGATCACTAATTGGTCGGGCGTCCACGTCGGCGGTGTCCATAGCGTCAACGTGAAGGCGACGTAGATCGGCTGACGAGTGAGCCGAAACAACCCCGTCTCAGGCATCGGCGGATACACCGGCTTGCGACCACGAAGCAGGGCGACCCACCCGAGGCTGCCCGTCTGTAGCGCCAGGCCGGCATCGGCCATCGACTTGCCGAGCAGGATCCAGGACGCCGCGTAGAGCAGGGTGATCGCTACCAGGGCTACTCCCCCGGCCCGCCACCAGATCGTTTCCGTGGGTGTCCAGAAGGCGAAGAGCGCGAAGATCTGCCACGCGGCGATGGTGACGTAGGTCGTCGTCGACAGCGTCGAGCCGGTGCCGCCCGGCGCCAGCCGCGCCAGCAGTGCCCGGCCCCGATCAGTCAGCAGCAGCGAGTGCACGACGGGGAACTGGACGAGCAGTGCGGCGTTGGCGAGCCACATCCATGGCGGGGGAATGGTTCCCAGCGAACGGCTCATGCCGAAGAACATCGCGGTCATCATGGTCACCACCCCGAGCAGGAATGACACGTGACATACCAGGCCGTAAGACAGTGCGATCGTGCTGCGGGTGCGGTCTCGAAATGCCGGTTGAACCTCTGACACCACACCTCCACAACCGTTATCGCATCTGCCAATCCGGACCGCTGCTACTGGTGACGTAGCGTAGTCGCATGGGATTTCGTCGGAGTCTGCCGATGCTGCGCTGGTCGGTGTTGCGCGCGGGCATCGGCATCCGAAAGTTCAACGCGAGCGGGCAGTTAGGTGACGGCCGGGAAGCGGCCGCGGCCGACTACGTCATAGCCAGGGCTCGTCCCGGAGACATCAACGACGTCTTGGCCACCCTCGACGAATTCGCCTACCAGAAGTCGTTTCTGGTCAATATCGGTGACCAGAAGGGCAAGTTACTCGACGCGGCGGTCCGACGATCAGATCCTCGTTTGGCATTGGAACTGGGAACCTATTGCGGGTACGGCGCGCTTCGGATTGCCGCTGCCGCACCTTCGGCACGGGTGGTTTCGGTGGAACTGTCGGCCGCCAATGCTGAGGTGGCCCGGCGCATCTGGAACCACGCGGGCGTCTCCGAACGCATCACCTGTGTGATCGGCACCATCGGTGATGGCGGAACAACGTTGGACAGGTTGCAGGCGGAGTACGGATTGTCCACCGGGGCATTGGATTTCCTGTTCATCGACCATGACAAGAACGCGTATCTGTCCGATCTTCTTGCCATCGTCGACCGAGGATGGCTGCACCCGGGCTCTGTCGTCGTCGCCGACAACGTCGGGTTCCCCGGATCGCCGAAGTACCGCGCCCACATGCGCGATCAGCAGGATCGAGGCTGGCACACCGTCGAACATCGCACCCACGTCGAATATCAAACGATGATGCCGGACCTGGTTTTGGAGTCGGACTATCTGGGTTAGTGGCCGGCCTCGCTGATTCCCAACCGGCGGTGAATGCGCATCAACGGTTTCGGCGCCCACCAGTTCCACCTGCCCAGCACGTGCATGAACGCCGGAACCAGCACCAGCCGAACCAGGGTGGCGTCAACCAGGATCGCCAGCGTCAGACCGGTACCGAACAACCGCATCACCGCCACCTGGGCTGCGATCAGCGCCGCGAACGAGATCGCCATGATCAACGCCGCAGCCGTGATCACCCGGCCGGTGCGGGCCAGACCGAGGGCAACGCTCTCGTCGTTGTCCGCGTCCGTCTGGCCCGAGGCCAACCAGTACTCCCGGATCCGCGAGATCAAAAACACCTCGTAGTCCATCGACAATCCGAAAGCCACACAGAACAGCAGCACCGGCATATTGGCTACCAAGGTGCCGGTCGACGTGGTGCCAAGGGCGCCGAGATTGCCGTCCTGGAACACCCACACCATCGCCCCGAACGTCGCACTCAGCGACAACACGTTGAGTATCAGCGCCTTGACAGGCAGCACCACACTCCCGGTCAGCAGGAACAGCAGCACCAGCATGATGGTGGCGATCAGGCCCAGCACCAGTGGCAGCCTGGAAGTGATGGCGTCGACGCTGTCGCGATTGGTCTGTGCCAGGCCGCCGAACTCGACGGTCCGGCCCGCCGGGGTTGGAATTTCATGTAGCCGACTGAGTTGAGTTTCGGAGGCTTCCGAGAACAGCGGCAGCGAGCTTCCGACGGTCAGCAGGATGCTGCCGGACACCTCCCCGGTGGCGGCCATCGGTGGCCCGGTCAGCACCCCGTTGGCGAAGTTTCCGCTCGGCGCAGACACCGAGTTGACCCCGGCGACACGGGAGATGTCCGCGGCATATCGGGCGACCTCGGCGCGGTCGAGGCCGGCGGAGTCGGTGATAACGATGAGCACCTCGGAGTCGGAGTCGATGGCGAAGTCCGCTCGCAACAAATCGCCCACCTCATGAGCCGAGGCGGACTTCGGCAGCACCCGGTCGTCGGGAAAGCCGGGCCTTACCCCGAAGAACGGGGCCCCCAGTACGCAGAGAAACACCACCACGGCGAGGCCAATCGGCACCGCGTGACGTGCGACGAATTTGGCTGACCGATACCAGAACTGCTGCTCGACTGCCAGCGGCTCGGGCGTCGGTCGGCCGCGGAGGCGACGCAACGCGGCCCGCACGTCCAGCTTGTCCAGGCGGTCACCGAGCGCCATGATCGCCGCTGGTGTGACGAGGATCGCGGACAGCGCGGCGAAGCCAACCGTGGCCACCCCTGCGTAGGCGAATGAGCGCAGGAAGCTCATTGGGAAGAACACCATCACCGCCATCGACAGCGCGACGATCAGCGCCGAGAACAGCACCGTGCGACCGGCAGTGGACATCATGGTGTGGACCGCTTGCCGGCGATCGGCGCCGTCGGCGACCTCGTCTCGGTAGCGGCTGACCATCAGCAGTGTGTAGTCGATCGCCAGCGCCAAGCCCATTGCGGTGGTGAGGTTCAGCGCGAAGATGGACACCTCGGTGAACATGGTGACGGCGCGCAGCACGGCCAGCGCGCCGAGGATCGCCATGACACCCACCGCGACCGGTAGCGCAGCGGCGAAAAGCCCGCCGAACACCCAGATCAGTACCAGGAAGCTCAGTGGCACCACAATCGCTTCCAGCAGCAGCAGGTCGCGCTTGGACTGCTCGGTGACTTGCAAATTCACCATTGCCGCACCGCCGGCACGCACTACGACGCCGTCGCGTTCCCCGACTACCGCATCGGTGAGTTCCTTGGTGTAGCTCTGGAGTCGGCTGTCCGGGCCGTTGATCCCGGTCACGATCAGACCCGACTTCTTGTCCGCGCTGACCATGGCCGACGCGGCCGAAGCCGGTGAGGTCCAGGCGGAGGTGACCGTCGAGACATGCCCCGATCGGGTGAGTTGGTCGATGACGCCGGTGGCCACCGCGCGGGCCTGCGGGCTGTCGTACCCCTCGGCAGCAGTGACCACGATGACTAGCGGCACATCGCCCTGCCCGAACTTCTCGGTGAGAATCTCCGCTACCCGCGATGATTGGGCGGTCGGATCCTGGAAACCGCTGGGCGAGAGCTTTTGCGCCACCGGAACCCCGAACACGCCCACGGCGATCATCAGCAGCAGCGCCGCGATGATGACCCGCCGTGGCGCGGCGATGGCGAGCCGAGCGACGCCGTGGAGCATCGGGTCAGTCTGACACGGTCACGGCCGGTGATCGCCGCTCGACGACGTGTCCGGCTATCCGTTTTCCGGCCGTGGCGGGACGAGACGCTGCGGTAGCGACCACGGCGGCGGGCCGGGAGGAAGAGCGCTGCCGCGGCGATCGGGAAGCCGGTCGCGAGGCCGCCGACGTCGTGGCGGCGGGCGAATCGGTTGCCGTGGAGCCGACCCGGGCCCTCAGGGCTGCGGCACCACCGGCCGGTTGTACGTTCCCCGCCGGTGGGTGCCGGATGTCGTAGAGCGCAGTCTGCGGAGCCACGACCGCGTTACGAATCGCAACGAACAGTCTGGTGAGCGGTCCGGGGTTCGGGTCGACGGGGACGCCATCCCAGCTCTGCAGCGACCAGCCGTCGTCGGGGGTGCCGGTGACGACGACGACCGCGGTGTTTCCCAGCGGATGCGTCAGCGCCAGAAGCAGATTCGGATTGTCAACCGTCATCAGGGTCCAGGCCATGATGGTGGCGCCGTGGGCGAACACGACCGGCTTGACGGCGCCCGAGGCAGAGATCGTGGCAACGGCATCGTTGACTCTGGCCTCAAAGCCATTGCCGTTCTCTCCGCCCAGGACCGGAACGAACCGGGCTCCCAGCACCCAGGCCGCCGGCGGCAGGGCGTATCCCACCCCGGCCAGCAGACCGCCCCGTCCTTCGAAGACGCCCGCATTGATCTCCCGCACGCCGGGGAGCACCACCGGCGTCATACCCAGCTCGGTCGCCAGTGGCGCCGCAGTCAGTTGGGTGCGCAGCATGTTCGACACATAGATGGCGTCGTAGCCGCCGCCGGCAAGGGTTTCGGCGATCGCCTGTGCCTGTGTGTCGCCGAGTGCGGTCAGTCCCGGGCCGGGCACCGACGTGTCAATGATCCCGGCGGCATTGGCCGTCGACTGGGCATGGCGCACCCAGGTCATGGTGACGGCATTCGCGGCCCAGGCTGGCAGTACAGCGACGAAGAAAAGCGTGACGGTCACCAGCACCGCACCCGAGGCGGTCAAAAATCTGCGAGCCACCGACCGAGAATACCCGCCGGCCAGGGGTGACTTGTCGCACCGTGGGCGGCTGCGTAGCTTTTCCCCGCACCTGATCACTGCAACCGCCGGAGGTCTGTGGGTGCCCGAGTCGACACCAGGGGCGATGGATGCCTGTCCCGATCTGTTGATCGCCGCCGCCGTGCATGCCGACCTTTCCGCCGAGGAGTTCTGTGCCAACCATGAATGTGCCGACGCGGCAGTCGATTCGGCCCTGCCGGGCTGGGTTGGCCGTTCGGCGGCGGCACTGACGGCCAGATCCGGCACCTGGGCCACCGCGACAGCCACGTTGTCCGCCGCGATCTGCGCCCACAGCGAGGCCCTGCGTGTCAGCGCTCTGCAGCTCGCCGAGATGGACCACCGCAACGGCGTCGCACTGACAGCCAAACCCGGCCGGACTCACCCATGGTGATGCTGACGCCGGCGGACATCGACCGCTGGGATCCCGCCGAGGTGCAGGCGGTATCGCGGGCTGCGACCACACGTGCGGAGTCCGCCGACGCAGCGGCGGCCGCACTTGCAGAGCTGCCCGGCCTGGCGACGTGGTCCGGAGTGGCGGGCGAGGCCGCGCGCGCGGCCATCGAGGTGACCAGGCTCGCACTGGACACCCACGCCCGAGAGTCGCGCGCCGTGGCTCGCGCCGCCGATGCGGCCGCGGTAGACATCGCGCGACTGAAAGCCCAACTGGGCCACCTCGACGATGACGCGCGAGCCGCCGGCCTGATGATCGACCGGGACGCCGGCACGGTGCTGCCGGTCGACCGATTCCACGGCACCACAGGGCAATTCGCCGCGAAAGCCGGTCCGATGATGGACCGCCTCGATGAGATTCTTGCCGCCGCCACCGAAGTCGACGACCAACTGGCGCATGCCATCGCCATGGCCGATGCGGTGTTTCCGATGCCGGAGATTCCCCGCGCGATGACAGCCGAGGACACCGTCCGGTGGTGGGAATCACTGAACCCCATAGCCAGAAATCAACTGCTGGAACACAATCCGGTGGAATTAGGCCAGCGTGACGGTATCCCGGCGATGGACCGCAGCATTGCGAACGTCAACGCCATGACCGACGACCTTGAGCGAATCGAGCGGACCGCGGCCGCCTACGGAGTTCCGGTCGAGCAGGTCCTCGCCCAGCCGCATCAGTTCCAGCGGAGTCGAGACGACGTGGTGCGCTACACCGTCGCCCACCACGTCAAGGCGGGCATGGAGTACAACAGGGCGCAGACCGGTGCCGAGATTTTGCTGCTCTGCTACCGGCCCGGTGACTTCGGCGGCCAGGGGCGGGCGACCATCGCGATCGGCGATCCCGACGACGCCGAACACACCGCGGTACTGGTCCCGGGTACCGGCAACAGCGCGGCGAACGGGTGGTTCGGCCGCAGCGACGCCGCCGCGCAGTTCTACAACGAAACCGTCGCCGCCACCACGGAGTCGGATCGTGCGGCAAACCGCTTGGCATCGGGTGCGGTGTCGGTACTGGCCTGGATGGGATACGACGCCCCCGATGCCATCACCGACCCCCGGATCGCGCAGGCCACACTGGCACGCCGCGGCGGCGAATTGCTCGCCGCAGATGTCAACGCGCTGACGCTCACTCGTCACGGCCCCTCACATGTCACCGTGGTTGGTCATTCCTACGGTGCCACCACGGTGGCCGACGCCGCCGCCGGCTACGGAATGCGAGCCGACGATGTGGTTCTTCTCGGAGCGCCCGGAACGGACCTGGCGCACAGCGCGGCAGATTTCGGACTGCCCGCCGACGGTCGCGTCTACGTCGGTGCCGCGGCGACCGATCCGGTCACCAACCTCGCCGGAGTCCCGGGACGCATTCCCGGCACCGACCTCCCACTCGGCCGCACCGGACTCGGCGCGGACCCAGCCGCCGACGGATTCGGATCGACGAGGTTCAAATCCGAGTTCGGCGGCTGGTCCTGGCAGCCGTGGGCCGACCACGATCGTTACTTCGAGAGTGGTTCGGAGTCGTTGTTCAGCATCGCCGCCGTCGCCTCCGGCCGGGGCACCGAACTACAGGAGTTCGGCATGACCGCACCACACCGGGAGAGCGTCCTGGGTCCATGGGCCGCCCGGCTCGGTCTGCCGAGCTGGAGCGTTCCGCTGACGGATCCGGAGTTGTTGCGGCCCGCGACCACCGGGCACCATCATGCACCGCTGCGCGCCGGTTCATGAGGATCGCAGCCTGTCAGGTGATCCTCACCGCAGCAATCTGCTGCAGTGCAGCGATATCAGGATGCGGAGGAATCATGGCGGGGGTTCTGAACCCGATGACACCCGATGAATCCCGGAGCCAGGTGCTCGATGCCGCTCGTCAGGTCGTCTCGACCCTGGGCCTCGATGTCATCGACGCGTGGTTCTGGCATTCGGCCTGCAATAGCCGCGGAGAACCACCGTTCCGGGGGCAGATGAGGATCGGCTATCCGCTGGCCACCAGTTCTCGGGCGGCCGGGGAACAGATCGCGACGATGGTCGGGCTGCTGCGTCAGGCCGGTTGGAGCGCCGACCCCAACTTCCACAGCCATTCGCCGGCTCTGCGGAAGAACAATGTGAGTGTCGTGTTGCGGCCCCAGGACCCGGGTGCTTCCACCCGGGGGCTCGAAGTGATCGGCGAATGTCGCGACGTCACCACCACCATCGATGGGCGGGGTCAGGTCCAGCCCGTCGTGGTGAACTGACTTCAGGCTCTGTTCACCGCCTGGTTGCCTGAACCCGGGGCGGAAATCCCCCGCCGGTGTGATACTCGCCGCAGAGCGGCACACGATCCGGGGAGCGCGGCACATGAGCGACATCATTCACACTGTCAAGCCTGCGGCACTGCCCGGCTCCGCTGAGGCCGTTGTGATCGATCACGAACACAGCCGGACCGCGTTGAGCTCAGACGCGCTGCGGCGCGGGATCGAGGACCACCTGCGCTATTCGCTGGGCCGCCCCGACGCGCTCCTGGAGCAGCAGCACTACTACTACGCACTGGCCCTGGCGGTGCGTGACCGCATGCAGGACCGTTGGGTAAGGACCACCGAGACCTACCTGAGGGAGTCCTCGAAGGTGGCGTGTTACCTGTCGGCGGAGTTTCTACTCGGGCCGCACCTGGGCAACAACCTGCTCAACCTGGACGTCGAGGACGAGGCGCGGGCCGCGCTGGCCGCGCTGGGCCAGGATTTAGACGAGGTGCTGGCCTGCGAACAGGAGCCGGGCCTGGGCAACGGAGGCCTCGGTCGGCTCGCGGCGTGCTACCTGGAATCGCTGGCCACCCTGGAGCGGCCGGCCATCGGTTACGGCATTCGCTACGAATTCGGCATCTTCGACCAGGAGATTCACGACGGCTGGCAGGTCGAAACCACCGACAACTGGCTCGATGACGGCAACCCGTGGGAGATCGCCAAGCCGGAGGTCAATTACCGCGTGGGGTGGGGCGGTCACACCGAGTATTTCCGTGACGACGACGGCGTCGAGCGGGTGCGGTGGGTCCCGGAACGGGCGATCAAGGGCGTCTACTACGGAACCCCTATTCAGGGCTACGGCGTGAACACCTGCAACACCCTGACGCTGTGGAGCGCGCGGGCAATGAAGGAACTCGCCCTCGACGCATTCAACGCCGGGGACTACTACCGCGCGGTCGAGGACGAAGTGGCCGCCGAGACGGTCA
>SXGU01096088.1_pt1 | contig 14365 bp, 9 predicted proteins | sample 3174531 | NCBI WGS metagenome assembly SXGU01 (sample SAMN11356863, study PRJNA531348) | freshwater metagenome | isolation source: freshwater sample F1-140 | place: China: Fuxian Lake, Yuxi | collected 2017-12-25
ATTTCTGCCGACTTGCCGATTGCACAGAATCGCTTTTGTGCCGCAGAAGGCATAGAAAATGTCAGCACCCTGTCGGCCTTTAGGCACTTGGCGGAGTTTGCTAACAGCTACGGGGTGGCAATCTTAGACAGCAGTTTGGCTGGCTTAACCGCACGCGCGGTGATTGTGTTGGATGAAAATAATCGGGTATTGCACAGCGAATTGGTATCGGAAATCACCAGTGAACCAAATTACCAAGCTGCTTTGGCAGTTTTGCAATAGGGGTTTGGTCGGCTTAAAAGCCGACCTACAAAAAACGACTAAAATTCTTCACAAGTTAAACATGGTAGGTCGGGCTTCAGCCCGATAGCATGCCCATCTAACAGTAGGAGCAGCGCCATCACCGCAAAAAGATGGATCGCGGCGAGGCGCCGCTCCTACAAATTCAAAATGATAGATGGGATCGCGGGAAGGCGCCGCTTCTACTCGTACTCGGTGTATTTAGCCCGGCTTCCGCGGGCTTGATCCACCGGGTATTTTTTTGCATTGAGGGCGATTTTTTTGTTGGCTTCTTCCAGCAAATCCATCTCCAACACTTGCGCTATTCTTAGCAAATAAACCAAGGTGTCAGCCAATTCGTGGCCCACTTGCTCACGCTTTTCGGCAGACAACTGTTGGCTTTCTGCTGGGGTATCCCATTGAAAATGTTCCAGCAACTCGGCCGCCTCTACCATCAAGGCCATGCTTAAATTTTTTGGTGTGTGAAATTGCGCCCAATCTCGCTCATCCACAAAATGTTGAATTTTTTGCTTTAATGCTTCTAAGGAATCCGCCATGACTTATTTCCTATTGCTACCCGCCACCATCTTAATTTCAAATAAGCGGCATTCCAATGAGCCATTAAACAAGGGCGTGCGCTTACTCGGCGTCAAGCGCATGAGCTTGGGCATGGTCAAATCGTTGGTTAAAAAGTAGGTGTGCCAACCGGCAAATTTGCGTTTTAATGCCTCCGCCATTTTTGGGTAGAGCAAAGCCAAATCCTCTCCCTCGCCGATGCGCACACCGTATGGCGGATTAGCCACCAGCACCCCATAACCATCCGGCGCTGGCACATCGACCATATCGAATTGCGACAATTGCACGGCCGCCAACAAACCGGCTTCCTGCAAATTGCGCTTAGCAATGCGCACCGCCCGCAAATCGATGTCGGAGCCATAAATTTTTTGAAACGACACCGGCTTCACTTTGGCCGCTGCCTGACTTTTCAGTTTTTGCCAAACGGCAGGCTCAAAATTATTCAACTTTTCAAAGGCAAAGCTGCGTTTATGACCGGGTGCAATGTCGAGTGCCACCATGGCTGCCTCTAATAAAAACGTGCCACTGCCGCACATTGGGTCCAATAAAGGTTGACCCACTTGCCAGCCAGACAATTTCAATATGCCGGCTGCTAAATTTTCCCGTAGTGGCGCCTCTATGCTGGCGCCGCGGTTGCCGCGTTGGTATAAGGCTGCGCCTGAAGTATCAAGGTAGAACTGGTATTCGTCTACCGCCAAATAAGCATGGATACGCACAGCCGGATTTTTCGTGTCTATGTATGGCCGACTGCCAACGGCTAAGCGAAATTTGTCACAGACCGCGTCTTTGATTTTTAGCGTGGCAAATTCCAGGCTTTTTAGTGGGCATTTCACCCCCGTCACCTTGACCATAAAATCGTTTTTTACATTAAACCACGCTGGCCAATCCAACTTATAGGCCCCCTCGAATAAATCCTCTTCGTTGAAGTATTTGCCGCGTGCCACTTGCCATAAAATACGCGTGGCAATGCGCGAATGCAGATTAGCCGCATAACAGACAGCCCAATCGCCATCGAAACTCACCCCACCGTCGGTCAACTTGATGGACTTGGCTTTGACTAACACCAGCTCATCGGCCAACAGTTGTTCTAAGCCGCGTGGGCAGGTTGCAAAATATCGGTTAGGCATCATGGTAGCTTACTCTGTGTTATCTGGATGAACCAGCTTGGTCATTCGACATAAACAATCGATTGCTGCTACTGGGGTTGTGTTCGGCCAATTTCTCGACGAACTGTAAAAATTCAATTTTGTGCCCGCGTTCCAATTCTTTCGCTCGCAAGCGCAAGCTGGCCAAACGTAAATCAGCCGGCTCACGCTTAAAGGCAAACACCGCTATGTTACCCGGTTTACCGGTAGGTAGCATTAACACCTTAGTGGCAAAACTTTGCTCTATGCGCTGCAAATACACATCAAACTTCTTATCGCTGCCCCACAGATTAATGACCAATATACCCTCAGCATTCAAGCTATTAGCGCACGCATCAAAAAAATCTTGGCTACAAAAATCAGGCGGAATGCCATTGCCATCAAAAGCATCAATAAACAGCACATCGGCCACTTCCGCATGATCGGCTAGGTAACGCAGGCCATCACCCTCTAGCACAGTTAAGCGCGCATCGTTTTCCGGTAAGTAAAACTGACTGCGGGCGATTTGAATGATTTTTGGGTTTATTTCCAATACGGTCTGATGCAAGCTTGGGCAATAGGCATGCAAGTATTTTGCCAAAGAACCGCCACCCAAGCCTATGGCCAAAACCCGCTGCGATCGACTGCTAAACAATAAAAAACACATCATGGCACGCGTGTAGGTGAGCTCTAAGGCAAACGGATCCTTGATACGCATGGCGCTTTGTATGGTCACCGAGCCTAAATGCAAGGCGCGCACGCCATTGGATTCGCTGACGTCCACCGCCTCCTCAGCCGACCCCTTAGCCCGCAAGCCGTGTCTAGAAAAACCCAGCATTACGGCCCCACCGGCGCGACTTGATCGCCACTGGTCGCCGGCTCCATTTCGCTAGCTTGACTGGCCTCGGCGGTGTCGACAAACTCAGCCGCCATGCTTAATGCGTCAGCAGACAATGGCGCCTCAGGCAAAACGGCGATAAATTTACAGCGCAACTCCATGAGCAAGGTATCCACTTCTTGCACTTGCAAACGGATGCGCGTGCCCGGTTTCATTTCTGGTAAACCGTAGACTTTGGTCATGTAAGGCGGCGTATCCAACCGCACTAAATTCTCACGCCATACCGTGGCATGCACCTCTTGGCTGTTTTCTTGCAACAAGTATTGCAAGCACCAGTAGCGTTCCATGCGCAATTGAAATTCGCTGTAGGATTGGTAGGCCAACTCAAAATGCCGCATATGGGTAGTTAACACTTCGCTGTTAGCCGGGTAACTGGGTGGGGTATTTTGTACCACACTGATGATTTGCCGTTGGTTAATTAAATCCACCGCGCGCCGCAATGGCGAGGTACTCCAGGCGTATTGTGCCACCCCCAAACCTTGATGCGGCTCCGCCTTGGTTGTCATGTAAACCTTACCGCCAGCTTGCGCACGGTATAAACCCGGCACCTGATGGGCGGCCAGTAAAGCGCCCCATTGGCTGTTGGCCTCTATCATCAACTCGGCCACCAATTTATCCATGGGCGCACCGCGTTGACGGCCCACTATGCGCACCACGCCATCCACCACGTAGAAGTTGTAGTCCACCTGCAACGGTTTGGTCGGATCGTACTTGCCTCTGGCTTTTTCCAACGACTCAGCCAAATTGAATAAATACAGCAACTTTGACCAATACGGGTGGCCGCTGTCTTGACTTAAGGTGGCTGCGTTAAAATACGGCTCTAAGCTATCGTGCCGTAAGTTTTCCGCAATTTTAATGCGCTCGACCTTGCTATCGCGCTGTATGATTAACCCGTCTACATTCACGTGCAAATACAGCGACAACACCGGCTTAATTTCACCGGCATCCAAGCTAAACGGCCGAATCGCCGATTCTGGCAACATGGTGATTTTATGGCCAGGAATGTATACAGTCGATAAACGCTGCATGACCGCTTGATCCAGCGGGCTAGCCAAGGCGATGCCTAAGGCTGGCGCGGCTATGTGTATGCCCACACGCGTGACACCGTCAGTCAAATACGAAATGGAGAATGCGTCGTCAATTTCAGTGGTGCTGCTGTCGTCTATGCTAAACGCCTCGGCATCGGCCAAACTCAAGTCAGCTAAATTGAATGCCGGCACATCGCTGAGCACGGCCTCAGCAGGAAAATCCGTGCCTTGCGCAAAGTGTTCGCGCAAAAACGCACCCAAATGGTAATCGTGCGCAGACGGAATGGCCCCGCAGGCTTGCAATAATTTGAGTTGGCTAAGCTGGCTCTCATTAGCCGCGGTGTCTAGAGTTTTGTATTCGAATGCATTTTTATCTGGCTCGTACAACAACATGTCGAGTTTTAACCTTAACTCATCCGGCAAGGTGTGGGCTTTGAGCTCGGCCACCAGCGCTGCCATTTTTTCGGCCAACAAGCGTTTCTTCTCTAAGCCGGCTAAGGCGGCTTTTAATATCTCCGCGGGTGCCGCCTTATAGCGACCCTTACCCTTACGATTGAAATACACTGGGGCACTGTGTAATTTAAGCGCCACGGCAGCCGATTCCATCGGTGTGGGCAGGCGACCGTAATACTCTTGGGCAAATTCAGCAAAACCAAACTCGCCACCAATTTCGCCATTAAAGCTAAATTCGCTGCAGCATTCCCAAAGAAAATTGACATCCAATGTGGCAGATTCCGCCTGCGCACGCTCCATAAAACCGGCCAACGGGCTTTCAAAGCGCATCAAGGCATGATTAGTTTTGATTTTACTGCGCTTGCCACTGGCCAACTCCACTTGCATAGACCCTTGCGCTTCGGTCATGATGGATGCCACTTTGAAGTGGCCATCCTCTTCAAAAAATACGTTCATGCTTGTCTTTCTATATGCTGCATTGCTGCCAATTTGGCTAAATGGCCACCATTTTACCCCGTATTAGCAGATTCGCTTTGATGCACGATAAAATAGTCGGCATTTAACTCAAACAACAACGCACGCTATGGATCAACGCATTCCCGTCACCCTGCTCACCGGTTTTTTAGGTAGCGGCAAAACCACCCTACTCAATCATTTGCTCCAGCATAGCGGCATGCGCGACACCGCCGTCATCATCAATGAACTGGGTGACGCCGGCTTGGATGACATTTTTGCCAAAAGCAATTTAGCGCAAAGCATAGAAAGCGAACACATTGCTGACAATACCGTGTTGTTAAGTTCAGGCTGCCTGTGTTGCACCTTAAAAAACGAACTGGCCGATACGCTGCGCGATTTATTTTTTAAACGCGCGCTAGGCGCCATTCCGCAATTTAAACGGTTGATAATAGAAACCACTGGTCTGGCTGACCCTGGCCCCATATTGGCTAACCTAATGAACGAACCGGTCATTGAATCGGTGTACCGCTTGGACGCGGTAGTGGTTACCCTAGACAGCGTTTACGGGCTGCAGCAATTGGCAGGCAACCCAGAAGCGCTTAAGCAAGCAGCGGTAGCCGATGTGCTGCTTTTAAGCAAAATCGATTTAGCCGACGCGCAAAGCATCGCGGCCTTAGAAGAAAAAATAAGCCAAATTAACCCCGGCGCCACCATCCATCGCATTAGCCACGGCCAATTGGACCCGGCATTGGTGATTGACATCGGCCTATTTGATGCCGCCAAACAACAAGCACAACCCCTACGCTGGTTACGTAGCCCAACTAAGCCACCGACACCCAAAGGCACACTCCCGCAGCAGGCCAACCACGATGGCATCATCAGCTTTACCGTGACCTTACCCGAGCCCATACATTGGTCCCAATTAAAACCGCATTTATTAAAATTCTGCCAAAGCTACGGCAAGCATTTATTGCGCTTAAAAGGCATCGTGCATGCCGCCGATCAAGCTGCGCCATTGGCTATTCACGCGGTGCATTTCACGCCCTACCCACCTACCTTATTAACAGGCTGGACTGAGCAAGAAAAAACTTCACGGGTGGTGATCATCGCCAAAGACATCGATGAACTTAGTTTGCGTCTAGCCTTCATGAAAATTTAATACGGATTGTTTTAAATTTAAAAAAGCGCATAATCTCAGCGCTGGCTTGTTAACCTTAATGGCCTAGTTTTAGTGCCCCTTCTGGACAATTTAGCAGCACAAAATCAGCATTTTTTATAAATAAATAGGAGAAGAGTATGAAAAAACTAGTATTGTTAGCCTTCGCTGTATTCGCCCTAAATGCCCTACCTGTCGCTTATGCTGACGAACCCACCGCTGATGCTGCCTCAGATCCATTGCCAGAGGGCGTTGCACCCTTGCCAGATGTCGTTCCAGCCGAATAAGTTCTTAGGCATCCGTATATAAAAAAGGCAAAGTTAACACTTTGCCTTTTTTGTTTTATCGGCCCATTCAGCCTAATCGGGCATTACAGCGCACTCAAACTTTTAACATGGGCCATGACACTGCGCCCCAAGGCATGCAAGGCATAGCCCCCCTCAAGCACCGACACAATGCGCCCTTGTGCGTGCCGATTGGCGAGCACTTTAAGCGCCTCGGTTAACCACAAGTAATCCGCCTCACGCAATGCCAAGCCGCCCATGTCGTCTTCACGGTGCGCGTCAAAACCGGCTGATACAAACAACATCTGTGGAGCAAAGCGCTCTAACGCCGGCAACCAATAGTCGGTGATAGCGGCACGAAACGCCTCACCATCGCTGCCGGCGCTTAAGGGCACATTCACAATGTGCTCATTGCCGGTGTCCGCGCCGCAATAAGGGTAATACGGGTGCTGAAAAGTCGAACAAAACAGCACCCGCGGGTCATTTCTAAAAATATCTTCTGTGCCATCACCGTGGTGTACATCAAAATCCACAATGGCAACACGCTCCAAACCGTACTGATAGAGCGCGTGCGCCGCCCCTACTGCCACGTTATTAAATATGCAAAAACCGGAGGCACCTTCGCGTTTAGCGTGGTGACCGGGTGGGCGCACATTGCAAAAAGCATTGTTAACTTGGCCGCTCATGACTAAATCCACGGCGGCCACCGCCGCGCCTGCTGCATACAAGGACGCATCCAAGGTATAGGCATTCATTAAGGTGTCGCCATCCAAATCAACCAAGCCACTTTTTGGTGCTTGCGCAAACACCCAATCAATGTATTGCGTAGTGTGCACCCTAGCCAATTGCGCACGGCTAGCTTGGGGGGCTTCGTGCTGGTTTAAATAATCAAACAAACCCGAAGCGATCAACTGATCTTTTACCGCATGGATACGCGAAGGGCATTCCGGATGATCCGGCCCCATGTCGTGCTTTAAGAATTCGTCGTGGCTAATGTAAGCGGTGTGCATGGCCGTGGCAATTACAAGTTTTTATAAACGCGTTTTATGCTGCTGTCATCGCCGTGGTTTTCGGCGCTAAAGCCCAGGCGCTTCATTAGCTTCAACATATTGGCATTGTTTTTTAACACCTCGCCCTCTATGCGGACCAAGCCCTTATCCCGAGCGATGTCCATCAACGCCGTCATGAGTTTTTGCGCCAAGCCTGTGCCGTGCATGCTGTCGGCCACCACCAAGGAAAATTCGCAACTCTCTGCGTCCGGATTGATGGCATAGCGCGTCACGCCCAGCTCAATTTCTTTGTCGCCTTCCATCTTGGTGGCAATTAACGCCATCTCGCGGCTGTAATCGATTTGCGTAAACCGCACCAGCAGCGACTCACTCAATTGCTGCACACTTTTCATGAAGCGGAAATAGCGCGATTCTTCTGACAAGTTTTTAACAAAATCCTGCACCAACCACACGTCTTCTGGTCGTATCGGCCGGATCACTACATCGGTGCCATCGGCTAATTGCCAATGGCTAAGCAAATGCGTGGGATAAGGGTAGATGGCCATGTGCGCATAGCGGTCGGCGCTTGGTGGGCGTACCCCCACCACGATTCTGGCATCGGCTGCCAAGGCGCCGCGCTCGTCTACTATTAAGGGGTTGATGTCCATTTCCATCAACATGGGTAACTCACAGACCATTTCCGAGACCCGCAACAACACACTCTCCAAGGCATCGAGGTTGACCGCCGGCATGTTGCGGAACGGGCCCAACATTTTAGCCACATGGGTGCGCTGGATAAGGTCTTTAACCAAAAAGGCATTCAAGGGAGGCAAGGCCACCGCACGGTCTGCGACGATTTCCACCGTCGTGCCGCCTGCGCCAAAGGTAATAACCGGACCAAACACCGGATCATTGCTCACCCCCACCATCAATTCGCGGCCGTGCTCCTTCACCACCATCGGTTGTATAGAAATGCCATTGATGTGGGCCGTTGGGCGCAAGCGCTTCACGTTTTCTATGATTTCATGGTAGGCCGCACGCACCGCTGGAGCATTAGCCAAATTCAACAGCACCCCACCAACATCAGATTTGTGTGTGATGTCCGGGGAGTTTATTTTCATGGCCACGGGGAAGCCCAATTGTTGCGCAATCAACAAGGCTTCATTCGGCGAACGGGCCACCATGGTCTGCGCAATCGGAATGTGAAAAGCCGACAACAAGGCCTTGGATTCCATTTCACCTAAAATCTTACGTTTTTCTTGCAGTGCGCCCTCTATGATCATGCGACCGCTTTCCACATCCGGCTCCAAATGGTGTGAAATGGGGCCAGGCATTTGCATCAACAAGCTTTGGTTCTTGTGGTAGGCCGACAAGAAGGAGAACACATCGACGGCCGATTCCGGATTGCGAAAACTGGGTTTTTTGGCGGCGTTAAAAGCCGATCTGGACGCTTGCACTTGCGCTTCGCCCATCCAAGAACTGAGTAAGGGCTTTTTATACTGGTTGCTAAGCGCAATGATGGCTTGCGCCACTTCCAATGGCTTAGTCATGGCTTGCGGGGTTAAGATGGTCAGCACCCCATCAATATTTGGGTCTTCTAGGCAGGCTTTCACGGCATGGTAATAGCGGTCTGCTTGAGCATCGCCTATGATGTCCACTGGGTTACCGTGCGACCAAGTGCTAGGTAAAACTTGATTGAGTGTGGCCATGGTGGGTTCGGCCAACTCCGCCATCGCCAAACCTAAGTCCAAGGCATAATCGGTAGCCATGACACCCGGCCCACCACCATTGGTGACGATGGCCAAGCGGTTGCCGGTCGGATCAAAGCCGCAGGATAAGGCCTTGGCAGCGGCAAACAATTGGCTAATGGTTTGCACCCTCACCACACCGGCACGGCGTATCGCCGCATCAAAGGCATCGTCAGCGCCGACGATGGAGGCCGTGTGCGAAATGGCGGCTTTGGAAGCAGCGGCATGGCGCCCTACTTTTACCAAGATCACCGGCTTAATGCGGGCGGCCGCACGGATGGAACTCATGAAACTGCGGGCATCGTGTATGCCCTCTATGTAAAGCAAGATGCTGTGGGTTAGGCTATCGGAAATTAAGTAATCGAGTATTTCGCCAAAATCCACGTCCACCGATGCGCCCATGGACACCACGCTGGAAAAGCCAACATCATTAGCATTGGCCCAATCCAGAATAGCCGTGCACAGGGCGCCCGATTGCGACACAAAAGCAATGTTGCCTGCGATGGCCGTGCCAGAATTGAAGGTGGCATTGAGGCCTATGTCGGGTCGCATCAGCCCTAGGCAATTCGGCCCTATCAAACGCACGCCGTACTGCTTGGCCAACGCCAGCACCTGCAACTCCAAGGCACGCCCCGCTTCACCGGTTTCAGCAAAACCGGCACTGATAATAATAGCCGCTTTAACTTGGTGCTGACCGCATTGTTCGATAATGCTGGCCACCGTCGCCGCTGGCGTGGCTATGACCGCCAAATCGACGGGCAGCTTAACTTGTGCAAGGTCGGCAAACGCCGGTGTGCCTTGCACGGTATGGTGTTTGGGGTTAATTGGGTACAACCCGCCTTTAAAACCACTTTGCCGCATGTTCTGCATGACAATCTGGCCTATGGAATCCAATTTATCGCTGGCGCCAAATACCGCCACCGACTTAGGGGCAAACAGGGGTTTTAAATGATGCTGACTCATGGCTACCTAGGCTAATTGAACTGAGTTTGTATGTTAGCGCATTGCGCTTATTTAAAGCTTGTGTTTTATCAAATGCTAAAAATTTAGCCCTTGTTTTTATAATTTGTTCCAAAAAACTCCATCATCATGAAGTCTTCTAAACCGGCATTGTCTTCCGGTCTAGCCGATTGCACCACCACCCTACCCAAACGCTGCGACTCCCAATTAAAATCACCTTGGTAATGCTGACGAATGAGGCTGATCATCTTTCTAATCACCAATAAGCGTATGTCTTGGCCGGTGCTGGCCTCCACTTCAAAGGCTTCACGCCTGGCATTGCTGTAATCACTGGTCCAACCCCTAAAAGTAAAGCCGGCATGGCGGGCGCTTAAACTGGTAATTTCAAAGATGCCATTGGTGCCCACTTTCAAATTGTCTTTTATGCGCTGTTCGCGAGTTTGCTCCAAGCTAGGTCCCATCTCCTTGGCCACCGCTTCGGCATTTTGTTTGGCAGCCTCGTCTTCCAAAGCTTGCCGTTGTTGCCGTCTGGCATTGACGTAAGCCATCATGTCCTGCGGCGCTTGTTTAACTGGCGCTGCTGCAGTTGGGCTGGGCGCGGCCTCAGGCAAATTAAAACTAGCCGGTGGGCTATCCGGTTGTTGGGTCATCACCTTTTGCTTAATCGCCGCTTTGGCTTTAGGTTTAAGCGGTTTAGGCGTTTCAACTGGCGGCGGTTCCGGCACAGCGGGCGGCGGCGCCAAGCTCACCACCATGGTCACAGGTGGCATAGCGGCACTATCCAAATTCAACTTAGGTAAGGCTAAAAATATCACCAGGGCGTGCAACAACAAAGAAACCAACACCGCTAACAGCGTATTGCGCTCTATTTGCACGCGCAGCAATACCCTAGGCAACAAGCTGCGACTAACTGGGCTTAGGTAAAAATCCCCGTGATCCTTGCCTGTGTTTACCTGCATAGCGGTCATTGGTAACCCATGTCTGCCCAAATTTTCTCTAAACGCTTGATGGAAACCGGAAACGGCGTTTTTAACTCTTGCGCAAACAAGGAGACGCGTAGCTCCTCTAACAACCAACGGTAATGGGCTAAATCAGCCGGTATCGGACGCTGCGCTTGCTGCAATTGGCTCATTTTATCTTGCCATTTTTGCCATAGCAAACCAATACTGGCGGCATTCTTACCGTCCCTATCTGGGTTGGCCGGCTGTTTTTCTATGCGCAAACGCAAGGCCTTAATGTAGCGCGGTAAATGCTGCAACTGCTCCCATGGCGTGCGACTAAAGCAGTGTTTGTACAACAATGCAGGCAACTGTTGTTCGGTGTCGCGTTTTAAACGGTTCACGGTAGCCGGCATTTTTGCCATGGTTGCGCTAAGCAATTGGTATTCGCTGGCAATCGCTTGTGCTTGGCGAGTTAAACCCTGACTGACCGCAGGCAAGCGTGTCCTAGCCCGGGTTTTTAAATGCATAAACTCGGCATTGCTACGCGGCAAGTCATCGTCTGCGACGAAGGCACGGTCGGTAATGGCCAACAATAAGTCCTCGCGCAAATCGTCTATGCTGAGCACATTGCGCAACAACAAAGCGTATTGGTTGAAGTTGGGTAAATTTTTCTCCAACTGTTTCATTTGCTCCTTGAGTTCAAAGCGCATCAAACGGCACACGCCTTGCCTGTGACTGCAGTTGGCCTCCAACTCGGTATCAAATAACTTTACCGCCACGCTGTCGCCGTTATCCTCTAAAGCCGGGTAACCGGTCAGTTGCAAACCGTCGCGCTCAAAACTCAGGCTGGCTGGCAAATCACCAAAATCCCATTGCTTTAAGCCGGTTTTTTCTAGGTTACCAAGCTTGTCGGCAGAGCTGTTTCTAAAAGTGAGTTGTGCCGCCGAACTCAATTGTTTCTTAAGCACTTGCCAATCACGGCCCATGGCCAATTCACGACCAGCATCGTCCACCACGCTGAAATTCATCAGTAAATGCTCGGGCAAGGGCTCGGTCCAATCCTCAACCGAAATCTTTAAACCGGTGACGCGCTGGATGTGGGCAGCCAATAAAGGTTGAATCGCCTCGCTACCAACGGCATTGCTTTGTAAAAACTGCGTGACAAATTCAGGCGCGGGCACACAGACGCGGCGGTAAGTTTTAGGCAGCGCTTTAATCAAATGGGTGAGTTTTTCACGCACCATGCCAGGCACCAACCAATCGGTTTGCAGCGGATTCAATTGGTTTAACAAGGCCAATGGCACGGTTGCGGTGACCCCATCCAACACATGGCCTGGTTCAAAGCGGTATTTAAGTGGGATATCCACCCCATCTAAGCGCATTTTTTCGGGAAATTGCACCGCGGTTATGGCATCGGCGCCGTGGCGCATGAGATCCTCACGGCTCAAGTAGAGCAACCTAGCTTGGGTCTTTTCCGCCTGCTCACGCCAGACTTCAAAGGTCGCGGCTTGGTGGATGTCCGCCGGTATTTTGCTGTCATAAAAATCAAACAGCTGTTGCGTATCCACCAACACATCTTGGCGACGCGCCTTGTGCTCCAACTCTTCCACTTCGGCAATCAAGCGTTCGTTGGCGCTAAAAAAAGCCGCCCGACTATCAAACTCGCCGTGTGCCAGCGCCTCCCGAATGAATATCTCGCGCGACTCCTTGGCGTTAATCGGGCCGTAATGCACGCGGCGTTTGGGGATGATGGTCAAGCCGTATAAGGACACCCGCTCCCACGCGTGCACCATGCCCATTTTTCTATCCCAGCGCGGATCGGTATATTGGCTATCGGTTAAGCCTCTGGCTAAGGGCTCTATCCAATCCGGTTCGATTTTAGCCACGCACCGCGCGTATAGCTTGCTGGTATCGACTAACTCCGCCGCCATCACCCATTTCGGCCTGGCTTTCTTTAAAGCCGAACCGGGTGTTAGGTGAAAGCGTATGCCACGGGCACCCGAATAGGCCTCGTTGTCGCCGTCCTTAAAGCCTATGTTGCCTAGCAAGCCGGCCAACAAGGCTTTATGTATCTGCTCGTAATTGGCGGCTTTATCGTTAGCTTTAAATGCCATTTCATCGGTAATCTGTTTGATTTGCCCATGCAGTTCACGCCATTCTTTAAGGCGTAGAAAAGACAAGAAATGGCTGTGGCATTGATTTAATAAATCCTTATTGGATTTTTTGTTTTTTAGTGCCACCTCAAAAAAGTCCCATAGCTTTAAATAGCTCATGAAGTCTGAGCCTTCGCCGGCAAACTTAGCATGGGCGTTGTCGGCCGCTTCACGCTTATCCATGGGCCGTTCGCGCGGGTCTTGTATGCTCAAGACACTGGCGATAATCAAAATTTCATTCAAGCAAGATTCGCGCTTGGCCGCTAATATCATGCGTCCCACACGCGGATCCAAGGGCAATTTAGCCAATTGCAGACCGACCTCGGTTATTTGCCGTTGGCTGTCCACCGCCCCCAATTCTTGCAACAATTGGTAGCCATCGCTGATTAAGCGACTGCTGGGTGCTTCTATAAAAGGAAAAGCATGGATGTCACCCAGACGCAAAGCCGCCATGCGTAAAATCACGCTGGCCAGCGAACTGCGCAGTATTTCCGGCTCGGTAAATTCGGCACGCCCAGCAAAATCCTGCTCGGAATACAAGCGCACGCATACCCCATTGGAGACGCGTCCGCAGCGGCCGGCACGTTGCTTAGCAGCCGCCTGGCTGATTTTTTCTATCTGCAACTGCTCGACTTTGGCGCGTGTGCTGTAGCGATTAACCCGAGCCAAACCGGCATCGATAACATACTTAATACCGGGCACGGTCAAAGAGGTTTCTGCCACATTGGTGGCCAACACGATGCGCCGACTGCTGTGGCTTTTGAATATCTTTTGCTGGTCTTCTATGCTTAAACGGGCAAACAAGGGTAGTACTTCGATGTGCTTCAATTTGGCCGAACGGCCTTGGTATTTGCGCAAATGCTCAGCGGTGTCGCGTATCTCACGCTCGCCCGGTAAAAACACTAAAATATCACCGTCGCCCAAACGCAGTAAATCGTCGGCCGCATCCAAAATGGCTTCCTCTATTGCCTCCTCTTCATCGTCTTCCTCTAGCCAGCGTGCTTCCATTTGGACTTTTCGGCTAATACCAAATAAGGTCTCATCTTCAGCTGAGGGATTTGATGACGCTTCAGCCAAGGCTGCTCTGAAGGCCGATTTACCCAAAGGGCGATAGCGCACTTCCACCGGGTAGGTGCGACCGGATACTTCTATCACCGGAGCGCCGTTAAAATGCTTGGAAAAGCGCTCGGCATCGATGGTGGCCGAGGTGACGATGACTTTTAAATCAGGGCGTTTGACCAGCAACTGCTTCAAATAGCCCAACAAAAAATCAATGTTTAGGCTGCGCTCATGGGCCACGTCGATGATAATGGTGTCGTAGGCATTGAGGAATTTATCGCC
>SXGU01466602.1_pt1 | contig 14359 bp, 10 predicted proteins | sample 3174531 | NCBI WGS metagenome assembly SXGU01 (sample SAMN11356863, study PRJNA531348) | freshwater metagenome | isolation source: freshwater sample F1-140 | place: China: Fuxian Lake, Yuxi | collected 2017-12-25
ATAAATATCATGATGCGGCGGCGGTGATATTAAACCTACGCCTTGCGTCGAATGGCGTACTTTGGCGATTACCGCATCCACTTTATGTCCGGGTAATTGTCCGCCTTCGCCGGGTTTCGCGCCCTGACTTATCTTGATTTGAATATCATCGGCATTCACCAGGTATTCCGTGGTCACACCGAAACGACCCGACGCCACCTGCGTGATCGCTGAACGCATCGAATCGCCGTTAGGCAACGGCGTAAAACGCTCTGAAAGCTCGCCGCCTTCACCGGTATTGGATTTACCGCCTATGCGGTTCATCGCAATGGCCAGATTTGTATGCGCTTCGTAAGAAATCGAGCCGAACGACATCGCCCCGGTTGCAAAACGCTTGACGATTTCCGACGCGGGCTCCACTTCGTCCAACGGCACCGGTTCTGCATCTTCCTTGAAGGTCATTAATCCGCGCAATGTCAGCAGCGTTTCGTTCTGCTCATCAATCATGCGACAAAAGTCGTTATATAAATCCTGGCTGTTGCTGCGCGTTGCGTGTTGCAACGTGCTGATGGTCGCAGGTGTCCAGATATGGGCTTCGCCGCGTATGCGATAAGCATATTCTCCACCGATGTCCAGCGCATCCCGGTACAGAGGCGCATTGCCGAAGGCAACGCGATGACGGCGTATGGTTTCTTCACTGATTTCCGCCAAACCGGCGCCTTCGGTGGTGCTGGTTGTGCCGGTAAAATAGCGATCCAAAAACGGTTCGGATAAGCCTATGGCATTAAAAATTTGTGCGCCGCAATACGACTGATACGTCGAAATCCCCATCTTGGACATGACTTTCAACAAGCCTTTAGAGGTCGCTTTGAGATAACGCTTGTGCGCTTCATATTCGGTAAGACCGGGAATGCCTTTACAAAGCGCTGACAAGGTGTCAAACGCCAGATAAGGATTCACCGCTTCCGCACCGTAAGCCGCCAACAATGCAAAATGCTGGACTTCGCGCGCCTCGCCGGTTTCAACAACCAGACCCACTTTGGTGCGTAATCCTTCACGAGTAAGGAAATGATGCACCGCAGAGGTGGCTAGCAACGCCGGAATGGCAATATGAGTTGAATCCATATCGCGGTCGGAAAGCGCCAGGATATTATTGCCGTCTTCCACAGCACGCTTGGCTGCAAGACACAGCTTTTCCAGCGCGCCTTCCATGCCGCTTGCGCCCAAATCGGTCGGATAACACAGCGACAAGGTTTTGGTTTTGAACACACCGCCGGTGCGTGCTTCGATACGGCGAATTTTTTCCAGATCCTGATTGGTCAGGATGGGTTGCTCCACTTCCAGACGCATGTGCGTGCCGCCTTCATCCAGTCCTAACAAATTGGGACGAGGGCCGATCAACGAAACCAGCGACATGACCAATTCCTCACGGATAGGATCGATAGCCGGGTTGGTGACTTGGGCAAAGCCTTGTTTGAAATAGTCGTACAACAAGCGCGAACGTTGCGACAATACAGCCAGCGCGGCATCGATACCCATAGAGCTGACGGCTTCCTGCCCGGTTTGTATCATCGGTTTCAGGATAAATTCAATATCTTCCTGGGTATAGCCGAACGCCTGCTGCCTATCCAGTAGCGTTTGCGCGTCGGGAACCATCGCGGTAATTTCTGCGGGTTGCTTGGCCAACGGAATTTGTGTTTTATCCAACCAATCCGAATAAGGATGGCGAGCCGCCAGATCCGCTTTTAATTCCGCATCATCGATAATACGTCCCTGCACCGTATCGATCAGCAGCATTTTGCCGGGTTGCAAACGCCATTTTTTGATAATCTTATGCTGAGGGACATCCAAAACGCCCATTTCCGATGCCATGATCACGAAATCATCATCGGTTACCAAGTAACGTGCGGGACGCAGACCATTACGATCCAATGTCGCGCCAATTTGGCGTCCATCGGTAAAGGCAACGGCAGCGGGACCGTCCCAGGGTTCCATCAATGCGGCGTTATATTCATAAAACGCCTGCTGTTTTTTATCCATCAAATCGTTGCCGGCCCATGCTTCGGGAATGAGCAGCATCATGGCGTGGGCCAGCGAGTAACCGCCAGCCACCAGCAATTCCAAAGCATTATCGAAACTGGCCGAATCCGATTGACCTTCCGCAATTAACGGCCACAGCTTGTGAATGTCGTCGCCCAATACTTTGGATGAGATTGAATGCCGACGCGCCGCCATCCAGTTGACATTGCCGCGTAAGGTATTGATTTCGCCGTTATGGGCGATCATGCGGAAAGGATGCGCCAAATCCCAGGTCGGGAAAGTATTCGTGGAGAAACGCTGATGCACCAACGCCAAGGCGCTGACCATAAGCTCATTGCTCAGATCAGGATAAAATGTCCCGACCTGGTCCGCCAGCAACATGCCTTTGTAAACCATAGTCAGAGATGATAATGACGGCACATAAAAAGAATGGCCATTATCCAGATTCGAATCGCGTACGGCATTTTCGACTTGTTTGCGAATCACGAACAGTTTGCGCTCGAAAGCATCCTGATCGGCGCAATCGGCGCCGCGGGCAATAAAAATCTGGCGAATGAAAGGTTCAACCGGTTTTACCGAATAACCCAATTCATGATTATCAACCGGCACATCGCGCCAGCCCAACAACACCGCCTTTTCACGGGCAATAATGTCGGCAAATAATGCTTCGCAGCAAGCCCGATCTTCTGCATTGCGTGGCAAAAACACCATACCCGCCGCATATTCACCTGCAACAGGCAAGGCTATACCCAATTTATCGCATTCCGAACGCAAAAAGGTATCCGGTAGCTGAATCAAAATTCCTGCACCATCACCGGCGCATGGATCAGCGCCCACTGCACCACGATGGGTCAAATTCTTAAGTAAATCCAGTCCCTGCCTTACAATCGCATGGCTTTTTTGGCCCTTTATATGAACAATGAAACCCACCCCGCATGCATCATGTTCATTGCGCGGATCATATAAACCCTGTCTGGCCGGTAGTGTATTTTGACTCATTGTCACCTCTGAAAAAGTATATTACAAAAGGGTTACATCCTTCCTTTTCGAACCCTCGCTCCGCATGCCCTCTGATGTTTTTATCGGAGGCTGCAAATGCGGCAAAACCACTAAATTATACGGATGACAAATACTATTGTCATCAATCTTTTTAATCTGTTGCCAATAACACTCTTTTAGAACCGGTATTTAAGTATTAATTGGTACGCCGTAGACATTGATAAAATTCGCATAATCTTAAAAACCAAGCAATATTTACGCCGACATAACACCCTACAGAAAGAGAGTTACTTGATTCCGGCACTTGGTAAGCACGGATTTGTCAGACGCATATACCATTAATTAGCGTAATTTCCTTATCCATTACTGTAAATATGTTATCTTTCTTCTTTTACATAGAGATGACTGAACATGCGACGTCATCTTTTTGTTTTTGACAGTCCGAAGCTATGCCCCCGGTTTTTATGATGCGGCATTGCAGTGCATTCGCTTTATTGACGATTGGTTTATTATGAAAGAAATATTTGATGTGGTAATCATAGGCGGCGGCATGGTCGGTGCTGCTGTTGCGTGTGGTCTTGGCGGCAGCTCATTAAAGGTGGCGATCATAGAAAGCTCGCCGCCACCCGCTTTTTCACCCGATCAACCCCATGATTTGAGAGTTTCCGCGCTTAGCATTGCCTCGAAACATATCCTGGAAACAGTCGGCGCCTGGAATGGTATCGTCAAGCGCCGGCTGTGCCCGTTTCGCCGGATGCGGGTATGGGAAACAGCCGGAGACACCGAATTTTGTAGTGACGATATTAATTATCCTGAACTGGGTTATATCGTTGAAAACAGAATCACCCAGATAGCCTTGCTGGAACGCGCGCAGGAGTTCGACAACATTGAATTGATGTGTCCCGCCGGCATTTCGAAAATTAATTACATTGCGGGCAAAGCCACCGAGGTGGAACTGGGAGACGGTCGACTGTTGTCTGCAAAAGTACTGGTCGCCGCCGACGGCGGACAATCCAGAGTCAGGCAAACCGTCGGCCTGGGGGTAACCAGTTGGGATTACAAACAACATGCGCTGGTCATTTATATTGAAACCGCTTATGAGCAACAGGATATAACCTGGCAACGTTTTGTTCCCAGCGGACCGCAGGCGTTTCTGCCGCTAACCGGGCATTACGGCTCCATCGTCTGGTATAACTCACCGGATGAAGTCAATCGACTGAAAGCCTTGTCGCCGCTGGAATTAAAGAATGAACTGGTCGCCGCATTCCCGGATTGCCTGGGCGAAGTAAAAGCCGTACTCGGCGTCGCGAGCTTCCCGCTCAAACGTCAGCATGCGCAGAACTACGTCAAACCAGGCGTCGCTTTGGTCGGTGATGCCGCACACATGATTAATCCGTTGGCGGGCCAAGGCGTCAACATAGGCTTACTGGATGCCGCCGCATTAAGCGAAGTGTTGGTGGAAGCCGCCAAGCAAGGCCTTGAAATTAATGAATTAAGTGTATTAAAACGCTACGAAAAAATGCGCCGCAACGAAAACCTAAAAATGATGACCGTCATGGATGTTTTTTACCAGGTATTCAGCAATGAGGTTTTACCGCTAAAGTTTATACGCAATCTGGGACTCGGCTTGGCTGAGCGAATCTTGCCTGCCAAAAACAAAGTGATGCGCGGCGCAATGGGCCTGGAAGGCAATTTGCCGAAACTTGCACGGGGCGAGCGAATTATCTGATCAAGATTGTCTGATCGATAACTACTGATATATTACCGGGACAGGCTACAACAACCTGCCATCGCTTCATAAACATAAAAGGCAAAAAGACTCACCATGAAAATAATCAGCTTATTAGGCTTGCTGGCATTGCTCGCCGGCTGTACACAAGACCAACAAAATCAGTTATCCAGAAAAGTCGTTGAACTGTTGGACGGCAATTATCTGGTGACTTACGCCAACGGCTCCACGACAAAATCCTGGACAATCACCAACGGCAAGGTAACCGCCAGCGACAAAGGCTACTACTATTTCTGGGACAACAAGAAACATTATGTGCAAACGCCCATAGAAAACACATTTATTGAAGAAATAGATTAACGCTCACATAAGACACATCCTTAAATATTAGGAATTACTATGCGTATTACAAAAATTCCGGCAGTCTTCTGCCTGGCCGCTGCAACTTTTTCAGTCTTCGCGGAAGACACTTTTAAAGTCTGCGCCGATCCCCTTAACCCACCCTATTCGACCAAAAACAGGGACGGTTTTGAAAACAAAATCGCCGAATTATTCGCCAAGGAATTGAAGCAGACCGTTGAATATACCTGGTTTCCGCAACGCATCGGTTTTGTTCGCAATACATTGAATGCCCCCATAAACGACAAAGAAGTCGACAGCAAGAACTTTAAATGCGATGTGATTATGGGCGTGCCTGCCGGCTATGATTTGACCTTGACCACTATCCCGTATTATCAGTCGACTTACGTACTTTTAATCGCCAAAGGTCGCGGCTGGGATGATATTACCGAGCCGCTGCAATTAGCCAACCTGCCCTTGCAAAGACAGGAAGCGCTTAAAATCGCCATGTTTGACCAGGGACCCGGTACCGCTTGGCTGCAAAAAACCGGCTTGCTTGACCAGGGCATCCCCTATCAGTCAATGTCGGGTGACGATGAAAATAATGTCGCCATGCAGATTGAAAAGGATCTTAAAGCCAAAAAAATCGATATGGTGATTCTATGGGGACCGATGGCTGGCTATGTCACGACGCAAAGCCCGAAAAACAGCTATACAATGATTCCGATGCAATCTAGCCCGGGAATGAAATTTGATTTTGCCATGGCCATGGGCGTCCGCAACGGCGACAAAGCCCGGAAAGAAACACTGGACAAGCTGATTAAAGCCAATGCAGACAAAATAGAACAGATTATAAAAAGCTATAACATCCCTCTATTACCAATCTCGAAAGACACCGGACGTGGGGATGACGATTAACGCGGCCTGGACAATGCGATAATTATTGCCGGCGGATTAGATGACTAATCCGCCTGTCGGCATTTAAGCGGAGCGATACGAGCATCAATTATGTAACACCTTGACTGCTTAGAAAGCCCGAATAGGCAACATCATCCACCAGAATATGATAGTTGAGCCACCCCATCAAAAACGACAATAAATCTTCACTGAAGCCGCTGTCCCCGCTTTTGTACCTTGCGTAGTATTCTTCAACCTGCACAGCCAGCTTTCTGTGATGCATCTTGTGTTCTTTCTCTTCCTGATAGCCATAGCGATCAAACAGCATTTCTTCATAGATGAAATGCATTTTCGTATAACTGACCAGATTATTCAGAACAAATCCGATAACTACTGCTGAGCTGCCGTTATTTTCCTGCGCGGCTTCAGCAAACGTATTGATATAACCGATCAGGGTTTTGTGCTGCCGGTCAATGGAAGGTATGCCGACCGATAATCGCTCAGTCCATTCGTAAAACGCCATTGCATATCTCTCTTAATTGTTACTTTGTTACAAGCTGAACAGTAAATAAGTAAATCATTATATTGTATTTAATATAATGCGTCTTAGATTATAGTGTGGAGCAATCTAAAACCAGAAAATTGTGTTGAGTTGTTTAATATACCGAATTTGATGACTGTTTAAAATTCTTGTGATCTAATTAGGTTCAGGTGAAGCCCTAGGATCGATCATGCAATGTAGATATAGCCTGCCAAGAACAATGATGCCATCAAGATACGGTATTAATCTGATTATACTCAATTCCCTGATAGTTTTTTTATTGCTCGTCACCGGAACGGTTCAAGCCCTCACCGAGGCAAACAAAACGATCATCATCGGCAGCGAGCAAGATTATCCACCATTTGCGATAGGGACTACCGACCAAACCGCGAGTGGTTTCACGGTGGATCTCTGGAAGGCGGTCGCAGCGGAAAGCGGTCTTAACTATACCATCCGGGTTCGGCCTTTTCACCAACTGCTAGAGGAATTCAAAGAAGGAAAGACTGATGTATTGATCAATCTTGCACAATCCGAGGAACGCCGCCGGTTTGCAGATTTTACAGTACCGACGTTTATTGTTCATGGCGCTATCTTTGTTCGTAAGGGGAGCTCCGTCATTAGCTCGGAAGCCGATCTGAAAAATAAAGCCATTATCGTGCTCAATGCCGATAAGGCGCACGATTATGCCTTATCCAAAGGCTGGCAACAACTCGTACCGGTCAATACAGCGGAAGAGGGATTCAAATTACTGTCAGCCGGCCAACATGATGCAATGCTGATCAGCAAGCTTGTCGGCTTGCAAACACTTAATAAATTAAACATTGCCAATATTGAAGCCGTAAAGACAAAAGCAGGTTTTTCACAAAATTTTTCATTCGCCGTCAAAAAAGGCAACTCTGAGCTGCTCGCCAAAATCAATGAAGGCCTTGCATTAACCAAATCAAGTGGCTTTTACGATAGACTGTATGAAAAATGGTTCGGTATTTATGAAGAGAAGGAGTTCTTAATACCGGAAGAAATCAAAATTACAGTCCCTCTGATTATGATTATTATAGTGCTTATTTCCGTATCCCGAATCAGGCGCGCAAAGTATCAGAAAGAAGCCACAAAAAAGCTTGAAGCATCGCATCATTTGCTTAAAACCATTATCAATACCACCCCTGCCCGCATCTTCTGGAAAGATAGCGATTCCCGTTTTCTCGGCAGCAATATGAGCTTTGCCCAAGATGCCGGCTTGACGCATCCCGATGAATTGCTCGGCAAGGACGACTATCAAATGCCATGGCGAGATCAGGCCGAGCTTTACCGTGCCGATGACCAGGTGGTAATGAGCTCAGGGATCCCCAAACTTGCTTATGACGAACCGCAGACAACGCCTGACGGCAAAAGAATCTGGCTGCGAACTTCCAAAGTACCGCTACGAAATGCTGATAACCAAACGATAGGCCTGCTCGGTATCTATCAGGATATTACCGAAGAAAAGCTGGCGGAAGACGAGCTGAGAAAACTTTCTCTGGCAGTCGAGCAAAGCCCCAACATGATAGTTATTACCGACCTCAATGCCACTATTGAATTCGTCAATGAGGCATTCGTCAGAGCAACGGGATACAGCCGTAGCGAAGCGATCGGACAAAACGCAAGACTATTCCAATCAGGAAAAACGCCGAAAGAAACCTATACGGACATGTGGGCCAAATTAACCACGGGTGAAGTTTGGAAGGGTGAATTCATTAACAAACGCAAGGACGGCAGCGAGTACATCGAATCGGCCATGATTTCCCCGGTACACCAGCCGAATGGCGGTATCACACATTACCTTGCAATCAATGAAGACATTACCGAGCGCAAACGTATCGAACAGCAGCTCCGTATTGCCGCCACCGCCTTTGAATCTGGCGAAGGCATGGTCATCACCGATATCAACCATGTCATTCTGCGCGTTAATAAAGCATTTACTACTATCACAGGTTACACGGCGGAGGATGTTGTCGGCAAAACCGCCGACATTCTGCAATCAGACCAGCAGAATAAGGATTTTTATAACGCCATGAGGGAGCACATTAACAATACAGGCGTATGGGAAGGCGAAATCATATGCCAGCGCAAGAACGGCGACATTTACCCCGAATATCTGACCATCACCGCCGTGAAAGACCAAAGCGGCATGATTACCCATTATGTTAAGACGCTTACCGATATCACCCAGAGAAAATCCGCTGCCGAAGAAATTGAGCGCCTGGCATTTTACGACCCGCTTACTAACCTGCCTAATCGAAGATTGCTACTCGATCGCTTAAATTTGGCACTGGCTTCAAGTCATACTAATAACAGAAAAGGCGCCTTGTTATTTATCGATCTGGATAATTTTAAAACACTCAACGATACCCTCGGCCATGACAGGGGCGATTTATTGTTGCAACAGGTTGCCGCGCGCCTGTCCGCCTGTGTCCGTGAAAGCGATACCGTGGCTAGACTGGGAGGCGATGAATTTGTGATCATGTTGGAAGATTTAAGTGCGCAGACCGTCGAAGCGGTTAACCAGGCTGAAGCGGTTGGCAATAAAATTATCGCCAACATCAATGCGCCATTCTTGCTTGCACAACTAGATTATCTTTGCACGTCCAGTATTGGCGCAACCTTGTTCAACGGAAACGAACAAACTGTAGACGAGCTATTAAAGCAAGCCGATATTGCCATGTACCAAGCCAAAATTTCAGGCCGCAATGCGCTGCGTTTTTTCGATCAGCAGATGCAGGACATCATCACGGCGCGGGTTTCACTAGAAAACGAATTACGCAAAGCCTTAGGAAGACAACAATTCCAGCTCTATTACCAAATCCAGGTGGATGACTCCCATCAGCCCTTGGGCGCAGAAGCTTTGCTCCGCTGGTCTCATCCTGATCGCGGCATGGTCTCTCTGCCGGATTTTATTCCTCTGGCGGAGGAAACCAGCCTGATTCAGCCTATAGGCCAGTGGGTATTGGAAACAGCGTGCGCGCAACTCAAAAAATGGCAACAAATGCCTTTCACCTCAGGCCTGATATTATCGGTGAACGTCAGCGCCCGGCAATTTTTTCAGACGGACTTCGTGGCGCTGGTGCTGGCCGCCATAAAACGGCATGACATCAATCCGATGTTGCTTAAGCTCGAGTTGACGGAGAGCACGCTTCTGGACCATATCGAAGATACTATTCATATCATGAATATTTTGAGAAAAACCGGTATCCGGTTTTCGCTGGATGACTTTGGTACGGGTTATTCGTCATTGCAATACCTCAAGGTACTGCCGCTGGATCAGCTCAAAATCGACCAGTCATTCGTCCGAGATATTGTCGTGGACAACGGCGACCAAGCCATTGTCCGCACCATCATCGCTATGGCAGCAAGCTTGAATCTAAATGTTATTGCCGAAGGCGTGGAAACGGAAGAACAACGGCAACTCCTGCTCAACAATGGCTGCACAAATTTCCAGGGCTATCTGTTCAGCGAACCGCTACCCATTGCAGAATTTGAGGCTTTGCTAAAACAAGGGATAAAGTCACGCGGGATGGATAAAAAAGAGCATCCCCAATTCTCCGTGTAAGACAAGCACGCAAGATAAACGCAAAACTAAAGCTCAAGCACAAGGAGTCCTCTTCACGCCCCTTCGTTCTTGAGGAATAAGCTATCCGACAGCTCTACCAATTAACTCACCTAATCTAACCACTTTATCTGCTTTAAATTCGCTATCCCACTGCACCTTGTCCTTGCCGAACAAAACAATAATGGTAGACCCCATGTTGAAGCGTCCCATTTCTTCGCCGATCTTCAAGACAGGCGCATTGTCCTGATAGAGTCGGCTTTGCACTGACGTTATGGTCGGCGGTGTGACAACGCCATGCCAGACCGTTTCGATGCTGGACACAAAAATAGCACCGACCAGCACCAGCGCCATAGGGCCGGCATCGGTATCGAAAATGGCGGCGACGCGTTCATTCCTGGCAAATAAACCCGGCACCGAGCGGGTCGTTGCGGTATTGACACTGAACAGGCGACCTGGGATATGCACCATTTCCCTTAACGTACCGGTCAACGGCATGTGCAAGCGGTGATAGTCCTTGGGCGACAAGTAAATCGTGGTAAATACGCCGTTTTTAAAGGGTTCGGCGCGTTCACTGCTGCCGCCCAACAAGTCGATAGCGCTAAAGCTCTTGCCTTTGGCTTGAAAGATGACGCCGTCCGTAATGGCGCCCGCCTGACTGACTGCGCCGTCGGCAGGACAAGCCACCGCATTTTTTTCTGCAGTTAACGGTCTGGCATTGGGATTGAGTTCACGGGTAAAAAACTGGTTAAAGCTTTTAAATGCGTTGATGTCCTGTTCCAGCGCCTCCGCCATATTGACGCCGTAATGCTTGATGACCTGGCTGATAAGCAGGTTCTTCAAGGCTTTGTTTTCCGAGTGCGTGAATCGGCTCATCAGGGCGGACAAGGCGTGATGGGGTAAAACGTATTGAGGTAGGGTGGTAAGAGCGTCTTTAATAGTCATGAATAATCGGGGTGATGTGAGGTTTTGGGTTAGTTTGCACAGTCATTTCGGCGAAACCTGCTTGTTTCGGTAACCCGCAAACAACATTCCGCCATCCTAATAATATTGATGCTAGCTCCCAAGCCGGAGAGACTGTGAAAGTATTATCCAAAATTAGGCTAAAAGCATTTTTCACCACGAAGGCACGAAGAACACGAAGAAAAAAATCTATTTAATTCAATATATTGAAAACTTCGTGATCTTCGTGTCTTCGTGGTTATGCCTTTAATCTGATCTAAAAGTGAAAACTTTCACAGTCTCCGGAGCTTGGGAACCAGCAGTAGGGATGCGAGTTACCTTACCACGAAGATGATCAGGTATTAGCTTTGGTTCTAATAAACAAGAAAAACATTAATTACGGCAGGTTCACCAATTCCGGCGCTTTCCAGTCGCTGTTTCTATGCTCTGCCACAACGGTTGTATAAATACCGCCGCGCACATTAAACTCGGCCCGGATACGCATGAAGTTGGGCGCTGTCGCTTTGACGATATCGTCAAGAATTTCATTGGTCACCGCTTCGTGAAACGCGCCTTGCTCACGAAATGACCACATATACAGCTTAAGCGACTTGAGTTCCACGCAAAGGGCCGCGGGTACGTATTCGATGATGATCGTTGCAAAATCCGGTTGTCCGGTCTTCGGGCACAGGCAGGTGAATTCTGGAATGGATATGCGGATGGTGTAATCGCGGCCCGGCTGCGGGTTCTCGAAAGTTTCCAGGTCTTTGCTGGGTGAGGTTGTCGTCATAGTCTTGATGATTGATTTTAAAAGGGGGCATTCTATCAGCTCTCACGCTGTTTTAAATGCCCGTATTCAAGTTCAGTGCTTTTTCAAAGGTCGGCTACGATTCGTCGGAAGCGGTATCGAGAAATTTTCGATAATTGATGGACACCTTCAGCCCCGCAAAACGCCCGGCCATTTTAATCAGCTCCTGCGTTTTTTTATCGAAGGTAATCTTTACCTCGCTTAAGGCGCGGTCTTCATAGCCTTCATCGATGTGATGGGTTTCCAGCAGAAAATGGTAAATATACACTTCCTGCTCCGCTTCATCGCGGATTTCAAAAGGCTTGCCCAATTGCGCCAGAACCGCCGGTTTTTTAGGCAAATCGCCGGAAATCTTTTCTATCAGCGCACTATTGGCCTTAAGCTGTTTTTTCTCCTTATCGATGGTAGCGCCGCCGATTGAGCGCAAGGACACTTCTAAAAACTTCGGCGGCGCTATTTGCAAAAATAACTTGGAAAACGACCACGACGTTATCCGGTTTTCCTTATTAAAATTTAAATCGGAGTAAAACTTCACCTCCGGCTGTATGACTTTATTATTGCCGTCAACTTTCCGAAACCAGTAACGCCAGCGCCTGCCTTCAGCGGTAGCCGTATCATCGCTGGCATACAATCGGGACAGGGAGACAAAGTCGGAACTGTAAAGAATCGGCTCTTTAAATTTCAAGGTAAACTCATCGCCGGATTCAACGCTGAAGTAGCGATCAAATTCATCCATCTGCAAATAAGTCTGATAAGCCCGCACCCAATAAATGCAACCGGATAACGTAACCGCCAGCACCAGCAGACCAATGACACGAAAACAGCGTTTTAAGGGATTGGCCTTCATAATGAATTAATGCCGCGTTGCCGATCCGTTAACCAAATTATCCGGGGACATTAGGTTTTCCACATCAATAACATCAAAAAGATAGTGCTCGCCACAAAATTCGCAGCCGACTTCTATATTGCCCCGCTCCTGCAAAATACCGTCCAGCTCCGCCCTGCCCATGGCGCGTAGAGTTCTCGCGATTCTTGGCCGGGAACAGGCGCACTTAAATTCAACCGGTTCGGCTTCGAACAGCCGGACTTTTTCTTCATTAAACAAGCGGTATAACAGATGCTCGCAGTCCAGTTCCAGCAATTCCTGTTCAGTCAGCGTGCCGGCCAACATCTCGATACGCTCCCAATCGGCTTGGTCATTGTTTTGCGCCGGCAACTCCTGCAACAACAAGCCTGCGGCGCGCGTATCATCGGCAAACAACCACAAGCGGGTTTTAAGTTGCTCGGACTGCTGAAAATAGGTTTCCAGTGCGACCGCCAAATTAGCGCCTTCCAGCGGAACGATGCCCTGATAAGGATCGGCATTATCAGGTTCTATCGTTAAAACCAGGCGTCCATGTCCAAACATCGATTCCAGAGAGCCGGTAGGAACCGTTTCCTCGCTTCTAACCAAGCCTCTTATCTTGCGATCATGGGTAGCCTGTGCGACCAGCGTTTTGAAAGCGCCGTCGCCCTGCGCCTGAAGTATCATCGAGCCGTTAAACTTGATCGTCGCCGACAACATAACCACCGCCGCCAGCGCCTGACCCAATTGCTGCTGCACATGCTGCATGCCCTGCTGATGCAGCTTAGCCGCTTGCCAACTGCTTTCCAGTTTAATCCACTCGCCCCGAACGCCCAGCTCTTCAAATAAAAAACGGCGTAAAAAATCGTGCTTTATCATTACTTAATACTTGCATTTATTTGATGTAGACATTCCATACCTGTAAGCCGTTACAGCCGTCATCGCTTTCTGACGCAACCTTGACCCAGGCCTTGCCTTCGGTTAAAGGTTGAGCCAATTTACCGGTAACCAGGTAACGACCGCTGCGTTGCTTTTCATTGGTCACATTCACCAATTGATTATTTACCCAGACATTCAGCGTGGCGATATCGGTATTTTCAGAGGCGTTGAATTGAAATTCCTGGAATGATTCGACCTTCGCATCCCCGGCCGGTTTTTCGCCGAAAAATTTCGGCGCATGACATTTCATTATCATTTCGCCGTGGTGTCCGATACGGGGAGCGGCAATAACTGTCGTTGAACCGGCCAACAACATTAAAAAAAGCGCTTTTTTCATATAATGTCATCCTTTTTGTAGATATTGAAGAAAATGACCGGGCAAAGTCAAAAATATACAGCTAACATCCGGCGATACCCGATTTTCTGTAGCGGGTGCTTTTTCAATGGCGGTAAAAACACCCGCTTCACATCTTACTCCCAATACCGGCGGATTTCATATTGTTCCGTTCCGGACTTCGTTGGAAAGTTTGGAACGTGACTTAAAGACGCAAACCACTCCGCTCGTTCCCAAGCTCCGGAGGCTGTGAAAGTATTATCGCAAGCCATGCCTTATAATAGGCCCATCATCCGGTAACCGCCAGTTAACAAACACTCATGACCTCACGCCGCTATCAACCCGTATTAAACCGTCAGCAAGATATGTTGCTGCCGCCTTGTGTCGA
>SXGU01325188.1_pt1 | contig 14357 bp, 13 predicted proteins | sample 3174531 | NCBI WGS metagenome assembly SXGU01 (sample SAMN11356863, study PRJNA531348) | freshwater metagenome | isolation source: freshwater sample F1-140 | place: China: Fuxian Lake, Yuxi | collected 2017-12-25
AGAATTATTACTAAATTGTGTAGAATCTGTCTTTAAAACAGATTACAAAAACATAGAGGTAATTATTGTTGATAATGCATCAAAAGATCAAAGTCATAAAATATGTAAGGAAAAATTTGACAAGATAAAATTAATTGAAAATATGCAGAATTTGGGTTATTGTGAAGGGAATAATGTAGGAATTCGCAATGCTGGTGGAGATTTTATTGTAATTTTGAATCCCGATACATTAGTTAAACCAGATTGGTTAACAGAATTATTTTTAGCATATGAAAAATATGGTGATGGATTATATCAACCAAAAATCGTGGCTACTACTGATCATAAAATTCTCATAACTGGAGGAAATATGATTCAGTTATTTGGATTTGGTTATTCTAGAGGAAAAGGCGATAAAGATATGAGTCAATATGAAAAGGATGAGGAAATAGGATACGCATCTGGGACATGTCTATTTACATCGTCCAAGATTATGAAAAAATTAGAAAATTTTGACTCATTTTTATTTGCATATCACGATGATTTAGATTTATGTTGGAGGGGAAAATTACTTGGAATAAAATCATATTATGTACATAAATCTATAATTTATCATCCAATTGAAGGATATAGTTTCAAGTGGAATGCATTCAAATTCTTTTTAATGGAACGTAATAGACTCTATTGTCTCATGACTCATTATAAGAGAACCACATTTATCAAAATACTTCCAGCGTTAATATTAGTAGAGGTTGGTATAACATGGGCATATATGAAAAAAGGTTTTCTCGGAGTAAAGATTAAAGCTAATTTAGATATTCTAAAAAATCTAAAAAAAATTAATAGGTGTTATAATGATATTCAAAAGACTAGAATGGTAAGTGATAAAAAATTAATAAAAACGTTTACTGATGAAATTGCAATTCCAGTATGGATTATAGATGGAGAAAGGAATGATCTATTCAACAAGGTATTAAGTAAATTAGGTAGACTAGCACGCTGGGCAATAAGATAATACGTTAATTAGATATTTTTTCAAAAATAGACATCAACGGTATAATCATAGACATAATTTTACTTGAAATCATATTTACCTAAAATTGCTTCTAAGAAGAGTTGTTTCCACATACTTCTTTCTTTTAATAAAAATCCAAGAACACCAAAAGGAAACGTTCTTCCATTATTATTCAGCGTTCCTATTAAGAATAATCTAAAAAAATTCATAGTTCTTCCGCCAGAAGTACGAAATCTTGCATTAGCAAGTAAAGTGTCAGCACCATAATCATAGCCAAATACAAAGGCAATACTATCTGAGTCAGTAATTATATCTGCATTTTCTTTCAAAAAATGAATCTCTCGAATACCATTAATAAGATCAAAACAAATAGAAAGTTCTAAATCTTTTAGATATATTTTTGCAGTTTTAAAAAATGAAATATAATGAAAAAACCTAATTAAACTCCAATTATTTCTATCATGAATTTGTTTAATGTATATGCTAGATAATCTTTTTAATTCATCCAAGGATTTGATTGGAGATTCAGTAAATAATTTATGCTCAATTGCAAAATCTTTTTTATATAGTTCTATTGAGTTATGATTATCTCTTTCTTCTCCTATTACCCATTTATCACCTGGATATAGAATTATTGGTGTTGTGTTTGTTTGTTCTTTGATAAATTTCTCAACATCGTCAATTCGATTAATTTCACCATTCATGTAAGCATTATCTACGTGAGAAAATCTAATAAAACTTGCAAAAGGAATAATTTGTTTTGGATGGAATACTTTTGCTTGTATTTTTATTCGATTTAATTTTTCCTTAGCAGCTAATTTTCTTAATTCTCGATCGTCAGGATCCCCTATATGCGCAGCATATCCAAATTGAGTCAAAAGTAAATCGACATCACCAGTAATTTTGTGAATATATTTTGCTTGAATATAACTATCAACTCCACAATCATTAAGATTTAAAATCTTTTTTTCAGCAATTTCTACATAAAGCCATGAATCATAAAGAAGATTAGGTTTGCATCTGATTTTAAAGTCTTTAGCAAGATCATATGATTTATTTGGGTTTATTTCAATTACAGAGAAACCAAGTTCCCTACATTTGTTAGCAACTCTATGATCTAATGTGTCTTGAAAAAGAACAGTAATGTTTTTTCTAATTTGTTGTGGAATAGATGCTAAAACTTTTGGAGAAAAATGATCAGGATGCTCATGTGAAAACCAGATATGAGAAATGTTTTCAAAATCCTGAATTTGCATTTTTGATTTTGAAATTAATTCCCAACTATTGTTAAAAGCATCACCGAAAAGCCAAGGATCCGTAATTAAATTAATTTTTTTGTGTGAAAAAATTATAGATGCGTGATTGACAAAAGTAATAATAGGTGTAGACAATATCAAAAAATAAGTTTATGGTTAATTTAATATTTCGTCTATTTTCGTACAAGAAATCATAATTTAATGGAGATTTTCATTATAATTTACTCTTTTTACAATATTCAATTATCAAAAGAAATTATCACGATTACTTAAATAGATTAAAAGAATTTTAAAGTTTTTTCAATACCCATACTAATAGAAATTTTTGGTGACCACCCTAATTTGAGTAGTTTTGAATTATCTACGATAAAATTTCCCACGTCTACTTTTTTGTTATACTCGGGTGATTCAATATATTTGACTTTAGCATTAGTTAGCTGCTCAAGCCAGATACCAATTTCATAAAACCAAGTTTTTTTTCCAGAAGATATCCAATAAATATTTCCACTTTTTCCTTTTTCAATGATTTTCTTTATTCCAGATACTACATCACTAACATAAATAAGATCACGAAAGAATTTTCCTTTATTATATATGGTAATATCTTCACCTTTGAAAGCTTTGTAAATTAGATAGTTAATTGCATTTTTAGTAGGAATTACTTGTTCTCTAGGTCCAAATGAATTGGTAATACGAAAAACTAGTGTATCAATTCCATACACATTATGATATATAGTACAATAATTTTCGCTTGCCAGTCGATTTGCACCATATATTGTGGTGGGGTTACACGGTGTTTCTTCAGTTACCGGAAGCTTGTCCGGTCTCCCAATTACAATAAAGGTACTACCTAGAATGAATCTGCATTTAAGATTCATGGTTCTAATTTTTTCTAGTATAAACAAAGTGGATTTTGTGTTCACGTCTGTATCATATAGTGGATTTTCAAATGATTTTGAGTGTGATGTTTCTCCTGCAAGATGTATTATTATATCAGGTTTATTTTTTTCAATGCTATTACCTAGTTTAACAAAGTCAGTAACGTCTACTTGTTCTAGTGTTATTTTATCAAGAATGTGTGATATGTTATCAAGTTTTGATTCATTTCGTGTCAGAACAATTACTTGGTGATTATCTTTTAAAAATTCATCACAAAGATGGCTTCCAATAAAACCAGCGCCGCCAGTAATCATAATTTTCATTAAACGTAAGTACCTTATTGGTTAGTTAAAAATTCATACTATTCAATTAAGTACTATAATGATTTATTTTCACTCAGTTTAGTGAATAAAACTCAGTTTTAACACTTTAGACATGATTAAAAAATTTAACGGATATTTTGTAATTTGTGATTATCTTTGTCATACAACATTATATCTTCAAATTCTACTAACATATTGTCATCATAATATGATTGTTCAAAATAAAAAAATAAGACAAAAATTAGAAGTGTAAAACCTGTAATAATGAACAACTTATCCAGTCAAAAAAGTAAAAGTAGAAATTGGATGATGTTTGACAAATCTTGTTGTTTTTTACAATTTACAAAAAAATAAGTCGTTCACTTTATGGAAGTGGACTTTCAAAAATACCAATAGTGAAAAAAACTCATGGAAAAATGATTGAAAAATTCAAACCAGACATAATAGACATTTTCGGATTCAAGATGATGCTTGACAAAAAAGATGAATCTGGGCATTCCATTATAAATTTGAAGGAAATCGAGCTTTTCAAAAAACACATAAAATTAGGAGATACCGTAATAGACGTTGGTGCAAACATTGGATACTATACTCTTATGTTTGCAAGTCTTGTTGGACCTACGGGAAAGGTAATCGCTTTTGAGCCTATAATGGAAAACTTTGATCTTCTATCAAAAAATATCGAATTAAACAAGCTAAATAACATAGAGTTACATCAAAAGGCAGTTGGCGCATATAACAGTAAAGTAAAGATGAAACTTTCAGAATCAATTGGCCAACATCAAATCAGTGAGAATGGAGATTATGAGATCGAATGTGTTCCACTAGACGATTACGTAAAATTTGCTGATTTTGTAAAAATAGATGTTGAAGGTTATGAGATAGATGTCCTAGTTGGAATGAAAAACCTCCTAGCACAAAAACTGACAATTATCTCAGAATTTTATCTTAAACTTCTAAAGCAACATGGAGATCCTAAACAATTCTTCAAAATACTTTATCAGAATGGATTTGTATTATATGATATTAGGGATAAAATGCAACCTGTTAACGTTTTTCAAATTCTAGAGAAATATGAAAAAAATATTGTTGCGACTGATATTCTCTGCATAAAACAATAAACTAGACGCTATCTATTTAATGAAATACAGGTTTACGATTCTTAGTTGAGTGCAAGTTTACTAGAAAAGGCAAAAATTTTGATCAAGGCTATCAAGACAATCAAAAATTGGTATCTTTATGTTGCATTATATCTTAATCTTATCAAAAATGAACATATTATTTTGGAAATAAGAAATGGTGTCAAGATAAAGCTTAGAGTAAATTCGACTGATCTCATGGCATTTACGCATGTGTGGCTGTTACATGAATATAGCAGATCTGGTTTTGAAATAAGAGATACCGACATAGTAATCGATATTGGGGCACACATTGGTCTGTTTGCCCTGTTTTCATCTCAGTTTTGTAAAAATGGAAAAGTTTACTGTTTTGAGCCAGTAAAGGAAAACTATGATCTATTAGAATCGAATTTGGAATTGAATAGTATTAGAAATGTTGTTGCTACTAATGCAGCTATTTCAACAAATACAGGTGTTGTCACCATTTACTTAAATGAAGATGAATCTGGTCACAGTATGTATGTTACGGGATCAAAACAGATACAGGTAAAATCATTTTCTTTGCAAGATGTATTTGATTCAAACAAATTGGAAAAATGTGATTTCTTAAAGATTGATTGTGAGGGAGAAGAATACAAAATAATTGATTCACTACCAACTCCATATTTTGATAAAATAAATAAAATGTGTGTTGAATATCATTTTGTAGATATCAAACCATACCTACTACAAAACATGATTAAAAGACTGAAATTATTATCATATAGGATAGATACAAGAAACATTTTGCCAAGTATTGGTTTCTTGTACGCAAAGAAAAATTAATCTAGGATTTTTTTAGTATGCCTAAAAATGACTTTTCATTTTGTGGTAATATGAAAGGCTCTAAACTCATTTTTGAATAGAAATCATGAAATGCATTGTTTCCTGAGATGTCATCTGATATCAAAAAACCATCTTTGTTTACAAAGGGCCATGCTGTTTTAAATTCGAATTGCATATTTTTGTAGGTGTGTAAGCTGTCATGAAAAAATATGTCCAAAGAACCCAAAGAGGATAATGTTTTCTCAAGTTTTTCTGACGATGATCCAAGAACAAGTTTCCAATTTTCACAAAGATGTGAGGGAATTGCTGAACCAATCATTTCTTTTGATTGCCATGGTGAAAACACTGAATCTATTGAGTAGAGTGTACCTTTTTTGTTCTCAGATAATGCCTGTAAGATATACATACTACTAAGACCGTATGCGACACCGGTTTCTACCACTTTTTCAGGTTTTATGATTTTACACAAAATGTATAGGAAAAGGCCACTTTTGTTATCTAGAGTGTATTCAAGTGGATATGGTTTTTTCTTTGAAGGATATATTTCATTTTTTAGTTTGTTAAAAAAATCATCTACATGATTTTGCAGTTTATCGGTGCCTTTCCTAAAGTCTTCAATTGAGTGTGAGGATTCTGGAAAAAGTGCTTTAATTATGTCATCAAGTTGGAGTTTTTTTTCCGCATAATTGAACACAGGATATCCGGAATCTTGCCAAGATTGGTATTTTGCTTGTAGTATTTGTCTGCCTATCTTTGGATTTGTTATTGTATAGGCCAAAAGACTGGCTAAAAATGACAGATTATTCATGTCTATGATTTATCTTCCAAAGGCACAGTTTAGATAAAGTTGTTGGTAAAATAAGAGTATTTGATAAAAAGCAATTAAAACCAAGATTATAGACTAAATTGTATTCAAATGAAAATAGCACTTGTCTGTCCCGCATCGTTACCTGCTACCCAGTTTGGTGGGATAATGTTTCTTTGTGTAGACATCGCTAGAGAGCTGGCAAAAATAGGTCATGATGTTACGATATATACTACGGATCTAGATTTTGCCAATAATCCAAATACATTCAACAAAAAGCTCCCAAGAATAGAATCTATTCATAGTTTTAAGATAAATCGTACCCATGTTTGGTTATCGTATCAGCTGTTTTATGTAAACCTTGGAATGTACTTTGAGATGAAAAAAAACAGGGCAGACATAATTCACACCATAGGTGTTAGAAGTTTTCAGTCATTTATTGCTGCATTGATATCAAAAAAATACAAAATCCCATTAGTAATATCAGATCAGGGTGGACTTACTACCCATCCAGATCTGCAAAATGCCAATCCAATTAAAAAATTATTATACAAAATACAAAATCCAATGATACATTTCGTAGTAAATCAAGCTACAAAAATTATTGTACCAAATGAATATGAAAAAGAAATATTTTCTCATTACAGCATAACTTCAAAAATTTCTGTCATTAGAAACGGAATAAGTTTAGATGAGTTATATCAATCTAAGATAGATTTTAAGGCAAAGTACAAAATTAATAGTGATTTTGTGTTATTCTTAGGAAGATTTCATAGAGTCAAGGGAATAGATATTTTGCTGCAGGCTTGGGCGATCATTAAAGACAACATAGATGCTCAAAACATAAAACTTGTCATAATGGGAGTTGATTTTGGTTTTGAATCAGAAATGTATAAAATTATTGATGAATTAAAAATAAATGAGAATGTCATTGTAATTAAAAAACCTCCAAGAGAAGATGTGTTAGCAGCATATTCAGCTTGTCAATTTTTAGCATTACCATCAAGATGGGAACTTTCACCCTTAACTCCTCTTGAAGGATTTGCATTTAAAAAATCTGTAATAAGCACAAATGTACACGGTATTCCTCATACTATAACAAACGGTGAAAATTCAATATTAGTTGAACCAGAGAATCCTAGTGAATTAGCTAGCGCCATATTGAAGTTATTAAATGATGAAAAAATAAGAACCGAATACGGTTTAGATGGTTATAGAATGGTACAAGATGTGTGTAATTCAAAAAAAATGGCTGAAGATACATTAAAAGTCTACGAAGAGGTAGTTAATAGATACTAAAGTTTTAGCGTGATTTAATCAAGCCTATTTTAGGTATGATCTTGTGATTCTCAAAGCGTTCGAAATTTTTTTTGATAAAGTATCACTTTTTGAATCGATATATCACAAGTGCTGAGCTACAAAGTGTATTCCCATATTAAAAAGAATAAAAACTAAAAGAGTTTAGAATCTAATTCAAGTTTCATTTTTGATAATCATCGACATGGTTTATGCAAACTAGATTGATTAAGTTAACATGGCAGGAACCATAAATCCAAAGGTACTAAAAGAGAAAAGACAAGAATATGTCGTAATTGATGTGCGTGAAGCTGAAGAGCTAAATGAAGGAACGATTGAAGGTTATATTCACATGCCACTTGGCATGCTCATAAAAAAAGCAAAGAAAGGAATGATTGAAGAACTTAAAGAAAAAAAGATTTGTACACATTGTTCTGGAGGATATCGAAGTAATATAGTAGCAGATGAACTAACAAATGGGGTTTCCAAGCAGTTTCAATTGAAGGGGGCTTTAAAGCTTGGAAACAAGACTAATAGAATATTGAATAACTAGGAAAACAAAGAGTTTAGAATCTAAGATGCGTGGCAGTGCAATCTTACTGCTTAAGATGAGACTTTACTACCAATATTCATGGAAACAGCTAAAGTACCCAAATTCAAATGGGGAGAAATTTCTGATCTTAATTCAGGTCATACTTCTAATGAATGGGGGATGGCACAAAAGGTAAAACCAAAACAAAATAGGATTATTGCATACGATATTGTATGGAATAGGCAATAAATATAAAATAGAATTTATTCATGATTTTCTAAATTTTGTATTAACTTGAGGATTTAAATAAAAAGAGTTTGGAATTTAAGAATTAGATTGGGTAAATGGTATTGATTAGTTATTTTGAGTATAAGATAAATTACAGCGTTTAAAAGTTTTATAATTGACGGCAAGAGACGCTTTTAACAACACAATAAAAGTTCCATTCTTTGCACCAGAAATATCAAATGATGATAAAAAGGCGGTCATTAATGCATTAGCCTCACCATTGTTAACCGATGGTCCAATTTTAAGAAAGTTTGAAAATAATTTTAGAATATTCACTGGATCCAAATACACTATAGGTGTTTCAAATGCAACTGCTGCTTTGCATTTATCTCTTAAGGCATTAGGCATTGGCAAAAATGATGAGGTGTTAATACCAGATATGACATTTGTAGCAACCGCAAGCGCAGTGTTATTGACTGGAGCTACACCAGTTTTGGTAGATGTAAATGATGACGATTTGAATATATCAGTCAAGTCAATAGAAAATAGTTTAACATCAAAAACAAAAGCTGTAATTCCAGTTCATTTTGCTGGAAGATCCTGCAATATGAAGAGAATTATGGAAATTGCCAATAAAAATAATTTAAAAGTTATTGAAGATTGTGCCCATGCTATCGGAGCAAAGTATGATGGAAAGCATGTTGGTACTTTTGGTGATGCGGGTTGTTTTAGTTTTTACCCGACTAAAAATATTACAACGATTGAGGGTGGAATGGTCATCAGCAAATCCAAGATAATTGCAGAACACATAAGAACTGCTAGAAACCACGGCATAACAAAATCATTGACGCAAAGATATTCACATGGCAGACCATGGGATTATGATGTTATAGAACCTGGATATAACTATCGATTAGATGAGATAAGAGCAGCGTTAGGAATTAACCAATTAAAGCGCATTCATATTCTAAATCAGATGCGTAGAAAAGCTTGTGAATATTATAATTCAAAGCTAGAGATGATAAAAGGAATTAAAACTCCATTATCAGACAAGTCTGACGCATATCATCTTTATATAATAAGAATAAAAGAGAAATACGGAATTAAAAGAGACAAACTATTTGAAATATTATTAAAAAAAGGGATTAGAACGTCTGTTCACTATAAGCCATTACATGAATTTACCGTGTTTAAGAAAAGAGCTAAAATATACGACAGAGTAGATAATGCAAAACAAGCATACCGAGAAATTATTTCTCTTCCACTTTATAGTAGTATTTCAAGAGAGATGCAGGATAAAGTCATAACAGCTATTGTAAAGCAATAATTTGATGATTAAATGGTATATTTTATAGATGGATATGCATTACAGGTGTTGAAATCAAAATGTCAAATTTAGTAATAGGTATTCCTGCCTATAATGAAGAAAAAAACATAGGTGCAATAATTCTAAAGTTAAGAAAGATTACAGATCATATCATAGTTTGTAATGATGGTTCATCAGATATGACTGGAGAGATTGCAGAAAAACTAGGTGCAATAGTAGTTAATCATCCAAAAAATTTAGGATATGGTGCAGGCATTAAAAGTATTTTTCTAAAAGCACGTGAAATGAATTCTGATGTTTTAGTGACCTTTGATGCGGATGGTCAACACAGAGTGGAAGATATAAAGTCAATAGTTGAACCAATTTTAAAAAATCAAGCAGACATAGTCATTGGATCACGATTTAATGAGAATGGCATACGCAAAGTACCTAGATATAGAAAATTTGGTATTAAAGCAATCACAAAACTAACTAATTTATCTATGAATGAAAAAATAACAGATTCTCAAAGTGGATTTAGAGCTTATAGCAAAAAAGTTTTGGAGGAAATAATGCCTTCTGAATACGGAATGGGTGTTTCAACAGAAATTCTAATCAAAGCAAGTAAGCAGAATTTTAGAATCGCCGAGATCCCAATAACAATTCTTTATGGAAAAGACTCATCAACGCATAATGCCCTATCACACGGAGCCTCTGTTTTTATGAGTACAATAAAATTTACTTCCATAGAACATCCACTAAAATTCTATGGAATTCCAGGAGCAATTTTTCTAATTATAGGACTCAGTTTTTCATTATGGTCAATAGATGAATATGCCAGAAGCAGAGAGTTGATAACAAACATTACATTAGTTGCGATAGGAAGTGTGTTAATAGGAGTAATTTTTACAGTTACGTCTATAATTTTGTATTCCATGGTAAATTTGGTAAGAGAGAATAATCGCTAAATTTTAAGATATGATAAAAATTTGGAGTTACATCAAGAATAATTTTACAACAATTAAAAACATTTCATCCATAGGCGTAGCAGATATAGTAGGAAGTGTAATTTCTTCGATTTTTTGGCTTTATCTAGCATCAATAGCAATTGCAGAAAAATATGGTGAAATTCATTATTATATTGCAATTGCGAGCATAGCTTCAACAGTTTCCTTACTTGGTTCAGAAAACATGTTAAAAGTTTACATACCAAAAGATGTAAAACTCCAATCTACGATATACTTTATTGTTTTAATATCAACTGCCATTACTTCAGTAGTATTATTTTTTATTTATTACAAAATCGAAATAATCATACTCACATTAAGTTTTGTGATTAGTAATTTAGCTATTTCCGAATCATTTGGAAAGAAAATGTTTACATTTTATTCAAAAATGTTCATTCTGCAAAAAATCCTTGGCGTAACACTATCAATTATTTTATTTTATTTATTTGATATAAACGGTTTACTTGTTGGTCTTGCATTATCTTACATGCCGTATATTTTGCAGATTTATCGAGGATTCAAAGAATCACGAATTAATTTAATTTTATTAAAGGAGCGATTTACATTTTTTTTGACAAGTTTTGCACAGTCATTTTCTGGTGTTGCACGAGGTCAAGTGGATAAACTAATTATTGCACCAATGCTAGGATTCGGCCTATTAGGAAACTATTCTTTCGCTTTACAGATAGTTGGAATACTAATGATACTTCCAAATGTAATTTACAAATACACTCTGCCACACGATGCAAGTGGAAAATCTACTTTTGTAATAAAAAAATTAACAGTCTTGATTTCAATAGGTATAACAGTTTTAGGAGTAATTTTATCGCCAATTATGATACCAGCATTCTTTCCAAATTATATTGAAGCAATTCCAGCAATACAAATTTTGAGTTTTCATCCAATTCCAGCAACATTAGGTCTTATGATAATTTCAAAATTTCTTGCAACGGAAAATAACAGAGTTGTCCTAATTGGAGTAATCATATCGCTTACAGTGAATATAGGGGGTGTTATTATCTTGGGCCCAATATTAGGAATTATAGGCGCTGCACTATCATTTGTGTTATCATCTACGGCAAATTGTGTGTATTTATTCGCGATTAATAGTAAAATGAAACCAGACTTTAACAAGTCTGTGATAGATTAAAACTATTTACAATAAAAAGAGAAGAGAGTGTATGTCTGAATCAATTGAAACAAAAACAAAATTTGTAACCAAAAAAGTTGTGATTTCTCTAATTATCATAATAACAGTTGGATTTCTAATAAGATTCTATTATTTTCCATATGGGGTTCCAATCACATTAGATGGAATACGATATTTCTTGTATGCAATGGATACATCAGCATTAGGACATTTACCGATGGGTTATACATTTCCCAACAATGGATGGCCACTCTTTCTTTCTATATTTTTTTCAGCATTTCATTTGGATAATTTTTTAGATTACATAACATTACAGCGAGTCTTAACTGTTATAATTTCAGTAGCAACTGCCATTCCTGTATATTTTTTATGTAAAAGATTTTTTGAAAACACTTTTGCCCTAGTAGGAGCGGCATTATTTATTTTTGAGCCCAGAATAATTCAAAATTCATTGTTAGGAACAACTGATCCTTTGTTTATTTTCCTAGTTATTACATCATTACTTTTGTTTTTCAGTCATAACAAAATTGCAATTTATTTTTCTTTTGCAATAGCTGCACTATCTGCACTTGTAAGATATGAAGGACTTTTGCTAATAATTCCTTTTTCAATTATGTTTTTTGTAAAATATAAAAATCAACCAAAGATTGTTTTACGATATTCTGCGGTTTTGTGTTTATTTATTTTGATCTTATTACCCATGGCATATTTGAGAATAGAAACCACTGGTAAGGACGGACTTTTAAGTCACATAATTGGTGGAGCAAAAATAACTGTAACACAAGGATCTATAATTGCAGATAGCCAAAACAAGTTTTCATTAGTTGAGGGAATGTATAATTTAGTAAAATATTTGGGGTATGTGTTAGTGCCTACATTTATAATTTTTATTCCATTAGGTCTGTTTTTATTTTTCAAAAATAGAAACTATAACTCAAATACATTAATTATTACAGGTGTTTTAATGCTAATTCCTGCATTATATGCATATGGAAGAGGTATTCAAGAACCACGGTATCTCTTTGTAATTTTTCCAGTTCTTGGAATTATTTCATTATATATGTTAAAAAAAATAGTATCAAAATTTCAAAAACAAAACATTGTTCTTATCGTAATAATTGGAGCAGTTTTGATTACTTCCATTGTATTTCTTGAATATAAAAAAATTGATTCAGAACATGAAAAAGAAGCAATGCAACTTAGTTTACTCATACATAATCTGGAAGGTGGAGTTAATGATTACTATCCAGAATCCAACTATGTAGAAATTGCTGGCATGTATAATGAAAAATTTCCAACACTCAGTAATTCAATACAATATGGTACACATGTTATTTCTTTAGACGGGTCATCTATAGAAGACATAGTTAAGCTTGGAAAAAATAAAGGGCTTTCCTATTTAGTAGTTGATAATCTTAACGATAAACCAAATCGAAAGTCATTCTTTAATGACTTGTTTTATCATGAGGAAAAATATCCATATTTAGTAAAAAAATTTGATTCAAATGAACATGGTTACAATTATCAAGTAAAAATTTTCAAGATTGATTATGAAAAGTTTGAAGAATTAATCCAAAAGCCTTAGTTTTTTAAAAGATTAATTTTTTGTAACATCATAACCTACAATGATTTTTAGTTTTGAGAGGAATTATGATAATTTATCCAAATGACTTTTTGGACATGTAATCTACAAGTTCTTTTTGTAGTGAATTTATTTTTTCGATCTCTTCGTTTGTAAGCTTTTCATTTTTTGATAATTTTATTATTATTTTATTTAGTTCAAGATGTAGGTTTAGAATCATTTCTGTGTTAATTAATAATCTACGCATATGAGGATTGGATTCAAAGGCTACATCTGCTTCAGAACTATAAGCTGCACTTTTTTTGGTATGAATATATCCAATTATGACAAGTATTGGAATAGCTATACTTGCCACAAGTAACACATATAATGCAAATGAGGGAAAAATACTCTTTAGAAAAGATACTCTTTCTATTGCAAGAAAATATGTTGTAACCATCGTGTTTATTGCTGCAAGTATGAATGCAAAATAAATTGACCATCCTTGTCTAAAATAAAACCAAGAACGAAAAATCAAATTTTGTCTCATGACGTCATTTTATAGTTCTGGTATATAATATCAATTAATAAATTATGTTTCTAAAATTAGAAAATAATACATAATTCAAAGACATAAATTTTACAATTTACGACATATTTCGTTGAGAGTTCTTATTGCATCTGGGGCTGGTGGTGGAACTGCAAAAGGCAGGATAGGAAAATATGTTCATTTGAAAGATTTTGGCGATGCCTTGGTAAAATTTGATGTAGAATACAAGCTAGTAAAAGAAATAGACTACGCCACAGGATTCCCTAGTAAAAACATACGTGACTGGTTTCCATACAATATGAAATTCAAAAAATTAATCAAAGATTTCAAACCTGATGCAATATTTGTAGATAGACAATCACACTTTGGATTGCAGGCAATCAAAGCAAAGATACCACTCTTTGTTTATTTGAGAGGAAATTATTGGATGGAAATAGAAATGGCAAAAAAAACTATTTACAAAGATCCTCTTATGCGTACTGTCATCTGGTTAAGACATAGAATTGCAGAAAGAGTATTTCGTGAAT
>SXGU01459731.1_pt1 | contig 14357 bp, 8 predicted proteins | sample 3174531 | NCBI WGS metagenome assembly SXGU01 (sample SAMN11356863, study PRJNA531348) | freshwater metagenome | isolation source: freshwater sample F1-140 | place: China: Fuxian Lake, Yuxi | collected 2017-12-25
GTCGGATTTGACCAGGGCGGACTGCTTACCGAAGCGATTATGCGAACGCCGCACGCCGTTTTGGTTCTCGACGAAATCGAAAAAGCGCATCCGAATCTTTTCAATCTGCTTTTGCAGGTAATGGATTCGGCGACGCTGACCGACAATAACGGCAAAAAAGCCGATTTTCGCAACGTGATTTTAATTATGACGACGAACGCGGGAGCGCGCGAATTGTCTTCGGGCGGCGTCGGTTTTCGCAATAGTTCGGAGACGAAAGGCAATGCGAAAGGCGCGATTGAACGACTTTTCACGCCGGAATTTTTGAACCGTCTTGACGCGCGCGTCGCTTTCAAACCGCTTGATTTAGACGTTATCGAAAATATCGTTGATAAGTTTATCAACGAATTAAACGGACAGCTCGCGGAAAAACGCGTGCTCGTCAAACTCGAAGATTCGGCGCGCGAATGGCTGGCGAAAAACGGTTTCGACGCGCGTTACGGCGCGCGTCCGATGGCGCGCCTGATTCACGAAAAAATCAAACAGCCGCTCGCGCACGAAATCCTTTTCGGCGAACTGACCGACGGCGGAAGCGCGACAGTCGAGGAAAAAGACGGCGATCTCGTTTTGCAGTTTTAAGGTTGAATAAAATAAAAATCATCAAATAAAAAAGAGCGAGTTGAATTTTCAACTCGCTCTTTTTTATTTGATGTCGCGCCTGCCAATCGGCAAAAATAAACAAACTGCAAACATCGGTGTTGCATTTAGATTAACTGTGTGTTAAAAAGTTAACGATAACACATCCGCACCGAATTCATATTTTGAAGAAAAAAATTGGAAAAAAACGGCAGATCACGCTGAGCGATATTGCGGCGACGGTCGGCGTTGCGCCGATGACCGTTTCGCGCGTGCTCAATCAAAACGGTTATGTGAGCGATGAAACGCGCGACAAAGTTTTGAGCGTTGCCAAAGAAATGAATTACCGGCGCAACGGTTTAGCGCGCAATTTGAAACGGCAGCGGACGGAAACCATCGGTTTGGTTTTAGGCGATATTTCCAATCCGTACTCGACCGAATTGGCGCGCGCGGTGCGGCAGGCGGCGACGGCGAACGACTATAACCTGTTTATTTGCATTAGCGAACACAGCGCCGAAGAAGATATTGCGGCTTTTGAATCTTTAACCAGTCACAGCGTTGACGGCTTGATCGTCGCGACCAGAGCGAACGATGCGGGCGATGAATATTTGAAAAGCATCGTTGAAAACAACGTGCCGGTCGTCGTCATCGGACGCGATTTTTATCACGAAAATATTGATTATATTTCCGCCGACAATCTGGCGGGCGGTTTTGAGGCGACGCAGCATTTGGTTGATTTGGGGCATCGGCGCATCGGTTTTATCGGTGCCGCTTTCGATCAGGAAACCAAGTTGAAACGACTGCAGGGATACTTTAACGCGCTTGAAAAACACGGAATTGAGATTGATGAGCGGCTCGTGACCGGACGACGCGAAGTGCGCAGCGGCGTTCCCGGATATTCGACCGAAGAAATCGGATACGAAGGAATGAAGCGGCTTTTGAGTTTGCCGAAACGCCCGACTGCCGTTTTCGCCCGCAACGATTTTACGGCAATCGGCGCGATGACGGCGATCAAAGAGGCAAGTTTGCGGATTCCGCAAGATGTTGCGATTATTGGGTTTGACGATATTCCTTTAGCGTCGCATATGTCGCCGTCGCTTTCCACCGTGCGCCAACCGATGCGGCTTCAGGGACAAATCGCCGCCGAATTGCTGCTCAAGCGAATCGAAAGCGAGAGCTTTCCGGAACGCGAAGAAAGAATTTTAAACTGCGAATTAATCATTCGCGAATCAACCGTTTCGCGCAAAAGCTAAAAGAATTTAGATTGTTTTACGCGCTAGTCAAAAATTGGAAAACTGTTTTATGCAAGTCAGTGTTATCGTTAACATAAAAAAATCACAAAAGCGGTTCGGCGTTGTTTTAATGACGTTTTTGCTGCTTAATTTGTTCGCCTTCCCGATTAAAGCGCAGCGGCAAACTTTGAATGGTGAAAAAAACGAAATTGTTATTAAACCGTTCGCCGAGCTGCTGGCGCGTCCGGTCAGCATTCGCCCGGAACTCGTCAATGTTCATCCGCGCTTATTTTTTGCGGCGCAGGATTTGCCGAAAATGCGCGAACGGTCGAAAAATGCGGACAAGGAATTGTGGCAGGCGGTTTTAAAAGATTTGCAGACTTTGAAGCGCGATGCGCCCGATCCGAAAGACGAGGATTTGTATAAAAGCGGACTCGACACGCGGAAAAAAGGCGCGATTTCGCAGTACGAAACGGCGTTTCAGATTGCGCAGACGAGTTACGCGTTTGCGATTGAGCAGGATGAAAAGTATCTCGACGCGGCGAAAAAATGGACGCTCGCGGCGTGCGCGATGCCGATTTGGGGTTACACGTATAACAAGCCGAACGTAGATTTGCCGCCTGCGCATCTGCTTTATGCGGTCGCTTTCGCTTACGACGTTTTGTTCGACAAATGGACAAAAGATGAAAGGGAAATTATTAAAAATAAACTCGTCAAACAAGGCGGTTTGATGTATGAATATTTCAAATACAAAGACAAAAAACGCTACACATACAGCCAGAATCACACCTGGATTCCGATGACCGGACTGGCGATTGCGGCATACGTTTTGATGGACGAAGCGCCGGAAACGCAGAAATGGGCGCAGCTTTCACGCGCCGTTTTCGACCGCACGATGCTGACCTTCGGAAGGGACGGCTATTTTTACGAAAGTTTTCATTATTTCGGTTTCGCGTTTCGCTGGATGATTCGCTATTTCGATGTTCACAAACAAGTTACGGGCGAAAATCTCTACGCGCCGATGAAGTCGAAGTTTGAACGAATGAAATATTTCGCGATGCATTCGATTTTGCCCGACCGCGAAAACGTCTTTGATTTCGCCGATGTCGGCGACGGCGCGCTCAATCGCAACGGCACGAGCAAGCGCGAAAAACTTTACGGCGAATACGATATTTTGTATCGCTTTGCGAGCGTTTATCAGGACGCGCGGGCGCAGACGGTCGCGGATTTTATCAAAAACGAGACGAATTTCGGAACGCGCGAACCGATGTGGGCGTTTATCAATCACGACGCGAATTTGAAAGCCGCGCCGCTTTCCGACATTCCGACTTACGTTTATTTTGACGACAACGACACGGTTTTCTGGCGTTCGGATTGGTCGAAAAACGCGACGGCGACGGCGTTTCGCAGTGCGCCGCCCGAAGGTCATCACGCGGCGAAGTTAGCGGCGAAAATCTCCGACTGGCGCGAAAACACCGGACACGCGCACCCGGACGCTAACTCGTTTATTATCTTCGCGAAAGGCAAATATCTGACCGGCGATACGGGCTATTTGGGGATTAAGAACACCGACGATCACAATACGATTTTGGTTAACAATCGCGGGCAGGCGAAAGACGGCGTTTACGAGATGTTCAAGGAAGTTGCCAATGAAAAGCTCGATAAAATCCGCATCAATGAGACATTCGGCACGAAAGATTATTTCTACGCGCGCGGCGAAGCGGCGAGCGGTTATTACGAAGATTTAGGATTGAAAAAGTTCGACCGCCATTTTCTCTACGTCGCGCCCGATTATTTCGTCGTTTGGGACGAACTCGAAACCGACAAACCGAGCGAGTTTTCGTTTCTCTTGAACGCCGACCGCGAAATCAAAATCAACGGTAACTACACCGATTTAGTCAATGAAACGGCGGCTTTGCGGGTCATCAACGTTTTAGGAAATCAAACCGAATCGAAAGTCGTGCCGCAGATGATTCAAGCTAGAGGTTTGCCGGGAAGCGTCTCAAAAGGCGACACCGAACAGCGCGGCGTGCAGCTGCAAACCGTTTCGAGCGAAAAACAAACGAAATTCGAGTTTCTGCATGTTTTGCAGCCGATCAAAACAGATGATAAAACGCCCGCGCCGACAGTTGAAAAAACGGCGAACGGTTTGAAAATCGTCTGGGCGAACGGCGACGAAGATTCGATAAATTTGCGCGGTAAAGATCGTTCGATTGAGCGCAGAAGAAGCGGGAAGTTATTGCCGAAACTGATTTTCCAAAAGTAGAAATAAGTAAAAATTAACCGAATGAAAAATATCGAAACACCAAATTACACGAACGAAACGGGCGGTTTCAAACTCGGCGGTTTGCGCTGGCTGATGATCGCGCTGATATTTTTCGTCACTTTGATTAATTACATCGACCGGCAGACGGTTTCGGTTCTCGCGTCGGTGATTACGAAAGATTTGGGTTTGTCGAACGTCGAATTCGGGACGATTACGATTTGGTTTCTCGTCGCTTACACGTTAAGCCAAGCGGTTTCGGGAAAAATTTATGATCGTTTGGGAATCAAATTCGGCTTCGTTTTTTCGGTGGTTGTCTGGTCAATCGGCGCGGTTCTGCACGCATTTGCGACGGGAATCGGAAGTTTGAGCGTGTTTCGATTCATTCTGGGATTCGGTGAAGCGGGGAATTTTCCCGGCGCGGCGAAAGTTTCCGCCGAATGGTTTCCGCAAAAGGAACGCGCGCTCGCGCAGGGGATTTTTAATTCGGGCGTCGCGCTCGGTTCAATCGTCGCGCCGCCTTTAATCATTTGGCTGCAACTGCAATACGGCTGGAAAACGACGTTTATTTTTACCGGAATTTTGGGTTTTATCTGGCTGATTTTCTGGTTCGCCTTTTACGATTCGCGGCACACGCATAAATGGCTGACGGCGGACGAGAGAAATTTGATCGAAGACGGCGAAGAGCAATCGCCAATCGGTGAAAAATCGCCGACTTATTTGAATTTGCTGCGTTACAAGGAAACGTGGGCGATTGTGTTAGCGCGCTTTCTGGTTGATCCGGTGTGGTGGCTTTACATTACTTGGCTGCCGAAATATTTGGGCGACGTGCGCGGCTTTGATTTGAAACAGATTGGACTATTCGCGTGGTTTCCGTTCGTCGCCGCCGGTTTCGGCAGTTTATTCGGCGGTTGGCTCGCTAAATTTTTGATCGGTCGCGGCTGGTCGGTCAACAAAGCGCGGAAAACGATTATCGGGGCGTCGTGTCTGCTGATGCCCGCCGGAATCGTCGCCGCTTACACGTCGGACGCGATGTTTGCGCTGGCGATGATTTCCGTCGTTTTGTTCGGTTTTCAGGTTTGGATCAACAATGTCCAAACGCTGCCGTCCGACTTTTTCCCGAAATCGGCGGTCGGTTCAATCGCCGGTTTGGGCGGAATGGGCGCGGGCATCGGTTCGATCATTTTTACATACACGACCGGCTGGGTCGTGGACAATTTTTCATACACGCCGATTCTGGTCGCGGCGGGAATTCTCGCGCCCGTCGGCACGATTGTCTTGTTCGCATTGGCGGGCAATATTCGCCGAGTTTCATACGTTAAACAGCAATAAAATAAATACTTAACAAATAATTTCAGGAGTAAATAATATGCAGAATTTTTTTGATTTTACAGGCAAAGTCGTCCTCGTTACCGGAGCATCTTCGGGCATCGGACGCGCGACGGCGGAATTTTTCGGCGAGTGCGGCGCGAGCGTGGCGGTCAGCTATTTGAAAAATAAAGAAGGCGCGGACGCGGCAGTCGCGGCGATTTCCGGCGGGCAAGCCGTCGGCGCGGCGAGCGGTGCGGAAACTTCGAGCGTCAGCGGCGGGCGAAAAGCCGTCGCGGTGCAGGCGGACGTGACGAAAAATGCGGAGATCACGCGAATGATTCGCGAAGTCGAAGAAAATCTGGGCGCGATTGATATTTTGGTCAACAACGCCGGTTCGCTCGTCGAGCGTTTGAAAACCGCCGAACTGACCGAAGAGCGTTGGGACGAAGTGTTCGCCCTCAACGTCAAATCGGCGTTTTTCGCCGCGCAAGCCGTCAGTCCGAAAATGCTCGAAAAAGGCGCGGGCGTGATTATCAACGTCACTTCGATTGCGGGCAGAAACGGCGGCGCGCCCGGCTCGATTCATTATTCGGCGGCAAAAGGCGCAATGACGACGATGAACAAAGGTCTAGCCAAAGAATTCGCCAATCAGGGAATTCGCGTCAACGGCGTTTCTCCCGGCGTGATTGACACGCCGTTTCACGAAACTTTTTCGACACCGGCGGCGATGAAAAATTTCGCCGATAACGTTATCCCGATGGGCAGAGTCGGCACATCGCGCGAAGTCGCGCAGACCATCGCGTTTTTAGCGTCGGACGCGGCGAGTTATCTGTGCGGCGAAACGATTGAAGTCAACGGCGGAATGCTGATGGATTAATTTACAAGGAAGAAAAAATATGAAGAGAGCATCACAAATTTTCGCGTTCTTTCTGCTGATCGTTGTCTTTACAATCGGCGCGGGCAACATTTCGGCGCAGAGTTTTCGGGCGACGATCCAAGGGAAAGTAACGGACGCGGCGGGCGCGACGGTTCCGGGCGCAGTCGTGACGGCGACGCAGCAGGGAACGAACGCGACGCAGACGGTAACGACGAGCGACGACGGCGAATACGTTTTCGCGCAGCTTCAGCCGGGAACTTACGCCTTAAAAATCGAAGCGCCGAATTTCAAAACGGCAATCAATTCCGAAGTGACGGTGGAAACCGATCAGAATCTGCGTTTCGACATCAGTCTCGAAGCCGGAAATGTCAGCGAAGTCGTCACGGTCGAAGACACGCCTTCGATTATCAACACCGAAACGCAGGAAAAAGCCGAAGTCATCACGCAGCGCCAGGTGCAGGATTTGCCGCTCAACGGGCGCAATTTTACCGATCTCGCGCTGCTCGTTCCCGGCGTTTATCCGCGACCGAACGAAGACGATCAAGGACAAGGTGTGGCGGCTTCCGGTTCGCGCACCGATTCGACGAATTTTATTCTCGATGGCACGACAAACCGCTCCGACAGAAACGGCGCGGTCGGCGTTAACACCGGACTCGATTCGATTCGCGAATTCAAAGTTTCGACTTCTAATTATGCCGCCGAATACGGCAAAGTCGGCGGCGCGCAAATCAACGTCGTTTCCAAATCCGGCACGAATCGTTTTTCGGGAACGCTTTTTGAATACGTTCGCAACGACGCGTTCGACGCGATTGACGTTTTCTCGTCGCCCGAAGAAGGCAAAACTCTGCGCCGCCACCAATTCGGCGGAACGGTCGGCGGACCGCTGCCGTTTTTCAATTTCGGCGAAGGCGGTCCGGTTTTTGAAAGCGGCAAAGATAAAACTTTTTTCTTTGTTTCCTACGAGCGAACTTTGCAAACGCGTTCGCAGTCGGCGCAGTCAACCGCGCCGAACGCCGACTGGCTGCGCGGAGATTTCCGCAACCTGCGCGGCAACGGCACGAACACCGCCGCCTGCGTTCCCGGTTCGGCAGTCAATACGACGGCAACGAATCCTTGCAACGACGACACCAACCGCGTAACTTGTTTGTCGAGAAACCCGACGACCGGAGCGGTCACGAAAGTCGAATGTCCGGTATTAAACGTTATTCCTTTGACTGTAAATCCGTTGTTTCCGAATATTCTTCCGGCAAATCCGCTTTCTTTGGAAATTTTGAAGCGCTTGCCGGCGGCAAACGTGCCTGGCTCTTTAACGCAGTATCGAACGACGCTGCCGAGCGAAAACAACAACAATCAATTTTCGACCAAAATAGACCGCACGATTAACGATCAAAACAGCTTTTTCGTTCGTTATTCGCAGGAAAGCGGCGATTCGATTGATCCGTTTCCTTCGGCGCGCAACTTTTATCCGGGTTTCGGTCGCACCGGAAATTCCAACAGTAAATCGTTCGCTTTCAGCGACACGCACATTTTCACGCCGCGTCTGGTCAATGAATTCCGGCTCGGTTATCTTTACCAGCACAATGAAACTTTGGGCGAAAACAGCGACGTTGATTACGTTTCGCTGTTCGGCATTCCCGGTTTGCCGACTTCTTCGAGTCCGAATCTGCAAGGCTATCCGGCGATTCGCATTGACGGATTTTCCGAATTCGGAGACCGTCCGAATGATCCGTTCGTTTACACGTTCAGGAATTTTCAGATTTACGATTCGGTCAACGCGATTTTCGGCAATCATAACGTAAAAGCGGGTGTTGATATTTTGCGTCCGAACTATGTCGAAGCCGACGTTCGCAATGTGCGCGGCGATTTCAGATTTCGCGGTCGGAATACGGCTCCGGGCGGCGGAACGGTCAGCGGATACGGTTCGTTTGCCGATTTTCTTTACGGATTACCCGATTCGACTCAGCGGCAGATCGGCGCGGAACCGGCGGACTTGCGCGGCTGGCAATATTCGTTTTTCCTTCAGGATAACTGGCGTGTTGCTTCGTGGCTGACGCTCAATCTCGGCGTTCGATACGATTTGGCGGCGCCGCTTACTGAGAAAAACAATCGTTTATCAAATTATTTGCCGGAATTGCGACAGAGCGTTTGCGCGGGCGGCGAAGTTCGCGAAAACGGTGTTTTGATTTGCCGTTCGGCGGATGAATTGGGATTGCCGGCTTCGTTAGTGCGTGCGGACAAAAATAATATCGCGCCTCGTTTCGGCTTCGCCATCCGTCCGTTTAACGATGACAAGACCGTAATTCGCGGCGGCGCGGGAATTTTTTACAGCGTCGAAACGATTAATCCGGCACGTCAGCAGCTGGCGTTGAATTATCCGTATATTTTCCGCGAAACGTATTCGCGACTGAGCACAAATTTGACGCTGCTTTCGTTTCAGAATCCGTTTCCGGCAACGCGCGGCGAACTTCAGGGCGTCGCCGAACCGCAGGGAATACCGACCGACAGTAAAGTTCCGGAAATTTATCAGTATAATTTAACGCTCGAACGCGAACTGGTGAAAGATTTGGCGCTTGAAATCGGCTACGTCGGCACGCAGGCGCATTTCTTAGGTCTGCGATATAACTTGAACGGTACTTATCCGGTTGGAGTCAATCAAACGACCGGCGTCATTATCACCGCAAGACCGAATCCGGCTTTCGGCGATATTCAATATCAAGTGCAGGAAGCCAATTCTTATTATCACGGTTTGCAGACTTCTTTGCGCCGCCGCGCCCGCAATGGTTTGACGATGCTCGTGTCATATACTTTCAGCAAAACGATGGATATGAATTCAAACACGAACAACTCGACGACCGGCGTTCAGCGCAATCCGCAAAACGTTCGTAATTTCAGAGCCGAATACGCGCTGTCGGATTTCCACCGCACGCATCAATTTTCCGCGAGTTTTAACTACGATTTGCCATTCGGTAAAGGCAGAACGTTTTTCAGCGATGCTAATGGATTGGCAAATGCATTTCTCGGCGGTTGGCAGTTAAACGGCATCGTCACGCATCTTTCGGGTCGTCCGTTTACGCCGCAATTTGCCGCGCCGGACGTTACCCAGCAGCGTCCCGATTTGATCGGCGATCCGTATTCAAATATCCCTGAAGGTTTTTTCTTCAATCCGTATGCCTTTGCCCGTCCGCAAGGACAAGAGGGCGACGCGTTCGGCAATGCGGGGCGCAATATTTTGATTGGACCGGCTTATAACCGCACGGATTTGTCGCTTTTCAAAAATTTTCGGGTTAATGAAACGACCCGTTTGCAGTTCCGTTGGGAAGTGTTCAACGTCTTTAATGAAGCCAATTACAGACTGCCGACGTTTTTACTGCCGAATAACATCAGTGCCTTTACGACCGGTATCGGTGCGACGGCAACAACGGCTCCGGCAATTACTCTGGACGAATTACGGCGCACGACTAACGTCGGAAGACCGACCGAACTCGCCACACCGATGCGCGAAATGCAGTTTGCCGTTCGTTTGATATTCTAGAGAAAATTTCCCCGTAATTTGCTGAACCGAAAATTCGGCAAATTACGGGGAAAATGAAATTATGTTCAGATATAAATTTTTTACGCTTTTTATCGCACTGTTTTTGACAGCGGCGGCGACCGCTCAGGAAACCGTCGGCACGTATCAGATTCGCGTCGCGCCCGACCGCGACGATTGGACTTACGAATTAAATCAGACGGCACAATTCGACGTTGCCGTGACTTTGAATAATCGGCAGATTTCCGGTTTGCCGCTCAAATATTCGTGCGGACTCGAAGCGCTGCCGCCGCGTCTCGAAAAAACGGCGACGACTGCGGCGCAGAGTGTGAAGATTGACGCGGGAACATTGAAAGAGCCGGGATTTTTGCGCTGCATCGTGACGCTGGAGAAAAACGGCGTCACGTATCGCGGTTTGGGAACGGCGGCGTTTCGACCGGATTTGATTAAACCGACCGTCGCCGAACCGACGGATTTCGATAAATTCTGGAACGACGGCAAAGACGCGCTCGGCAAACTGCCGGTTGACGCGAAAATGGAATTACAGCCGAATCTCAGCACGTCGAAAGTTGATGTTTATCACGTCAGTTTGCAGAACATCGGACTCGGAGTTACCAGAGTTTCGCGCATTTTCGGCATTTTGGCGATTCCGAAAACGACCGATCCGAATCGAAAATATCCCGCACTGCTGCGCGTTCCGGGCGCGGGCGTTCGTCCGTATACGGGACAAATCGCGCTCGCCGAACGCGGAATTATCACGCTGGAAATCGGCATTCACGGCATTCCGGTCAATCTGCCGCCGTCGGTTTACGAAGATTTGCGCGTCGGCGCGCTCAACCGTTACACGACTTACAATCTCGAAGACAAAAATGATTATTATTACCGCCGCGTTTATCTGGGCTGTCTGCGGGCGAACGATTTTCTGACCGGTTTGCCGCAGTATGACGGCACAAATCTCGCCGTGATCGGCGGCAGTCAGGGCGGCGCGCTGGCGATTGTCACCGCCGCGCTCGATCCGCGCGTCAAGGCTTTATCGGCTTCGTATCCGGCGCTGTCGGATATGACCGGCTACATTTATGGACGCGCCGGCGGCTGGTTTCATCATTTCAAAGACGAGAAAAACCGCACGAAAGAGAAAATCGCGACTTTGAGTTATTACGACGCGGTAAATTTCGCGAAAAGAATCAAAGTTCCGGGAATTTACAGCTGGGGCTACAACGATGAAACCGTGCCGCCGACATCTTCCTACGCGGCTTACAACGCGATTAACGCGCCGAAAACTCTTCTTCTCGGTTTGGAAATGGGACACGCCAATTCGACGGAACAAACCGAACGCATTAACGATTGGCTGGAAAAAAGTTTGAAAAAGTGAAAATTATGTCAAAAAAAATCATCTGCGGTTTGTTTTTAATGTTGTCAATATTCGGCGCGGCGCTGGCGCAAACGCCGACGGACGCGAAAAAACCGGACGCGAAAAAACCGGAAACGCCGAAACCCGCGCCCGACATCGCCGACGGAAAATACGGCGAATTCGCGGCGAACACGTTCGATTTGTGGAAGCCGAAATCGAAAAAAGCGACGCCGCTCGTCGTTTACATTCACGGCGGCGGATTGGCGTCGGGCGATAAAGCGAACATCTCGGCGAATCAGCTCGAAAAAATGCTCGAAGCCGGTCTCGCCGTGATGTCAATCAATTATCGTTTGACGGGCGAAGTCGTTTATCCGCAGCATTACATGGATTCGGCGCGGGCGATTCAGTATGCGCGATTTCATCACAAAGATTTTAATATTGATCCGAAACGAGTCGCCGCGACCGGCGGTTCGGCGGGCGGAATGACTTCTTTGTGGATCGGATTCCGCGACGAAATGGCTGACCCGAAAAATGCCGATCCGGTTTTGCGCGAGTCAACCAGACTGCGCGCGATGGCGATTTCGTCGGCGCAGACGACGCTCGTGCCGGAAACAGTCACGAAATACGTCGGCGTTCTCGCCACGCAGTACAACAGTTATTACAACGGCAAAATGTTCGGAATGAAAAAGGAAGAAGCGTCTTCGCCGAAAGCTCTCGAACTCTACAAAGCCATTTCGCCGCTCACTTATTTAACCAAAGACGATCCGCCGGTCTGGGCGTTTTACAGCGTTCCCGACAAGCCTCTGACCGCCGAATCAACGACGAGCGACGCGATTCATCATCCGGGTTTCGGCAAGGTTTTGAAGGAAGAAATGGACAAGCTGAAAATCGAGTGCAAACTGCGGCACAAAGACGACGGTCAAAACGTCAACGGCGATATGATCAATTTTCTGGCGAAATATTTGAAATAATTACAAAAGTTTTATGTTAAAAAAAGCACTTTTCTTCAATCTACTCGTTCTGCTCGCGTTTTCAATCGGAATTTTCGCGCAGGACAAACAGGAACTCGCGGCGGAACGAACGGCGAGCGCGCGTTTGAAAGGCGAACATCCGCTTTTTAATTTGATGAAAACAAAAAATTCCGCGCTCAAACCGGAATTGAAAGGCGTTCATCCGCGCGTTTATTTGTCGCAGAGCGAGATTGACGGCTTAAAGGAAAAAATGAAAACGCAGCCGGAACTCTGGAAAAATGCGATTGCCAGAGTGCGCGCGCTGACTGTCGAACCGCCCGCGCCGCCCGCCGAAGAACGGCGCGTGCAAAACGAGGTCGGGCTTGGAATCGCTGAAGCCGCGCTGATTTATAAAATCACTGGCGACAAAAAATATCTCGACGCCGCCAAAAAATATATGGACGCGGCGGTTTCGTACGACATTTGGGGTTATTCGTATAATAAACCGAATGTTGATCTCGCCGCCGGACATCTTTTATACGGAATGGGCTGGGCTTACGATTTGCTTTACAACGATTTAACCGTCGCCGAACGCACGAAATACCGCGAAAAACTGATTAAACAAGCGCGCCTTTTATACGATTACTTCAAACCGAAAAACGGCAAAACTTATTCTTATTCGCAAAATCACACGTTTATTCCGATTTCCGGTTTGGCGGTGACGGCTTACGCGCTGATGGACGAAACGGACGAAGCGAAAAATTGGGCGGCGGCTTCGCGCGCGATTTTCGACCGCGTGCTGGCGACTTATTCGGAAGACGGATATTTCTACGAAAGTATGGAATACTGGATTTTTTCGACGCCGTGGCTCGTGCATTATATGGACGCGCACCTCGCGGCGACCGGCGAAAATCTTTACGACACAACGCCCGGATTAAAACTCGCGCATAAATACGTCGCGCATATCACTTTGCCCGGCGCGGAATTTAATTTCGATTACGGCGACATTTACGCCGGAAACGTGACACGCGCGCGGCAGGGAAACGATTATCAGCGCGAACGAATCAACGGCAAATTCCGCACGAACTATAACATTCTCTATAATTTAGCGAATCGTTACCAAAGCGGCGAAGCGCAGGGCGTCGCCGATTGGCTCAAAAGCAAAGGTCAGGTCAACGCCGAAGAAATCTGGACTTTTATCTGGTTTAATCAAAATATCAAATCCGTCGCCATCGAAAATCAGGAAAAATGGCATTATTTCAAAGATCACGATGTCGTTTTCTGGCGCGATTCGTGGTCGGACGACGCGACGGCTTTTTCATTTAAAGCCGGTCCGCCCGAAGGACACGCGACGACCGAAAAAGTCAAACTTTTCCCCGATTGGCGTTTGTCGAGCGGACACGCGCATCCTGACGCCGGTTCGTTTATCATCTGGTCGAACGGCAAATATTTAACCGGCGATTCGGGCTACGCGGGCGTTCCTCTGACCGAACATCACAACACGCTGGTTTTTGACGGCAAAGGACAAAACAAAGAAGGCAAAGGACACGACGTTTTTGTTGACGTTTCGTATGACCGGCTCAATCAAATTCGGCTTTCAAACGTAAAAATGGACGCGAAAAAAGTTTCGATCACAGCGGATATTACCGCCGCTTACGAACCGGAAGTCGGCGTCAAAAAGTTCGTCAGACGCTTTGAATTTACCGCGCCCGATGTTTTCATCATTTCCGACGATGTTGAAACCGATGCGCCGAAAACGATCACGAGCTTTCTGCACGCGGACAATGCAATCGTCGAAAAATCGAAAAACGCATACGAATTCGAGCCGGGCGCAACGAGTCTTGCGGCGGAAATAATCGCGCCGAAAAACGCAGAAACGAAAATCGAAAAAAATATCCTGACCGCGCCGGGCAGACCGGGAAGCGTTGACAAAGGCGAACGCGAAGAACGCGGCGTGCGTTTGGCGATTTCGACGGCGGAAAAAGTCAGCAAAATGAAGTTGGAAACGAAACTGAAAATCAAGAGAAAATGAAAATAAAAACGCTGCCGGAAACGGTTAAAGCAACATAGAAAACAGAAAAAAGTCCGCAACAAATCAAAAAGTTGCGGACTTTTTCTATTTTCTGTTTCAAAAAAACGTTCCGCGATCAAATGTTTCGCATTAACGATATATTTGTCGTTGTGAAAATTGTCGGGCGAGCGAGGTTTTGTTTTTCTTAAGCGCGAAAA